>FWPV01000657.1_pt1 | contig 107531 bp, 100 predicted proteins | sample 2228371 | NCBI WGS metagenome assembly FWPV01 (sample SAMEA103939776, study PRJEB20133) | metagenome
ATCAAGCACCATAGTGTCCACTATCCTTGGTGGACACTATCCGGCACCATCGCCCTGCGGCAGAGCGGTCAGGCCGGACGCTTACACATCATGTGGCTCCGCTCAGATTAGGGAGCATAGATAGTGCCTGGTCAAGGCGCAAGGTCGGAAAGCGGCGGCTTCGCCCCTGTCCCCCGCCTCCAGATCGTGACCGTCGAACAGGCGATGCAGCTTCGCGAACGTGCCGTGCAACTCCCCGCCCGCCGTGACGACGCCTTCAAGCGCGCCGCGCGGGAAGAGGCCCCTCACCGGCAGGGCGCCCTCGACCTGTAGGGTGCGCTACAGCGCACCACACGTAGGTCGGGGCCTGCCCAGACTGGCGCGAACCCGGCGGAACCCCGCCTAGAACAACCCGTCGCCGCCCTTTTCCTGCTCAACGACCTGGTCCGCGACCACGGCCCCGGCCCCGCCGATCAGCAAAGGGGCACAGCCCGAAACCGCCAGCGCCAGAAGTGTCAGCATACCCATCAGACCCGTTTTCCGCATCTTTTCTCTCCCTGCTCAATTCTTGCCGAATCCCTAACGTCCGCGGCCAACCCGTTGATTTCGTTACAGCCGAAACCCTGTCCACGCGTGGTCAGATCAGAACTCCACCCCTGCTTGAGCCTTGATCCCGGCCCGGAACGGATGCTTGACCAGCACCATCTCCGTCACCAGATCCGCCGCCTCGACCAGTTCTTCCTTCGCATTCCGACCCGTCAGGACCACATGAGTCAAGGGCGGCTTTTCCGTCTTCAGGAACTCCAGCACCTCCCCGATCTCCAGATAATCATAGCGCAGCGCGATGTTGATCTCATCAAGCAGCACCAGCCGGATGGACGGGTCGCGGATCAGCTCCTTCGCCTTCTCCCACCCCGCCCTTGCGGCGGCAATATCCCGGGCCTTGTCCTGCGTTTCCCAGGTAAAGCCCTCGCCCATCGCGTGAAACTGGCAGAGGTCGCTGAAATGGGTGGTGATCAGCCGCCTCTCCCCCGTATCCCAGGCCCCCTTGATGAACTGCACCACGGCGCAGGGCATCCCGTGCGCCACGCAACGCAGGATCATCCCGAACCCGCTGGAGGATTTGCCCTTCCCCGCGCCGGTGTGGACGATGATCAGGCCCTTCTCGCCTTCCTTCCCGGCCATGATCCTGTCGCGCGCGGCCTTCTTCTTCGCCATCTTCTGGGCATGGCGGGCAAGGTCGTCGACGGCAGGTTCGGTCTCGGGTGTCGCAACAGTCTCGGTCATGGTCGGTCGTGTCCTTGACAAGGGGGGGGTGCTTGCCTCAGTTGGGCGGGCGCTGGTTCCTGTTTATGACAGGCGAAGAGGGAATGCGACAGGTCGGAAGCGACCCCTAGCAGCCGCCCCCGCGACCGTGACCGGAGAGGTCCCAAGGCCACTGGCGATCCGCCGGGAAGGCGGGGACCGTTGGGGAAACCCAGTATCCGCAAGCCGGGAGACCTGCCAGCGATTGGACGTAACCGGCGGACGGGGTGTTCCGCGACCGGTGATCGGCGGCCCCTGCCCGGGTCGCCCCTCGCTGGCCCACCCCCCTTTCGCCAAAGGACAAGGCAAGCATGGGCACTACCCTTTTCGTCTGCACCACCTGCAAGGCCGGCCAGCCGGTGCCGGACGGGGTTGACCGCCCCGGAACAATGCTCCTGGCCGCGCTGACCGCCGAAGGCGCGCCGCAGGGCGTCAGGATCGTCGGGGTGGAGTGCCTGTCCGCCTGCGACGCGGGCTGCACCGTCGCGCTGACGAAGCCCGGCGCCTGGTCCTATGTCTACGGCCGCCTGACGCCTGACGACGTTCCCGCGATCCTGGAGGGGGCCGGGAAATACGCGGCCAGCGCTGACGGCATCGTCCTCTGGCGCGACCGCCCGGCCGTGTTCCGCAAGCAGGGACTCGCCCGCGTTCCACCGCATCCGCTGCCAGAGGCATCCAAATGACCGAACACCCGAAAGATCTGGCCAAGATTCCCGTGACCGTGATCACCGGCTTTCTGGGCGCGGGCAAGACCACGCTGATCCGCCACCTGATGCAGAACCCGCAGGGCAAGCGTCTTGCCATCCTCGTCAACGAATTCGGCACCGTGGGGGTGGACGGCGACATTCTGAAGTCCTGCGCCGATGACAACTGCCCGGTCGAGAACATCGTCGAACTTGCCAACGGCTGCATCTGCTGCACCGTCGCCGACGATTTCATCCCGACGATCGAGGCGCTGATGGCAATGCCCGTCCGCCCCGACCACATCCTGATCGAGACCTCGGGCCTCGCCCTGCCGAAGCCGCTCCTCAAGGCCTTCGACTGGCCGGCGATCCGCAGCCGAATCACGGTTGACGGCGTGATCGCGCTGGCTGATGCCGAGGCGGTGGCTGCGGGCCGCTTCGCGCCGGATGTGGCCGCGGTCGACGCCCAGCGTGCCGCCGACCCTTCGCTGGATCATGAAACCCCGCTGTCCGAGGTGTTCGAGGACCAGATCCTCTGCGCCGACCTGATCCTGCTGTCGAAAGCCGATCTTGCCGGCGAGGCGGGCATTGCCGCAGCGCGCGCGGTCATCGCCGCCGAGATGACCCGGACGGTGCCGATGCTGGCGATGACCGAAGGCGTGATCGACCCGCGCCTGATCCTGGGCCTCAATGCGGCGGCCGAGGATGATCTGGCGGCGCGGCCCTCGCACCATGACGGTGAGGATGACCACGAACACGACGACTTCGACACCATCGTCATCGACCTGCCCGAGGTGACCGACCCCGAGACCCTTGCGGCCGCCATCCGGACCCTTGCCGACGCGCAAAGGATCCTGCGGGTGAAGGGCCATGTTGCGGTGACGGGCAAGCCGATGCGGATGCTGGTGCAGGCCGTCGGCGCGCGGGTGCGGATGCAGTTCGACCGTCCCTGGGGCAGCGCGCCGCGCCGCTCGCAACTGGTCGTGATCGCCGAGCACGCCGACATCGACCCGGCGGCGATCCGCAAGGTGCTGGGGGCCTGACGGGTGGAGCGGGTGTCGGAGCAGGCGGGGGCGGGCACGGCGGTCAGAAGATCGTCGCGTCCCGGGCTTGACCCGGGACCCCGGCTTGCGCGCGGGACACCGCCAGAGGCCCCGGCGCAGGGCCGGAGCGAGGTCGCCTGCCGTCCCTCCTGCGCGGGGGGCTGATATGCACGTCGTCTTTCGCGAAACGCATGGGCTGGAGGAGACTGACACCCCCTATGATCCGGGGCAGGACCCGGCCGACCTCGTCGTGCTGTCGTTTTCCGACAGCGACCTCGGGGCTTTCACGGCAGGCTATGAGCGCGCCCGTAGGGTGGGTTTCCAACCCACCGTCCGCCTCGCCAACATCATCGCGCTGAAGCACCCGGTTTCCGTCGATACCTACGCCGAACGCACCCTTGCCGGCGCGAGGGCCATCCTCGTCCGCCTGATCGGCGGCGAGGCCTACTGGCCCTACGGCCTCGCCACGCTGCAGGACCTCGCCCGCCGCCAGGGCACCGCGCTCGCCTTCCTCCCCGCCGACGGCCGCCCCGACCCGCGCCTCGATGAACTCTCCACGCTTCCCGTCTCCACCCTCCGCCGCCTGCAGGCGCTCTGCGACGAAGGCGGGGCCGTCGCCGCCCATGCCGCGCTGGCGCAACTGGCGCTGGCGGCGGGCATCTATGCCGCGCCGGTCTCCGGCGACAAGACCGTGCCGCAGATGGGGTTCTACGATCCCGACGGTGGGGTCATTCCTGAACCCTCCCCCCACCCCCATCCCCTCCCCACAGCGGGGGAGGGGAGGCACCCGGCCGCCGCCGATGCCGCCAGCACACCACCGGCAGATCATTCCGACGCATCAGCCCGCGCCTCCCTCCCCCCCACGTGGGGGAGGGATGGGGAGGGGGGGCGGCCCGCCAAGGGCCAAGTCCTCGTCACCTTCTACCGCAGCTACCTCACTTCCGGCGACACCGGCCCCGTCGACGCCCTGATCCACGCATTGCGCGCCGAAGGCTTCGCGGCCTACGGCGCCTTCGCGCCCAGCCTCAAGGCCCCTGGCGTCGCCGACTGGCTCTCCGCACACCTCAGCCAAGACCCGCCTGTCGCGATCATCAACGCCACCGCCTTCTCCGCCAGATCCGACAGTGGCGCGACCCCCTTCGACGCAGCCCAATGCCCGGTCTTCCAGGTCGCCCTCTCCACCAACCGCCGCCGCGACTGGGCCGCTTCCGACCGGGGCCTCTCCCCCGCCGACCTCGCCATGCACGTCGTCCTGCCCGAGGTAGACGGCCGCCTCTTCGCCGGCCTGATCAGCCACAAATCCCCCGGCAAACGCCACCCGGAGCTGCAATTCTCCCGCTTCGCCCACCGCGCCGACGACGGGCGGATCGCCGCCGTCGTGGACCGCGTCAAACACTGGCACCGCCTCGCCACCACCCCCGCCAGCGACCGCCAACTGGCGATCGTCCTTTCCACCTACCCGGGACGCGCGCACCAGATGGCCCATGCCGTCGGCCTCGATGCGCTGGCCTCGACCGACGCCCTCCTCGAAACCCTCGCGACCGAGGGCTACCAGACGACCACAGGCGCACCTCTTCCGCAGGCCCTGACCGAGGCCCTCACCTGGCCCCTCGCCGCCTACGAAGCCGCGCTCACCACTCTCCCGGACCAACTCCGCCAGACCCTCACCGAAGCCTGGGGCGACCCCGCCGACGACCCCTCCGTCCGCCATGGCCGGTTCCACTTCCCCGCCACCCGGCGCGGTAACGCCCTTGTCGCGCTGCAACCCGAACGGGGCGATGTCAGCCAGCGGGACAGCGACTACCACGACCTGTCGCGCACGCCGCGCCACGCCTATGTCGCCTTCTACCTCTGGCTTCGGTCCCAGGGTATCCACGCCCTGATCCACATGGGCGCGCATGGCACCCTCGAATGGCTGCCCGGCAAATCGGTCGCCCTCAGCGACACCTGCTGGCCCGAGGCGCTGATCGGCCCCACCCCGGTCATCTACCCCTTCATCGTCAACGACCCCGGCGAGGCGGCGCAAGCCAAGCGCCGCATCGGCGCCGTCACCCTCGGCCACCTGCCCCCGCCCTTGGCCCAAAGCACCGTCCCGCCGGAGCTTCAGCGCCTCGAACGCCTGCTTGACGAATACTCCACCGCCGACGGCCTCGACCCCGCCCGCCGCACCCGCCTGATCGCCTCCATCCGCGACGAAGCCGCAGCATCGGGGGTCGCCGCCGACCTTGGCCTCGCCCCGAACGCCACCCCCGCCGAGGCGATCACCCGCATCGACCGCTTCGTCTGCGACCTGAAGGAAAGCCAGTTCGGCCAGGGCCTCCACATCTTCGGCCAAGCCCCCGGAGAAACCCAGGGCCTCCTCACCGCCCTCAACGGCCAGCGCGTGGCCCCCGGCCCCGCAGGCTCCCCCAACCGGGGCCGCTCGGATGTCCTGCCTACGGGGCGCAACCTCTTCTCCGTCGACCCCCGCGCCGTCCCGTCGCGCAACGCCCATGCGCAAGGCGTCAAGCTGGCCGAGGAACTGATCCGCCGCCACCTGCAGGACCACGGCGACTACCCGCGCGGGCTGATGGTCGACCTCTGGGGCAGCGCCACCATGCGCACGGCGGGCGAGGAGTTCGCGATGGCGCTCCACCTCGCGGGCCTCGCGCCGAAGTGGGACGACGGATCGGCAAGGGTCTCCGGCTTCGAGATCCTCCCCCTCGCGCTGCTAGGAAGACCAAGGATCGACGTCACCCTCCGCGTCTCCGGCCTGTTCCGCGACGTGTTCCCGACTCTCGCGCAACTCTTCGAAGCCGGGGCCGAGGCCCTGTCGCACCGCGACGAGACCCCCGAAGACAACCCCTACACGACCCGCGCCTCCCGCGTCTTCGGCCCCAAACCCGGCCTTTACGGGTTAGGGATGGGCACCGCCGCCGATACCTTCACCATTGAGGCCCGCGCCGCCGCAGGCGAAGCCTGGCTCAACGCCTCCTCCTGGGCGATCGGCCAAGATGGCCAGTCCATGGAAAACCGCACCGCCCTCGAAGCCCGAGTCCTTGCGTCAGACAGCTTCGTCCACGCCCAGGACCTGCCCGAAACCGATGTCCTCATCGCCGCCGATTACGCCGCGCACGAAGCCGGCTTCGCCGCCGCCGTGGCCAAGCTCGGCGGAGCCAGACCCACCCTCTACCACCTCGACGCCACCCGCCCCGACACCCCGCACGCAAGAACCCTGACCGAGGAAATCGCCCGCGTCACCCGCGCCCGCGCCGCCAACCCCCAATGGGCGGAAGGCATGATGAACCACGGCTTCCGGGGTGCCGCCGAGATCGCCGCCACCCTGGACCACATGGCCGCCTTCGCCCATCTGGCAGGGGTCGTGCCCCCGCATCTCTTCGACCTCTACCACGACGCCACTCTTGGCCGCGACGAGGTCCGCGCCTTCCTGGCAAAGGAAAACCCCGCAGCCCTCGCCGCCATTGAAGACCTCTTCCGCCGCCTCCGAGACGCGGGCCTCTGGCAGACCCGCCGCAACTCCATCGCCGCAAGGCTGGACGGTGCCGCATGACTTTCCCTTCGCCAAATATCCTCTGGGGGTTTGGGGGGCGAAGCGCCCCCAACGACCGAGCCGGTTGCGCGGCCCTTGCGCCGCGCAGAGGCGAGACAAAGGGCTTGCGCCGCAAGGCGCTCATTTCAGTAACCGCCCCAACCCAAGGGCGCCCCGCATGACCGCCTGGGAGATCAAGGGCTGGTGCCCCGGCGCCCTCCGCCCGATGCCGTCCGGCGACGGCCTCGTCACCCGCATCCGCCCGCCCCTGGGCCGCCTGACGCCGCAGCAGGCTGAAGCCATCGCGAAAGCCGCCCAAGCCCACGGCAACGGCATCATCGACCTCTCCGCCCGCGCCAACCTGCAACTGCGCGGCGTGACCGAAGCCTCCCATCCGCGCCTGATCGGCGACCTCGGCGCGCACGGCCTGATCGACCCCGACGTCGAGACCGAATCCCTCCGCAACCTCATCGTCACCCCGTTCCGCGATGCCGAGACCACCGCCCTTGCCGACGCCCTCACCGCCGCGCTGGCCCGGATGCCGAAACTTCCGGCCAAGTTCGGCTTCGCCCTCGACACCGGCCCGCGCCCGGTCCTGATCCATGCCTCCGCCGACATCCGCGTCGAACGGGCCGCAGATGGCCAACTGATCCTGCGCCCCGACGGCCACGCGCTCGGCCAACCCGTGACCGACCTCGCCACCGACGCCATTGCCGTGACCAACTGGTTCATTGCCAATGGCGGCGTCGCCGAGGGCCGGGGCCGCATGGCCGCCCTTGTCGCCAGGGGTTTGGTCCCGCCCGGATGCATGCTCGTCCCCGCCATGCCCCTGCCCACCCCGACCCCCGGACTCCACCCGGACGGAGCCCTCGTCGCCCTTGCCTTCGGCCAGATGCGGGCGGAGACGCTCCACGCCCTTTCCGCCCTCGGCCACGAGATCCGCCCGACCCCCTGGCGGATGCTCTTCCTCGTCGGCGCGACCGCACTTCCGGCGATCACCGGCCTCATTACCGACCCCGCCGATCCGATCCTGCGCATCACCGCCTGCACCGGCGCGCCCGCCTGCCCGCAGGCACTTGGCGAAACGCGTCGGCTTGCCCGCGCGCTGGCCCCGCATCTGCCTGCCGGTCAGGCCCTGCATCTGTCCGGTTGCGCCAAGGGCTGCGCCCATCCCGCGCCTGCCGAGCTGACCCTCACCGCCAGCGGCAAAGGCTACGACCTGATCCTCGACGGCTCCGCCTCCGACACCCCCAGCCTGCGGGGCCTCGCGCCCGACGCTCTCTCCACTGTTCTGAAAGCCCCCCATGCCCCACCGCTATGAAACCGACGGTGCCGCGATCTACCGGCAGAGCTTCGCCATGATCCGGGCCGAGGCCGACCTCGCCCGCTTCACGCCCGAGGAGGAGATCGTCGCCGTCCGCATGATCCACGCCGCCGGGATGGTGGACCTGGCCCCGCAGATCCGCTTCACCCCCGGCATGGCCATCGCTGCCCGCACAGCCCTAGAGGACGGCGCGCCGATCCTCTGCGACGCGCGGATGGTCAGCGAGGGCATCACCCGCACCCGCCTGCCGAAGGGCAATCCGGTCATCTGCACCCTGCACGATCCGCAGGTGCCCGAGCTTGCGAGGCAGATGGCAAACACCCGCTCCGCCGCCGCCCTCGAACTCTGGCGACCGCACCTCGCGGGGGCCGTGGTCGCCATCGGCAACGCCCCGACGGCCCTTTTCCACCTGCTGAACATGCTGGAAGACCCCGCCTGTCCCCGCCCCGCCGCGATCATCGGCTGCCCGGTGGGCTTTGTCGGGGCCGCCGAATCCAAGGACGCGCTGATGGATGCCCCCCCGGCGCCAAGCGTCATCGTCAATGGCCGCCTTGGAGGCAGCGCCATCACCGTCGCTGCCGTCAACGCCCTCGCCAGCCGGAAGGAATGACCATGGGCCGCGTGATCTGTGCGGGCCTTGGCCCCGGCGACCCCGACCTGATGACCCTCAAGGCCGCCCGCGCGATCGGCACCGCGAAACATGTCGCCTACTTCCGTAAGGAAGGCCGGGCCGGGCAGGCGCGCCGGATCGTCGAAGGGATGCTGAACCCCGCCGCCCGAGAATACCCGATGGAATACCCCGTCACCACGGAGCTTCCATTCGATAGCCTGGGCTACACCGATGCCCTCGCCCGGTTCTACGACGGTTGGGCGAACCGGCTCGCCACCCTCGCCGCGACCGAGGATGTGGTGGTCCTCTGCGAAGGTGACCCGTTCTTCTACGGCAGTTTCATGCACCTCCATTCCCGCCTGCAGGGCCGGGTCCCGGTCGAGGTGATCCCCGGCATCACCGGCATGACCGGCTGCTGGAACGCCACCGACACGCCGATCACCTGGGGCGACGACGTGCTGACGGTGCTGATGGGCACGCTGCCGGAAGACGACCTCGTGCGCCACATGTCGGACGCGGACGCGCTGGTGGTGATGAAGACGGGGCGCAACCTGCCGCGCGTCCGCCGGGCGCTGGAACGCGCCGGTCGGCTGCACGACGCCTGGCTGGTCGAGCGCGGCACCATGCCGGGCCAGCGCATCGCCCGCCTGACCGAGGTCGACCCGCAGGATGTCCCCTATTTCGCCATCGTCCTGGTCCACGGCCACGGCCGCCGCCCGGAGATCGCCGAATGACCGGAACGCCGGATCGGGGCTGGCTTGCCATCGCGGGTCTGGGGCCGGGGGATGACCGCATGGTCACGCCCGACGTGTCCGACGCGCTGGCGCAAGCGACCGACGTGGTGGGCTATATCCCCTACGTCGCCCGCGTCGCCCCGCGCCCGGGCCTGACGCTGCACCCCTCCGACAACCGGGTAGAGCTGGACCGCGCCCGGGCAGCACTTGGGATGGCCGCCGCTGGCCGCCGCGTCGTCGTCGTGTCCTCGGGCGACCCCGGCGTCTTCGCCATGGCCAGCGCCGTGTTCGAGGCGCTGGAGGGCCGCGCGGACTGGCAGGCGCTGGACATCCGCGTCCTGCCCGGCATCACCGCGATGCTGGCGGCGGCGGCGGCGGCGGGCGCACCCCTTGGTCACGACTTCGCCTGCATCAACCTGTCGGACAACCTGAAGCCGTGGGAGGTGATCGAAACCCGCCTGTGCCACGCCGCCCGCGCCGATTTCGCGATGGCCTTCTACAACCCTCGTTCCGTCAGCCGCCCGGAAGGCTTCGCCAGGGCGCTGGCCGTACTGCGGCAGGAATGCGGGCCGGATCGCCTGATCACCTTCGCCCGCGCCGTCTCGACCCCCGAGCAGCGCCTGACCACCGTCACCCTTGGCGAGGCGACGCCCGAGATGGCGGACATGCGCACCGTGGTCATCGTCGGCAACGCGTCCACCCGCCGCGTCGGGCGCTGGGTCTACAGCCCGAGGAGCGCGGGATGACCCGGGCCAAAATCCTTCGAAGGATTTTGCCGGACTTTTCGAAAAGTCCGGGTCCGGGCTCAGCCGGTCAGCCAGGCCATGACCTCGGACACTGTCCGCACCACCCGACGCTCTGGCACCCGGGGTCGGTCGATCATCACCACCGGCACACCAAGCGCGCGGGCCGCAGCAATCTTTGCCACCGCGCCCTTGCCGCCTGCATTCTTGGCGACGACCACTTCGGTTGCGTGGTCTCGCAGCAGGGCCGTGTCGCCCGCCACGTCGAAAGGACCACGAGCCACCACCACCCTTGCCCGAGGCAAGGGCAGGGAGCCGGTCGGCGCATCCACCAGCCGAAGCAGGTAGTCATGCTGCGGCTGGGCTGCGAATGCGTCGATATGCTGGCGGCCGATGGCCAGGAATACGCGCTGCGGCGGCCCGGCCAGCGCGTCAACGGCAGCAGCGCTGTCGGGCACATGCGTCCAGCGGTCGCCATCGCCCGCTACCCAGGGCGCGCGTTCCAGCGCCATGAGGGGGACGGCCTGCGCCGCACAGGCCTCTGCCGCATTGCGGCTCATCCGCGCGGCGAAGGGGTGGGTGGCGTCGATCACATTGGTGATCCCTTCCCGCGCCAGATAGGCCTGCAGCCCCTCGACCCCGCCAAAGCCGCCGATCCGCATGTGGATCGGCTGGCCCATCGGCGCCTCCGTGCGCCCGGCGTAGGAATAGACGCCTGGCAACCCCGCCTTCGCGACGGCCTGGGCCATCAGGTTCGCCTCGGTCGTGCCGCCCAGAAGGAGTATCCGTGTCATGCGTGACCCCAAGTCCGACGCGTGGCTGACCGTGATCGGCCTTGGCGAGGATGGACCGGAGGGCCTGTCGCCCGCAAGCCGTGCCGCGCTGGGTGCCGCAACCGCAATCTTCGGCGGCCCCCGGCATCTGGACCTGATCCGGGCCGGAGACAAGGGTCATGCCTGGCCTGTCCCGTTTGACGCAACTCCCGTCCTTGCCTTCCGGGGGCAGCCGACCGTGGTTCTCGCCTCCGGCGACCCGTTCTGGTTCGGCGCGGGCGGCAGCCTGATGGCCCACCTGCAGCCGGGCGAGTGGACATCCCACCCCGCGCCATCGACCTTCCAGCTTTCCGCCAACCGGTTGGGCTGGCGGTTGGAGGAAACCCTGTGCCTCGGCCTTCACGCCGCACCCTTCGTCCGCCTGCGGCCGGGGCTGGGAAGAGGCGTCCGCGCGATCTGCACCCTCCGCGACGCTGCCTCGGTCGCCGACCTGTCCATCTGGCTGCGGGACAACGGCCACCCGACGGCGAAACTGACGGTTCTGGAGCGCCTCGGCGGCCCGGCAGAGCGCATCCGCGAAGTGACGGGAGCAGTCCCGACGGACATCGCCTTGCCGGTCTCGGTCGCCATTGAAGGCCAAGACCCCGGCTTACCTCAAGCCTCGGGCCTGCCGGACGACCTTTTCCAGCACGACGGCCAGATCACCAAGCGTCCGGTGCGCGCCCTTACTCTCTCTGCGCTCGCGCCGCGCCGCGGCGAGACCCTGTGGGACATCGGCGCAGGCTCGGGCTCCATCGGGATCGAATGGCTGCTGGCCGGGGGCGCGCGGGTCGAGGCGGTGGAGGCTGACCCCGAGCGGGCCGCCCGCGCCCGCGCGAACGCCGAGGCCTTCGGGCTGTCGCACCGCCACCGTTTGCATCAGGCGCAGGCGCCCGAGGGTCTGGAGAGCCTGCCCTGCCCCGACGCGGTATTTGTCGGCGGCGGGGCGACCGCGAGGCTGCTCGCGCAGGTGTGGGAGGTGATTCCTTCAGGCACCCGTCTGGTCCTGAACGCCGTGACCATCGAGACCGAGGCGCTGGCGCTGGACTGGTCCGCCCGCCACGGCGGAGCACTTCTGAAGATCAACCTGTCCGAGCCCGTCGCCATCGGTCGCAAACGCGGCTGGAAGGCTGCCTTGCCGATCCTGCAATGGAGTGTCATCCGATGATCGTCGCGGGGTTCGGATTTCGGTCCGGTGTGACGCTGGCCGCCTTGCGGGACGCGCTGGCGCGGGCCGGGGGGCCGCTAGGCGTGACGCATCTGGCGACGCCAGACGTCAAGGCGGAGCGGCTTGCGCCGCTTGCCCGCGCCTTGGCCGTGCCGATGATTGCGGTTCCGGCCGAGGCAATGCGCCAGCAGAAGACGCTCACCCGATCCGATCGGGTCAGGACGCTTTTCGGCACGGGTTCGGTCGCTGAGGCGGCGGCGCTTGCCGCAGCCGGGCCGGGCGCGCGGCTGCGGGGGCCGAGGGCGGTTTCGGCTGATGGCACGGCCACGGCGGCGATTGCCGAGGGTCCGGCATGACAAGGCGGGTCGGGATGGCGGACGCCTGTCAGATCGAGCGCCTTGCGGCGCAAGCCCATGTCTCGCCTCTGCGCGCGAAATGCGCGCAACCGGCTCGGACGGAGGGCCTCCGGCGGGGATACTTGCAGATGGGAAAGGCAGGGGTTCGTCCCTGCAGGGGTGCGCCATGACTGTCCATTTCATCGGGGCCGGTCCGGGGGCGGCAGACCTGCTGACACTGCGGGGGCGGGATCTGATCGCCGCTTCGCCGGTGTGCCTCTACGCCGGATCTCTGGTACCCGAGGGCGTGCTGGCACATTGCCCGCCTGGCTGCCGGATCGTGAACACGGCACCGATGTCGCTGGATGAGATCATTGCCGAAATCGTCGCGGCACAGGAAGCCGGGCAGGACGTGGCGCGGCTGCATTCCGGGGATCTGTCGATCTGGTCGGCGATGGGCGAGCAGCTCAGGCGGCTGTCCGCGCTGGGCATTGCCTATGATGTCACTCCCGGGGTTCCCTCCTTCGCGGCGGCAGCGGCGGCATTGGGGGTCGAACTGACCCTGCCCGGGCTGGCGCAATCGGTGGTCCTGACCCGCGCCGAGGGCCGGGCGACCCAGATGCCAGAGCGCGAGACGCTGCCCGCTTTCGCCGCCACCGGGGCAACATTGGCCGTGCACCTCTCGATCCACTTGATCGACAAGCTGACGGCCGAACTCATCCCGCACTATGGCCCCGATTGCCCGGTGGCTGTGGTCTGGCGTGCATCCTGGCCGGACCAGAGGATCTTCCGGGCCACCCTTGCCACCGTGAAAGCCGCAGTCCCGGTGGAGGTGGAGCGAACCGCCCTGATCCTGGTCGGGCCGTCGCTGGCACAGGAGGGGTTTGAGGAAAGCCGCCTATATGCCGGCGACTATGACCGCCGCTATCGCCCGGTCGGCACGCATCCGCGCTTTCCGGGGACCGGGTCGTGATCCCGGGTCTGATCATCGCGGCTCCGGCTTCGGGCGCCGGCAAGACCACGGTCATGCTGGGGCTTCTGGCGGCGCTGAGGGCGCGGGGGCTGGTGGTGCAGCCGTTCAAGAACGGGCCGGATTACATCGATCCGGCGTTTCACCGGGCCGCGAGCGGGAGGGCCTCATTCAACCTCGACAGCTGGGCGATGCCGGGCGCGATGCTGGACGGGATGCTGGCGGCGGCGGAGGGGGCGGATCTGGTGCTGGCGGAGGGCTCGATGGGGCTTTTCGACGGGGTGGCGGTGCCGGGGGCCTGCGGCAACGGCGCGACGGCGGATCTGGCCCAGCGGATGGGCTGGCCGGTGGTGCTTGTGATCGATGCGAGCGGTCAGGCGCAGACGGCGGCTGCGGTGGCGCAGGGGCTGGCGCGGTTCCGGGACGGAGTGACGGTGGCAGGGGTGATCCTGAACCGGATCGCCAGCCCCCGGCACGCGGCGCTGGTGCGCGCGGGGATGGCCGAGGCCGGGATCACCGTGCTTGGTGCCCTGCCCAAACGCGCGGGGATCGCGATGCCAGAGCGGCATCTGGGTCTGGTGCAGGCCGAAGAGCAGCCCGACCTGCAGACCCTGATCGCCGAGGCGGCCGGGCTGATGCGCGAAAGCCTGGACCTTGAGGCTCTGATCGCGGCGGCCTCTTCCAGCACGACGCCCGTCCCGCCGATCAGGATCACCCCTCCTGGACAACGGATCGCGCTGGCCCGGGATGCGGCGTTCAGCTTCGTCTATCCTCACCTTCTGCACGGCTGGCGCAGGGCGGGCGCCGAAGTCTTGCCGTTCTCGCCCCTTGCGGACCAGGGTCCTGACTCGTCCGCCGATGTCTGCTGGCTTCCGGGTGGTTATCCCGAACTGCACGGCCCGACGCTGGCTGCTGCCGACCGTTTCCGAACCGGCCTTCGCGCCTTCGCCGACAGAAAGCCTGTTCATGGCGAGTGCGGCGGCTACATGGCGATGGGGCAGGCCATCATCGACACGGACGGCACGCGGCACCAGATGGCGGGGCTTCTGGGGCTGGTGACCAGTTATGCCCTGCGGAAGATGCATCTCGGTTATCGCGTGGCACGGCTTGCTCAGTCCATTCCCGGCCAGCCCGCCGGGGGCCGCTTGAAGGGGCACGAGTTTCACTATTCCTCCATCCTCGACCAGCCTGACGCGCCTTTGGCGGACGTTACCGATGCGACGGGGGCGAAGGTTGCGGAGACCGGGTCGGCTCGACTCCAGCCGGGAGGCGGACTATCGAGCGGCACCTACTTCCACCTGATTGCAGGCGTCGAATGACCGGCTTTGTCACCTTCGTTTCTGCCGGCCCCGGCGACCCGGAGCTTCTGACCGTAAAGGCGGTGAAGGCGCTTGCCGCCGCCGATGCCGTCCTGTTCGATGACCTGTCCTCTGGCCCGATCCTCGCGCTGACGAAGCCGGGGGCCGACATGGTCGGCGTCGGCAAGCGGGCCGGGCGCGCCTCGCCGAAGCAGGACCATGTCAGCCGGTTGCTGGTCGATTATGCCCGGACGGGCGCGCATGTGGTGCGGCTGAAGTCAGGCGACAGCGGCATCTTCGGCCGGCTGGAGGAGGAGCTTGTCGCCGTCCGCGCCGCAGGCATTCCGTGCGAGATCATCCCCGGCGTGACCGCTGCCTCGGCGGCGGCGGCGGCGGCGGGCATACCGCTTTCCCGGCGCATCCATGCCCAACGGGTGCAGTTCATCACGGCGGCGGATACGACGGGAAACCTGCCGCCCGGCCTGAACCTGCCCGCCCTGGCCGATCCGGGCGCGACCACCGTGATCTACATGGGCAAGCGCACTTTCCCCGCCCTGGCTGAGGCGCTGATCGCCCATGGCTTGCCGCCGGATACCCCCGCGCTTCTGGCGGAGGCCGTTTCTACCCCCGACCAGCTGATTGTCCGCTCTACCGTTTCAGACCTGGCGCGCAGGCTGGCCGGGGACCGGTCCAGTCTGCCCGGCCTGATCCTGGTCGGTGCACTGGCCGAGGGGACGGCATGACGACCCTCTGGCTGATCGGCATCGGCACCGGCAACCCCGATCATGTGACCGGCGCTGCGATCCGTGCCTTGAACGCGGCCGACCTGATCCTGATCCCGCGGAAAGGCGAGGCGAGGTCCGATCTCGCCGACCTGCGCCGCCAAATCCTGGCGCAGGTGCTGACCGCCCCGGTCCAGGTGGCCGAGTATGACGTGCCGCCGCGGGCCGATCAGGACGATTACCTTGGCGCGGTGAACGACTGGCACGACGCCATCGCGCAGGCCTGGTCCGGGACCATTGGTGCCCACAGGCGCGATGCGGCCAATGTCGCGCTGATGGTCTGGGGCGATCCCTCGCTTTATGACAGCACGCTGCGCATCGCCACGCGGCTGCCCGGACTGACCGTCAGGGTCATCCCCGGCATCACCAGCCTGCAGGCCTTGACGGCGGCCCATGCCATCCCGCTCAACACCCTAGCCACGCCGGTGACCATCACCACCGGCCGGCAGTTGCGCGACCATGGCTGGCCAGAGGGCGCGACGACCGTCGCCGTGATGCTGGACAAGGGCGGAGCCTTCACCGCCATCGAGCCCATTGACACGCATATCTGGTGGGGCGCCTATGTGGGCATGCCCGAGGAAACCCTGCTTCACGGCCCGCTGTCGGATGTGGCGGGGGAAATCCTCGCCACCCGTTCCCGGCTGAGGGCCGCGCATGGCTGGATCATGGACATCTACCTTCTGCGCCGAGGTGACGATGTCTGACCTGATCGCCCGGACCCTGCCGATCTACGGATTGTCACCGGACACCCCGGCCGCCCTCATCAACCGGTCTGAAAACGACACCTGGGCTGCGGGCGACCTTATCCTGCGCCTGCACCGTCCAGGCTATCATACGAAGCCCGAGATTGCCGCCGAACTCGCCTGGCTGAACGCGCTGCAGGACTTGCCCGGCCTGAATGCCGTGCGCCCGGTCTCGGGATCGCAAGGCTTTGTGACCGAGATCGACGGGCGGTTCCTTGTCGCCTTCGCCCGCATTTCCGGGCAAGAGCTGCAGCCCGGCGACGACCTTGCCCGCTGGTTCGCGCCTTTGGGCGAGATCACCGCCCGCCTGCACCTGCACGCCCGCGAGTGGATCCGACCGCCGGGCTTTGCCCGTCTGCGCTGGGATCTGCCGGGGATCCTCGGGCCCAACCCCAACTGGGGCCACTGGCGGCAGTCGCAGGGGCTGGACAGGCATGGCGAGGCCGTTCTGGCGCGCGCGACCGAAGCCCTGTCGGCAAGGCTGCGGGCCTATGGCACCGGGCCGGAGGTCTTTGGCCTGATCCATGCCGACCTCAGACTGGCGAATCTGATGATTGATGGCGACCGGTTGACGGCAATCGATTTCGACGATTGCGGTTTCGGCTGGTGGGCCTACGACCTTGCCGCGGCGCTGAGTTTCATCGAGACCGATCCGCGCCTGCCCGATCTGATCGCCCGCTGGTGCGAAGGTTATGCCCGGATCACGACCCTGCGGCCCGAAGACCGCGCGATGATTCCCTCGCTGATCCTTCTCCGCCGCGTGCTTCTGACCGGCTGGCTTGCAAGCCGCGCCGACAGCGACACCGCCGCCGCGCTGGACGGGCCCGGCTACACGGCTGGAACGCTGGACCTGGCCGATCGCTACCTGACCGACGGGCTTGCGGCCTTTCGCCCGTGACCGCTTACTCCTTCAGCAGCAGCGCCAGCGCCAGCACGGTCAGCGCCACTCCAACCAGCACCAGCCCGGGAGGAGTTGCGCCGTTCAGGACGATCTCCCACAGGATGACCCAACTGGGCACCAGATAGGTATAGGCCATCACCTTGGCCGCCGGCAGCCGCAGGGTCGCATATTGCAGCAGGACGAAGGTCATGGCGCTGGCAGCGACGGCGACATAGACCAGCGTCACCCAGACAATCCGGGGCAGCGCGGCCCAGTCGGTCGCCAGCACGGCCGGCCAGGCATAAAGCGCCAGCAGGACCGTCCCGGCCACCATCATCCCGAAGGTGAAGACCACCGCTGGCTCGCCCCGGTTCAGTCTGCGCACCAGGGGCGCATAGGCCGCATGCGCCACGCAGCCGACGAAGTAGACCGCTTCGCCCCGCCCGATCTGCAGCGCCAGCAAAGCCGACGGGTCGGCCCGGAAGATCACCCAGAGCGCGCCGAGACCACCTATCGCCAGTGCAACGGCCATCCGTCCGGTCAGCCGCTGGCGCAAGGTCAGCCAGCCGAAGCCTGCGGCCATCAGCGGAGTCAGGGTGAAGACCGCCGCCGCCGACACCGGCGGGGCGGTTTTCAGCCCCTCGAACATCAGCACGAAATAGCTGGCGAGCAATCCGCCAAGGATCAGGTAGCGCCAGGGGGCTGCGAAGGCCTGTCGCCGGATGCCGGTCGTCGCCAGTGCCGCTGCCCCTACCAGCACCCCGGCCAGCACGAAGCGCACAACGGACAAGGCCCCGGGGTCGATGTGCGGTGCGGCAAGCACCCCCAGCGAGAACGACCCCGCCACCAGCGCCGAGAATGCCAGCATCGCCAGATGCCCGCGCGCAGGCTGGCTGAGGCCCTCCAGCATCAGGCGCAGAACTTCCAGTCTTTCGCCGCATCCTTCAGATGGGCCAGGAAAGCCTGCACCTTTCGCGTGCGGTGCAGGTCGACATGAGTCACGATCCGCAACGCCGAGTCCCATTCGGCCCGGGACGGCAGGATCTCGACCAGACCGGGATCATCCGCCGCCCGCATCGCCATGATGAAGCCGATCCCGGCCCCTTGCCGGACGGCCTGTTCCAGCGCGGCGGGCTCGGTCGCCGCGTAGGTGATCTGGTCAGGCTGCACCGTCGCGCGCAACCAGCGGTGAAACGGCGCGCGCGTCGTCTCGTTGTCGCTGCAGACAAAGCGGTGCCCGGCAAAATCCGCCTCGGACCCGGGCTTGCCGTGACGCTCGACATAGGTGCGAGAGGCGTAGAGGCCCGCCTTCATCCGGGTCAGAGGCTGCACGACATTGTCCGGCTCTTCTGCCCCGCTGCCGGCCCTGATCGCCACATGCGCCTCGCCATAATCCAGACGGAACACCCGCATGTCGGTCAGGAACCGCACCCGGACATCCGGCCATTTCTCCTGAAAACTGGTCATCACCGGGGTCAGCAGATCGGCGATCCCGGCAATCGAGGTCACCACCAGCTCGCCCGAGACCGTTTCGCCCTGACCCTTGATCCGGCTGACCAGATGGGCGAACTGCTCTTCTGTCGTCTGCGCCACGGCCAGCAGGTCGCGCCCCGATTCCGTCGGCGTATATCCACGGGCGTGGCGCTGGAACAGCTTGACGCCCAGCCGCCTCTCCAGCGCATCTATGTGACGGATCACGGTCGCATGATGCACGCCCAGAACATCCGCCGCGCCCGACACCGTGCCCAGCCGCGCCACCTGAAACGCCGTGCGAATCTCGTCCCAGCTTTCCATCCTTGCCTCTTGCCCTGTGCGCACGCGCACATCAGCCGGTTTTGTCCCGGCACGCAAGGGTCTGCCGCCCCCATGGCCGTGCTGCCTTGACGTGTCCCGCAAGGCTGCCGCTTCCGTCCCGAAGACGAAGCGGAACGTGCAGAAGGTGTTCGAACAGCGGGCGGTGTCCGACCCAAGTCTTACCTCGCATATCCGCAGCCAGCATTTCGAGACTGACTTCGGCGCGCTGCAGGATCGCATCCAGGGCGCCGTGCAGCGCGAACGGAACAGTCGCCACGGGCGCAGGCACGCGCCCGAGGTCGACCGGCGACTGCGCGAGACTTCCCCTCGGTCGACCTGCCTCCCCTCGACAGCCTGACCGGCCGCGGGGAGGCGGTCAAGTCGATGGCCGACCGGTCCCTGGTGACCTGACCAACCGCTTGACTTCAGCGCCTCGCAAGCGTATCGGCCCCCTGAATTTCCCGGAGGCAGCAGCTTCCGGTCCCTGTGGCGCATGCCCGGGATCGCCATCCGTCAGCGCGTTGCGCCCACGGGTGCCCTTCCGCTTTGCGCCTTGGGTTCGCCGCCCCATATTGGGGCAAACGTCAGATGAGGTGACACGATGTTCGAAAGCCTGTCAGAACGCCTTGGTGGCGTCTTCGACCGTCTCACCAAGGCCGGCGCGCTGTCCGAAGCCGATGTCGTCACCGCGCTCCGCGAAGTTCGCGTCGCCCTCCTCGAAGCCGACGTTTCGCTGCCGGTCGCCCGCGATTTCATCAAGCGGGTCACCGAAAAGGCCACCGGGGCCGCCGTGACCAAGTCGATCACCCCCGGCCAGATGGTCGTGAAGATCGTCCATGACGAACTGATCCGTGTCCTTGCCGGTGATGGCCCGGCGGATGCGTTGAAGATCGACAACCCGCCCAGCGTCATCCTGATGGTCGGCCTGCAGGGGTCGGGCAAGACCACCACCACCGCCAAGCTGGCGAAAAGGCTGACGGAAAAGCAGGGCAAGAAGGTTCTGCTGGCGTCCCTCGACACCAACCGCCCGGCGGCGATGGAGCAGCTGGCCATCCTCGGGGCCCAGATCGGCGTCGACTCGCTTCCCATCGTCAAGGGCGAAACCGCCGTCCAGATCGCCCGGCGCGCCAAGACGCAGGCCAACCTTGGCGGCTACGACGTCGTCTTCCTCGACACCGCTGGCCGTCTGCACATCGACGAAGTCCTGATGGATGAGGTGCAATCCGTCCGCGATATCGCCCAGCCGCGCGAAACCCTTCTGGTCGTCGACGGCCTGACCGGCCAGGATGCCGTCAACGTCGCCACCGAGTTCGACGGCAAGGTCGGCATCACCGGTGTGGTGCTGACCCGCATGGACGGCGACGGCCGCGGCGGCGCGGCGCTGTCGATGCGCGCGGTCACCGGCAAGCCGATCCGTTTCGTCGGCCTTGGCGAAAAGATGGACGCCATCGAGGTCTTCGAGGCCGAGCGTGTCGCCGGCCGCATCCTTGGCATGGGCGACATCGTCGCCCTCGTCGAGCGGGCGCAGGAAACCTTCGAGGCCGAACAGGCCGAACGCATGGCCAAGCGCTTTGCCAAGGGTCTGTTCAACATGAACGACCTGAAAATGCAGCTGGACCAGATGCTGAAGATGGGGGGCATGCAGGGCCTGATGGGGATGATGCCCGGCATGGGCAAGATGTCCGCCCAGGCCGAGGCCGCGGGCCTGAACGACAAGATGCTGCACCACCAGATCGCGCTGATCAATTCCATGACCAGGAAGGAACGCGCAAACCCCGATCTTCTGGCCGCCAGCCGCAAGAAGCGCATCGCCGCCGGCGCGGGTCTGGACGTCGCCGATCTCAATCGCCTGTTGAAACAGCACAAGCAGATGGCGGACATGATGAAGAAGATGGGCAAGGGCGGCATGATGAAGAACATGATCAAGCAGTTCCTTGGCAAGGGCGGCATGCCCGACCCGTCGAAGATGTCGCCCGAGCAGCTGGCCGAGATGGCCAAGGGCATGCAGCAGGGCGGCGGCCTTGGCGGCATGAGTGGCGGTCTTCCCCCCGGCATGGGTGGCTTGCCGCGCGGGATCACCCTGCCTGCCGGCCTCAGCGGACTGATGAAGAAGAAGTGATGTATTGGCTTGCACAGGACACTGGCGGCAGTCCGGCCCGGGAGGCGTGCGCATGACCGCCCGCAGCCAGGCCGTTGCGCGAAATGACGTCGCTGCGCACGCAGAGGCGGAAGAAAGACGCCGGGAAGACGTGACGACGACGTCGGAAAAGGGGCTTTGATGGACACCGCAACCCGGGCCGCCGCCCTTCTCAAGGATCACCGCGACGCCATCGACCGTCTGGATGCTATCCTGGTCTATACCCTGGCCGAACGGTTCAAGCAGACCCAGGCCGTGGGGCGGCTGAAGGCCGAACACGGGCTTCCGCCCTCTGATCCCGACCGCGAGGCCCGGCAGATGGCGCGCCTTCACCAGCTTGCGACCGAGGCCGATCTCGACCCCGATCTGGCCAAGAAATTCCTGACCTTCATCATCAGCGAAGTCATCAGGCATCACGAGAAACTGCAGAAATAACCGGGGCTTGCCTCGGCACTTGCCATTCAAAGGAGAAAACCAAATGGCCATGAAAATCCGTCTCGCGCGCGGCGGTTCCAAGAAGCGCCCGTTCTATTCCATCGTCGCGACCGACAGCCGGATGCCGCGCGACGGCCGCTTTCTGGAAAAGCTCGGGACCTACAACCCGCTTCTCGCCAAGGATGATGAAAAGCGTGTGGTGATGAACATGGAGCGTGTGCAGCACTGGCTGTCGGAAGGTGCCCAGCCGACCGACCGTGTCGCGCGGTTCCTGGAGGCCGCCGGTGCCCGCCCGAAGGCCGCCCGCAACAACCCCAAGACCGGCACCCCCGGCAAGGCGATGGCCGAGCGTGCCGCCAAGAAGGCTGCCCGCGCCGCCGAGCCTGCTGCCGAGTAATGATCCCCGGCCTGGGCCTTGTCCGGCGCGGGATCACGCTTGTGCTCTGCGGGGTCGCCTTCTGGGCGGGCCTGCGGCTGGCAGAGGGGCGGCAGGTGGAAGCCTGCCGCGATGCCGGAGGGGCCTGGGACCAACGCGGCTTTTGCACCGGAGCCCTGCCATGACCGATGATCTCATCTGCATCGGTGCCATTGCCGGGGCGTTCGGCGTCTCGGGCGAAGTGCGGCTGAAGAGCTTCTGCTCCACGCCGACCGACATCGCTTCCTACGGCCCGCTCCTGTCAGAGGACGGCAGCCGCGAGTTTCACATCTCCCTCACCCGCCCTGTCGCGGGCGGGCTTGGGGCCCGGATCCGGGGGGTATCGACCAAGGAACAGGCTGACGCCCTGCGCGGAACCAGCCTGTATGTGCCCCGCAACCGGCTGCCCGGTCTGCCCGACGACGAGTTCTACCACGCGGATCTGATTGGCCTTCTTGCCCATGACACGGGCGGAGTGGCACTTGGCAAGGTCACCGCAGTCTACAACCACGGGGCGGGGGATATCCTCGAAATATCGCCCGCCGGTCATAAATCGGCCCTGCTTTTGCCCTTTACTGCGGCAATCGTGCCCAATGTTGATCTTGCGGCGGGGCGTATCGTCGTTGACCTGCCGGAAGAGTCCGACTGATCCCGTCGTCCTGCATGGCCGCCGGCTGGTGAGAAGGAGAAAAGGGAACATGCTGACCCGCATGCGCCTGGTGAAAGGTGCGACCGCACTCCTGTACGTCGGGCCCCTGATTGCCGGGCTTGGCGGCTTCGGCTGGACGATGACACTGCCCTTCACTGCGATCTTCGTCGTCTGGTTGATGATCCTGCGGCCCGAACAATGGCCCGCCTCGCCCGAAGAATGGCTGACCGCACCGGCCTGGCTGGCCGCGTTGGCGCAAGTCCTGTCGCAGATCGTGCTGGTCGCGATCCTGTTCGGCGTTGGGCGCGGCCTTGGCGGGCTTGCCGATATCGGTGCAGTCAACCTGAACCCGATGCTGCCCCTGTCCATCTCCTTCGTCTCGATCCCGCTTTGTCGCATGCTGTGGGACGCCGACGAAGCGGCAAGCCAGGGTTATTTCCTGGATGAAGAGGCCAAGTTGGCCTACGCCGACAATGCCGCAGGACAAGCGGCGACAGCGATCGTCCCGCTTCTGAACCTGCCCGACGCCGCCCCTGATGCGGATGTCGCCCGGGCGGTTGCCGCAGCCCTGGACGTGCCCGCGGCCGAACTGCGTCTCAATGCCCTCGTCGCTGCCCTTGCCCAGCCGAACCGCAGCCATGCCGCCCTGCGCCAGGCTCTGGTAGTCTGGGCGACGGAACCGGAAATCGTGGCACCCGCCCAGGTGGCCGGAAGCATGGCCAGCGCCTTTGCCGTTGCCGGAGGCAACTTCGATCTTCTGCGCCTTTACGTGCCGCGCGCCTTGGCGCTGATCGCCGCTTTCCCGAACCGGGCAAGCGATTTCCCGCATCCCGCCCGCCTGATCGAAGTTGCCGAGTCGGCGCCACAGTCGGACTTGCCGGCCCATCTTCAGGCCGATGTGCGGGACGGCCTGCGTGCCCTTGCCCGTTCGGTCGAGGCGGCGCTTGCCGGCTTGCCCGTGGCGGCTCCGGCGGTCGAGCCTGAACCCATGGTTGCCCCGGTCCGGCGCACCGCCTGACGCAGGGCTTTTCCACCCCGGCGTTTCGCGCTAAGCCGGCTTCATGTCCGACGCCTCCGACACACCGAAAAGCCATGGTCGCCTGTCGATCCGCGCCAGCCTGACCCCCCGCGACCTGATGGAGGAGCCGCGGCTGGTGCAGGGCGCGTTCGTGGCCAAGGTGATCACGCTGCTGCCCGAAGCCTTCCCAGGCACATTGGGCCTGTCGCTGACCGGAAAGGCACTGGATGTCGGTCTCTGGCGGCTGGAACCCATTGACCTGCGCCTGTTCGGCGAGGGCAAGCACCGCACTGTCGACGACACCCCCGCGGGCGGCGGCGCGGGCATGGTCCTGCGCCCCGATGTCGTCGATGCCGCCCTGCGCCATGCCCGCGTCGGCACTCCCGTCGACCGGGACCGCTGGCCGGTCGTCTATCTGTCCCCGCGCGGTGCGCCCTTCACGCAGCAAACGGCACGCCGCTTTGCCGCTTGCGAAGGCATCACGCTGCTGTGCGGACGGTTCGAAGGGGTCGACCAGCGCGTCCTTGACCACCATCAGATCGAGGAAATCTCGCTGGGCGATTTCGTCCTGACCGGCGGCGAGATCGCCGCGCAGGCCATGCTGGATGCCACGGTCCGCCTGCGCCCCGGCGTCCTTGGCAATGCCGCCTCGACCGAGGAGGAAAGCTTCTCCGACGACTTGCTGGAACACCCGCATTACACCCGGCCCGCGACCTGGGAGGGCCGCGACATTCCTGCGGTCCTGCAATCCGGGAACCATGCCGGGATCGCGAAGTGGCGCCGCGCCCGGGCCGAAGAGCTGACCCGCGACCGCCGCCCGGATCTGTGGGACAAGCGCCGCGGCTGAGGCCGGGACTTGACCAAAAACGCGCTTCCCCCTATACGCGGCCGGTCCGGGGCGCTTGTCCGTCGGACCCGATTCCCTTTGCCCGCCTGCCTTCTTCCGCAGGGTCATCGCACGGGGCGCGGATCACACACAGCAGGCGCCACCTGCGGCGGGCTTCCTGGGCAACCAGGGGGGACCCGGACGAAGACCGGAAGCTCTGGCGCGGCATCATCTCTGCGGAACCACCGCAGGCAGAAAAGGAACCCGCGTATGAACCTCATCGCGCAGATCGAGGCAGAGCAGATCGCTGCCCTCGGCAAGACCATCCCCGACTTCAAGGCCGGCGACACCATCCGCGTCGGCTACAAGGTGACCGAAGGCACCCGCAGCCGGGTGCAGGCCTATGAAGGCGTCTGCATCGGCCGCAAGGGGGGCGCGACCATCGCCGCCTCGTTCACCGTCCGCAAGATTTCGTTCGGCGAAGGCGTCGAACGCGTGTTCCCGCTGTACTCGACCAACATCGACAGCATCGAGGTGGTGCGCCGCGGCAAGGTTCGCCGCGCCAAGCTGTATTATCTCCGCGCGCGCCGCGGCAAATCCGCCCGGATCGCCGAGGACGCGACCTACAAAGCCAAAGCCGAATAAGGAGCGGATCGATGAAAGCCCAGATTCACCCCGAATACCATACGATCACCATCAAGATGACGGATGGTTCGACCTACACCACGCGCTCGACCTGGGGCAAGGAAGGCGACCAGATGTCGCTGGACATCGACCCGCTGGCCCACCCGGCCTGGACTGGCCAGCAGGCGAAACTGCTGGACACCGGTGGCCGCGTTTCGAAGTTCAAGAACAAATACGCCGGCCTGGGGTTCTGATCCCGGCCAGTGCAGGGAATTAGGAGGGCGCGCCGAAAGGTGCGCCCCATTTCGTTTTGGCTGCCTCATCTTCGGCAGAATCCCGCTTCCCCCTGCCTTGGTCCCCGCATAAGAAAGCGCCGGGACCAAGGGCAAGGAACAGCATGGCGCGGATCATCGTCGTCGGGAACGAGAAAGGCGGCTCGGGCAAGTCCACCACCTGCATGCATGTCGCCACTGCCCTTGCGCGGCTTGGCAAGCGGGTTGGCGCGCTTGATCTCGACCTGCGCCAGAAAAGCTTCGGCCGCTACATCGAGAACCGCCGTGCCTATCTGGCCCAGGCTGGCCTGACCCTGCCAACGCCCGATTACCGCGAGTTGCCCGAAGTCGATCCCGCCTCCGTCGTTGAAGGCGAAAACGCGCAGGACCGCCGCCTGACGCGCGCCATCGAGGCGATGGACGGCGAAATGGACTATATCGTCATCGATTGCCCCGGCAGCCACACCCGCCTGAGCCAGGTCGCCCATACCCTGGCGGACACGCTGATCACCCCGCTGAACGACAGTTTCGTCGACTTCGATCTTCTGGCCCGTGTCGACGGGCTGACCGGCAGGATCAAGGGTCCGTCGATCTATTCGGAAATGGTGTGGGGCGCTCGACAGATGCGGGCGAAGGCCAGGTTGGCCCCGATCGACTGGATTGTGGTCAGAAACCGCCTCGGCGTGCAGGCGATGCACAACAAGAAGAAGGTTGGCGCGGCGCTGGAAGAGCTGTCCCGTCGCATCGGCTTTCGCGTGCTGAACGGGTTTTCGGAACGGGTGATCTTCCGCGAACTGTTCCCGCGCGGGCTGACGCTTCTCGACCTCAAGGACACCGGCGTCGATCAACTGAACCTGTCGAACATCGCGGCCCGACAGGAATTGCGCGACCTGATTTCGGGCCTCAGGCTTCCGTCTCTGGCTGTCGGCTTTTGAACACCGGGCCGCCAAGGCCGTGCTGATTGACCACGCGGATGCGCGTCACCTTTTTGAGGCGCTTGTCGAACGGCGAGTCGTCCTCGACCTTGCGGGTCCGGCCAAGACCCAGTTTCTTCAGAATGCGGATCGTTTTATTCATCTGGGGCGTCCTTGTATCGATGCCCGATTCTGGAAAGCAAGCAGGGCAGGACTAAGGCATGTTACGACAAATGCTGCGTCGGGTCTGTGCTGATTTGGCGACACTTTGTATCCGATTCCGCCACATATAGGGCAATCTGGGGTTGAATGTCATAGGGATCGTGTCCCAAGCCAGTCGATCCAGGCCGGCCGAGACCCCGAGAAGACGTTGATGTCGACCGGCCCGGCGATCCCCGGCACCAGCCCGGTCAAGCTGTAGTGCCAGAAGCTCCAGGCGATTCCGTCATGGACGCCGTTCGGGTGATCGGCGACGGATCGCAGCCAGAATTCCACACCCGCCAACCGCCACAGCCCGGTGTCCTCGAAGAAATCGACCGTGGTGTAGATCATCGGACGCTTGCCGTGGTGGCGCTCGAGGTTGTCGAGGAAGATGCGCGCTTCGTTACGGATCGTCGCCCCATCCCGGCACGCCAGGTGCAAAAAAGTCGGCAGAGTGAAAGAGCCTCGGATCATGGCTGGCGTGTCGGTGGCAGCCGAAACAGCCTGTGCTTCAGCCAATTCGATGGCGTCAGCGACCGCGCATCACGCAAAAGGAAAGTCGCCAGCTGTCCAAGCTGAGCGGCCGCGCCGCCAGAACCTTGCGGGCGTAAAAGCGCGCAGATGGCATCTGACCGCTTCGCAGGGCCCACCAGGCCCACCGAATGTGATCGTCGGTGGCATCGCCGACGGCTTGTCGCTCGATTTCTTTCGGCATCGGTGCCCCCGTGCGCGAAGCGGCCTCGCAGATCGCACGGTAATGGGCTGCGGCCTGAGCTTCTGATTGAGTCCGGCCTATTGATTTGGGGTGCTGGCGATAGTGCAGCAAGAGTTCGGGCATGTTGGCGACCCGGGTCGCCTCGGCCATACGGAGGAAGAAATCGATATCCTCGGCATGTTTGAACCGGTCGGAATAGCCATTGATCGACTGCGCAACCTCGCGTCGGAACAGGACAGTGGGGTGCGATATCCCTTCTCTGCCAATCATCATCCTGGCAACGATCTCATCGTGACCCAGAGGGTTTGGCATCGGTGCGATCGGGCGACCGTCCGGATCCATGAACATGATCTGGGTCCCGACGAGACCGCACTCCGGATTGGCCTGAAGATAAGCCACCTGGCGCGAGAAGCGGTCGGGAAGCGAGATGTCGTCGCCGTCCATCCGCGCGACAAGCGTGCCGGTTGCTTGCTCCAGAGCCTCATTCAGCGAAGGAACGATTCCCCGGTTTTCGCGAGAGATCACGCGGATGCGCGGATCACGAGCAGCGGCGGCCTCCACGATTTCGGCGGTGCGATCCTTCGACCCGTCGTCGATGATGATAAATTCGAAATCCCGGAAGGTCTGGTTCAAGATGCTGTCGATGGCAGCCTGTACAAACTGATCGCAATCATAAACCGGCATCAGGACCGATAGAAGCGCCATGTCATGCACCCTCTTGCCGATCAACCAGAAAATAGAAACTTCTCAATATCTTAGTTAGAATGAAGACGTCTGATTGTAAATGAAGCCTCGGTGTCGCCTAGCTGCGGCCAAAGCGCGCAGGGTCAAGCTGCGCCACCAGCCCGGCGTCCAGCTCTGGCATCCGGCCCGCGATCAGGTCGGCAGCCAGACGGCTGGCCGCGGGACAGGTCTGGAACCCGTAGCCACCCTGTCCCGCAAGCCAGAAGAACGAAGGCTCCCGCACATCCGGGCCGATCACCAGCACCCGGTCCGGCGCAAAGGTCCGCAGACCCGCCCAGCTTGCCAAGAGCCGCGTCACGGGTTCGGTCACCATCTCTTCATACCGGGCGAGGCCTTCGGCCAGCACCATGTCATCGGCCCAGGCATCGTGCGGCTCCATCAGGTCTTCCTCCGCAGGCGAGACGATCAGGGCCCCCGCGTCGGGCTTGGCATACCAGTCCTCACCGGGACCGAACATCATCGGCCAGCGGCCGACAGCCTGCCCGCCGGGTGCCGGAATGCGCGCCATCGAGCGGCGATAAGGCGTAAAGCCAAGGGGCCGCACGCCTGCCATTGCCGCCACCTGGTCGACCCAGGCCCCGGCAGCGTTCACGATCATCCGCGCCGTGAACTCTCCCGCCGCCGAAGACACCCGCCAGCCCGCGCCGTGTTTCGCGATGGCCTGAACCCGCGCCCTGGGCAGCACCCTTGCGCCACGCCCCCTGGCCTCGCGCGCAAAGCCCTGGACCAAAAGGTCGGTGTCCACATCCTCGGCATGGGCGGCATATCCCGCCATGGCCACGACCTTCGGGTTCAGGATCGGCACGAACCCCTGCGCTTCCGCGACGCTGATACGGTCGAACTCCATCGCCCTGAGGTCACGTTCGAAGCCCGCGTCCGCCCCGGACTTGGCCACCAGCAGCAGCCCGCGCGGCGACAGCAGCCCCGGAAAGCCGCGGAAATGTGCTTCTGACGCCAGCGACAGTTCCACGACGGCAGGCGCACCGTAGCGCGGCTCATACAGGGCCGCCGACCGGCCGGAAGCGTGATGGGCCAACGCGTCCTCGGCCTCGAGCAGGATGACCTGTCCCAGTTCGGACAGCCGTGCAGCCGCCGAGACCCCGGCAATCCCGCCGCCGATGATCAGGAAATCCGCGTCCATGTTTTGCCTCCCGCCGCGAAAAAGGGGCATGGAAACCCATGCCCCCTTCGTTCCGGTCTCGATATCCAAAGTCGACGGGGGCCGGAACCCCCGTCATGGCCACTGCGGCCAGATCACTGCGGCCCGATCACTGCGGAATATCGCCGACGATGCCTTCGACGTAGAAGTTCATCCCCAGCAGGTCGGCGTCTGGGGCCACCTGTCCTTCGGCCAGCCAGGGCGAGCCGTCCTGCTTGTTGATCGGTCCGGTGAACGGGTGGTACGTCCCCGCCGCAATCGAGTCGCGCAGGGCTTCGGCTTCGGCTTTCACGTCGGCCGGCACCTTGTCGGTGATTTCGCCGATCAGCACTTCGCCGCCCGCGATTCCGGCCCAGGTATCCTTCTGCTCGTAGGTGCCGTCCAGAAGGGCACCCACGCGCTCGATATAGTAGGGCCCCCAGTTGTCGATGATCGACGTCACCCGCGGCCCGTCCTTGTATTCCGCCATGTCGCTTGCCTGACCAAAGCCGATCACCTTGCCGTCGGTCTTGGCAGCCTCGGCCAGCGGTGCGGTGGAATCGGTGTGGCTCGCGATCACGTCCACGCCCTGGTCGATCAGCGCCTTGGCCGCGTCGGCTTCCTTGGCAGGGTCGAACCAGGTGAAGGCCCAGACCACCGACAGCTCGACGTTCGGATTCACCTTCTTGGCGCTCAGATAATAGCTGTTGATCCCCATGATCACTTCGGGAATCGGGAACGAGCCGATGTAGCCGATCTTGTTCGACTTGGTCATGCGTCCGGCGATCAGGCCCTCTACCGCGCGGCCTTCATAGAAGCGGGCATTGTAGGTCGAGACGTTCGGATAGTCGCGCCTGAAGCCGGTGGCATGTTCGAACTTCACATTCGGGAACTTGGCAGCGACGGCATTGGTCGCGTCCATGTAGCCGAAAGAGGTGGTGAAGATGATGTTGCAGCCGCCCAGCGCCATCTGGGTCAGCACCCGCTCGGCATCGGCACCTTCAGGCACGCTTTCCTGATACTGGATCTCGACCTTGTCGCCGAACTTCTCCTTCAGCGCCATCGCCCCCTGATGGTGCTGGTAGGTCCAGCCGCCGTCGCCGATCGGGCCGACATAGACGAAGCAGGCCTTGACCTTGTCCAGGCCTTGCGCAAAAGCGCCTCCGGTCAGGGCCAGAGACAGCCCCATCGCGGCCGTGGCCAGCAGATTTCTCCGTTTCATTCCGTTACTCCCCTTGGTGGCAGGACATTGCGCCCTGCAGTTATAGGCCTCAACGCGAGGCGTGAAAGTTCTGTCCCAGCGCCGCAGGGGCGCCATTCGACTTCCGCCCCGCCGAGATGATGACCAGCACGAGGATGGTTATCAGATAGGGGGCCATGGACAAGTACTCGACCGGGATGCCCGACCCGGCGACCTGCAGGTTCAGCTGCAGCACAGTGATCCCGCCGAAAAGATAGGCACCGATCAGCACACGCCAGGGCTTCCAGCTGGCAAAGACCACGATGGCGAGGGCGATCCACCCCGCGCCCGCCGTGATCCCATCCACCCATTGCGGCACGCGCGCAAGCGAGACATAGGCCCCGCCCATCCCCGCCATCGCCCCACCGAACGCGATGCACATCAGCCGGATACGGTTGACCTTGTAGCCCAACGCATGCGCTGCCTCATGGCTTTCGCCGACCGCCCGGATGATCAGCCCGATGCGGGTGGACTTCAGCACCCACGAGAGGACCGCCGTCATCGCGATGCTGAAATAGACCACCCAGTCATGCCCGAAGAGGATCGGCCCGATGATCGGCAGATCGGCCAGCGCGTCCGGCAAAAGCTGCTGCGTCGGCGGCGGCTTGATCCCGTTGTAACCCTGCCCGCCAAGGCTGGAGACCCCAAGCCCGAAGAGCGTCAGCGCCAGCCCGGTCGCCACCTGATTGGCCAGGAACACCTGAGTCAGCGCTGCAAAGATCAGGCTCAGCACCGCCCCCGCCGCGGCCCCGCCGAAGAAGCCGATGACCGGACTCCCCGTCTCAACCGCCACCACAAACCCACCCAGCGCCCCGATGATCATCATCCCCTCGACGCCCAGGTTCAGGACGCCCGCCCGCTCCACCACCGTCTCGCCCAAGGCCGCCAGCAGGATCGGCACGGCGCTTGCCATCAGCGTCGCGATCAGGACGACCGGATTGATCCCACCAAAATCCATCAGTGCGCCCCCACCGCCAGCCGGAACCGATAGTTCGTCAACACATCCACCGCGAGCAGGAAGAACAGCAGCATCCCCTGGAACACCTGGATCGCCGCGTCCGGCAGGCCGAGGTTGGTCGATGCCATCTCGCCCCCCACATAGGTCAGCGCCATCAGGAACCCCGCCAGCACGATCCCCAGCGGATTGAGCCGCCCCAGGAAGGCCACGATGATCGCCGTGAACCCGTAGCCCGTGTTGAAGTCGATGGAAATCTGACCCGCTGGCCCGGTCACCTCGAACAACCCCGCCATCCCGGCCAGCGCGCCACTGATCCCCATGCACAAGACCACCAGCCGCGCCGGGTTGATACCGTGGAACCGCGCCGCCCGGGGCGCTTGCCCCGCCAGCCGGATCTGGAACCCCACCTGATGCCGGGTCAGCAGGATGAACGCCAGAACCGCCGTCACCAGCGCCGCCACGCCGCCCCAATGCAGGCCAAGCGGCTCATAGATGAAATCATTCCGCGCCGCAGGGTAACTGCTGAAATTCCGGCTGCCCGGAAACCCCATCCCCTCGGGGTTCTTCAGGAACCCGGTCGAGGCCTTGGCCAGGATCGTCTCGGCCACATAGACCAGCATCAGACTGACCAGGATCTCGTTCGTGTTGAACCGGGTCTTCAGGATCGCCGGGATCATCGCCCAGACCCAGCCGCCGAAGGCCCCAGCCACGACCATCACCGGAAAGATCCAGCGACTTTCGGTCGGAAAGACCGCCAGTCCGACGGATGCGCCGAAGATCGCACCCATGATGTACTGACCTTCCGCCCCGATATTCCAGATGCCCGCCCGGAACCCCAGCGCCAGCCCGATGGCGATCAGGATCAGCGGCCCCGCCTTCACCAGCAGCTGGCCGCGCAGATAGAATGCGAACTCGCCGAAGATAGGGTCCCAGAAGATCGTGCGGATTACCTCCAGGGGTGCCTTCCCCATCGCCGCGAACAGGGTGCCGCCAGCGATCATCGTCAGGATCACCGCAGCGGGGGGCGTGGCATAGAGCCAGAACCGGCTGGGGGTCGGGCGCTTTTCAAGCCTCAGCACACCGCATCCTCCCCGCGCCAAATTCCTTCAAAGGAATTTGCAAAACTCTTCGAAGAGTTTTGGTCCCTAGCCCACATGATGCGCTACCTCCATCCCGTGCGCGCCGCCCATCATCAGCCCGATCTCGTCCATCGTCAGGCCCTCGGTGGGCCGGGGCCTGGTCAGCCGCCCCTCATTCAGGACGGCGAATGTGTCCGACACTTCCAGCAATTCATCCAGGTCCTGGCTGATCACCACCACCGCGGCCCCTTCTCCGGCCCGGTCCAGGATCGACTGCCGGATCTGCGCCGCCGCCGCCGCATCCACACCCCAGGTCGGCTGGTTGATGACGATGACAGAGGCACCTTGCATCAGCTCGCGCCCCATCAGGAACTTCTGCAGATTCCCTCCCGACAAGGCACGCGCCGCCACATCCGGCCCAGGTGTGCGCACGTCGTATTCCGCGATGATCTCCTCGGTGAACTTGCGCGTCCCGGCCCAGTCGACGAACCCGTTCCTCGTCAGCCCCTTGCGGACGGCCGCTGTCAGAAACGCATTCTCCACCAGGGTCATGTCCGCCGCCGCCGCGTGGCCGTAGCGATCCTCGGGCGCGGCCACCAGCCCCGCGCGCCGCCGATCCACCGGACCCCGATCTCCCACTGGCTGCCCGGCGACCCGCACCTTGTCGGGCGCGGCCTGCAACTCGCCGGACAGGGCCAGAAGCAGCTCATCCTGCCCGTTCCCGGCCACCCCGGCGATTCCCAGCACCTCACCCTTCGCCACGGTGAAGCTGACCCCTTTCAGAGAAGTCCCGAACGGGATCGGCGATGCCACCGACAGGTCCGAGACCCCAAGCGCCACATCGCCCTTCGCCGCCTGCCGCCGTTCCGGTGTCTTCAGCGCGCTGCCCACCATGAGCTCCGCCATTTCCCGCGCAGTCTTCTCGCGCGGGGTGCAAGTCGCCACGACGCGTCCACGCCGCAGGATCGTCGCCTCGTCGCACAGCGTTTTGATCTCCTCCAGCTTGTGGCTGATGTAGAGGATCGCCGTCCCCTCGCGCGACAACTGCCGCAGCGTCCGGAACAGGATCTCCACCTCCTGCGGCGTCAGCACGCTGGTGGGTTCGTCCATGATCAAGAGCTTGGGATCCTGCAACAGGCACCGGATGATCTCCACCCGCTGCCGCTCTCCGGCCGACAGGTCCCCGACCATCCGGCTTGGGTCCAGCGGCAACCCGTACTCCTCGCTGACCGCCCTGATCTTCGCCGCCAGCTCCCGCATCGGCGGAGGACTCTCCATCCCCAGCGCCACGTTCTCCGCCACATTCAGCGCCTCGAACAGGCTGAAGTGCTGGAACACCATCGCCACGCCCAGCCGCCGCGCATCGGCCGGTTTCGCGGGCTGATAGGCCGTCCCGCGCAGCGTCATCTGACCCGAGTCGGGTCGCACCAGTCCATAGATCATCTTGACCATGGTCGACTTGCCCGCCCCGTTCTCGCCCAGAAGCGCGTGTATCTCGCCTTCGCCGATGGAAAAGCTGACATCGCTGTTTGCCACCACCCCGGGATAGGCCTTGGTGATCCCCTCCACCCGCAAGAGTTCCGGTCGCGTCATGCCCGCTTCTCCCCCACCGCCGTCATGGGCGCGCGAAGCAGCTCCGCCACCACACCCACCGCAATCGCCTGCGGATGCTTGCCCAAGGACGGATCGCCAATCGGACATCTGATCCGTCCGATCTCTGCCGCCTGATGCCCCAGCGCCTTCAACCGCGACCGGAACCGCCCCCATTTCGTCGCCGACCCGATCAACCCGCAGGACCGGAACCCGCGCAAAAGCAGCCGATGGCACAATTCGAGATCCAGCGCGTGCGAGAACGTCAGCACCAGATGCTCGGCCGCCAGCGGCGCATGATCTGCCAGCATTGCTGGATCGTCGGCGGGAACCATCGTCACACCTTCCGGCACACTGTCGGGGAACCGTTCCGCCGCCACATCGACCCAGGTCAGCGCTACCCCCGGCACTGGCGCCAGAACGGACACCAGGGCCCGCCCGACATGTCCCGCGCCCCAGATCCAGACCTGCCGCTCCGCTTCTGCGATCGGCTCCACCAGCCAGCCGGAGACCAGCCCGGCCACCGGCCGCACCCCCTGCCCCCGCGCTGCCGCCAGAACACGGCCAACCGCCAGGGGCATCTCTCCGGCACCCCGGGCGACAACCCCCGCCACCGCCTCCGGCACCGCCTCGAACACCTCGGTCCACAGCACCACCGCCCCGCCGCAGCACTGGCCCAGCGACGGCCCCAGCGCGATAGGCTCGACCCTCGGTGAAACGGTCTCCTTCTCCCCAGAGGGGAAGAGGCTTGGGGTGAGGGCAAGCGACGCCAACCAAGTCCGCGCCCGCAAAGCCGCCTCAAACTCCAGCGCCCCGCCGCCGATCGTCCCCGACTGACCCTGATCCCAGACCAGCATCGACGCCCCGACCTCGCGCGGAGACGACCCCTCCACGCCCGCGATCACCACCCGGGCCACCCGCCCGTGAGCCTGCAAGGCCGCCGCCAATGCTCCCGGATCAAACACGACGCTCAACCCTCCGGACCGCCATCAGCACCCGCTCCGCGGTCGCCGGGGCGTCCAGCGCGGGATAGACCGACTCATCCCCACAGGCCGCTACCGCATCCGACAGCGCATAGAAGGCCGAGATCCCCAGCATGAACGGCGGCTCCCCCACCGCCTTCGACTTGCCGACCGCATCCTCCCGGTTGGGCTTGCCCCACAGCGCCACCCGGAAATCCCGGGGCCGGTCCGAACAGGACGGGATCTTGTAGGTGCTGGGCGCATGGGTCGAAAGCCGCCCCTTGCCGTCCCAGACCAGTTCCTCGGTCGTCAACCATCCGACGCCCTGCACATAGGCGCCCTCGACCTGGCCCACGTCCAGCGCCGGGTTGAGGCTGGTCCCCGTGTCATGCAGGATATCCGTCCGCAGGACCCGGTTCTCTCCGGTCAGCCGGTCGATCACCACCTCGGTCACCGCCGCCCCGTAGGCGAAGTAGAAGAACGGCCGCCCCGTGCCCTTCACCCGGTCCCAGACGATCTTCGGCGTCGCGTAATACCCGGTCGAGGACAGCGACACCCGCGCCTGATAGGCCCAGGCCACCACCCGCGCCCAGTCGTAGACCTCACCCGCCACGCGCACCGTCCCATCCACAAACCGCACCGTCGAAGGCACCACCTGATGCTTCTCGGCAATGAACTCCGCCAGCCGCCCCCGGATCACCTCCGCCGCCGCCTTCGCCGCCATCCCGTTCAGGTCCGACCCCGAGGACGCGGCGGTCGCAGACGTATTCGGCACCTTCGCGGTATCCGTCGCGGTGATCTTCACCATCCCCACATCAACGCCAAAGACCGACGCCGTCACCTGCGCCACCTTCTGGAACAGCCCCTGTCCCATCTCGGTCCCGCCATGGTTCAGCGCGATGGAGCCGTCCTGGTACACATGCACCAAAGCCCCCGCCTGGTTCAGCCAGGTCAGCGTGAACGATATCCCGAATTTCACCGGCGTCAGCGCGATCCCCCGCTTCAGGATCGGCGACCCGGCATTCCAGCGGGCGATCTCCGCCTTCCGCGCCGCATAGCCAGACGTCCGCTCCAGCTCCGCCACCAGCTCATGCCCGATGAAGTCCTCCACCGGCATGTGGTAGGGCGTCGTCTGCACCCGCCCATCCGGTGCAAGTTCATGCGACCCGACCGCATGCGCCGCCCCGCGCGAGGTGAGGTCCGCCGCCTTGCTCTCAGCTTTCATCTGTCCTGAAATATCCCGGGGGTCCGGGGGCTGGCCCCCGGCGCTGGCCATCCCGCGATAGAAGTTGGCCTTGCGCACCTCCAGCGGCTCGCGGCCCACCACAAATGCCACATGGTCCAGCACCCGCTCGATTCCCACCATCCCCTGCGGTCCGCCGAACCCGCGATAGGCCGTGGCGCTGCAGGTGTTGGTCTTCAGCCGGTGCGATTCAATCCGCACATGCGGCAGGTGATAGCAGTTGTCGGCATGCAGCATCGCCCGGTCCGCGACCGGCAGGCTCAGATCCTGCGACCAGCCGCAGCGGAAGAGATGGGTGAACTCCAGCCCCAGGATCCGCCCCTGATCATCCACCCCCGCCCGGTACCGGATCCGTAGATCATGCCGCTTGCCCGTGATGACCATGTCGTCATCCCGGTCATAGCGCATACGGGCTGGCCGCCCCGTCAGACGCGCCGCCACCGCACAGGCGATCGCCAAGGCGTTCCCCTGGGATTCCTTGCCGCCGAACCCGCCGCCCATCCGTCGCACTTCCACCCGCACCGCCGACATCGGAAGGTGCAGCGCATGGGCCACCTTGTGCTGCACCTCGGTCGGATGCTGGGTCGAGGAGTGGACAACCATGTCCCCCCCCTCCTGCGGCAGCGCCGCAGCGACCTGCCCCTCCAGATAGAAGTGCTCCTGCCCCCCGACCTCGAACGACCCCTCGACGATGCGCGGCGCCGCCGAAATCGCCCGCGCCGCATCGCCCTTCGCCCAGACCACCGGCCCCTGCTCGAACCGACTGTTCGCCGCCAGGGCGTCGTCCACCGTCAGCAGCGCCGGCAGCTCCCGGTAGGAAACCTTCCCCAACCGCGCCGCCCTCCGCGCCGCGAGGTGACTGTCCGCAATCACCAGAAACACCGGCTGCCCGACGTAATGCACCGTGCCCACCGCCAGCAGAGGCTCGTCATGCGCGGACGGCGAGCAGTCGGGCATGTCCGGCAGATCCTCCGCCGACAGCACCGCGACCACACCGGGGGCCGACCGCACCGCCGACAGATCCAGCCCCGTGATCTCGCCATGCGCCACGGTCGAAAGACCGAACGCCAGATGCAGCGCATCGGCCACGGACAGGTCATCGACATACCGCGCCTGCCCGGTCACATGCAGCGGGGCGGCATCATGCGGCAGGGCTTTGCCCATGCTCATGGCGTGACCTCCAGCACCGACACCGGCACGCCCGCAAGGTCGTGGAAATAGCGCCGCAGCAGGTTCTGCGCCGTCAGCATCCGGTACCCGGCACTCGCCCGCATGTCCGACAACGGCGCAAAATCCCCCGCCATCGCCTCCGCCGCCGCCTCGACCACCGCCTCGGTCCACGCACGCCCAACCAAAGCCGCCTCGGCCAGCGAAGCCCGCTTCGGCACCCCCGCCATGCCCCCGAACGCGATCCGGGCCGACGTCACCACGCCCCCCTCCACGGCCACATTGAAACACCCGCAAACCGCCGAGATATCCTGATCGAACCGCTTGGATATCTTGTAGCACCGCAAGTTTGGCGCGAACTCCGGGAACGACACCCCCGCCACGAACTCTCCCGGCCGCCGGTCCTGCTTGCGATACTCCAGGAAGAAGTCCTCCAGCGGCATTGACCGCATCTCGTCCCCCCGCCGCAGGTGCAGCGTCGCCCCCAGCGCAATCAGCGCCGGCGGGCCATCGCCGATCGGCGAGCCGTTCGCGATGTTCCCCCCGATCGTCGCGGCATTGCGCACCTGCACCGAGGCATACCGCCGCAACAGCTCTCCGAACGACGGCAGCCGGTCCTTAACCGCCTCCCGCAGGGCCGAGATCGTCACGCAAGCGCCCACATGCAGCTGCCCGCCCTGCACCTCGACCGCCTTCAGGTCCTCGATCCCGCCCAGGAATGCCACAGGTGACAGATCCCGCAGCTGCTTGGTCACCCACAGCCCCACGTCCGTCGCGCCCGCAACCAGAACCGCGCCCGGGTTGGCCAGATACCAGTCCGCCAGTTCATCACTGTCGCGCGGGCGGAACCCGCTGGAGAGGCCGCCTGCCTCTCCAGACCTCTCCGGGGATATTTGCGGAAGAGAAAGCGCATCAGCTTTCATCCTGGCCGGCACAGGAACCTCTGCCGCCGCCTCTGCCGCCCGAACGATCGGAGCATATCCCGTGCAGCGGCAGAGGTTGCCCGCCAGCTGGTCATCGTGATCCACAGCCCCGTTCAGGTGCGCGACCGCCATCGAGACCACAAATCCCGGCGTGCAGAACCCGCATTGCGACCCGTGATGCGCCACCATCGCCGCCTGCACCGGATGCATCTCGCCTTCCGGGCCCGAAATCCCCTCGACGGTCCGCACTGCCTTGCCATCCAGCTGGGGCAGGAACAGGATGCAGGCATTGAGCGCCTTCGAGCCTCCGGCGTCCGTCACCATCACCGTGCAGGCCCCGCAATCGCCTTCGTTGCAGCCTTCCTTCGTCCCGGTCAAACCGCGCGTTTCTCGCAACCAGTCCAACAGTGTCCGCGTCGGGGCTTCCCCCTCGATGCGAACCGGCGTTCCGTTCAACAGAAACGCTATGCTCATGCGTCAGTCCGCCGCGGTCTCCCCATGAAGGCACTTTGCAGGATCGCCCGATGCGGCGTAAAGCGACCCACGCGGCCCTTGGTGTTGTCACTCCATCAAGAAGGCCCGGCCGATTCAAGGCAAGAACAAACTTGTCGGGAAAAGACGAAGCTGTTTGAAGGATTTGCCGAAAATTCCGGCGACGGAAAGCCCGCTTGCCATTGGCCTGTGCCACCCGTAACGCTTGCCTCATGTCCGGCGCGTCCCCTCGATTCATCCATCTTCGAACCCACAGCGAACACTCGCTGCTCGAAGGCGCGGTGCCGGTGAAGAGGCTGGTCGATCTTTGCGTCAAGGCGCAGATGCCCGCCGTCGCCGTGACCGACACGAACAACATGTTCGCCGCGCTGGAGTTTTCCGTCACGGCGAAAGATGCGGGCGTGCAGCCCATCCTTGGCTGCCAGATCGCCATCGCGCACGATCCGGCACAACCAGGCGAAAAGCCTCGTCTTCCCGCGCCCATCGTCCTTCTGGCCCAGAACGAGCTGGGCTACATGAACCTGATGCGGCTCAACACGCGGCTTTACATCGACGGCGCGATGACCGGGTCCGCCAATCTGCCGCAGGTGACCCTCGACGAACTCCAGCAGAATGCCGAGGGCCTGATCTGCCTGACCGGCGGTCCCGAAGGCCCCTTGGGCCGGTTCCACGCCACCGGTCAGCAGGCCAGGGCGCGCGCGCTTCTGGAACGCCTTGCCGCGATCTACCCGAACCGCCTGTATGTCGAACTTCAGCGCCACCCCGGCCCCGACGGCGCGCTGTCGGAAGCCGAGGCTCTTGCCGAACGCGGGGCCATCGACCTTGCCTATGACCTGGGCCTGCCAATCGTGGCCACCAACGACGTCTATTTCCCCAAGACCGAAATGTATGAGGCCCATGACGCCCTGATCTGCATCGCCGAAGGCGCCTATGTCGACCAGAGCCAGCCGCGTCGCCGTCTGACCCCGCAGCACTGCTTCAAGTCCGAAGCCGAGATGGTCGCCCTGTTCGCCGACCTGCCCGAGGCATTGGAGAGCACTGTCGAGATCGCCCGCCGCTGCGCCTATGCCGCGGAAAAGCGCAAGCCGATCCTGCCGCGCTTTGCCGATGACGAGGTGCAGGAACTTCGCCGTCAGGCCAATGAAGGGTTGCAGGCCCGGCTCAAGGTCATCCCCCATTCCGCGACGCCCGAAGACTATCAGGCCCGCCTGGACTTTGAGCTTGACGTGATCGAAGGCATGGGCTTTCCGGGCTATTTCCTGATCGTTGCCGACTTCATCAAATGGGCCAAGGACCGCCACATCCCGGTCGGTCCCGGCCGCGGCTCTGGTGCCGGGTCGCTGGTTGCCTATGCGCTGACGATCACCGACCTCGACCCGTTGCGCTATGCGCTGCTTTTTGAACGCTTCCTGAACCCCGAACGCGTCTCGATGCCCGACTTCGACATCGACTTCTGCATGGACCGGCGGGAAGAGGTGATCTCTTACGTCCAGGACCGCTATGGCCGCGACAGGGTGGCGCAGATCATCACCTTCGGCGCGCTTCTGTCCAAGGCCGCCGTCCGCGACGTGGGCCGGGTCCTGCAGATGTCCTACATGCAGGTTGACCGGCTGTCGAAGATGATCCCGGTCGAAGGCGTCAAGCCGGTTTCGATCACCAAGGCGCTGGCGGATGAACCGCGCCTGCGCGAGGCCGCGAAGGAAGAGGTCGTGAAACGCCTCCTCGACTATGCCGCGCAGATCGAGGGCCTTTACCGCAACGCCTCGACCCATGCCGCAGGCGTGGTGATCGGCGACCGGCCTTTGGACCAACTGGTCCCCCTCTACCGCGACCCGCGGTCCGACATGCCCGCCACCCAGTTCAACATGAAATGGGTCGAGGCGGCGGGTCTGGTCAAGTTCGACTTCCTCGGCCTCAAGACCCTGACCGTGATCCAGAACGCGATGGACCTGCTGGCGCTGCGCGGCATCGCGTTCGACATCAACCTGATCCCGCTCGACGACAAGCCTGCTTACGACCTTTACGCCAGCGCCAGGACGGTCGCCGTCTTCCAGGTCGAAAGCTCGGGCATGATGGACGCGCTCCGGCGCATGAAACCCACCTGCATCGAGGATATCGTGGCGCTGGTGGCCCTGTATCGTCCCGGTCCGATGGAGAACATCCCCGCCTATTGCGAGGTGAAGAACGGGCTCAGGAAGCGCGAATCGATCCATCCGACGATCGACCATATCCTGGCCGAGACCCAGGGCATCATCGTCTACCAGGAACAGGTGATGCAGATTGCCCAGGTCATGGCGGGCTACAGCCTCGGCGGGGCCGACCTTCTGCGCCGGGCGATGGGCAAGAAGAACCCCGAGGAAATGGCCCGTGAACGCCCCAAGTTCATCGAAGGGGCCAAGGCCACCCACGGCATTCCGGCGGCGAAGGCGGGCGAGGTCTTCGACCTGCTTGAGAAATTCGCCAACTACGGCTTCAACAAGTCGCACGCGGCGGCCTATGCCGTGGTCAGCTACCAGACCGCCTATCTGAAAGCCAACTACCCGGCCGAGTTCATGGCAGCGGTGATGAACTGCGACATCCACCTCACCGACAAGCTGGCGGTCTACAAGCGCGAGGTGGACAAGCTGGGCCTTGCCACCATGGCACCTTGCGTCAATGCCTCTCTGGCCAGCTTCACCGTGCGGGACGGGGCCATCGTCTACGGGCTGGGTGCCCTGAAGAACGTCGGTCTCGATGCGATGCAACTGATCGTGCAGGCGCGCCGGATCGCGCATCCGCCGTCCCCGGCGTCCTCGCTCGGCACCGCGGCAGCGATGACGCCCGTCAGGGCGGAAGAGCGGCCCTTTGCCAGCCTCTTCGACTTCGCCCGCCGCGTGGACCTGAAACGCATCGGCAAACGCCCCCTTGAAATGCTGGCCCGTGCCGGTGCCTTCGACAGCCTCGACCCCAACCGCGCCCGCGTGTTCGAGGCGCTGGACCCCCTTGTCGCCTATTCCGCCGCCGTCCACGAGGCGCAAGCCTCGGCCCAGAATTCGCTGTTTGGCAGCGGCGGGGCCGACATCCCCGAACCCCGCCTGCCTTTCCGAGACGACTGGTTGCCGGTCGAGCGGCTGGCACAGGAACATCAGGCCGTGGGCTTCTACCTGTCTGGTCACCCCCTGGACGACTACATGTCCGCGCTGAAACGCAAGGGGGTCGAGACCCTGGCCCAGGTGACGCTGAAAGCCGAACGCGGCCCCTGCATCGCCAAACTCGCCGGATCCGTTTCGTCCAGACAGGAACGCAAGTCCGCCCGCGGCAACCGCTTTGCCTTCGTCCAGCTTTCCGATCCCACCGGCCTTTACGAAGTCACCTGTTTCTCCGAAGTGCTGGAAGCCTCGCGCAATTTTCTCGACGCCGGGCAGAACGTGGTCCTGACGGTGAAGGCCGAACTGGAAGGCGAGACCTTGAAACTTCTCGCGCAGGCGGTCGCCCCCATCGAAACGGTCGCGGCCCAGGCAGGGGCCCCCGATCTTCGCATCCATCTTGCCCGCCCCGAGGCGGCCGTCTCGCTTGCCGCGCTTCTTGCCCGTGTCGAAGGCCGGAGCCGCGCCATGATCACCCTTTGCATCACCGATGCGCGGGGCCGCGAAATCGACATCGCCCTGCCCGACAGCTATCCGATCACTCCGCAGGTCAAGGGCGCGATCAAGGCCGTCCAGGGTGTTCTGGCGGTCGAGGAAATCTGACCCCCATCCCGGCACGATCCAACCGAAAAAGAACGCGGGGCCACAGCCCCCTGGCCAGTCTCGCGCCCGCGCCGGGCCACGGCCTGCGGCGGTTCGCAGATCATGCAGACGTACTGCTTTATGAACGCAGCCTTGGACACCGACAACCGCAGCAGAATACGCTTTGCCTGGAAGGCCTGCGCCGAAAGGTCTTGACCCAAGGCCTGGAACCCGGTGTCAACCTGGACGCGACGGACCGGTCCGACGCCTGTTTCATCTCGCGCCCGTCCCTGCGCGAGGTGCCGCGTCAGCTGACCGGCGAAGGCCAGGTCGCCCTGCATGAAACACACAAGCATGCAGCCCCACTTGCAGTCAGAGCGGTTCCAAGCCACTGTCGCTGCATGACTCTGACCGATGCCCCACCCGCTCCCCGTCTTGGTTCGATCGATCTGGCACGGTCACTGGCGATTGTCGCCATGGTGATCTACCACTTCACCTTCGACCTCGCGCTGTTCGGCTTCATTGCCCGCGACACGATGTTCCAGCCCTTCTGGTACTACTCCGCCCGCCTGATCGCCGGCAGCTTCCTGTTCCTGATGGGCATCAGCCTCTGGCTGGCACATGGGCAGGGCATTCGCTGGCCCGCATTCTGGAGGCGCTGGGCAAAGCTTGCGGCCGCCGCCTTGCTTGTAACCATCGCAAGCATCTGGCTCGTGCCCGTCGGACCCATCTGGTTCGGAATCCTGCACGCAATGGCCGTGATCGCGCTGATCGGCCTGATCGCGCTGCGCCTGCCATGGCCCGTCACGCTCGCCCTGGCCGCCGTCTTCTTCGCCGCAGCCTGGGGTCCGCGCTTCGCCGCCCTTGATCCGCTCTGGCTGGTCTGGATCGGCCTTGCCGAAACCCGGCCCATGATGGGCGACTACATTCCACTCATCCCATGGACGGCCCCTGCGCTCGCCGGGATCGCCACTGCAAAGGCTCTGCGGCTCGATCTCTGGCGCGGCACGCCACCCACGCCATTGACCCGGGCCATCGCTTTCCCCAGCCGGCACAGCCTGCTGATCTATCTTCTCCAGCAACCCGTCCTCTTCGGCCTGATCTATGCCTACATCTGGGTTTCCGGCTGAACCGCGCCCTGGCGCTTCCCCTTCCCGTCACTTTCCGCTAATCCCGGTCGCGCAGTGCAACGGGACCGCCTTCGATGAAATTCACGCTCGCCTGGCTGAAAGATCACCTCGAGACCACGGCCACCGTCGACGCGCTGGCCGAGGCGCTGACCGACCTTGGCCTTGAGGTTGAAGGCATCGAGGATCCGGCCGCCCGGCTTGGCGCTTTCCGCATCTGTCGCGTGATCGAGGCTGTCCAGCACCCCAACGCCGACCGCCTCCGCGTCTGCCGGGTGGAAACCTGGCCCGACGGCCCCGGCGGTCGCACCGAGGAAGTGCAGGTCGTCTGCGGCGCCCCGAACGCCAGGACCGGCCTGATCGGCGTCTTCGCGCCTCCCGGCACCCATGTCCCCGGCACCGGGGTCGACCTGAAGCCCGGCACCATCCGCGGCGTCGACTCGAACGGCATGCTCTGCTCCGAACGCGAGCTGATGCTGTCGGACAACCACGACGGCATCATCGAACTGCCCGCCGACGCCCCCCTCGGCGTGCGCTACCTCGACTATCGCGGCCTCAACGACCCGATGGTGGAGATCAAGGTCACCCCCAACCGCCCCGACGCCCTTGGCATCCAAGGCATCGCCCGCGACCTTGCGGCACGGGGTATGGGCAAGCTGAAGCCCGTCACCGCGACGCCGGTCACGGGCGCGTTCCCCACCCCCATCGGCGTCCACATCGACCCTGGCCTCAAGGCCAAAGGCTGCCCCCATTTCGCCGGTCGCCTGATCCGTGGCGTCAAGAACGGCCCCTCGCCCGACTGGATGCAAGGGAGACTCAAGGCCATCGGCCTGCGACCCATCTCGGCCTTGGTGGACATCACCAACTACGTCACCTTCGGGCTGAACCGCCCCTTGCACGTCTTCGACGCCGCCAAGGTGAAGGGCGACCTGACCATCCGCCCCGCCCGCGACGGCGAGACGCTGACCGCGCTTGACGGCAAGACCTACACCCTCACCCCCGGTCAGATGGTCATCGCCGACGACCACGGCCCGGAATCCCTGGCCGGGATCATGGGCGGTGCGGCTTCGGGCTGTTCGCCCGACACCACCGACGTCTTCCTGGAATCCGCCTGGTGGGACCCGATCACCATCGCCGCGACGGGGCGCGCGCTGAAGATCAACTCCGACGCCCGCTACCGGTTCGAGCGCGGCGTGGACCCGGCCTTCACCCTTCCCGGCCTCGAACTCGCGACGCAAATGATCCTCGACCTCTGCGGCGGCGAGGCTGGCACCGTGGTGCAGGACGGCGCCCCGATCGACCCGACCCGGACTTACCAGCTGAACCCCGCCCGCGTGGTCAGCCTTGTCGGCATGGACATCCCCGAGGCGACCCAGCGCGCCACGCTTGCGGCCCTCGGCTTCATCCTGGACGGCAATTCCGTGACCCCGCCCACCTGGCGGCCCGACATCCTCGGCGACGCCGACCTGGTCGAAGAGGTCGCCCGCATCGCCAGCCTGAGCAAACTCCAAGGCGCGCCGATGGCCCGCAGCCTGCCGGGCGTGCCGAAACCGATCCTGACGCCCCTGCAAATCCGCGAACGCACCGCCCGCCGCACCATCGCGGCCTTGGGCTACAACGAAGCGGTGACCTACAGCTTCATCGACGCCAGATCGGCAGCCCTGTTCGGCGGCGGCTCTGATGCCGTCCGCGTCGAAAACCCCATCTCCTCCGAGATGACGCACCTGCGCCCCGACCTCCTCCCCGGCCTCCTGTCAGCCGCCGCCCGCAACCAGGCGCGCGGCTTCATGGACCTGGCGCTGTTCGAGATCGGCCCGGCCTTCCACGGCGGCGAACCCGGGGACCAGCACCTGCAGGCCGCCGGCCTTCTGGTCGGCGCGGCGGCCCAGCGTGACCCCCACGGCTCCCGCCGCATGGTCGACGTCTTCGACGCCAAGGCCGACGCCGAGGCGGTGCTGTCAGCCCTCGGCGCACCCGCCCGCGTGCAGATCACCCGCAAGGTGGCAGACTGGTGGCACCCCGGCCGCTCCGGCATGATCGGTCTTGGACCCAACACCCTCGCCACCTTCGGCGAGGTCCACCCGCGCGTCTGCCAGGCGATGAACGTCAAGGGCCCCGCAGTCGCCTTCACGATCCTGATCGCCAACGTCCCCGCGCCCAAGGTGAAGACCCCGACCCGCCCGGCGCTGGCGATCAGCGACCTGCAGGCCGTGGACCGCGACTTCGCCTTCGTCGTCGACGCGAAAGTCGAGGCCCTCACCGCCGTCAACGCAGCCCAAGGTGCCGACAAGGCCCTGATCGACAGCGTCCGTGTCTTCGACCAGTTCACCGGCGACAAGGCCGAGGCGCAGATGGGCGCGGGCAGGAAGTCCATCGCCCTTACCGTCCGCCTGCAACCACAGGACAAGACCCTGACCGAGGCCGAGATCGAGGCCGTTTCAGCGAAGATCATCGAAAAGGTGACCAAGGCGACCGGCGGCACCCTTCGCGCCTGACGGGACCGCTCGCCTCTCGCCTGCGGCGCTTTTCGCCCCCTCGGCGAGGAGCGCGCGAAGTGCGACGACAAGCGTTGCCAGCAGGATTCCTTCTTCGCCCGCCAGCTGCCGATCTGGCCGAACTCGTCAAAGTCGCAAGGCAAGTGATCCCGCGATGTGGTGGTCCGATCGTTTCGCAGGAATGGAAGAAGGCACCATCGGCCACGTTCGTCACGGGACCGCCACGACCACGTTTGCCGTCAGAGCAGAAATACGGCGGTCGCAAGTCGAAGGCCCGCCTGCCATCGGTTCGAGGGCGGGACAGAGGGCCCGCGCAACCGAGCCGTGAACTGGGGGGCAAGGCCAAGACGGTTGCGATGGGGCGCAAGCGCGCGACGGTCGTGGAAATGAAGACTGGTCCCTGCGAACCCTGATGCAGGATGTTCACGGTCAGCGTTTTCTGGCGACGGCTGAGCGTGCGGAAGTCGGGCACTTCCCGGCCCAGGCTGATCAACCGCAACAGGCTCTCGACGCGGCCGCCTCGCCCTGGTCTCTCGGACCAGTGGCGTTCCCATGGCTCGATCTGCCGCAACGCCATGCCGAACGGGGCTTTCATCGTCTGGCCGGTCTGGACGGCAGCGTCACCGTGGACGGGTTGCGCCCACGCTTGCCGGTGGGCTGCGCCGCTCAGGCCATGCATGGATCGAGGCAGATCGACTGCGATCCGCGGCATTCGAGCGCGTCTGCCATTCCGCCCGAACCAATGGCGCATCACCGGCTCATACCACGCGGCGGCCCCCGGCGACGCGGCAACAACTGCGGCGCCAAATGCGGCTGGAAGCCTGGTGACGGCTGCTCACCCGAACGGTTTGACGGGTCGCATTGATCTCGGAGAGGGGTGCCCCTAACAATGGAGGGTGCAGCAGAGGGGCATCCGGTCACAGCATGGCAACCCTGGCCACCGGCTTTCAGGCCCGCGACGCCGGGGCCAACTGGGTGCGGCTGCGCACGCTGATCGTCCTGCGCTGGATGGCGATAGCCGGTCAGGTCGCGGCCATTCTGGTGGCAAGCCGGATCTACGGGCTGGACCTGCCATTGGGGCTGTCGGCAATGGCGGTGGGCCTGTCGGTGCTGGCGAACCTGCTCTTGGTGATGCTGTTCCCGGAAAACCGGCGCCTGACCGAGGTCGAGGCGTTCCTGACGTTGCTGTTCGACCTGGCGCAGCTGGCCTTCCTTCTGTTCCTGACCGGCGGGCTGACCAATCCGTTCGCGATCCTCGTCCTCGCACCGGTCACCATCTCGGCAAGCGTGTTGCGGCTGCGGTCGACCATCGCTCTTGGGACGCTCGCGATCCTCGTGGTGACCACGGCCCTGTTCCTGCACGTCCCCCTGCGGTTCACCGACGGACGCGAACTGGAGATCCCGCCCCTTTTCATCTTCGGCTTCTGGCTGTCGATCGTGATCGGCATCCTGTTCCTCGGCCTTTATTCCCGCCGGGTCGCGACCGAGATGCGGTCGATGTCCGAGGCGCTTCTGGCCACCCAGATGGCCTTGGCGCGCGAACAGAAGCTGACCGACCTTGCCGGGGTCGTTGCCGCCGCGGCGCATGAGCTGGGAACGCCGCTGGCCACCATCAAGCTGGTCAGCGCCGAGCTGATCGAGGAACTTGGCGACCAGCCCGACCTGCAGGAGGACGCCCGCCTGATCCGCGCCCAGGCCGATCGCTGCCGCGACATCCTGCGCGACATGGGACGGGTCGGGAAGGACGACCGTCACCTGCGGCAGGCACCGCTGTCCGCCGTCCTCCGCGAGGCCGCCGAACCGCATCTGGCGCGGGGCAAACGGGTGGAGTTCGCCTTCGCGTCCAGTGAAGACGGGGCCACGGAACAGCCCGTCGTGCTTCGGCGGCCCGAGATCATCCACGGGCTGCGCAATCTGGTGCAGAATGCTGTCGACTTCGCCCGTGCGCGGGTCTGGGTCGAGGGCGTATGGACCGCGCGGCGGATCATCATCCGCATCACCGACGACGGAGACGGCTTTCCGCCGAACCTCATCGGCCGGATCGGCGACCCCTTCGTCCGTGCCCGCCGGTCCGAGCCCGACGCCGAATTGCGCCCGGGCTATGAAGGGATGGGACTTGGCCTGTTCATCGCGAAGACGCTTCTGGAACGGTCGGGGGCGAAGTTGTCCTTTGCCAATGCAACCGATCCTTTTCTTGCCCCCGAGGATCGGCCCGACCGGTCCGGCGCGGTGGTCGAGGCGGTCTGGGATGCGGCCGACCTTGTGGCTCCGGCGACACCCGGGGGCTTGGGCAAGAACGTGCGTCTCGCCGAGTAAGGCGCAGTTAACCGGCAATTAACTCTTCCACGCCTAGCGTTCGTTAAAGTTGAGTCCTTCTTGGGGGCGTTGCGTTATGGGCGAATTGGCGATGGCTTTGGGACTGGTGCTGACCGCGATGCTGGTCGCGCTGTCGGCGCTGGCATTGATGCAGGCTTGGATCGCCTGCCGTCCGGCGAGGGTGCCCAGCATTTTCGATGCGACCCCTGCGCGTATCGCGTTCCTGTTCGATGGCGAATGCCTGGTCGATGCCTCGCCCTCCGCCCGGGCGCTGTTGCCGGAAGGCGAGGACCAGCGCGCCTGGGGGCGCCTGATGGCCCGCTTCGGCCCGGAATTCCCGAATCTTGCCGAACGCCTGGCGACCCTGCCCCGGATCGGTCAGGTTCAGATCCCGTCGCAGCCTGGCACCGCACCGCCCCTGGTTCTGACGGCCGAACATGTTTCCGGCCTGACCCGGCTGACTGTCGACGGTGGGCAGACCGACCTGCGATCCGGCCAGGGTGACGCCGCCTCGTCCGCAGCCCTGCAGCAGGAGGTGATGGCCCAGCGCGCCGTCCTGTCCCGCGCGCCGGTCCTGATGTGGAAGGAAGCGACGGACGGGTCGGTGATCTGGGCCAACCATGCCTACCTGATCCGCGCGGTCGAGCTTTTGCCGGAAGACGAGGATCTGTCCTGGCCCCTGCCAAGGCTTTTCGATCAGCCCGCCACCCCAGCCAGCCGCCTGCCCCGACTGAAGCTTCAGATGCCCAGCGGCGCGGAGTGGTACGATCTTGTCCGGGTGCCGCAGGGCGAAGAGACACTGTGCTACGCGCTTGCCGCAGACAAGGCCGTGCAGGCCGAGACCGCGCTGCGCGAATTCATGCAGACGCTGACCAAGACCTTCGCCGACCTGCCCATCGGCCTTGCGATCTTCGACCGCTCCCGCTGCCTGCAGATGTTCAACCCGGCACTGGCCGACCTGACGACGCTTGCGCCGGAGATGCTGATTGCCCGGCCCTCGCTGAACGCCTTCCTTGACGCGATGCGGGCCAAGGCGATGATCCCCGAACCGCGCGACTACCGCAGCTGGCGCAAGCAGTTGGCCCGGCTGGAGGAAGAGGCCTCGATGGGCATTTTCGAGGAGACCTGGAGCCTGCCGGGCGGCCAGACCTACCGCGTCATCGGCCGTCCGCATCCGAACGGGGCGCTGGCCTTCATGTTCGAAGACATCTCGAACGAGATGTCGCGCACCCGCCGCTATCGGGCGGACCTTGAACTGGGTCAGTCGGTGATCGACGCGGTCGAGGATGCGGTCGCCGTCTTCTCGCAGGGCGGGCAGCTGGTGATGTCGAACCACGCCTATGCGCAACTGTGGCAGCATGACCCGCAGGTTCTTCTGTCCGAGGCGAGCATTGCAACGCTGTGTGCCTTCTGGCGCGACCATGCCGCGCCGACGCTGCTGTGGGATGACGCCTCCGACTACGTCACCAGCGGAGGCGACCGCGAGCCCTGGGAGGGCGATGTCCGGCTGCTGGACGGGCGGCTGGTGTCCTGCCGGTTCCGCCCGCTGACCGGGAACGCCACGCTGATCACTTTCCGGGTGCAGGTGGCGGCGACCCTCGCGACCGTGAAGGACAGCGCGCCTCTGGGGATGCTGACCGCATGAGGCTTGCGGCGGATCGGGCCGCCGCTACAGTCGCGCCATGGCGATTTTCCCGGCGCATTCCCGTGACCTGCCCGACCCCGAAGCGACCGAGGCGCTTGGTCGCAAGCTGGCCGCCCTTGCCCGACCGGGCGACGTGGTTCTGCTGGAGGGTCCGATCGGTGCCGGGAAAAGCTGCCTTGCCCGCGCTTTCATCCGCGCGCGCCTTGGGGATCAGGAGGAGGTTCCCTCGCCGACCTTCACGCTGGTGCAGGTCTATGATGACCGGGGGACCGAGATCTGGCATGCCGATCTTTACCGGCTGACCCATCCCGACGAGGTCTGGGAGCTTGGCCTTGACCAGGCTTTCGAGACGTCGATCTGTCTGGTGGAATGGCCCGACCGGCTGGGCCGCCACTTGCCGCCCGGCGCGCTGACAATCCGTCTGAATGCCATGGGCGAGGGTCGGCAGGCCGTCATCGCGGGCGGGCGTCCCGGACTGGCGCAGGCCCTTGCCGATGGCTGACCGCGGCGCAGAGCTGACAGCCTTTCTGGCCCGCCATGGCTGGGGCCAGGCCGACCGGCGGCATCTGGCGGGTGATGCCTCGGACCGGCGCTATGAGCGGCTGCGGCTGGGGGCGGCGACGGCGGTGCTGATGGACAATCCTCCCGGCGGTGCGGACGATCCGGTGGCGTTCTGTGCCATGGCGCGCCACCTGCGCGGACTGGGCCTGTCCGCCCCCGGGATCCTGGCCGAGGATCTGGACCGCGGAGTCCTGCTTCTGGAAGACCTTGGCGACGACATCTTTGCCCGGCTGGTCGAGGCCGACCCGGGCCGCGAGGCAGAGCTTTACGCAGCCGCGGTTGACACGCTTCTGCACCTGCAATCGGCACCACCCCCCGAAGGACTGCCGAACCTGTCCGCAGAAGACTGGGCCCGCGCCGCCGGTTTCGCGCCGGACTGGTATGCTTTTGCCGCGACCGGAACGCGCCCCGACGCGACCGCTTTCCAGGCCGCTCTGAGCGAGGCGCTGCGCACCCATGCCGACGGCGCGCGCGTCCTGATCCTGCGCGATTTCCATGCCGAGAACCTGCTCTGGCTGTCGGGCCGGGCAGGCCTTGCGCGTGTCGGGCTGCTGGACTTCCAGCTTGGCCAGCTTGGACAGCCGGGCTACGACCTCGTCTCGCTGCTGCAGGACGCCCGCCGCGACGTGTCGCCTGCGACCGAAGCGGCGATGATCGCGCGGTTCGCCGCGGCTTCCCATGCGGATCCCGCGGCCTTTGCCGCCCATTGCGCGACCCTTGGTGCGCAGCGCGCCCTGCGGATCCTGGGCGTCTTCGCCCGCCTGTGCCTTGTCGGCGGCAAGCCCCGCTATCTGCCCCTGATCCCCCGGGTCTGGCGTCAGTTGCAGCAGAACCTTGCGCATCCGGCCCTTGCCGCGCTGCGCGCGGTCTGCGACGACCTGCTTCCCGCCCCGACCCCCGACCTGCTGCAGAAGATCGAAGACCAATGCCCGCCTACCCCTATCCCCTGATGCTGTTCGCCGCCGGCTTCGGCACCCGGATGGGCGCGCTGACCGCCGACCGGCCCAAGCCGCTGATCCCGGTCGCGGGGAAGGTGCTGATCGACCATGCGCTGGACGTGGCCCGGGATGCCGGGGTCGCCCGCGTGGTGGTGAACACGCATTACCGTGCCGACCAGATCGCCACGCACCTGTCCGGACGCGATGTGACGATCAGCCACGAGGCGGACCGCATTCTGGAAACCGGTGGGGGCCTCAAGGCCGCCTTGCCGCTGCTTGGCAACGGGCCGGTCGCGGTCCTGAACAGCGACGGCATCTGGACCGGGGCGAACCCGTTGCGAACCCTTGCCGCCGCCTGGGACCCGTCGCGCATGGAGGCGCTCCTCCTCCTTCTCCCGCTGGACCGGACCCGCGCGCATGGGCCGAAGGGGGATTTTGCGGTCGATGCCGAGGGCCGCCTGTCCCGCGGCAGGGGCGGCGAGGACCACGTCTACATCGGCGCGCAGATCATCGCCCCAGGGCGCGTCCGCGCCACGCCGGAGGATGTCTTCTCGCTCAACCACAGCTGGAACCAGATGATCGTCGCCGGCTCCGCCTTCGGGGTCCTTCATCCCGGCGACTGGTGCGACGTGGGCCATCCGGAAGGGATTGCCGAAGCCGAGGCTCTCCTGCACTCTGCCCGGCATGGCTAAGCCTGCGTCCCTTTTCGCCCTGCCGCCCGGCGTGGATTTTCCCGCCGAACTGGTGGTCGGGATGCTGGAACTGCTCAGGGGAAAACCGCCCGAGGCGCTGGCCCGGGTCACGCTGATCGTCAACACCCAGCGCATGCGGCGCCGGGTGGTGGAGTGCCTGCAGACCCGAGGCGCGCTGCTTCTGCCGCGCATCCTTCTGGTGACCGAAGTCGCGGCGCTGGCCAACCTGCCGCTGCCGCAACCCATCCCGCCCTTGCGACGCAGGCTGGTTCTGTCGGTTCTGCTGGACCGGCTTCTGGCTACCGGCACCACGCATTTCCCGCGTGCAGCGTTGTTTGACCTTGCCGACAGCCTTGCCGCGCTGATCGAGGAGATGCAGGGCGAAGGCGTGGCACCGGACCGGATCGCCGCGCTGGACGTCGCCAACCACTCGGCCCACTGGGCGCGGACGCAGGCTTTCCTCGGCATCGTGACCGAGGCTTTGGCCGGGGACGCGCCGGACGCGGAAACGGTTCTGCGCCGGGCAGTTCTGGCGCTGGGCGAAGGCTGGGCCACGACGCCCCCCGAGGGTCCGGTCATCCTTGCGGGCTCCACCGGGTCGCGGGGGACGACCGCGCTTCTGATGCAGGCTATCGCCCGGCTGCCCAGGGGCCTTGTGGTCCTTCCCGGCTTCGACTTCGACCTGCCGTCCGAGATCTGGGCGGGCATGGACGACGCTCTGTCCGCCGAGGACCATCCGCAATACCGCTTTCGCCGGGCGATGGAGCTTTTGGGCTGCACGCGGGACGATGTGAAGGCCTGGACCACGACCGAAGCCCCCGACCCGGCGCGGAACCGCCTTGTGTCTTTGTCGCTGCGCCCGGCGCCGACCACGCACCAATGGCTTGCTGAAGGGCCGAAGCTGCCCGACCTGATTGACGCGACGCAGGGCCTGACCCTGATCGAGGCGCCCAGCCCCCGGTCCGAAGCGCTGGCCATCGCGCTCATCCTGCGACAAGCGGCCGAAGACGGCACCCGCGCGGCCCTGATCTCGCCCGACCGCAACCTGACGCGCCGGGTGACCGCGGCGCTGGACCGCTGGGGCATCCGTCCCGACGATTCCGCCGGGCGACCGCTGGCGCTGTCGGCCCCCGGGCGGCTTATGCGGCAGGTCGCGGGCCTGTTTGGCCAGAAGCTGACCGCCGACGCGCTGCTTGCGCTTCTCAAGCATCCGCTGGCCTTTTCCGGCCCCGGGCGCGGCCCTCATCTGGTCCTGACGCGCGAATTCGAACTGCACCTGCGTCGGAACGGCCCGGCCTTCCCGACCGCCGACAGCATCTGCGACTGGGCCGGGCGGTCGGGGATCGCGCAAGCCGAAGCCTGGGCGGGCATCGTGGCCGACACCCTGTGCGGTCACGCCACGATCGACCGACGGCGGCTGGCCGATTTCATTGCGCTGCACCTGCGCCTGACCGAACGACTTGCCGCGGGCTTTGCTTCTGGAGGAAGCGGTGCGCTTTGGGAGAAGGCCGCCGGGGAAACCGCGCTGCAAGCCGTCACCGAACTGCAGGCCGAGGCTTCCGCCGCAGGGGAAATGACCGCTGCGGACTACGCGGGCCTCTTTGTGGGGGTGTTGCAGCGGCATGACGTGCGCGAGACCGAAAGCGTCCATCCCGGGATCATGATCTGGGGCACGCTGGAAAGCCGGGTGCAGGGGGCCGACCTGGTGATCCTCGGCGGCCTCAATGACGGTATCTGGCCCGCCCAGCCGCCTGCCGACCCCTGGCTGAACCGCGCGATGCGCAGGGAGGCGGGGCTGCTGCTGCCGGAACGCCGGATCGGTCTTTCGGCGCATGATTACCAGCAGGCGGTCGCGGCGCGCCGCGTGGTCCTGACCAGGGCGAAACGTGGCGAGGATGCCGAGACCGTCCCGTCCCGCTGGCTGAACCGGTTGGTGAACCTCGTGGCCGGCCTTCCCGGGCGGCGAGGGCCGGAGGCGTTGGCGGAGATGCGCGGTCGGGGCGAGCACTGGCTGCGCCTGACCCAGGCCTTCGATGCGGCACCCAAGCTCGAGGCCGCGCTGCGCCCCTCTCCTCGGCCACCGGTCACTGCGCGGCCGCGCAAGCTGTCGGTGACCGAGATCAAGACCCTCGTCCGCGACCCTTTCGCGATCTATGCCCGCCATGTGTTGAAGCTGAAACCGCTTGACCCGCTGCGGCCCGAAGCCGACCCGCGGCTGCGCGGTGTGGTGCTGCACGAGATTCTGGAACAGTTCCTTCGTCAGGGCGGCGGCGGGCGTGAGGCGCTGATGGACGTCGCCGGCAGGATCCTGGCCGCACGGGTCGCCTGGCCGCTGGCCCGCACAATCTGGCTAAGCCGCATCGCAAAGGCGGCAGATGCGTTCCTTGCCTTCTCGGCCTCGACCGGAGGCGAACCGGTGCTTCTGGAGGAAAAGGGCGCGCTTGCATTGTCGGGGCTCGACTTCACCCTGACCGGCAAGCCCGACCGGATCGACCGGCTGAAGGACGGGCGGCTTCTCCTGATCGACTACAAGACCGGCGATCCGCCCAGCGAGAAACAGCAAAGGCAGTTCGACAAGCAGCTTCTGCTGCTTGCCGCGATGGTCGAGAGTGGCGGCTTCAGGGGGCTGGATGCCGGGGAAGTGGCGCGGGTTGTGTATGTCGGCGTAAGAGCCGAGCTGAAGACCTCGGAGATCACGCTTGAACCCGGCACGGTTGCCGAAATCCGGGCCGAGTTCGGCAAGCTGATGGCCGCCTATGCCCGCCCCTCGCAAGGCTACACCGCACGGCGGGCGATGGAGAAGACGACCGACACCAGCGACTACGATCATCTGTCGCGCTTTGGCGAGTGGGACATGACCGATACCCCGGTGCCCGAGGATCCGGCATGACCCTGACTGACGCCACGCTTCGTCAGATCACCGCTGCCGATCCCGCGCGCAACACCTGGCTTTCGGCCAATGCCGGATCGGGCAAGACCCGCGTGCTGATCGACCGGGTGGCGCGGTTGCTTCTGAACGGGGTGGAGCCGCAGCACATCCTGTGCCTGACCTACACCAAGGCCGCGGCCTCCGAGATGCAGAACCGGCTGTTCGGGCGGCTGGGCGAATGGGCGATGAAACCCGACGCCGATCTGCGCGCGGCGCTGGCCGATCTGGGCGCGGGCGAAAGTCCGCCTTTGCGCCTTGAGCGCGCCCGCCAGCTTTTCGCCCGCGCGATCGAGACGCCCGGCGGTCTGCGCATCCAGACCATCCACGGCTTCTGCGGCAGCCTTCTCCGCCGCTTTCCGCTGGAGGCCGGGGTCTCCCCAGGTTTTCAGGAAATGGACGAGCGCGCCGGGCGGCAGATGCGGGCCGAGATCGTCGAGGAAATGGCCGACGGCGCGCAGGCCCATGTGGTCCGACGCCTGACCGAGGTGCAGAGCGGCGAGGATTTCGGCAGGCTGGTCGAACAGATCGCCCGCCACCGCGTCCATTTTGCGCCAGCCCTGGATCGGGCCGGTGTCCGGCGGCTGTTCGGCCTGCCCGACGCAGTGGACGGGGCCCATCTGTTGGATGTTGCCTTCAACGGCAGTGAAGACTGGCTGATCGCGCGGTCTCTGCCAGTTCTGCGCGCAGCCGGCGGTTCTACAATGCAGGATCTGGCGCACGCATTGGCGAACATCGACTTCAACGCCCCGACCCGGGCTGATCTGGACGTGCTGTATCGCCTGTTTCTCAAAGTCGACCGGCAGCCGAAGTTCTCGAAAATTCCGACGCCCAAGGCGCGCACCGCGATGGGCGATCTCGTCCACGACTTCGATGATCTCATGCAGCGCGTGGCCGACGCCCGCGAGGTGGAACTGACGCTCGCCGCCGCCGAAAAGACCCTTGCCCTGCACGACTTCGCCGCCGTCTTCCTGCCCGAGTATGAGCGGCGCAAGGCGGTGCGGGGGCTTCTGGATTTCGACGACCTGATCCTGCGCGCCAAGGACTTGCTGACCAATCCGGCTCTGGCCGCCTGGGTCCTGTATCGGCTGGACGGCGGCATCGATCATATCCTTGTCGACGAGGCTCAGGACACCAGCCCCGAACAATGGGACCTGATCGAGGCGCTTTCCGCCGAACTGATCGCCGGGGAGGGCTCGAACCTCCGGCAGCGGACGCTGTTCGTCGTCGGCGACAAGAAGCAGTCGATCTACTCCTTCCAGGGTGCCGATGTCGCGGCCTTCGACCGGATGCGTGGCCACTTCGGAAGGCGGCTGTCCGGCGGCCCGGGACTGGCGGAATGCGTGCTGGAGCATTCCTTCCGCTCTTCTCGCGCGATCCTCGACGTGGTCGACGCGACCTTCACCCCGGACCAGCAGGCAGCGCTTGGCGGAGGCTCGCACCACCTTGCGTTCAACGACGCCCTTCCCGGTCGCGTCGATGTCTGGCCGGTGCTGGAAAAGGACGACAGGCCCGAGCCAGGCCCCTGGTACGAGCCGGTGGATGCCCCCGATCCCGAAGACCCGCAGATCGCTCTGGCCCGCAAGATCGCCGAATGGATTCGCGCCGGGGTCGGCGGCGGCGTCAGACTGCCGCAGGTGCCCCGCAACGGTGGCCCGGCCGAACGCGCGATGCGATGTGGTGACGTGCTGATCCTCGTCCAGCGCCGGTCGCCGCTGTTTCACGAGATCATCCGCGCCTGCAAGGCCGCTGGCCTGCCCGTCGCCGGGGCCGACCGGCTGAAGCTGGGCGGGGAACTCGCGGTCAAGGACCTTGCGGCGCTTCTCGCCTTTCTTGACACGCCCGAGGATGACCTGGCGCTGGCATCGGTTCTCCGTTCACCGCTCTGCGGCTGGAGCGAGGCCGAGCTGTTCGGCCTGGCAAATCCGCGCGCTGGCTATCTGTGGGAGGCGCTGCGCGACCATCCGGGCCGCCCCGACACCCGCGCCTTCCTGAACGACATGCGCGGACAGGCCGACTTTCTACGCCCCTACGACCTGATCGAGCGGGTCCTGCACCGCCACGACGGCCGCCGCAAGCTGATCGGTCGTCTGGGCGCCGAGGCCGAGGACGGGATCGACGAGCTGCTCAGCCAGGCCCTGTCCTATGAGGCGCTGGAGATTCCCAGTCTCACGGGCTTTCTCGCTTGGATGGAGACCGATGACGTCGAAGTCAAGCGCCAGTTGGACAGCGAAGGCGACTGCATCCGGGTGATGACCGTCCACGGTGCCAAGGGGCTGGAGGCCGACGTGGTGATCCTGCCCGACACCTGCGACCGCACCCCCCAGGACCGCGATCAGATGTACCGCCTGCCGGACGGTCCTCCGGTGTGGAAGGTCACGAAAGAGGAAAGTCCCGCCCTCATCACTGCCGAACGCGAAGCGCGGGCCGAACGCAGCGCCGCCGAACGCCTGCGGCTGCTTTACGTCGCGATGACGCGCGCGCGGTGCTGGCTGGTGGTGGCAGGTGCCGGCAAGACCACGCAGGCAGACGGCTGGCACAACCTGATCTCTGCCGGCATTGCGGCGACCGGACGGACGGTGGCGCTGGAAGATGGCACCTTGCGGCACAGTTTCGCTGCCTGGCCAGAACCGCTGCACCCTGATCCGGTCAGGATCGCCCCCGTCGCCCTGCCGGGCTGGACCGGCACAGCGGCTCCCGAGGCTGTCCGCCCGACGCAAGTCCTGTCACCGTCAGATCTTGGCGGGTCCAAGGCGCTGTCCGGGGAGCCCGAAGCCGAGGAGGCCAAGGCGCGCGGCACGGCGCTGCACCTCTTGCTGGAGCGTCTTCCAGGCACCGCCCCTGAAAGCTGGCCCGCTCGCTCCACCGCTCTGATCGCCGAACCCGCGCTTGCTGCCGGTGCCTTGGCCGAGGCGCAGGTCATTCTGGGCCACCCCGACCTCGCGCCGCTGTTTTCGGCCGGCACACTCGCCGAAGTCGCCGTTTCCGCCCCGTGGCAAGGCATGGTTCTGACCGGGTCCATCGACCGGCTGGTGATCGCGCCGGACCGCGTGCTGATCATCGACTACAAGTCGAACAGGCTGATCCCGGACCGCCCCGAGGCCATACCCGAAGGTATCCTGCGCCAGCTTGGGGCCTATGCCCACATGGTCGCGGAAGTCTACCCCGACCGTCGGATCGAGACTGCGATCCTGTGGACGCGCAGACCCGTCCTGATGCCCGTCGGTCCCGAGATCGTGAGGCAGGCCCTGCTGCGAACCACGATCCCTTGACGTTCCCGACCCGCATCCATAGCTTCTTGCCCTGACCAATTCCCGAGGAGAACCGCCATGGGCGCTGCCACCGTCGCCGTTTCGGACGCCACTTTCGATGCCGAGGTCCGCAAGTCGCCAATCCCGGTCGTCGTCGATTTCTGGGCCGAATGGTGCGGCCCCTGCCGCCAGATCGGCCCGGCGCTGGAAGAGTTGGCCACGCAATACGCGGGCAAGGTGAAGATCGTGAAGGTCAACGTCGACGAGAACCCCGACAGCCCCGCTGCGCTTGGCGTGCGCGGCATCCCGGCGCTGTTCATGTTCAAGGACGGTCAGGTCGTGTCGAACAAGGTCGGCGCCGCACCGAAGGCCGCGCTGGAAAACTGGATCAAGTCGGCGATCTGATCCATCCGACGCCTGTTCGCTGCGCCTGGCTCCCTGATGGGGCCGGGCGCTTGCATGTCTGTCTGGATGTCGTGATAGACTGACGGGATGGCCCCGCTTTCTGTCCTCCTCCTTGGCGGCACCGGCACGATCGGCCGGGCAACCGCGCAGGCACTGCGGGCTGAGGGGCACCGCGTCACCGCCCAGATCCGACCACAGGCCGACGCTGCCAGGCTGGCTGGCTGCACGATCCTGCGTGGCCAGATCGAACCTGCCGCCCTCGCCTCTGCCATGACCGGAATCGACGCCGTGGTCTCTTGCATGGCCAGCCGCACGGGCGCACCCCAGGACGCCTGGGCCATTGATCACGCCGCGAACGCTGCCGCTCTCGAGGCCGCCATCAACGCGAGGGTCCGTCACTTCGTCCTCGTCTCCGCGATCTGCGTGCAAAAACCGCTGCTCGACTTTCAGCGCGCCAAGCTGGCTTTCGAGGCGGAACTGCAGGCAGCGCCCCTGGACTGGACCATCGTCCGTCCGACCGCCTATTTCAAATCACTGTCCGGCCAGGTCGCCCGGGTGCAAAAGAGCCGCCCCTTCCTGGTCTTCGGCACCGGCAGGCTGACTGCCTGCAAGCCGATCTCGGACGCCGACCTTGGCCGCTTTCTCGGCCTCTGCCTGACAGACCCGGACAAACGAAACCGCATCCTGCCCATCGGCGGCCCCGGCCCCGCGATCACGCCCATGGATCAGGCCGCGATGCTGGAACGGCTGCTCGGACGCCCGGTTCCGATCCGGCATGTCCCCGTCGCGCTCATGTCTGGGATCGTCGGTTTTCTCACCGCCCTGGGCGCGATCTCGCCCCGCTGTGCCGCAAGGGCCGGGCTGGGGCGCATCGGGCACTATTACGCCACACAATCCATGCTGGTGTGGGACGCGGCCCGCGACCGCTATGACGCCGATGCGACACCCGAGTTCGGCACCGACCGGCTGGAGGATCACTACTCTGCAATGTTGCGCGGCGAGATCGCCGACGACCGCGGTGCGCATGCAGTCTTCTGATCCGCTGGCGTCCAGGCTCGACAGCCACTGGCTATTTGATCCCACGGTTTGATGGTGCGATCCTTTCTCAGGAATGGAAGGAAGCACTATGGGCCAGCTTCTTCACGGGAGCGCCACCACGACAGAGGCAGTCCGTCGAGCGATACAGCGAAACTTGTGACATGCTTGCGAAAGGGACGCACGGGCGCGAAAAATCCAGCGATTGCAGGCGATTCTTGAGCGGTTCTCCATCATCGCGAATGACGTGATGGGCTACTCCAGCATTCTTCCATGCGCGTCATTACCATCGGCATCTGCGGTGTGCAGCCCTAATTCGCGCGGCGGGTGATCTCGTCCGGTGGCAGGGGCTCGTCTTCGGCGACCAGCGGTTCCGGTCGTGGACCGGGGCGGGCTTCCATCAGGGGCAGAAGCTCGGCCAGAGCGGGAGAGGAGCTGGTGGCGGGCGGCGTCCGCCAAGACAATGTGTCGAAGCTGCCGCAGTTTTCGCAAATCGGCTGCCAGCCATCATGGATCGCTTGGCATTTGTCGCAGACCCATTGCGGGCCGCGCGGCGCGGCGATTGCGCGCGCGACAAGATCGCGCACGATTGAATCTTCCGCGCCTTCTCCCCGGGCAATCGCCGCCAGAATGGCCAGCGAACGCTGCGTGGGCGCACGAGTGGCGATGTCGTCCAAAGCGCGGCGGGCCCCCGGGAAGTCCTCGGTCGCCAGCAGGAGTTCAGCCAGCAGCATCCGGGTTTCGTCACTGTCGGGGCGCGCGTTGGTCAAGGTGCGGAAGCGCTTGAGCCGGTCCTGGGGGGATTCTTCCGGTTCAATTTCGGCGAAAACGGCAGCAAGGTCGGGATGCGGCAGGACTTCCCATGCCTTTTTCAGGACTCGGGTCGCGTTCTTCTTGTCGCCCTTTGCCAGATAGCCCCGGCCGGCCATTGCCGCGGCGGGGATCAGGTCGGGCGACAGCCTGTTTGCCTCGATCGCCGCTTCGCGTGCCTCGATGCTGGCAGTGTCATCCATCACGGTACGGGCTTGCTGCAGGGCCAGGACGGCATCGCGACGGCGGTAGACGTCCTTCGGCAATGTTCCGGCCCGCAGTTTGGCACCCAATGTGGTGCGCGCACCGGACCAGTCGCCAGAATCAGACTGGAGTTTCAGCAGGATATCCTGTGTTTCAGCATGCCCGGGTCGCAGCTCGAACGCCTTCTCGGCCAGTTTCAGCGCCACTTCGCGGTCACCGTCCGCCAGCTTTTGCTGCAGCAGGCCGCGCACGCCGACAAAGCGGGTGGCATCGTCCCGGAGCAAGGTCTTGTAGGCCTCGGTAGCGCGTTTGCGGTCACCGGCGGCTTCGGCGGCTTGCGCGACAAGCAGCGTGGTAAGCTCGGGTTTGCCGAGCAAACGCTCGGCATTCTGGGCGCGGCTCAGGGCGAGGCGCGGCTCGCCCGACGCCAGGGCCATCAGGCCCTCGGACAAGGCGCGATAGCCTTTGCGTTCGCGGTTGCGATCGAAGTAGCGCGAGATTGCGGTCTCGTCGCCGTTCAGAAAGCGGAAGCTGGCCCCGACAAGGCCGAGGGCCTTCAACAAGAGCCAGACCGCGATGACGATCAGCAGCGCCAGAACAACAGCCTGCACCGGGCCGATGGTGAATTCCCACCCGGCGACGGTAAGGCGCATGGTCTCGCCGGTTTCGGAAAGAAGCCCGGCCCCCAAGGCAAGAGCGGCGACGAGGACAACGAAGAGAATGACCTTTGTCAGCGACCAGAGCATCATTCCCCCCGCGCCGCTTTCAGGGCAGCGGCGGCAGCGACTTGGTTGGCTGCAGCGGCCACCCAGCCTGCAAGCGGAGCCTTCACGGTGTCCTCCAGCGGTGCAAGCTCGGCCAGGGCATCGGCCACGCGGCCTTCGGTCAGCGCAAATTCGGCGCGGGACAGAATGGCTTCGGGGCTGGTGCCGTCGCGCGGAGTCAGGGGCCGGGCCCCGGTTTGCGCGGCAAGAAAATCGACAAGGCGCTCGGACCAGCCACCGCCCGCGTCGGCCGCGCGCGCGACGCGAAGGGCCTCGCGGGCGGCGGCCGGGAAATCAGCCTGCAGAGTGGCAAGCGTCGGAACCCCGGCTTCGGCCAACGGCCCGAGCGTCGATGTCAGGACCGGGTCGGCGAGAGCCTGCAATTCCGGCGTGAATGGCCGCCCATCGGTCACCGCGCGGGCCAGCGCGTCAAGGGATTCGGCGCGCCGGGCAGCCGCTGCGGCGGCCTCGGCCTCGGCGGCACGGGTTCTGGCGGCGGTCTCGGCAGCGTCAAGTCGGGCCAGCGCCGCGTCCAGCCGGTTCTGGATCTCGGCGGATGAGCCGGCCGCGGGCACTGCTGCCAGGCGACGCTCCAACTCGGCGACCTTTGCAGCCAGTGCCGGGTCGGTGCCGCCGGGTCTGGCGGGCAAGGCCTCGATGGCAGCCAGCCGCCTGTCAAGCGCATCGAGGCGCGAGTTGAGGCCAGAGAGGTCACCCCGGTCGGACACCGGCGCGGTTTCCAGCGTCCCGATACGATCGGACAGGGCCGCAAGCTCGCCCTTGATCCGGTCTAGAGCCTCGGCCTGTTGCGCCTCGGACGCGGCAACGCTGGCGGATAGCGTCGCCAGTTCGGCGCGCTGGTCGGGCGCGGCAAGGCCGAGCAGGTCGAATTGGGAAACGGCGAAGCCGCCTAGCGCGGCCAGCGCACCGCCAAGAACCGGGGCCAGGAAACCCGACCTGCGGGCCGGCGGCGCAGGGGGAAGCGACGGCGCAGCCGGATCGGGGTCGGCGACCGCACCCCCCGCGACACTGTCCTGCGCTGCGGGTTCGATCGTGTCAGCGGCCACGGCTACCGCGACCGGTTCGGCCACCGTGCTCCCGGTTGCAGGCTGGGGGTCCTTGCGTCTTGTCATGCGGCGGCCCTTTCGTCCCTTGCTGCCCACCTAAGCATTCGCCGGGTGCCGGTTCAAGGCAGGGAGGCGGCGGCAAGCAAGCTTTCGACAGCGTCGAGCATCGCGTCGGCATCCGGCTTCGCGGCAATGACCAGGGCGCTGCGCGGGATGGCGGATGCGGCCGTCGCGACGGCCGCGCTCATCGCGGCGATGCCGAGGCTGGCGCGGGCGTCGGCGGGCATCGCCTTGCCGAAGATCAGCGCACTGCGCGGAGAGAAGAGCGGCAGGATCACGCCGCCCGGTCGGCGCAAAAGCGCGCGGGACTCGCCTTCAAGGGGCAGGGCAGCCTGTAAATACACCTGTAAAGATTGTACGGCAATGTTGTTCTTTATCAGATAGTTCTCAAGGTCTCCTGCAGTATCCACGCCCCGTAGATACAAAAGGCGGCCGGTTTCTGGCCGGGACAACAGGCCTGCCGCCAGATCCGACACGTCGCCATCGGCGGACTGCGCGTCAAACCCTGCGGCCGCCGCCGCCGCCGCTGTTGCCCGCCCGACGCAATAGGCCCGCCGCGGCAGGTCCGCCCGCAAGCGGACCGCAGCCTCCACCGCCTGCGCCGAGGTGAAGATGACGCCGGAAAAGGGCCCGTCCGGCAGCGGTGGCGAAAGGAACTGCGGCGCCATGAGCGGGGACACGAACGGCCGCACCCTGGGCCCAAATCGCGCCGTCAGCTTCCGCACGAAACCGTTCGCCTGCGCGCGGGGTCGCGTGACCAGCACGGGAATGCCAAGCTCCGGGCGTCGCGACGGATCGGATTGTCTCGCCATGTGCATGGTGTTACCTGCGGCAGACCCTTCGTGCAACGGCGGCCATGGACCGGACCCTTACCCTTCTCGGCATCGAGTCAAGCTGCGACGACACCGCAGCCGCGGTCGTCCGGGAGCGGGTTGGTGGGCGACCGGAAATCCTGTCGTCGGAAGTCGCGGGCCAGACCGCCCTCCACGAAGCCTTTGGCGGGGTCGTCCCGGAAATCGCCGCCCGCGCCCATGCCGAGCGGCTGGACGGGGTGGTCGAGGCGGCGCTGCAGCGGGCCGGCATCGGGCTGGACGATCTGGACGCGGTCGCGGTCACGGCGGGGCCAGGGCTGATCGGCGGCGTGCTGTCAGGCGTGATGCTGGCACGCGGATTGGCTGCCGCAAGGGCCTTGCCGCTGGTGGCGGTGAACCATCTTGCGGGCCATGCTCTGACGCCGCGGCTGACGGACGGAATCGACTTTCCCTATCTGATGCTTCTGGTTTCCGGCGGGCATTGCCAGTTCCTGCTGGTCACGGGCGCGGACGGTTTCCGGCGTCTGGGTGGAACGATCGACGATGCTCCGGGTGAAGCCTTTGACAAGACAGCCAAACTTCTGGGCCTGCCGCAGCCCGGCGGACCGGCGGTCGAGGCTGAGGCTGTGCGGGGCGATCCGCTGCGGTTCCGGTTTCCAAGACCGCTTCTGGATCGCGAGGGGTGCGATCTGTCCTTCTCGGGTCTGAAGACCGCGCTGTTGCGGGCGCGGGACGCCCTGGTGGCCGAAAAGGGCGGGATCACCCTGCAGGACCGCCGCGACCTGTGTGCCGGGTTCCAGGCTGCGGTTGCCGAAGTGCTGGCGGTCAAGACCGCACGGGCGCTGGACCTGGCGGGCTTGCGCCCGACGGCGCTGGCGGTGGCCGGGGGCGTGGCGGCAAACGGAGTCGTTCGGACCGCGCTGAAGTCTGCTGCAGCCCGGGCCTGCATTCCGTTCCTGGCCCCGCCACTGCGGTTCTGCACCGACAACGCGGCCATGATCGCCTGGGCGGGGATCGAGCGGTTGCGCGCGGGCCTGCCGCCTTCGCCCGAATTTGTCGCGCGCCCGCGCTGGCCGCTGGACGAGGCGGCCCCGGCTCTGCTGGGCTCGGGACGAAAGGGGGCGAAGGCATGATCGGCATCGCCGGGGCCGGCGCCTTCGGGACGGCGCTGGCCGTCGCCCTGGCACGGGCCGGTCGCGAGGTCCGGCTCTGGGCGCGTGACCCCGGGCAGGTCCGGCAGATGCAGGAAACCTGGCGCAACGACCGCGCCTTGCCGGGCGTCGATCTGCCGCAAACGGTCTCGGTTCACGCCGCTATCCGCGAAATCTGCGGCGGTGAGGCCTTGCTGCTGGCGGTTCCGATGCAGGCGCTTGGCGGAGTTCTGGCCCACCATTCCGAGATCGGTCCGGGCCAGCCGCTTGTCGCTTGCTGCAAGGGCGTCGATCTCGCCAGTCTGCGCGGGCCGGTCGCGCTGATCCTTGCCCGCCTGCCGGGTGCCACGGCCGCGATCCTGACCGGGCCAAGCTTTGCGGCGGACATCGCCAGGGGACTCCCGACAGCCCTGACCCTGGCCGCGACGGCAGAGGGTGCCCGGCTGCAGGACCTGCTGTCGACCCCGACCCTCCGCCTGTATCGCTCGGATGACATCATCGGGGCCGAACTTGGCGGGGCGCTGAAGAATGTCGTGGCCATCGCGGCAGGCACGGTGATCGGCGCAGGCCTCGGCGACAGCGCCCGCGCGGCCCTGATGACGCGGGGCTATGCCGAGATGGTGCGCCTTGCGACCGCCCTGGGTGCGAAGCCGGAGACGCTCGCCGGTCTATCCGGCCTGGGCGACCTGGTGCTGACCTGCACGTCGGCGCAGTCGCGCAACTTCCGCTTTGGTCTGGCCCTCGGTCAAGGCACACGCTTTGAAGAGGGGATCACCGTCGAGGGGGTGGCGACGTCGCGTGCGGCGGTGCGGCTGGCGGCGGAACAGGGGATCGACATGCCGGTGACCGCCATGGTTGACGCACTTGCGTCCGGTCGCATCGCGCTGAATGATGCCGTCGGCCAGCTTATGCGCCGCCCCCTGAAACAGGAATGACCATGCGCTATGCGTTGATCTGTATCGACAAGCCGAACGCCCTGCAGACCAGGGTCGAAAACCGCGCGGCGCATCTGGCGTATATACAAGACACCGGCGTGGTCGAACAGGCTGGTCCGTTCATCGATGCCGCCGGCCAGATGTGCGGCAGCCTGCTGATCCTGGGGGTGGCATCGAAGGCCGAAGCCGAAGCCTGGGCGGCGGACGATCCCTATGCCAAGGCCGGGCTGTTCCAGTCCGTGACGATCCAGGAATGGAAGCGGGTAATCGGATGAGCCGCTGGCTGTTCAAATCGGAACCCGATGTCTGGGGCTGGGAGCATCAGGTCGCACGGGGCGACGCCGGTGAGGAATGGCACGGGGTCAGGAACTACCAGGCGCGCAACAACATGCGGGCGATGAAGCTCGGCGACCGGGGGTTCTTCTACCACTCGAACATCGGCAAGGCGATCGTCGGAATCGTTGAAGTCTGCCGGGAAAGTGCGCCGGATTCGACAACCGACGACCCGCGCTGGGACTGCGTCTGGATCAAGGCGGTTGCGCCGCTGGCGCGCCCGATCACTCTGGACGAATGCAGGACGATCCCGGGGCTGGAGAAGATGGTTCTTGTGAACAACACCCGGCTATCGGTGCAGCCGGTGCGGCCCGAGGAATGGGCGATCATCTGCCGGATCGGTGGCGTCGATCCGTGAGCCTTGTTTCTGTCCAGTATCGATACTCATGTGTATATGCCGGATTTTTTCACAATGATTTCAATGAGGCGCTGGCCTTGCCCCGGACACTCTGGGGATCGGTCGCCTTGCCAAAGGACAAATCGGTTGGTCTTCGGGATCACGGCTGTATTCCTGTCGCCGACCCGGTCGACGGTCGTCTCGCAGATCGACTTCCCGAACCTGCACCAGTTCCTTGACGTGCTGACCCTGATGTATCGGGTGACGACGCGCCTTGCCGGGCAGTTTCATCACACCGATGATCTTCGCGAAATCCGGGCGCGGCAGGACGCCTTCGCCGGGGCGGTGCCGGCGGGCGATACGGCGGCAATGATCCTGTTGAACCGCGACCTCCATGTCGCCATCGCGAAGGCCGGGCAGAATCCGTACTACCTGCAGCTTTTTTCCCACGCCTGCTGTACGAGGGGCGGCGCATCCTGCGGCCGTACTGCTATCCGACGTTCGAGCCCGGTCTGCCGCATCCGTATATACAGGAACATGAGGCGATCATCGCGGCGATCGCCGCCCGGGATGTCGATACATTCGACCGGCTGGCAAAGGAACATGCCGACAGCATCGTGCAGCAGATCCAAGACATGCTGGCGCGCGATCTGCAGCAGGGCATCACGCTTTGAAAATCTTGTCGACAAACTAAATACAAAGTTTATCCTAGACCCAGGCACGCGCGGATTCGCCCGCTTTCAGGAGGATGCAGCATGAAATCCGATATCTTCTCGGGCACGATCCCGGCCTTGATGACGCCCTGCAAGGCCGACCGGATGCCCGACTTCGACGCATTGGTCGCCAAGGCGAAGGAGCTGGTTGGCCTTGGCATGTCGGCCGTCGTCTACTGCGGCTCGATGGGAGACTGGCCCTTGCTCACCACCGAACAGCGGATGGGGGGGGTTGAGCGTCTGGTGAAAGCCGGCATCAGGGTCGTCGTCGGCACCGGCGCGGTGAATACAGCCACTTCCGCCGCCATCGCCGCTCATGCCCAGAAGGTTGGGGCGCACGGGTTGATGGTCATTCCGCGCCTTCTGTCACGTGGAACCGTCGTGGCGGCACAGCGGGCGCATTTCAAGGCGGTTCTGTCGGCGGCCCCGAAACTGCCCGCCGTGATCTACAACAGCCCCTATTACGGCTATTCCACGAAGGCCGACCTCTTCTTCCAGATCCGGGCCGAACATCCGAACCTTGTCGGCTTCAAGGAGTTCGGCGGCCATGACGACCTGTCCTACGCCGCGAACGCGATCACCGGGGCCAGCGCGGATTTGAAGCTGATGATCGGTGTCGATACCGCCGTCTACCACGGCTACGTCAACTGCAACGCCGACGGCGCGATCACCGGAATCGGCAATGTCCTCCCGCGAGAGGTGCTGCATCTGGTGTCCTTGTGCAAGGCTGCCCAGAAAGGCGACGCCGAGGCGCGGCGGCTGGCGTTCGAGCTGGACAGCGCGATGCAGGTCCTGTCCGAAGTCGACGCAGGGCCTGATCTTGTGTTGTTTTTCAAGCACATGATGGTCCTGCGCGGCGAGGCGGCCTACACCCACCACTTTACCGAGGGCGATGAGCTGTCGGCCAGCCAGAAGGGCTTTATCGAAGCCCAACTGCGGATGTTCGACGCCTGGTATGCCGATTGGGCCAAGCAGCCAGAGGCCCGGAAATACGCCGCCTGACATGAAAGTCATCGTCATCGGGGCCGGGGTCATCGGCCTTACTGCCGCCCTGATGGCGCAGGCACGGGGTCTTTCGGTCACGGTCATCGACCGCGAAGGCCCCGCCGCAGGGGCTTCGGCGGGCAACGCCGGGGCTTTCGCCTTTACCGACATCCTGCCGCTGGCGTCGCCCGGCATCCTGCGGAAGGCACCGAAGTGGTTGCTTGACCCGCTCGGCCCTTTGACCATCCCGCCAGCCTACGCCTTGCAGATCACGCCCTGGCTTTACCGCTTCTGGCGGGCCTGTTCGCCAAGCGCTGTGGCTGCCTCTACCGCCGCCCAGACGGCGATGATGGACCTCTCCCGGGCCGAGTTGGAGCCATTTCTCGCAGCAACCGGCACGCTCTCGATGCTGCGCAAGAACGGCAATCTTCAGGTCTACGAAACCGAGGCCGAGTTCCGTGCGTCGCTGCCCGGCTGGGACGCGCGAACCGCGCACGGGATCGAGTTCAGGCATATGACCTCAGAGGAGATGGCCGAGGTGCAACCCGGCCTCTCCCCCCGGTTCACGCGCGGCACGTTTACCCCCGGATGGTGGTCGATCAATGATCCGAAGGACTATGTTCTGGCGCTGGCAGCGCGCTTCCAGGCCCAGGGCGGGGCGTTCCTGCGGGCCGAGGTGACGGGGCTGACGCCGCAGGACGGAAGAGTATATATACAGGACAAGGCCGAGCCACTGGTGGCCGACAAGGTCGTGCTTTGCGCCGGTGCCTTTTCGCACCGCATCGCCGCGACACTGGGTGAGAGTATCCCGCTGGAAACCGAGCGCGGCTACAACACCACGCTTCCGACGGACGCCTTGGATTTGCGCTGCCAGGTCACGTTTGGCGGTCACGGCTTTGTTGTCTCGCGTCTGTCCACCGGAATCCGTGTCGGTGGAGCGGTGGAGTTGGGCGGGTTGTCCCTGCCGCCGAACTTCAAGCGATCCGAGGCGATGTTGCGGAAAGCAAAGGTTTTTTTCCCGGACCTCAAGACTGAAGGCGGCAATCAGTGGATGGGCTTCCGGCCGTCGCTGCCGGACAGTCTGCCTGCGATCGGGCGGGCCAAGGCCTCACCGCATGTTGTATATGCATTCGGCCACGGCCACCTTGGCCTGACCCAAAGCGCCGGGACTGCAAGGATCGTGGCGGACCTTCTAACCGACGCTTCGCCCCCGCTAAACCTGACCTCTTTCTCGCCGCAAAGGTTCTGACATGGCTGTATATACGTTCTCCTGCCTCGACGGGCACACTTGCGGCAACCCGGTGCGGCTGGTTTCGGGCGGCGGTCCCCGGTTGCGGGGCGCGACGATGCTGGAACGCCGGGCGCATTTCCTGAAGGATTACGACTGGATACGGACCGGGCTGATGTATGAGCCACGGGGGCATGACATGATGTCCGGCTCGATCCTCTATCCCCCGACGCGTGAGGATTGCGACGTTGGCGTGCTGTTCATCGAAACCTCCGGCTGCCTGCCCATGTGCGGGCATGGGCTGATCGGGACGGTCACGATGGGGATCGAGAACGGCCTGATCACCCCGCGGGAACCGGGGCGGTTGGCGGTGGATGCTCCGGCGGGGCGAGTGGAGGTTTCGTATATACAAGACGGGCGGTTTGTCGAGGAAGTGCGGCTGACCAATGTGCCGGGATTCCTTTATGCTGAAGGGCTTACGGCGGAGGTTGACGGCCTGGGCGAGGTCGTGGTGGACGTGGCCTATGGCGGCAACTTCTATGCCATCGTCGAGCCGCAAAAGGCGTTCCGCGACATGGCGGACCATACGGCGGGAGAGCTGGTGGGCTGGTCGCCGAAGCTCCGCGCCGCTCTGAATGCGAAGTATGAGTTCGTTCATCCGGAGCATCCGGCGATCCGGGGGCTGAGCCATATCCTGTGGACGGGAAAGCCCACGGTGCCGGGGGCACATGCGCGTAACGCCGTGTTTTATGGGGAAAAAGCGATTGACCGCAGTCCCTGCGGGACGGGAACCTCGGCCCGGATGGCGCAGCTGGCGGCGAAGGGGAAGCTGGCCGTGGGGGACGAGTTCCACCATGAGAGCATCATCGGGTCGATCTTCAAGGGGCGGGTCGAAGCGGCGGCGACCGTGGCGGGGCGGGAGGCGATTGTGCCCTCGATCGCCGGGTGGGCGCGGCAGACGGGGATCAACACGATCTTCATCGACGACCGCGATCCGTTCGCGCGTGGGTTCGTGGTGAAGTGACTTACCCCTTCGCCGAGAAGTAGTCCGCGATGGTCTTGGCCATCGCTTCCGAAATCCCGTCCACCGCCTGCAAATCCGACAGCCCTGCCCGCGCCACGGCCTTGGCGCTGCCGAAGTGTTGCAGGAGGGCGCGTTTGCGGGTGGCTCCTATGCCGGGGATGTCGTCGAGGGGGGTCAGGCTGACGGCCTTCGCGCGTTTGGCGCGGTGGGCGCCGATGGCCCAGCGGTGGGCCTCATCCCGCAGGCGCTGGATGAAGTAGAGGACGGGGTCGTTCCTTTGCAGGGCGAAGGGGCGTTCGCCCGGGCGGTGGAATTCCTCCTTGCCCGCGTCGCGGTCGATGCCTTTGGCGACGCCGACCATCGGGATGTCTTCGACGCCAAGCTCGGCCATGATCCCGGCCACGGCAGAGACCTGCCCCGCCCCGCCGTCGATCAAAAGGAGGTCGGGCCACATGTCGGACTTGCGCTCGGGGTCTTCCTTCAACAGACGCTCGAACCGGCGGGTCAGGACTTCCTTCATCATGCCGAAGTCGTCGGAGTTCGCCCCGGCCTCGGACTTGATGTTGAACTTGCGGTATTGGGATTTGAGGAAGCCCTCCGGCCCCGCGACGATCATGCCGCCGACGGCGTTGGTGCCCTGGATGTGGGAGTTGTCGTAGACTTCGATCCGCTGCGGGGGGGCGTAGAGGTCGAAGGCTTCGGCGAGGCCGGTGAGGAGTTTGTTCTGCGTGGTCGACTCGGCCATCCGGCGGGCGAGGCTTTCGCGGGCGTTGCGGGCGGCGTTTTCCACCAGTTCGGCCTTTTCGCCACGCTGGGGGACGGCGATTTCGACGCGGCGACCGGCGCGGGCGGTCAGGGCCTCGGCCACAAGGTCGGGGTTTTCGACAGGGTGCGACAGGAGGATCAGCCGGGGTGGCTCCTTGTCGTCGTAGAACTGGGTGAGGAAGGCCTCCATGATCTCGGGCTCCTCAGCCCCGGCGCCGGTCTTGGGGTAGAAGTCGCGGTTGCCCCAGGACTGGTTGGCGCGGATGAAGAAGACCTGCACGCAGGCCTGCCCGTGTTCAAGGTGGAGGGCGACGACGTCAGCCTCGGGGATGCCTTGCGGGTTGATGCCTTGGGTCTGCTGGACCTGGGTGAGCGATTTGATCCGGTCGCGGAGTGCGGCGGCGCGTTCGAATTCCATCGCTTCGGAGGCTTCGGTCATGGCTTTTGCAAGATCGGCTTGGACCGAGGTGGACTTTCCCTCAAGGAAACGTTTGGCGTCGTCTACGAGGGTGGCGTAGCCGTCCGGGGTGATCTTTCCTACGCACGGCGCGCTGCAGCGCTTGATCTGATATTGCAGGCAGGGCCGGGTGCGGGCGTCGAACATGCTGTCCGAGCAGTTGCGGAGAAGGAAGACCTTCTGCAACTGGTTCAGCGTGCGGTTGACCGCCCCGGCGCTGGCGAAGGGGCCGAAGTAGGCGCCCTTCTCGGACTTCTTGCCGCGGTGTTTCTTGATCTGCGGATAGGGGTGTTCGGCCGAGATCAGGATGTTCGGGAAGCTCTTGTCGTCGCGCAGAAGGACGTTGTAGCGCGGCTTCAGCTGCTTGATCAGGTTCTGTTCCAGAAGCAGCGCCTCAAGCTCCGTGCGCGTGGTCAGGAACATCATCGAGGCAGTTTCGTGGATCATCCGGGCGATGCGGCCGGAATGGCCCGAGGGGCGGGCGTAATTGGTGACGCGGGCCTTCAGGTTGCGCGCCTTGCCGACATACAGCACCTCGGAGGCGGCGTTCAGCATCCGGTAGACCCCCGGCGAGCCGTCGAGGGTGCGGAGGTAATCCTGGATCACCTCATGTCCGCTGCGGGGTTTCTGGTCCATGGTTTACACTGGGTCGATTCTTGATCTGGGCTGCCACCGAAAGGGGGGCTAGGCAAGAGCAAAGCTGTCCCCTGTTTCTGGGGATAACTCTGCGGAGAAGATTTCGGGAGTGCGGAATTTCCCTTGTATTCTGCCCGCTTCGTGCGGTTGCCTGTTTTTTGGGCACTTTTTCAAGACTTTGATTTGAAAGGAGAAAATATTTGCCGCCTCGGCAAATCCCTGAAATTCCAAACGAATTGTGACCGGGCTGTGACAGCATCGCGGGAAGTGGACAAGTTTGCGCGGCTGCGCTTTGGAAGGGCTATTCCACGCCCAGGACGTCGGGGGTTTTCCAGCCGAGATGCTGGCCGCCATCCACGGCGATAAACTGGCCCGTGACGCCGGGGCTGTCGAGGAAGAAACCAAGCGCGGCAGTGATGTCCTGCGGGTTCGCCCCGCGGCCCAGAATGGTGGCGGCGCGCTGACTGGTGAAGTGATCCGCGCTTTGCCGGGCCCCCCGCAAGGTCGGGCCGGGTCCGATGGCGTTGACGCGGATGTGGGGGGCAAGGGCCTGCGCTGCGGTCCGGGTCAGGGCCCAGAGGCCCATCTTCGCGATGGTGTAGGTGGAAAACTCGGGCGTGAGCTTCAGGATGCGCTGGTCGATCATGTTGACGATCATGCCCTGCGCCAGCGGTTCGCCGCTTTCGTCGCGGGTGGCGGGCGGGCATTGGCGGGCGAAACCCTGCGTCAGGACATAAGGCGCGCGCAGGTTGGATTCGATGTGCCGGTCCCAGCTTTGGCGGGTGGCGGTGTCGATCCGGTCGTATTCGAAGATCGAGGCGTTGTTGACGAGCACGGTCAGGGGGCCAAGGGCGGCGGTGGCGGCGGGGATCAGGGCCTGGACCTGCGCCTCGTCCAGAAGATCGGCCTGGAAGGCCTGCGCGCGGCGGCCCAGCGCGCGGATCTCGGCCACGACGGCCTCGGCCTCGGTGCGCGAGGAGGCGTAGTGGATCGCCACGTCATGTCCCCGACGGGCAAGATACAGCGCCATCGCCCTGCCGAGCCGCTTGCCCGCCCCCGTCACCAGTGCCGTCATTTCCGCCTTCCCCCGCAGTCGCATGTCGTGCGGCCGATCAGATAGCGCCCGCAGTCCGCGCAGCGAGGGGGGCCTTGCCGTTTGCGCATCAGCCGTGGCAGCGCCGAGGGAAACACGGCGCGCCCGATCAGCGCGATCAGCACCATCGCGAGAAGAAAGATCAGGATGATCTTGACCAGCATCTAGAGACCATACCGCGCCCAGAGCGCCCTGTCCTCGACCGCGCCGAGGGTTTCGTCGATCAAGGACAGGCCGAAGCGTTGGAACAGACTGCGCTTGCGTCCCAGGGGGAGCAGCCTGACCTTGTCGCCGTAAAGCGACTTCAGCTTGGGCACCAGATGGGCGACGCCGTCGGTCAGGCCAAGGTCGGCGGACTGCCGGCCGACCCAGATGTCGGCGTTGAAGAGATCGGCCGTGCCACTCAGGCGTTTGCCGCGCGCGCGCCGGACATGGTCGATGAAGGCCTGGTGGATCGGGGTCTGCAGCGCCTTCAGACGCTCTATATCCTCGGGCTTCTGCGGCAGGAACGGATCGGCGAAACTCTTCGACTTGCCAGCGGTGACGACGCGGCGCTCGACGCCCTGACGGGCCATCAGCTCGGGGAAGCCGAAGCTGGCGAAGATCACCCCGATGGAGCCGACGATCGAGCTTTCATCCACCCAGATGTCATCCGCCGCGCAGGCCAGCCAATAGCCACCGGAGGCCGCAACATCCTCGACGAAAGCGTGGACGGGGACGGTCTTCTCGTCCGCCAGCCGCCGGATGCGGGCGGCGATGAGGCTGGACTGGACGGCGGACCCGCCGGGAGAGTTGATCACGAGCGCCACGGCGGCGGGCTTCAGCTTGAACGCCTTCTCGATCAGGGGGGCAAGCGCCTCGTCGTTCAGGGATCGCGTCCCGGTGCCGATGGTGCCGCCAAGGCGGATCACCGGGACGAGGGCGGGCTTTGGCAGGAAGGGGATGAACCGTCTCATGCGCCAGAGGTAGGCCCCCGATCTGCGACCGGCAAGGGGCTTGCGGGCAAGGGCGCGGCGCGGCAGGGTCTGCGGGCCATGATCGACAAGCTGGAAATGTTCATCGCGCTGGCGAAAGAGCGGCACTTTGGCCGGGCGGCGGAGGTCTGCGGGGTGACGCAGCCGTCGCTGTCATCGGCGATCCGGCAGCTTGAGGATCAACTGGGGGTGCAGCTGGTCTTTCGCGGCAGCCGGTTTCAGGGCCTGACGCCGGAAGGCCAGCGGGTGCTGGACCGGGCCTTGGGCATTGTCGGCGACGTGCGGGCGCTGAAGGACGAGATGCGGGTGGTGCGGTCGGGTCTGTCGGGCAACCTGCGCCTTGGGGTGATCCCGACGGCGCTGCCGATGGTGGCAGACCTGACGGGACCTTTCACGCAGAAGCACCCGAATGTGCGGGTGTCGATCCTGTCGCGGACGAGTGTCGAAATCCTGACGGGGATCGAGGCCTTGGACCTGGAGGCGGGGATCACCTATCTGGACAACGAACCCTTGGGCCGGGTGTCGCAGGTGCCCTTGTATACGGAGTTCTACCGGTTGCTGATTGCGCCGGGGTCCGATCTGGCGACGCGGCGGCATGTCAGCTGGAACGAGTTGTCCTCTGTGCCCCTGTGCCTCTTGACCTCGGACATGCAGAACCGTCGGATCGTCAACCAGCATCTGGGCGAGGCGGGGGTGGCGGCGGTGCCGATGATCGAGTCGAATTCCACCATGGCGCTGGTCAGCCATGTGCTGACCGGGCGCTGGGCGTCGGTGGTGCCGAAGAAGCTGGCGGACATGTTCGTGGCGGACGGGCGGCTGCATTCGATTCCGATTGTCGAGCCGGAAGCGGAGCATACCGTGGGCCTGATCGCGGCCCGGCGCGACCCGCAGACGCCGGTGTTGCAGGCTTTGGTGGATGAGGCGGTGCGGCTGTTTCGATAGCCTTTGTCTATTGATCAACGGCATATCTGGATTGAAATACCTATCAATCGGCGTATACCCCGGTATGCCAGCCAGAGGTTCGCCCGCATGCTCGATTCCCCCGCCCAGAACGACCGGATCGCCGAGATCCTTGTTGCGCATCAGGGGTTGGAGGGTCCGCTGCTGCCGATCCTGCATGCGATTCAGGCGGCGTTCGGATACGTGCCTGACAGCGCCGTGCCGCAGATCGCCAAGGCGCTGCTGCTGTCGAAGGCGGAAGTGCATGGGGTGATCAGCTTCTACCACGACTTCCGGTCAGCCCCGGCGGGGCGGCATGTGCTGAAACTGTGCCGGGCCGAGGCCTGTCAGGCGATGGGCGCGGACCGGGTGGCGGGGCGGATCAAGGCGGCGCTCGGGATCGACTGGCACGAGACGACGCCGGATGGCCGGGTGACGCTGGAGCCGGTGTTCTGTCTGGGTCTCTGCGCCTGCGGTCCGGCGGCGATGGTCGACGGGCGGCTGGTTGGGCGTTGTGACGAGGGCGTGCTGGCAGAGGTGGCGAAATGAAGATCTTCGTTCCGCTGGACAGCGTTGCCGTTGCTCTGGGGGCTGATGCGCTGGTTGCCGCCATTCAGGCCGAGGCTGCACGCCGTGGGGTTTCCGTCGAGGTGGTCCGCAACGGCTCACGCGGGATGGTCTGGCTGGAACCGCTGGTCGAGGTGGTGACCGATGCGGGGCGCGTGGGCTTTGGGCCGATGGTGCTGGCGGATGTGCCGGGGCTGTTCGGGGACCTTGCGGCGCATCCGAAGGCCGTTGGGCTGGTCGAGGATCATCCGTGGATGAAGGGCCAGACCCGGCTGACCTTCGCCAGGGTGGGGGTGATCGACCCCCTGTCGCTGGAGGATTACCGCGCGCAGGGCGGTCTTGTCGGGCTGGAGCGCGCCAAGGCGATGACCAAGGCGCAGATCGTGGCCGAGGTGACGGAGTCGGGCCTGCGCGGACGTGGTGGCGCGGGCTTCCCGACCGGGATCAAGTGGAAGACGGTGTCGGAAGCGCCGGGCGAGCAGAAATACATCGTCTGCAATGCGGACGAAGGCGACAGCGCCACCTTCGCCGACCGGATGCTGATGGAGGGCGACCCCTTCTGCCTGATCGAAGGAATGGCGATTGCCGGGTTGGCCTGCGGGGCGACCAAGGGGTATGTGTATATACGGTCCGAATACCCAGTGGCGATCCGGGTGATGGAGGCTGCGGTTCGGATTGCGCGGGAGGCCGGGGTTCTGGGGCCGAATTTCGATATGGAAATCCGCGTTGGGGCCGGGGCCTATGTCTGCGGCGAGGAGACCTCGCTTCTGAACAGCCTTGAGGGCAAGCGTGGCGTGGTCCGGGCGAAGCCGCCGCTGCCCGCGCTGCAGGGGTTCATGGGCCGGCCGACGGTGGTGAACAACGTGATCTCGCTGGCCTCGGTGCCGGTGATCATGGCGCGCGGGGCGGCGTTCTACAAGGACTTCGGGCTGGGCCGCAGCAGGGGCACGATCCCCTTGCAGATCGCCGGGAACGTGAAACATGGCGGGCTTTATGAGGTGGCGTTCGGTTTGACGCTGGGCGAGATCGTGAACCGGATCGGCGGCGGCACCGCCTCGGGTCGTCCGGTGAAGGCGGTGCAGGTCGGCGGGCCGCTCGGCGCCTGGTTCCCGCCGTCGCTGTTCGACACTCCGTTTGGCTATGAGGAGTTCGGCGCGAAGGACGGGCTGATCGGCCACGCGGGGTTGACCGTGGCCGACGACAGCACCGACATGCTGGCGATGGCCCGCTTCGCGATGGAGTTCTGCGCCATTGAATCCTGCGGCAAATGCACCCCCTGCCGCATCGGCGCGGTGCGGGGGGTAGAGACGCTGGACCGGGTGGCGCGGGGCGATGTCAGCGCGATCCCGCTGATCGCCGACCTGTGCAACACGATGAAATCAGGGTCGCTTTGCGCCCTTGGCGGCTTCACCCCCTATCCGGTGATGAGCGCCCTGACCCATTTCCCCGACGATTTCGCCCGCGCGAAGGAGGCCGCCGAATGAAGGACTTCATCATCCCCGACCGCGATTTCGGCACTCCGGCTGCGAAGTCGAAAGCGATGGTCACTCTGACCATCGACGGGTTCGACGTGACGGTGCCGGAAGGCACCAGCATCATGCGCGCGGCGGCCGAGGCGGGGATTCAGGTCCCCAAACTGTGCGCCACCGACAGCGTCGAGGCCTTCGGGTCCTGCCGGTTGTGTCTGGTCGAGATCGAGGGCCGCAACGGCACCCCGGCGTCCTGCACCACTCCGGTCGCGCCGGGGCTGAAGGTCCACACCCAGAACGCCAGGCTGAAACAGCTGCGGCGGGGGGTGATGGAGCTGTATATCTCGGACCACCCGCTGGACTGCCTGACCTGTTCGGCGAACGGCGATTGCGAGTTGCAGGACATGGCGGGCGCGGTGGGCCTGCGCGATGTGCGGTATGAGGCGGTGGATACCCACTTCAAGGTGAAGAACACCTCGGGCGAGGCGAACCCGCTGTATATACCGCGCGACGATTCCAACCCGTATTTCAGCTATGACCCGCAGAAGTGCATCGTCTGCTCGCGCTGCGTGCGGGCCTGCGAGGAAGTGCAGGGCACCTTCGCGCTGACCATCGAGGGGCGCGGTTTCGACAGCCGGGTGTCGTTCGGGGCGAAGACCGACAATGCCTTGGCCTCGGACTGCGTGTCCTGCGGTGCCTGCGTGCAGGCCTGCCCGACGGCCACCTTGCAGGAAAAGTCGATCATCGAGATCGGAACGCCGTCCCATGCGGTGATCACCACTTGCGCCTATTGCGGCGTGGGCTGCCAGTTCAAGGCCGAAATGCGCGGCGATGAGCTGGTGCGGATGACGCCCTACAAGCACGGCAAGGCCAACCGGGGCCATAGCTGCGTCAAGGGCCGCTTCGCCTATGGCTATGCCAGCCACCAGGACCGCATCCTGAAGCCGATGATCCGCGAGAACATCTCGGACCCGTGGCAGGAGGTTTCCTGGGCCGAGGCGATGGAGTTTGCCGCCGCCAGGATGAAGGGCATCCAGGCCAAATACGGGCGGAATTCGGTGGGGGTCATCACCTCCAGCCGCTGCACGAACGAAGAAACCTATCTGGTCCAGAAGCTGACCCGTGCGGTGTTCATGAACAACAACACCGACACTTGTGCCCGGGTCTGCCATTCGCCCACCGGCTATGGGCTGGGGCAGACGTTCGGGACCTCTGCCGGGACGCAGGACTTTGACAGCGTCGAGGAAGCCGATGTGATCATGGTGATCGGCGCGAACCCTCACGCGGGGCACCCGGTCTTTGCCAGCCGGATGAAGAAGCGGCTGCGCAAGGGGGCGAAGCTGATCGTCGTCGACCCGCGCCGGACCGAAACCGTGGAAGGCCCGCATTACAAGGCCGCGCATCATCTGGCGCTGACGCCGGGGACGAACGTGGCCGTCGTCAGTGCCATTGCGCATGTGATCGTCACCGAAGGGCTTTTCAATGAGGCGTTCATCCGTGAACGCTGCGACTGGGACGAGTTCCAGGACTATGCCGAGTTCATCGCGGCCCCGAACCACTCGCCCGAGGCGGTGCAGATGGTGACGGGCGTCCCGGCCGAGGAGATCCGCAAGGCGGCGCGGCTTTATGCGACCGGCGGCAATGCGGCGATCTACTATGGGCTGGGTGTCACGGAACACAGCCAGGGTTCGACCACCGTGATCGGGATCGCCAACCTTGCCATGCTGACCGGCAACATCGGTCGGCGCGGTGTGGGCGTGAACCCGCTGCGCGGCCAGAACAACGTGCAGGGCTCCTGCGACATGGGGTCGTTCCCGCATGAACTGCCGGGCTACCGCCATGTGAAGAACCCCGAGGTCCGAGCGATCTATGAGAAGCTCTGGGGCGTGAAGATCGACCCGGAGCCCGGCCTGCGCATCCCGAACATGCTGGACGCGGCGGTCGAGGGCAGCTTCAAGGGATTGTATTGCCAGGGCGAGGACATCCTGCAGTCCGACCCCGACACCCACCACGTCGCGGCGGGGCTGGCGGCGATGGAATGCGTGATCGTCCACGACCTGTTCCTGAATGAAACCGCGAACTATGCGCATGTGTTCTTCCCCGGCTCCAGCTTCCTGGAGAAGAACGGCACCTTCACCAATGCCGAGCGGCGGATCAACATGGTCCGCAAGGTGATGGCGCCGAAGCAGGGCTACGAGGATTGGGAAGTGACCCAGATGCTTGCGAAGGCCTTGGGGGCAAACTGGAACTACACCCACCCGTCGCAGATCATGGAAGAGATCGCGATGACCACGCCGTCCTTCGCGGGCGTGACCTATGAGAAGCTGGAAACGATGGGCAGCATCCAGTGGCCCTGCAACGATGCGGCACCCGAGGGCACGCCCTTGATGCACATCGACGGGTTCGTGCGCGGCAAGGGCAAGTTCATCCGCACCGAATATGTGGCGACGGACGAAAAGACCGGGCCGCGCTTTCCGCTGCTGCTGACCACGGGGCGCATCCTGTCGCAGTACAACGTCGGCGCGCAGACCCGGCGGACGGCCAATGTGGTCTGGCATGACGAGGACGTGCTGGAGATCCACCCGCATGATGCCGAGAACCGGGGCGTGCATGAGGGTGACTGGGTGCGGCTCGCCTCGCGGTCCGGCGACACCACGCTGCGGGCGACGATCACCGACCGGGTCGCGCCCGGCGTGGTCTACACGACCTTCCACCATCCCGACACGCAGGCGAACGTCATCACCACCGACTTCAGCGACTGGGCGACGAACTGCCCGGAATACAAGGTGACGGCGGTGCAGGTCTCGCCGTCGAACGGGCCGTCCGAGTGGCAGGAGGAATACGCGGCGCAGGCCGCCCTGTCGCGGCGGATTCTGGCGGCGGAATGAAGGGCGCGCGGGCGACACCCCGGTTGGTCTTTGGCCCCTCGGTTCAGCCAGGGGAAAGGGCCTTGCCCGAGGAGGTGGCCGTCGCGCTGTCGTTCAACGGGACGACGCAGGCGGTGATGATGGCGACGCCGGCGGACCTTGAGGACTTCGGGGTGGGCTTTGCGCTGACCGAGGGGATCGCCCGGCCGGAGGAGATCCGGTCGGTCGAGGTGGTCGAGGTGGATCGGGGCGTTGACGTGCAGGTCTGGCTGGCTCCGCAAGCCGAAGCGCGGCTTGCTGCCCGTCGCCGCACCATGTCGGGGCCGGTGGGCTGCGGGCTGTGCGGGATCGACTCGATTGATCAGGCGCTGCGGGACGTGCCGGTGGTGGCACCGTCCCGGTTCGGGATGACGCCTTCGCAGGTGCTGGCGGCGGCGGCGGCCTTGCCGGGCGAGCAGCGGTTGCATGACGCGACGCGGGCGGTGCATGGCGCGGCGTTCTGGAACGGGCGGGTGCTTCTGGCGCGCGAGGATGTGGGACGGCACAATGCGCTGGACAAGCTGGTCGGCGGGATGCTCCGCGCGGGGCTCGGGCCGGAGGGGGCGGTGGTGCTGACATCCCGCGTCTCCACCGACATGGTGCAGAAGGTGGCCATGCTGGGCGCGCCGGTGATCATCGCGGTGTCGGCACCCACGGTCGCGGCGGTGGAACTGGCAGAGGCGTCGGGGATCACTCTGATTGCGCTCGCGAAGGGCGAGAGGTTCGAGGTCTTCTCGCACACGGATCGTTTGAGGATGGAGAACGCCCATGTCGGCTGACAAGATTGTTCGCATGGCCAATGACATCGCGAAGTTCATGGAATCGAAGCCGCATGCCGAGGGGGTGGCGCTGCTCGCCTCGCATATCAACGACTTCTGGGAACCCCGGATGCGGCGGCAGTTGTTCGCGGTGATTGATGCGGGCGGCGAGGGGTTGCGGCCGCTGGTGCACGATGCGGCAGGGGCGATCCGGCGACCAGCGGCCGAGGCGGCCTGAATCCGCCACGCGTCGCGGATTCAGCTGCGCGCGAACATGGCGGCCCCGGATCGGGTCCGGGGCGGGGTCATTCTTTCAGCACAGACTCGAGATGCGCGCCGTAGCTGGATTTGCCGAAGACCCTGGCGCGGTCCGCAAGACCCGTTCGGTCGATCCAGCCCTGCCGGAAGGCGATCTCGTCCGGGGAGCCGACCTGCATCCCCTGCCGGTCCTGCAGCGTGCGGACGAAGTTCCCGGCGTCGAGCAGGCTGCCGGGCGTGCCGGTGTCAAGCCAGGCGAAGCCGCGGCCCATGCGTTCGACCTGCAATGAGCCTTCGGCGCGGTAGTGTTCGAGGACGTCGACGATCTCCAGCTCTCCACGCGGGGAGGGTTTGATCGTGGCGGCGATGTCGGGGGCGCGGCCGTCGAGGAAATATAGGCCGGTGATGGCGAAGCTGGAGGGCGGAACCTTCGGCTTTTCGATGATCTGGGTGACGCGGCCCGAGGCGTCGAAGGCGGCAACGCCATAGCGTTCGGGGTCGGAGACATGGTAGCCGAAGACGGTGCCCCCGGTCGGTTGCTGGTTCGCGCGGTGCAGGATTTCCGGCAACCCGTGGCCGAAGAAGATGTTGTCGCCAAGGCACATGGCCGAGGGCGCTCCGCCCAGAAAATCACGGGTCAGAAGGTAGGCCTGCGCCAGGCCTTCGGGGCGGTCCTGGATGATCCAGGTGAAGCTGACGCCCCACTGGCTGCCGTCGCCCAGGAGGCGCTGGAACTGCGGCTGGTCGTCGGGGGTGGTGATGATCGCGATCTCGCGGATGCCCGCCAGCATCAGGACCGAGATCGGGTAATACACCATCGGCTTGTCATAGATCGGCAGCAGTTGCTTCGAGGTGCCCAGAGTGACCGGCCAGAGGCGCGAGCCGGTGCCCCCGGCGAGGAGAATGCCTTTGCGGGTCATTGGGTAAGCTCCTTCACGATCGCTTTCAGACCCAGTCGCCAGTCGGGGCGGGGGATGCCGAATGCAGACGTAAACGCACTGCAATCAAGGCGGGAATTCAACGGGCGTTTGGCCGGGGTGGGGTATTCGGTGGTGGGAATGTCATTGATTTGGCAGGGGAGGTTCGCCTCGGTCATGATGGCGCGGGCGAAACCGGCCCACGAGGTGTCAGGGCTGCCGGAGAAATGGTGGGTGCCGCCGGGTGCGCCTTGGATCATCGACTTGGCCGCAGTCAGGAGCGCATCGGCGATGGCGGCGGCGGGGGTGGGGCCGCCGATCTGGTCGGCGACGACGTTGAGGGTTTCGCGCTCGGCCCCGAGACGGAGCATGGTTTTCACGAAGTTCGCGCCATGGGCGGAGACGACCCAGGAGGTGCGCAGGATGAGGTGGGGGCCGCCTGCGGCGCGGACGCCCTGTTCTCCGGCGAGCTTGGAGCGGCCATAGGCGTTCTGCGGCGCGGTGTGGTAGTCGGGCGTGAAGGGCTGGTCGCCCGCGCCGTCGAAGACATAATCGGTGGAGATGTGAAGGAACGGGATGCCCTTCGCTGCGGCAACGCGGGCCATGGCGGCAGGGGCCGCGCCGTTGACCACGGTCGCGGCGGCTTCCTCGGTTTCAGCCTTGTCGACGGCGGTCCAGGCGGCGGCGTTGATCACGGCGCTGGCGTCGGTGGCCGTGATGGCTCTGGCGCAGGCGGCGGGGTTCAGGAGGTCGGCTTCGTTACGACCCATAAAGGTCGCATCGGGGGCGAGACGCTGGAGTTCGCGGGCGACCTGCCCGGTCTTGCCGAAGATGAGGAGTCTCATGCCTTGCCGAGCCTTTCACCGACACCCTTGCGGTCGAGGAGGGGCTGCCACCAGTCGCGGTTGTCGAGATACCAGCGGACGGTGCGTCTCAGGCCTTCCTCGACGGTGACGCTTGGCCGCCAGCCAAGCTCGTCGCGGATGCGGGTGGGGTCGATGGCGTAGCGGGCGTCGTGGCCGGGGCGGTCGGTGACGAAGGTGATCTGATCGGCGTAGGGCGTGGCTTTGGGGGCCATCTCGTCGAGAAGCGCGCAGATGGTGCGGACGAGGTCGATGTTGCGGCGCTCATTCTCGCCGCCGATGTTGTAGCTGCGGCCCGTCGCGCCCTTTTCCAGGACGAGGAGGAGGGCGTCGGCGTGGTCTTCGACGTAAAGCCAGTCGCGGATGTTCTCGCCGATGCCGTAGACCGGGATGGGCTTGCCGCGCAGCGCGTTCAGGATGGTGACGGGGATCAGCTTTTCGGGGAAGTGGTAAGGGCCGTAGTTGTTGGAGCAGTTCGTCAGGACGGTCGGCAGGCCGTAGGTCTCGGCCCAGGCGCGGACCAGGTGGTCGGAGGCGGCTTTCGACGCGGAGTAGGGCGAGCGGGGGTCGTAGGGGGTGTGTTCGGTGAACTGGCCCTCTGGCCCCAGCGAGCCGTAGACCTCGTCGGTGGAGATGTGGTGGAAGCGGAAGGTTTCCGGTTTTCCGGCGCGCGTCCAGTAGGCGCGGGCGGCTTCCAGCAGGTTGAAGGTGCCGGTGATGTTGGTCTCGATGAAATCGGCGGGGCCGTCGATGGAGCGGTCGACGTGGCTTTCGGCGGCGAGGTGCATCACGGCACCGGGCTTGTGGGTGGCGAAGATGCGGTCGAGGGCCGCACGGTCGCGGATGTCGGCCTGTTCGAAGCTGTAGAGGTTGGACTGGGCGACAGAGGCCACGTTCGCGGCGTTCGCGGCATAGGTCATGGCGTCGAGGTTGACGACCTCGTGGCCTCGGGACACGGCGAGGCGGACCACGGCGGAGCCGATGAAGCCGCAGCCCCCGGTGACAAGGAGCTTCATTCGGCAGCCCCGTAGCGGAACGGCTGGCCGATGTCGGACAGGAACGGCGCGCGGGCGTCCTTGTCGGAGAGGGTGGGCGTTGCGGTGCCCCAGTCGATGCCGAGGGAAGGGTCGTCCCAACGGACGGCGCCGTCATTTTCGGGGGCATAGAGGTCGGTGCATTTGTACTGCACCTCGGTGTCGTCGGTCAGGGTGACGAAGCCGTGCAGGAAGCCCTTGGGGACAAACAGCTGCCGGCCATTTTCGGGGGTGAGTTCCACGGCGACATGGTGGCCGTAAGCGGGCGAGCCGGTGCGGATGTCGACGGCGACGTCGAGGATCGCGCCGCGGGTGCAGCGGACGAGCTTGTCCTGCGCGCGGGGGGGCGACTGGAAGTGGAGGCCGCGCAGGGTGCCTTTGGCGGCGGAGAAGGAGTGGTTGTCCTGGACCCAGGGCAGGTCCAACCCTGCGTCGGCCATGCGTTGGGCGTTCCAGGTTTCCATGAACCAGCCGCGCGCGTCGCCGAAGCGGCGGGGGGTCAGGATCAGGACGTCGGGCAATGCGGTGGGGTCAATCTGCATCTGGGAACTCGTCTGGACGGCTGGGGCAGAGTTGCGACGATACGGGATGCAATGCAAGCCGCGAAGGGCGGGAAACAGTCTGTTTGCGGGGTTTTGCCGGGTCCGGTCTTGGGCTATCAGGGGCCGAAGACGTGAGGGAAGGGCGGGGACATGACCCATCTGTGGGTGCGGGCCGAGCAGCGGCCGAACGAGGAGCGGGTGGGGCTGACGCCCGAGGGTGCGGCGGCACTGATCAAGGCAGGGATCCGGGTGACGGTGGAGCGATCCTCGGTCCGGGCGATTCCGCTGGAGGGGTATGAGGCGGCGGGCTGCGAGATCGCGGCGGAGAACCTCTGGCCGACGGCCCCTGCCGATGCGATCATCTTCGGGCTGAAGGAGTTGCCGGAGGATGGCACGCCCCTGACCCACCGGCACATCATGTTCGGGCATGCCTACAAGGGGCAACCGGCGGGGCGGGAGTTGCTCAAGCGGTTCAAGGCTGGCGGCGGGACGCTGTATGACCTGGAATATCTGGTGGGCGAGGATGGTCGCCGGGTCGCGGCCTTCGGCTATTGGGCGGGGTATGCGGGCGCGGCGGTGTCGCTGAAATGCTGGGCGGCTCAGGCGCGCGGCGGGATTGCGGGGAGGGTAGCGAAGGTGGCGTCGAAGGAGGCGCTTCTGGCGCAGCTGGCCGAGGATCTGGCGGGACTTTCGCGGCCCCGGGCGATCATCATTGGCGCGCTCGGTCGGGTGGGCACGGGGGCGGCGGACCTGTGCAGGGCGATGGAGGTTCCGGTCACCCGCTGGGACATGGCCGAAACCGCGTCGGGCGGGCCGTTCCCGGAAGTGCTGGAGCATGATGTGTTCCTGAACTGCATCCTGGCGCGGCCGGGCTGCCCGGTGTTCGTTCCGGCCACTGCCAGGACCGATGCGCGCAAGCTGACGGTGATCGGGGATATCGCCTGCGATCCGACCAGTGATTTCTCGCCGGTCAAGGTGTATGACCGGACGACGGATTGGGAGGCCCCGGCTTTGCGGGTGCATGACACCCCGCCGCTGGATGTGACCGCGATCGACAATCTGCCGTCGCTGATGCCGGTGGAGTCGTCGCAGGATTATGCGGCGCAGCTGTTGCCGTCCTTGCTGACACTGACCGCGCTCGACAAGGGCGTCTGGGGGCGGGCGAAAGCAGAGTTCGACAGGCATGTCGCGGGCGCATGAGCGGGGACAAATCTCTTCGAAGAGATTTGCAAGACTTTTCGAAAAGTCTTGGTCGCGGGATGGCCAAGCAGGGGGAGAAAGACCATGACGATCCATTGGTGCGGCACGGGGCTGTCGTCGATACCCGGCCTGAGGCGTCTGATCGAGGCGGGGCATCCGGTCACAGTCTGGAACCGCACGGTCGAGAAGGCGCGCGGCGAGGTCGGCGATCTGACGCAGGACATCCGGGCGTTTTCGCTGGAGGCGCTGGGCGCGGCGCTGAAACCCGGCGACATCGCGGTGTCGATGCTGCCGGCGGATCAGCACGTGGCGATTGCCGGGCTGTGCCTGGAGACGGGGGCCAATTTCTGCTCCTCCAGCTACATCGCGCCGGAGATGCGGGCGCTGGACCAGGCGTTCCGCGAGGCGGGACTGGTGTCGGTGAACGAGGTCGGCCTCGACCCCGGGATCGACCACCTGATGGCGCATGATCTGGTGGCGCGGTATCGGGCCTCGAAGGCCTATCACACCGACAATGTGCTGTCCTTCACCAGCTATTGCGGCGGGGTGCCGAAGCTGGCGAATGCGTTCCGCTACAAGTTCAGCTGGGCTCCGGCAGGGGTGCTGAAGGCGCTCCGTTCGCCCTCGCGCAGCTTGCGGCATTTCACCGAGTTGCGCGTGGCGCGGCCCTGGGATGCGATCAGCCGCTATGACGCGCCGCTGCCCCAGCCGGAGAGTTTCGAGGTCTATCCGAACCGCGACAGCTATCCGTTCATGGAGGAATACCGGTTCGAGCCGCACTGGAAGGTCAGGGACTTCGTGCGGGGCACGATCCGGCTGAACGGCTGGGCCGACGCCTGGGCACCGATCTTTGCCGAGATCGAGGGGCTGGAGGGCAAGCCCCTGGCGGAGGTCAACGCGGCCCTTGAAGCCCGCGCCGCTGCCCTGCTGAAGGACAATTCCTATGCCGAGGGCGAGCCGGACCGGGTGGTGCTGTTCGTGGCGCTGAAGGCGGAACGGGACGGCAGGCCGGTGTTCCACGAGACCTGGGCTATGGATGCCTGGGGCGATGTGCGCGGGACGGCGATGGGGCGGCTGGTGTCGGTGCCGGTGTCGCTGGCCACCGAGGCGGTGCTGGCGCGGGAAATCCCGGCCGGGGTGCATGGCGCGCCGCATGATCCGAAGCTCGTGGCGCGCTGGCTGGATCAGGTCGGGCATCTGGCGCAGTTCCTGCGGCGGATCGATCACCTGAGGTAAGGGGACGCCGCCTTCTGCGACGTCGTCTTCTTGACGGTGTGTGGCGAGGTGGGACGAAATCATCGACGAGCGGGCCGGTTTTGCCTATGATTCCCGGACGACCCGGGAAAACCGGGCAGAGCGCAGCGAGGCAGGACGTGGGCGGCACAGGCGGCACGTCGAAACGGTTCGACCGGCTGGCCGACAGGCTGGCGGTGCTGGCCGCGCGCCGGGCGCGGACCGCCCGGGGGTTCGTGTCACTGCCCGAGCCACGCTCGATCGGGCTATACGCACGCGGCAAGCAGTTGGTGGACGGTGCCATCCTTCTGGCCGGACATCTGGCGGAAGCGCCGGACAGCCTGCTTTGGGATGTCCCGGCACCGGACCCGGCCTTTTCCATCGCAGCGCAGGGCTTTGGCTGGTTGGACGACCTGGCCGCGCTGGGCACCAAAGAGGCACAGGCCCGCGCGCAGGACTGGACCTGGGCCTGGATCGCGCGCTTTGGCGGCGGGCGGGGGCCGGGCTGGACACCGGACCTGACGGGACGACGGATCATCGCCTGGGTGCATCATGCGACGCTGCTGCTGAGCGGGCGCGACAGCGCGCAGAGCGAGGCGTTCTTCCGGTCGCTGTCGCGGCAGGCCGCCTATCTGGAGCGGCGTTGGCAGAGTGCTGCCGACGGCCTGCCCCGGTTCGAGGCGCTGACCGGGCTGTTGTACGCAGGTCTTTCGCTGAACGGGATGGAGGCGGTGATTGCCCCGGCGGTCACCGCGCTGGCGGCAGCCTGCGAGGCGGACATCGACGCCGAAGGCGGCATCCCGACGCGGAACCCGGAGGAACTTCTGGAGGTGTTGACCCGTCTCACCTGGTCGGCGAGCGCGCTGAGCGAGGCGAACCTCGCCGTGCCGGCTGCACTGTCGGCGGCGATCACCCGGATTGCCCCGGCGCTGCGGGCCTTGCGGCACGCGGACGGGGATCTGGCGCGGTTCCATGGTGGCGGCAAGGGGGCGGAAGGGCGGCTGGATCGGGCGCTCGCGGCGGCGGGAGTGCGGGCGGGGGCGACGCCTGCGATCGCGATGGGCTATGCGCGGCTGGCGGGGGGGCGAACCTCGGTCATCGTCGATGCCTCGGCCCCGCCGGAAGGGCGGGCGGCCGAGACGGCACATGCCTCGACGGGGGCTTTCGAGCTGGTCTCGGGGCGGCGGGCGCTGGTGGTGAACTGCGGGTCGGGCCTGGACTTCGGGGCAGAGTGGCGGCGGGCGGCGCGGGCGACGGCATCGCATTCGGCGCTGGGGCTGGAAGGGGTATCGTCCTCGCGGCTCGCGGCGACGGGGGAGGCCCTGGCGCACCGGGCGCAGGTCACGGCGGCGCGGTTGACGGTCGGGACCGAAGGCGCGGACCTGTTTTTGGCGCATGACGGCTGGCTGCGCAGCCACGGGCTGACTGCAAGCCGCAGCCTGACGCTGGCGCAGGACGGGCGGCGGCTGTCGGGGGTGGATGCGCTGACCGCGATGACCGCCGAGGCGCGGCGGCGGTTCGAGGATGCGATGGCCGCGACTGCGATGGCTGGGGGGCGGTTCGCGATCCGGTTCCATCTGCACCCGGACGTCGACGCGGAACCGGACATCGGCGGCGGCGCGGTGTCGCTGGTCCTGCGCAGCGGCGAGATCTGGATCTTCCGCTTTACCGGACCGGCCGTGCTGGGCCTGGAACCCTCGGCCTATCTGGAAACGGGTCGGTTGAACCCCCGGCCCTGCACACAAATCGTGCTGCGAGGCCAAGCGCGGGGCTTCGAGACACGCTTGGGCTGGACCTTGGCGAAGGCAAAGGATACTCCGCTGGCCATCCGGGACCTGGAGGGGGTGGACCTTCAGACCGGGATCACGAGCTACAGGGCTTCTGCATGACCAACCTCGTACCCATCGGCCGCGCGCTGATTTCGGTGTCCGACAAGACCGGGCTGCTGGACCTTGCGCGGGCGCTGGCGGGTGCCGGGGTAGAGCTGATCTCGACCGGCGGGACGAGCGGAATGCTGCGGGCGGCGGGGCTGGCGGTCAGGGATGTGGCCGAGGTCACCGGGTTCCCCGAGATGATGGACGGGCGTGTGAAGACGCTGCATCCGAACGTGCATGGCGGGCTTCTGGCCCTGCGCGACGATGACGAGCATCTGGTGGCGATGGCCGCGCACGGGATCGAGCCGATCGACCTTCTGGTCGTGAACCTCTATCCGTTCGAGGAGACAGTGGCGCGTGGCGCTGACCCTGCGACCTGCATCGAGAACATCGACATCGGCGGGCCGGCGATGATCCGGGCGGCGGCGAAGAACCACAAGTTCGTGACGGTGGTGACGGACCCGGCGGATTATGGCGCTCTTTTGGCCCAGCTGCGCGCGCATGACGGGGCGACGACGCTGGCCTGCCGGCAGAAGCTGGCGCTGACGGCCTATGCGCGGACGGCGGCCTATGACACGGCCGTCAGCACCTGGCTGGCTGGCGAGATCAGGGAACCCGCGCCGCGCTATCGCAGTTTCGCGGGCAAGCTGGCGCAGACCTTGCGCTATGGCGAGAACCCGCATCAGGCGGCCGCGTTCTATGTGGATGGCTCGCGCCGGCCCGGGGTGGCGACGGCGCGGCAGTGGCAGGGCAAGGAGCTGTCCTACAACAACATCAACGACACGGATGCGGCCTTCGAGCTGGTGGCCGAGCTGGGCAGCGCGCCAGCCTGTGCGATCATCAAGCATGCAAATCCCTGCGGGGCGGCGGTCGCGGGCACGCTGGTCGAGGCTTACCGCCGGGCCTACCAATGCGACCAGACTTCGGCCTTCGGCGGGATTGTTGCGTTGAACCAGATACTTGACGGGGCGACTGCGGAAGAGATCGTGAAGATCTTCACCGAAGTGGTGATCGCCCCGGATGCGACCGAGGAGGCAAGGGCAGTATTCGCGGGCAAGAAGAACCTGAGGCTTCTGACCACGGGTGCCATGCCGGACCCGAAGGCCGCGGGGCTGGCGTTCAAGCAGGTGGCAGGAGGCTTTCTGGTGCAGGACCGGGATGCGGGGCATCTGACGGTGCCGGATTTGCAGGTGGTGACCAGGCGGGCTCCGACCGAGGCCGAGCTGCGCGATCTTTCCTTTGCCTGGACAGTGGCGAAGCACGTCAAGTCGAACGCGATCGTCTATGTGAAGGACGGCGCGACGGTGGGCGTTGGCGCGGGACAGATGAGCCGGATCGACAGCACCCGGATCGCGGCGCGGAAGGCGGAGGACCTGGCCGAGGCGCTTGGGCTGGCCGAACCGCCGACCAAAGGGTCCGTCGTGGCATCGGATGCGTTCTTTCCCTTCGCCGATGGCCTGATCGCGGCGGCCGGGGCGGGGGCGACCGCGATTGTCCAGCCGGGCGGGTCGATGCGCGATGACGAGGTCATCGCCGCGGCGGACGCGCGCGGTCTCGCGATGGTCTTCACCGGCCAGCGCCATTTCCGGCACTGACATGCGGCGCTTCTGGATCACCGCCGTCGCCGTCTTCATCCTGGACCAGCTGACAAAGCTGGCCGTCGTGCAGGGTCTTGACCTGATCCAGCGTGGAGAGATCGATTTCTGGCCGCCTTACCTGACCTTCCGCATGGCCTGGAACCGGGGCGTGAACTTCGGGCTGCTGGCAAGCGGCTCGGACCTTGCCCGCTGGGGCCTGATCGCCCTGGCGCTGGCCATCTCGGGCTGGGTGATCTGGTGGATGCGGCGCGAAGGCGGCAACTGGAAGGCGGAACTGGCGGGCGGCGTGCTGGTCGGGGGCGCGCTGGGCAATGTGATCGACCGAATCGTCTATGGTGCGGTGGCGGATTTCCTGAACATCTCGTGCTGCGGGATCGAGAACCCCTATGCGTTCAATGTCGCCGATATCGCGATCTTTGCCGGTGCCATCGGTCTGGTGATCTATGCCAAGGCCGACAGTGGCGGATCGGCACAGAGTGGAAAACCCACCGACAAGCCGCGCTAATCCCGCGTGACGACCGCGCGGCTTTAGGCTAAGACGGGCAAAAGACGGTTCGGAGGCAGGCATGCAGGCACAGAAAGGCAGGGCGGTCATCGCGATTGCGACGATGGTCACGCTGGCGGCCTGCGGCGGCAGGGGCGATCCGCAGCTGATGAACCTGCGGTCCGGCCCAGGCCCGGACGAATTTGCCATTGTCCCGCCGAAGTCCCTGGAAATGCCGAAAGACCTGGCTGACCTGCCCGAGCCGAGCCCGGGTGGTTTCAACCGCTCTGACCAGAACCCCGAGGCGGATGCCGCGATTGCGCTGGGCGGCAAGCCTTCGGCGGCCGGGGGCATCCCCTCGGCAGATGCTGCGCTTTACGCCCAGGCCGGGCGATTTGGCGTGGATGGCGGCATCCGGGCGACGCTGGCCTCGGAAGATCTGCAGTGGCGGCGCGACAACAATGGCCGCGTGCTGGAACGGCTGTTCAACGTGAATGTCTACTACAAGGCCTACCGCAAGCAGCGACTGGACCAGCAGGCCGAGCTGGCGCGGTGGCGCGCGCTTGGGCTTCGCAACCCGTCGGCCCCGCCCCGCAATCCGGGCGAGGAGTAACAAGCGCGTGGCCATGGCTTGATTGTCCGCTGGTCGCGCCGCAGTTTCCCGCAAAAGACCTGACCTGGAGAAGCCGATGCTCGGACGAATAGGCGCTGGCGTGGCAGCCCTTGTGGCGCTGGCCTTGCCCGCCGCCGCGAAAGATCCGGTGACCACCTTCACTTTGGACAACGGTCTGCAGGTGGTGGTGATCGAGGATAACCGCGCCCCGGTCGTGGTGCAGATGATCTGGTATCGCGTCGGGGCGGCGGATGAACCCCCGGGCAATTCGGGCATCGCGCATTTCCTGGAACATCTGATGTTCAAAGGCACCGAGAAGGTCGCTCCGAATGCCTTTTCCGGCATTGTCGAGGCGCAGGGCGGCGATGACAACGCCTTTACCAGCTGGGACTACACCGCCTATTTCCAGCGCATCGCGGCGGACCGGCTGGAGCTGGTGATGCAGATGGAGGCCGACCGGATGCGCAACCTGCGCCTGGCCGAGGAGGATGTCGCGACCGAGCGCCAGGTCATCCTGGAAGAGCGCGCGCAGCGGACCGACAGCAATCCCGATGCGCTGTTGTCCGAGCAGATGCGGGCGGCGCAGTTCCAGAACAGCCGCTACGGCATTCCGGTGATCGGCTGGCGCAACGAGATCGAGGCGCTGAGCCGCGAGGACGCGCTGTCCTACTACAAACGCTTTTACGCCCCGAACAATGCGACCCTGATCATCGCTGGTGACGTGAAGCCCGAGGCGGCGAAGGCGCTGGCGGAAAAATACTACGGCCCGATTGCGCCGTCGGATGGCATCGTCCCTCGCGACCGGCCGCAGGAGCCGAAGCAGTTGTCCGAACGGCGGCTGCAGCTTGCGGACGAGAGGGTGTCCGAGCCCTATGTCATGCGCACCTACCTGGCCCCGGAACGCGACCCCGGCGACCAGAAGCAGGCCGCGGCGCTGACGGTGCTGGCCGAGCTTCTGGGCGGCAACGGGCAGACCTCGGTCCTGGCGCGGGCCTTGCAGTTCGACCGGCAGGTGGCGGTCTATTCCTCGGCCTTCTACGACGGAACCAGCATCGACGACGGCACCTTCGGAATCGCCGTCGTGCCGGCCCCGGATGTCAGTCTGGCGACGATCGAGGCCGATCTGGACCGGGTGCTTGCGAAGTTTCTCGCCGATGGTCCGGACCCGGCGGCGCTGGAGCGGATCCGCACACAGGTTCGCGCCGGAGAGATCTATGCCCGCGACAGTGTCGAAAACCTGGCGCAGCGCTACGGTCAGGGCCTCAGCGTCGGTTTGACCGTCGCCGATATCGAAGGCTGGGACGAGGCGCTGGCGGCGGTGACCGAGGCGGATGTGATGCAGGCCGCCCGCTTGGTGCTGGACCGCAAGAACGCCGTGACCGGCTGGCTGACCCGGCCCGCGCAGGCAGGGGAGGCCCAGCAATGATCCGCGTCGTTTTCGCAGCCCTGTTGCTGCTTGCCGCGCCGGTCCGCGCGGAAATCCCGATCCAGGAGGTGACATCTCCGGGCGGGATCAAGGCCTGGCTGGTCGAGGATCGCAACATCCCCTTTGCCGCCCTGGAGATCCGCTTCAAGGGCGGCACGTCACTGGAAGCTCCGGACAAGCGCGGGGCGGTGAACCTGATGACCGCCACGCTGGAAGAAGGTGCCGGCGCGATGGACAGCCTGGGTTTCGCCCAGGCGCGCGACGCGCTGGCGGCGAGTTTCAGCTTTGATGCGGGAACGGATTCGGTCGGAGTTTCGGCGAAGTTCCTGACGGAGAACCGCGATCAGGCGATCGATCTGCTGCGGGCCGCACTGGTGAGCCCGCGGTTCGATCAGGACGCGGTGGACCGGGTGCGCGAACAGGTGCTGTCGAACCTGCGGTCAAACGCGAAGGACCCCGGCAAGATTGCCTCCGAACGGTTCGACGCTTTGGCGTTCGGGGATCATCCCTATGGCTCTTCCGGGGAAGGGACGATTGCGACGGTCACGGCGCTGACACGGGACGACGTGATGGCGGCATACAAGGCGGCGCTGGCGCGGGACCGGGTGTTCGTGGCGGCGTCGGGCGACATCACGGCAGAAGAGCTGGGGCTGATTCTGGACCGGCTTCTGGGCGATCTGCCCGCGACGGGGGCTCCCTTGCCGGGCGCGGCGCCATGGCTCTTGCCTGCCGGAGTGACGGTCGTGGACTTCCCCACGCCGCAGTCGACGGTGCTCTTCGGTCAGCAGGGCATTCCGCGCGATGACCCGGACTTCTTTCCGGCCTTCGTGTTGAACGAGGTCATCGGTGGCGGGCGGTTCACGGCGCGGCTGATGACGGAGGTTCGGGAAAAGCGCGGCCTCACGTACGGGATCGGGACGTCCATCGTCAACATGGACCGGGCCGACCTGATCTTGGGGCAGTTCTCGGCCTCGAACGACAAGGTGGCCGAGGCGATCAGGGTGGTGCAGGCCGAGTGGGGCCGGATCGTGAACGAAGGCGTGACGCCCGAGGAACTGAAGGCGACGAAGACCTATCTGACCGGGTCCTATCCGCTGCGCTTTGACGGCAACGGGCCGATTGCCAGCATCCTGGTCGGGATGCAGATGGACGGGATGCCGATCGACTATGTCACGACCCGGAACGCGAAGGTCGAGGCGGTGACGATGGACGACATCAGGCGTGTCGCCGCCCGGCTGTTCAAGCCCGAAGCGTTGCAGTTTGTCGTTGTGGGTCAACCCGAAGGGATGTGACTGCGAAAGCGCCCAACAAGCCCCTTTCGTCGGTCCGACCCTTCGTCTACCAATTCGTCATGCGCTGGACGATCCCAAACACCTTGACCGTGCTTCGGCTTTTCGCCGCCCCGGGTGTGGCGATCATGTTCCTGTATTTCCATCGGCCCTGGGCCGACTGGCTGGCGCTGACCCTGTTCGTCGGTGCGGCGCTGACCGATTGGTTCGACGGCTACCTTGCGCGGTTGTGGAAGCAGGAATCGAAGTTCGGGGCGATGCTGGACCCGATCGCCGACAAGGCGATGGTGGTGATCGCGATCATGGTCATCACCGGCTATAACGGGATGAACCCCTGGCTGATCCTGCCCGCGACGCTGATCCTGTTCCGCGAGGTCTTCGTCGGGGGCCTGCGGGAATATCTGGGCCAGAAGAGCAGCCATCTGAAAGTCACGAAGCTGGCCAAATGGAAAACCACGGCGCAGATGCTTGCCATCGCCGTGCTGTTCCTGGGGACCGGCTTCGAATACCTGAACGGGGTGGCGATGCAGGGGATGACGCCGGATCAGTATGTCGAGGCGGTGACCGCGGGCACCGCGGATCCGATCCGCGCCTGCGGCAAGCGCGACTGCGCGTCCTACGCCAACCTGGTGGGGATCTGGCTGTTGTGGGTGGCGGCGCTGCTGACGGTGGTCACGGGCTGGGAATACTTCGTCAAGTCGCTGCCATTCCTGCGGGAAGACAAGTGATGGATGTGCTCTACTTCGCCTGGGTCCGGGAACGGATCGGGCTGCCGCGCGAGCGGGTCAAGACTTCGGCCGGCACAGTGGCCGAACTGGTCGAGGATCTGCGTGCCCGGGATGCGCGCTACGCGGCGGCCTTTGCCGACCTGGCTTCGCTGCGGGTGGCGCTGGATCAGGAACTGGCGTCCTTCGATGCGCCGCTGGCCGGGGTGCGCGAGGTTGCCTTCTTCCCGCCGATGACCGGGGGCTAGGGATGCGCGTCGCGGTCCAGCCCGCTGCGTTCGACCTGGGGGCCGAGGTGGCGGCATTCGCGGCGGGCGTCCGGGGCGCGGGGGCGGTGGTCAGTTTCACCGGGCTGGTCCGCGACGAGGGAGGAACCTTGTCGGCGATGGAGATCGAGCACTACCCCGGCATGACCGAGAAGGCGATTGCCGGGATCGTGGCAGAGGCCATGGCGCGCTGGGCGCTGGTCGATGCGCTGGTGATCCACCGGCATGGGCGACTGTTCCCGGGCGAGGCGATCATGATGGTCGCCACGGCGGCGCCGCACCGCGGGGATGCTTTCGCGGCAGCCGAATATCTGATGGACTACCTGAAATCCCGCGCTCCGTTCTGGAAGAAAGAGCTTGGGGCAGAGGGCGAGGTCTGGGTGCCCGCCAGGGATGCGGATGAAGATGCGCTGAAGCGCTGGTAGCGCCCGCGCGCTGGCAAGGGTTCCAAGGCTGTTGGACTCACGGGATCGGCTGCGGGCGTTTCCGCCGCGTCGATCTGGCGACCCCCCGCCCTCTCCCTTGCCCACGGAGAGGAGAGGGAAGCGCGAGGCGGCGGATGGTGATCCCGGCGGGTCAGCGGTGTGGACCGAACCGGGACTGCCAGCTGGGCTGCAGGTCCGATGCTTCCGACCGGGCCAGGTAGACCGCCCGGGCGATGGCGCGGGCAAGGCAGGTCGCGGCGGCATGGCCAAGCTGGAAGGGGTCGCTCAGGGGGTCAGCCAAGGGTTTGCTGCCCGCGGCGACGCTGAACACAAGGTCACCGTCCAGCGGCGTATGCGATGGGACAAGCGCGCGGGCCATGCCGTCATGGGCGGCCACGGCCATGCGGTGGGCTTGCGCCTTGGTCAGCGTGGCGTCGGTCGCGACGACGGCGATGGTTGTCGCCTCTCCCAGGCGTTTGCGCGGCAGGGGGACATCCTGAGGCAGCAGGGGGGCGGGGCCGAGGCCGCCGAACTCGGTGCCTTCCTCGAAAGGAGCGGCCCAGAAATGCCGGGTCTCGCCGACGGTTGCTTGCCCGAGAGCGTTGACGACGACCAGCGCGCCGACGGTGAGGCCGGAGGGCAGCACGCAGGAGGCCGAGCCGAGGCCACCCTTGAGGCTGCCGGTCATCGCGCCGAAACCCGCGCCGGCAGTGCCAAGGGCGAAGTCGCGGGCGGCGGCGTCGAAGGCAGCGCGTCCCAGAACGGGATAGGGGCTTTCGGACCACCCCTTGTCGCCGCCGTTCAGCAGGTCGAAGACGATGGCTCCGGGAACGATGGGAACGCGGACCGGGCCGACGGCAAAACCCCTGTCCGCGGCGCGCAGGCCGGCCATGACCCCCGCCCCGGCATCAAGGCCGAAGGCGGAACCGCCGGACAGGAAGATCGCGTCCACCTCCTGCACCATGCGGTCGGGTGCGAGAAGGTCGGTTTCGCGCGTTCCGGGTGAGCCGCCCATGACATGGACGGAGGCGACGAAAGGCCGGTCGGCGGTCAGGACGGTAACACCGGAGCGGAGGTTAGCATCGTCGGCGTTGCCGACCCGCAGGCCGGGAATATCGGTGATGAGGTTCTTTGGACCCGGGCGCATTGGGTCAGGCTAACGCAGTCCGGGCCGAGAGCAAGGCGGCTTTCCATCCGACCTCGCCGTCTCGGCGCCGGAAGCAAGCGACAAGCGACGAAGTCGACAAGAAGCGTTCGGGATGTCAGAAGTCGAAAAGGTCGCCCAGGAAACTTTCCTTGCGTCTCCTCTTGTAGCGGTAATCGTCGTCATCATCCTTGTAACGGCGGCGGTCATCAGGGTGCGAGCCGCGCGGCTCGGGCTGGTAGACGGGCGCCGCGCGGGGCGGCATGTGCTGGGTCGCAGCGGCCTGCGGTGTCGGGGCCGGCGCCGCAGCCGGGCCGCCCAGCGACCGTTCGATGATCTTGTCCAGCTCGCCCCGGTCCAGCCAGACGCCGCGGCATTTCGGGCAATAGTCGATCTCGACCCCGCCGCGGTCAGCCATCACCAGGGTTTCGTTGTCGACCGGACAGCGCATTGCAGTCTCCCATGCCATGTTCACCGGGATTACATGGGGTCGCAAATCGGCCAAGCAAGGGTCGGAAACGCTGTTGCGCGAAATGCCGCGAAGGCGCATGGAGAGAGGGAGCCGTGGCGATGGCGTCGCCGCAGGGGTTGTCCGCCCCGACGCTTGCGGGGTCATCCCGTCACCGTCCTGTACGCCGGGACCTTTCGGGGTCCTGTCCACTGGCCAGACCCCAGAATATGAGGTCTGGAAATGTCGTTGAACCGTCCCGAGATGTACCGCTTCCACAATGGCGGCAAGAAGGACACGCTGCCCTTCGCCGACCCCGAATACCATGACCGGCTGGCGGGCCTGCGCGAGATCATGGAATTGCACGCGCTGGACGCGGTGGTGCTGACCTCGATGCACAACGTCGCCTATTATTCGGGGTTCCTGTATTGCAGCTTCGGGCGGCCCTATGCCTGTGTGGTGACGAAGACCGACTGCGTGACCATCAGCGCGGGGATCGACGCGGGCCAGCCGTGGCGGCGGTCGATCGGGGACACCATCACCTATACCGACTGGACGCGGGACAATTTCTGGCGCGCGGTGGCCTCGGTGACCGGGACTGGCAAGGCCGTCGGCTGCGAGGCCGACCATCTGACGATGGAACGGGCCGAGAAGTTCAACACGTTCCTGAAGCCGAAGCGCGGCATGGATATCGCCCCGGCGACGATGCACCAGCGGATGACGAAATCGCCCGCCGAGATCGCGCTGATCAAGCACGGGGCGAATGTGGCCGATGTGGGCGGCCACGCGATCCGCGAGGCGATCAAGGTCGGCGCGACCGAGCTGGAAGTGTCCATCGCCGGCCGGGATGCGATGGAGCGCGAGATCGCGCGGCGCTTTCCGGATGCGGAATACCGCGACACCTGGGTCTGGTTCCAGTCGGGGATAAACACCGACGGCGCGCACAACCCGGTGACGAACCGGAAGCTCCGGCACGGCGATATCCTCAGCCTCAACTGCTTTCCGATGATCAGCGGCTACTACACCGCGCTGGAGCGGACGCTGTTCCTGGGCGAGGTGGACGATGCCAGCATGAAGGTCTGGCAGACCAACATCGACAGCCATGAATACGGGATGACGCTCTTGCGGCCGGGCACCTCCTGTGCCGAGATCACCATGAAGATCAACGAGTTCCTGGCCGAGCGGCAGATGCTGCAATACCGGACCTTCGGCTATGGGCACAGCTTCGGCATCCTGAGCCACTACTATGGCCGCGAAGCCGCGCTGGAACTGCGCGAGGACATCGACACGGTGCTGGAGCCGGGGATGGTGATCTCGATGGAGCCGATGCTGACGATCCCCGAGGGGATGCCGGGCGCGGGCGGCTACCGCGAGCATGACATCTTCGTGGTGACCGAGGACCAACCCGAGGACATCACGCACTACCCATATGGCCCCGCGTTCAACGTGGTCGGGTAAGCGAGTGGGCCGGGGTCAGACCCCGGCCCTTTCCGGTCAGGCGCGCTTCACCAGGCGGATCAGCAGCAGCAGGATCACCGCGCCGACGGTTGCCGAAATGATTGCGCCGATGATGCCGCCGCCCAGCGAAACGCCAAGGCGGGGCAAGAGGAAACCGGCGATGAGGGCACCGACGATGCCAATCGCGATGTTGCCGATCAGGCCGTAGCCGTAGCCCTTCACGATCTGCCCGGCAAGCCAACCGGCCGCCGCGCCTATGATCAGTATGACGATCAACGAATCCAAGCCCATGATGATCTCTTTCCCCGTCCCCGGAATGGGGCGATCCCTGCACCATAGCACAAAAACCGGCCAAGGGGGGGGCTTGCTGCGCCCGGACCGGGACGGCTGTGTCCGGTCGACTCCTGGTGCCGCCAGACTGCGGCCTTGCGGGCGGAAGCAGAGCGGATCCGCAGACGCACCCCTTCCGCACCGGAATCTGCAGCGAATGGGGGGCCTGTCGCTAGGCACCAGCGAAGATTCTGAAAAGTCTGCGATTTTTCGCTTGACCTGCGCACGCTTGCATGGCCGATTCCGCCAAACCCTTTCCTGAAGTCGAGGCAGCACCGTGTCCCCTAAACTTGCCCGGATTTTCGCCATCCTTGTCCTGCCGCTGCTGGCCGCCTGTGCAAGCACGGCGCAGGCTCCGAAAGCACCCGAAATCGTGCCGGGTTACGAAGGCATCCAGGACGGAGAGTTCTTCATTCAGCCGGTCGCGCCGAAATACCTGACCGATGGCAACCGCAAGACAGAGGTCGCCTATGCCGGGACCGAGGCGCCCGGGACCATCGTGGTCGATATCTTCGCCCGCAAGCTCTACCTCGTCGGCGAGGGCGGGACGGCGCTGCGCTATCCCATCGCCGTCGGCCGCGAGGGGCTTGCCTTCAAGGGCACCGGCGTGATCGGACGCCGGGCGGAATGGCCGTCCTGGACCCCCACCGCCAACATGGTGCGAACCCGGCCGGACCTGTACGCCGCCTATGCGGGCGGGTTGCCGGGCGGGCTTGAAAACCCGCTGGGCGCGCGGGCGCTCTATCTGTATCGCGGCGGGCGGGACACGATGTTCCGCATCCACGGCACGTCCGATGCCGCCTCGATCGGCTATGCCACCAGCGCGGGCTGCATCCGGCTGTTCAACCAGGACGCCATCGACCTCTACAACCGGGTGCCGGACGGAACCCTCGTCAAGGTGCGCACCGAGGCCGAAAGCATCGCGATGGAGGGGCGTCAGATGAAGGACGCCTTCGGTCGCATGGTGCCCGAGACGCCGGAAAACATCGCCAAGAAGGCCAGGGATGAAGCGCTGATCGCCAAGAAGGACGCGAAGGACCGGGCGGCCACCGAAGTCGCGGAAAAGAAGCGGCTTGCAGCCTGCGCCCGGCGCGGCATCGAGGTAGAGGATTGCCCGCATCCGCAACTGACCGAAACCAGCGTGACGGTCGGAACGGCCGGCCGCACTACAAACGGATGACGTAGTCCTTGAGGGTGGTCTGCACGACCTCCCATGTCCCCTCGAACCCCGGGCGAAGGATCAGGCTGTCGCCCGGATGCAGTTGTGTCACGCTGCCATCGGCCCCGGTCAGGATCGAATAGCCGCTCAGGATACGGAAGTACTCCCATTCCGAATAGCTGACGCGCCACTTGCCGGGCGTTGATTGCCACAAGCCGGCATAAATCCCCTCGCGATCTTCAAGGTTCCAGGTGCTGTGGACGGGATCGCCGGAGATCACCTTTGCCGGGTCGGGGCGGGTGATCTCGGGGACGGTGCCGTCGCGGCTGACGCGCTGGATCAGGGGCATGACGTTCTCCTTTCCGGCCATTCAGGGCGATGGGGCGGATGGGGTCAAGCCCGGGCGGCGGCGGTCGGCGGTGCTGCGCTGCGGCGCAAATCTGTTGCGATGGGGGGACGGTTGTGCCCATATGGCAGGCAGAATGCGAACCGCTCGGCGAGGCCCCTCATGAGTGCGACGTCCCCCGTCCGGCCGGTGCTGCCCCCCGATATCCGTGCCCGCAAGGGCGGCACACCCCTGGTGGTGCTGACCGCCTATTCCACGCCGGTTGCGCGTCTGGTCGATGCGCATTGCGACATTGCGCTGGTCGGGGACAGCGTCGGAATGGTGATCCATGGGTTGCCCTCCACGCTGGGGGTGACGCTGGAGATGATGACCCTGCATGGCCGCGCGGTGGTCCGGGGCTGCACAAGGGCGATGCCGGTGATCGACATGCCCTTCGGCAGTTACGAGGAATCGCCAGAGCAGGCGTTCCGCAACGCCAGCCGCCTGATGGCCGAGACGGGCGCTCCGGCGGTGAAGCTGGAGGGCGGACTGCATATGGCCGAGACAATCGCCTTCCTGACCGCACGCGGGGTGCCGGTGATGGCGCATGTCGGCCTGACGCCGCAGGCGGTGAACACTCTGGGCGGCTACAAGGTGGTGGGCCGGGCCGAGGAGGCGGCGAAGGTGATGGCCGACGCCAGGGCGATCGAGGCGGCGGGGGCGTTCTCGGTGGTGCTGGAAAAGGTGCCGATGGGGCTGGCGGGCAAGATCACCGCGGCGCTGTCGATCCCCACGATCGGCATCGGGGCGGGCAAGGACTGTGACGGGCAGGTGCTGGTGGTCGATGACATGCTGGGCCTCTTCACCGCATTCCGGCCCAGGTTCGTGAAACGCTATGCCGAGTTGGGAAAAATGGCGGATGAGGCGATTGCCGCCTATGCGGCGGATGTGCGGTCGCGGGCCTTTCCGGCGGCGGAGCATTCGTTTCCTGACGTGATCCCGGTCAAGACATGATCCTGAAGACTGTAGCGGACCTGCGGGTGGTGGCGCGGGGCTGGCGGGCGGCGGGCGAGGTGATCGGCGTGGTGCCCACGATGGGCGCCCTGCACGACGGGCATCTGTCGCTGGCCCGCCGCGCACGGTCGGAGTGTGACCGGGTGATCACGACGATCTTCGTGAACCCCAGGCAGTTCAACAACCCGGAGGACCTGAAGAAATATCCCCGGACGCTGGAGGCGGATGCCGCCCTGCTGGCCACGGTCCCGGTCGATGCGATCTTTGCGCCCCCGGTCGAGGAGGTCTACCCCGAGGGCTTCATCACCAACGTCACCATGCAGGGCGTGGCGCAACCGCTGGAAGGCCACATGCGCCCCGGCCATTTCGACGGCGTGGCGACGGTGGTGACCAAGCTGTTCGGGATGACCCTCGCCGACCGGGGCTATTTCGGCCGGAAGGACTGGCAGCAGTTGCAGGTGGTGCTTCGCCTTGCGCGCGACCTGAACCTTCCCGTCGAGGTGGTGGGCTGCGAGACGATCCGAGAGGCGGACGGGCTTGCCATGTCCTCGCGCAACGTGCGGCTGACTGCAGAGGGGCGGGCGAAGGCTCCGGTCCTGTATGCGGCGATCACCCGGGCGGCGCAGGATATCCGGGAGGGCCATTCCGACCGGATGGCGATCCGCGAGGCGGCCGAGGCGATGCGCGCGGCGGGGTTCAGCCGTGTGGAATACATCGAGTTGCGTGATTCCGAGACGCTGATGCCGTCCGACGACCCCCGCCGCCCGCGCCGGATGCTGGCGGCGGCCTGGGTGGACGGCGTTCGGTTGATCGACAATATCCCGGTATGAGAGGCGGGTGAGGAACAGCGCGCTGACGCGCAAGCCTTTGGTCTCGTCGTCGGGCTGCGCCGCCGCCTCGTGTGATGGGGGTTTCACCCCCAAACCCCCAGAGTATTTGGGAAATGGGCAAATGCAGGGCGACGGGATTCCGCGCTTGGCGGATGGGGTGAGTTGCGGCAAGACTTGTGGCATCGGGCGCGCCGAAAAACCGGCGCGCGGATGATGTAATTCGCCGTCACATCATTATGTGATGCAAACGTGGTTCAACGGAGGACGGCATGGCCGATTTCGAGACGCAGATCAGGGAAAGCCAGGCGCAGGTCGCCGAGGCGCAGGCGAAGATTTCGGCGATCACCAGCCGGATCGAGGCGGGGCGGTCGAAGCTGGACCAGGGGGTGCAGCTGGACGTGGAGAACGCCACGCTGGAGGATGTGAACAAGCACACCGAGCTGATGAACGCGAACATCGCCGAGCTGATCATGGGGCTGGACGACGTGACGGCGGGCTTTTCGGCCGAGTTCGCCGAGATGCGGTCGAAGACCGGGATGGAAAGCTTCATCGGCATCTTCTCCTCGGCCAAGGCGGAATCGATGCGGCAAGAGCGGATGCGGGCGGCCTCGGTCGATGACAAGCTGCAGGATCTGATTTCCAAGTCGGACGTGATCGTTCGGCTGCTGCAGGGGCAGCTGGATCTTCTGAACACCCAGAAGGGCCGGGTGGAGACGAACCTGGCGGCCACTCTGGTCGAGCGCGAAGAAACGGTTGGCGCGCTGGAAGCGGTGCGGAAGGAAGTCGCCAGCCTGGATCCGAAGATCATCGAGCTGGAGAACAGGATCGCGGTCGAGCAGGACGCGGCGGCGCGGACCAAGCTGGAGACGGAACTGGCGAACCTGAACGCGCGCTACAACGGGCTGGTGCAGGACGAGCAGGTGAAGCTGGCGAAAAGCCAGACGCTGGAGCGGTATATCGAGAAGGGCAAGACCTGGGTCGATTCCTTGCAGAACCAGGCGGCGACGCAACTGGTGCTGATCAACAAGCTGCAGACGGACACCAAGCAGCGGGTGGTCCTCTATGACGCCTTGTCGTCATCGCTGAAGACCGCCCAGCAGCAGGACGTGGCGCACCGGATCAACGAGATCGGCGTCAAGACCGACCAGGAGGCCCAGACCGCGATGGCGGCGATCGGCGCTGCGACCAACGACAAGATGGCCGACATGCTGGAAGCGCATGAGGGCAACATGGTCTTTGCAAGGGCGGTCCTGGAGCAGAAGGCGAAGGCGGATGAACGCTTTGCCCGGCGCTTCGCGGCGATTGTCGAGAAGCACGACAAGAACGCCTACGGTGGCTAAGTGGCCGGCGTAAAGGACGTCCTCACGTCAGACCATGCCGAGCTTTACGACACGGCTGTCGCCCGACGCTACTTTGCCAAGTTCGGGCGGATCACCGGGCATCTTGCACGGGTGGCGGCGGAGATGGAGACCGAAGGACGGTTGACGCGGACCGAGGCTCGGGTGCTGGGGCGGTATCTGACTGCCGTTGCGGGGACGTTCCGGGCGCTGTCGCACAAGTATCTGATGACCGGGCGGGGCGAGACGGCGCCGCGCCTGACCATCGACCGGCACGAGAGCGGGTTTCCGGTGGCGCAAGAGCTGATGACGATGGCCGTCGATGCAAGCCAGGCGGCGAAGCATCTGGCCGGCATGCCCTCGGAAGCCGAGCTGAAGGACCGGATGGTGCGGCAGATCGTGGGGGACCTGACGATCCCCACGGCGCTGCAGTTCGCGCTGGCGCAGCGGTATTACTATGAGGCGCTGGCGGCGGGCGGCATCTTCTGGGCGCGCAACGACCCGGACGCGCAGTGGATCGAGGACGTGGGGAATTCCGGGGGCGAGCGGCGGCATTTCCTGGTGCATTGGGCGGTCTGGGACACCCAGGTCAACCTGCCGGTGATCTATCTTCTGAACCTGGAAGATGCCGGGAGGAAACCCCTGCCGAATGACGCCTCGCGCTGGCCGCAAGCGCAGGCGGCGCTGATGGCGCAGTCGGTGGGGGGGTTGAAGCTTTTGACGATTGCCACCGGGTTCGACAAGGATTTCCCGGACCTGCATCCCAAACGCCTGCGGCGGATCATCCTGGGGCCGATGTATTCGGCGAGCTTCACCCTGCAATCCGGCCCGATCTCGAAGGTTCTGGAGGGGGCAAATGCCCCGGAAGGCGAGGATTGGGCGCTGGTCTGGACGGTGGAGGACCTGGTGTCCGACCGTGAGGAAGAGGTGAAGGACGGCTGGTTTTCAAGCGCGGTCAGGCAGGTCTACAAGCTGGATGCGCTGGCGGGGGCGGACCTGGGGGCGACGCGGCAGGACCGGATGATCATCCTGCCGGAGAAGCCCTATCAGGTGCTGGTCGAGCAGAACCCGAAGGGGTTGCAGGGGTTGCGGAAGTTCGTCGTGGGGGCCGGGGGGCGGCTTATTCCGACGTTGTAGCCGGGGGGCCAGCCCCCCGGAGCCCCGGGATATTTTCAGACAGAAAATGAGGGTTGCATGAGCGCGCGCGACACGATGGAGCTTAAGGAAGAGACGATCCGGGCGCAGTATGAGGCGGCCTTGGGGATGGTTCTGGGCTTCGATCATGCGCCGCGGTTGGCGAAACCGCTGGTCGTCGCGGCTGTGGCGGAGCGGTCGCCCGGTGTGGGGGCGCGGCCGACGTTCCGCTCGACGGTGCCGGGGATGGCGACACGGTCTACGGCTCGACCGGGTGGGGTGCGGCTGGCGGAGCGGGTGGAGGGGCTGGGCGACGGGTTGGTGACGCCGGTGCAGGCGGCTTGTCTGAATGCGCTGCGGCGGTCGCTGGCGATTGCGCTGGCGATGGGGGAGACGTTTTCGGCGCAGTCGGGACTGGCGGAGTTGAAGCGCGCGAACCTGGAGGGGCGGGTGCCGGAGCCCCGTCGCGGTGAGTTCGGGGAGTTGCTGGCCGGTGAGGCGCTGGTGGTGCTGTTCACCTTCGGCAATGCGCTGGCCTACCTGATCGCGCCGCATGTCGGGACTTCGACGGTGGAGCTGGGCGAGGTGGAGGAGGTTCTGACCGACAACGCTCCCTTGGCGTTGCAGGGGGCCTTGTGGGAGCTGGATCAGGACATCGGCGCTCTGGCGACGGATGATGCACGTCTGGTGGCGGTGGTGTCGGCCTTTGCCGAAGCGCTGATGAAGAAGGTGCAGATCCGCGCGGAGAATGGGGCGCGGGTGTCGGTCTTCACGGGGGCCTCGTGGAAGGTGGAGGCGGACGGGCTGACCATCGCGGGGTTCAAGCCGGCCAAGGCGGCAAAGGGCGGCATGATCGCCATGGCCTTCAAGAAGCCGCATGAGGTGGTGGGCAACCACATCGCCAAGTACCAGTCGCTGCGGCTGGCGAAGATGCTGATGGCCTATGATTTCGAACGCCGCCTGAACCCGTTCGCGGAACTGGGCGGGTTCATCTTCACCTTCATGGGGGATGGCAAGCCGGGCACGGGCAAGACCACGCTGATCCAGATGATGGCGGGATTGCTCAACGATTACTGCAAGGTGGCGGGGTATCCGTTCCGCTACCAGAACTTCAGCATCGACCAGATCGACAGCTATCAGGGCAAGTCGGGGCAGAACGCCAAGGCGTTCATCGATGCGGTGCTTGATCCGACTGTGATCGGGTTCGGCACCATCGACGACATCGACCAGGTGGCGGGCAAGCGGGGGGACCGGCAGTCCTCTGCCGGGCAGCAGGAGGTGACGGCGGTCTTCATGCAGGCCTTTGCGGGCGCGGGGACGGTGGTGCGGGGGAACTGCACCTTCGGGATGTTCTCGAACTACCCGGAGAACGTGGACGACGCCTTGCGGCAGCGGGCCGGGGCGCGGTTTCTGGTGGATGGGCCGCAGTCGAAGGAGGATTACATTGATATCCTCTCGCTTCTCTTGGGGAAGAACCATTCCATTCCTGTGGGCGAGCATGAGTTGTTCGCGGCGCAGGAGATCAGGAAGGCGGTGGCGGCGTCGTTCGAGGGGCACTCGAAGCCGCATGAAGACGGGCTGTTGAGGGTTTGGGACAAGGTTTCCGGCGAGATCGGCACGCTGGATACGCTGGCGAAGATGGGGGCCTATCTGAAGGCCATCCAGCAGGCGGATGAGCGGTTCACGGGGCGGGCGATCAAGAACATCACCGATGCGGTGAAGGTCCGGGCGATGGACTTTGAACTGCCGGATGCGTGGATGGAGAACCCGGACCTCTTCCTCTTCAAGCCCTATGACGAGAAGCTGGCGATGATCCGAGGGCTGATGACGCCGATCTCGGTCGAGATGGTGATCCAGGAGATCAACCGCTACGCCGACAGCGAGTTCCGCTATGCCGACAAGTCGGACGAGGTGGCCATTCAGGGGATGGTGCGCGATTTTGGCCGGACGGAAGAGGCGAAGCGGCGGTATCTGGAGGGGAAGGGGTGATGGGAGGCAACACCCAAAGCGATGATGCTGATTATGAACGGCGACATGCCGCTTGGGAGAGGAAGTTACTCCATCCTCACATGGAAACGGAACTCGAGTGGTTGCGGACAATACAATCAACCGTAGTCGACGCTGGCCTAAAACAAATTTCAGTAAGGAAATTTTGCCTCTGGTTTAACGTCATTTCGCTAGGTCTCGGCATTAGGATCGTCTTTCAGAGCAGTGAAACGGGAGTGCCAAGTGCTTTCTGGATTGGCGGCTTCGTTCTCGCGAATGTAGCCACACTGGGACTCGATCTTGGAGTAGCTATTTCCGTGGCACACCAGAGATCAGTTCTTTCGAAAATCAACGAACGAGCGCGGACCATAGATTCGAAACTGAATGGTGACATGGCAGTCGGTAGCGCGATTGATAAGAGAATATGGTAGTCATGACGATCTGCCTTCTCACCCCCCACTCCCAGCCCCTCCCCACGAGGGGGAGGGGAGGCGCTTGTTCGGCTGAGGTGGGCGCTGGTGGCAGGCGGTTTGGCGCTCCCTCCCCCTTGTGGGGAGGGTTGGGGTGGGGGGACTTGGGCATGGGGCGTGAGGGATGACTGGCATCCACCCCATCACTCGCGCAAACGCCCGCAGGCTGCGCCATGAAATGACCCCCCATGAACGGAAGGTCTGGGCCAAGTTGCGGGAGTTGAACCGGATGCTGGGGCTGCATTTCCGGCGGCAGGCTCCCATCGGGCCGTTCATTGCGGATTTTGCTGAGTTGGGGCGGCGATTGGTGATCGAGATCGATGGTGGCGGGCATGGTGGGGAGCGAGATCAGCGGCGGGATGAGTGGTTGGCGTCGCAGGGGTTCCGGGTGTTGCGCTTCTGGAACCCGGAGGTGTCGGAGAATATCGAGGGCGTGATGCAGGTGATCTTCGACGCCGTTGATGGCGAAGGCTTGGCTGATCGGGTGCCCCCCACCCCCATCCCCTCCCCACGCGGGGGAGGGGAGAGGCTTGGGGTTGGCAGTGGGCGTGAAGGTCGGGCGGAGTCGCTTTTGGCTGGCGCCCCCCCACC
>FWPV01000658.1_pt1 | contig 107514 bp, 97 predicted proteins | sample 2228371 | NCBI WGS metagenome assembly FWPV01 (sample SAMEA103939776, study PRJEB20133) | metagenome
CCCAGAACTGACATAGTGCTTATATTTATAGCCCAAGATTAACCACTTTGTCAAAAAAAAAGAAGTCTCCAATACCGCTCGATTGACTCAATAAGTTAAAGATTCAGCTTTAACCGGCTTCAGTCTGATGAAGACCTGGGTTCTTATTTCCTGCTTCTCCAGGCTGGAAAAAGCGAAATTGATTTCCGGTTTTTTCACAAAGCTGGCCGGCACTTTTTCCGGCGGTTTTTTCTTCCAGTCCTTTATGGCTCCGGCAATGGCCGAAATGGCGTCCAGTATGGAAACACCGCGGAAATAAGGCTGGTCTTTATCCGGAGCCAGGTAGGGTTTGGTGCCCGGCGGGTTTGGTGGGGGGATGTAAACCTTGACCGGGATCTGTCTTTGCAGGTACTTGGTGGCTTTGTAAATCAGGCTGTCGCCGATGTAAAAGGCCACTTCTCCCTCAACGTTTTTTATGGGCGGGGCCTCCTGTCTCTGGACCAGAAGCTCCCTGTTTTGCAGGCTTCTCTTTTCTATGGCGAATTCCAGCACAATCCGCTTCCTGACGGTAATGCTTCTGGTTTTCAAATAGAGGTCAAGATTCAGGCTATAAGACTGGTCGAAATAAAACGGCAGAGGAAGCTGAATCAGGTGAGCTCCCTTTGTCCACAGGCCTCCCTCCAGGGGATTGCCTTCAAGCTGAATCTTATAATAGGCGTCGGCCGACAGGTCAAAGCCCAGACGCAACACCTCGGGTATGGTTCGGTCTTCGGCCGAAGCCGGAAGCAGGAAGTTCAGGTTGCTGATCAGGGGAAAATCCTCCCGCCAGCGGCCCCAGTATTCCAGGGCCTGGTTAAAGACGCTGAAATCCAGAAACGACAGAATCGGCTGGCTATCGCCAAATTCTTCGAAGTAATCGATCAGGGCTTTCTTTTCTTCCGCCGGGAGGTTGTTTTTAAAATACAGGAAGGGAAGGAGAGCCAGGGCGTCCTGTTTATCAGCCTGTTCCAGTCCGGCCAGCGCGTTTTCCAGCAGGTTCAGGGCCGGCTCATATTCTCTGTTTTTAAGCTTTTCATTGATTTCCGATTTCCAGTCGGCCCGGGCAGAAATGGCCAGGCAGAAAAATCCCAGCAGGAACAGAAGAATGAACCGGGTCTTATTATTTTCAGTCATGATAGGTGAACACCAGATAGAACTCCAGGCTTTTTCCGGGAAAATCCTCGGGCAAAGGCGGAAAGGGGACGCACAGGCGAACCGCGGTCAGGGCGGCCTGGTCCAGAATTTCGCTGGTGGTTGAGGTGGCTATCTCCAGCGATTGAAGTTGACCGTCTCTATCGACCAGAAGAATCAGGGCGACGTTCTTATTCCTGGGCATAACCGACAGCTGGGGCAGGATCCATCTTGATTGAACCAGGCTGACCACTTTTTCTGCCCAGGGCTTGATGTTATAGCGGTAACCGGCGGCGGCCTGGGGAGTGACCGCCCCGGGTATCCCGGGCAGGGCTCGCCCGGTTTCGGTAAAGCGCAAACCGCGGCCGGGTTTTTCATAAGCCCGGGGCGAAGCGTATTGCAGGACGTCGCTCTTGATTGCCGGCGGCGGTTCGGCTTCTGCCGATTCGGGTTCCGGCCTGACCGGCAATTTAAGGCTGAAGCGGTATTTCCCGGAAACGGGCCTGATCCGGGAAAGATTAATTCTGACTCCTGACTGGGTCTGGGTATCCCTGTGGCCGGCGGCCAGGTAGGCTTCCAGGTCAAAGGGAATGGACGGCTGACCCGGGCCCGTTGCTTCGGAAGCTTCTCCGGGAGCTCCGGCCGCCCCGACGGCGCCTGGCCGTCCTCCGGTCCTTCCGGTGCCGGTCTGTCCGGCAGCTCCCGGCTGACCGGCAGCCTCGGCTTCAGCTACGGGCGGCTCCTTGATTACCTCAGGCAGCGGCGGCAGCGGACCGGTCTCCGGGTATCTGGCGATGACCAGGTCGGTCTCTTTTATAAAAGGCAGTATTTTAACGATAATCTTGGCCTGCTTCAGGTAAAGTATGAGCAAAACATGGAGCAGAATGGCTATGGCGAGGCTGATAAGCTTGAGCCAGGCTTCGCCACGGTCCATCTGGCGCCACCTGGAAGTCAGCCTCTGGAGACCGGGCTTCAGTCTTATTTTTATCATTAACCGACTTCTCTTACCTGAAAACAGGAATACTTATTATATAGAAGCCGGCCATAAAGAGAAAGTTGCAGAGGCAACTATTTGAGAATATAGAGCCTGAGCAGGATAAATCCAAGGCAGAAGGAATTAACCAGCAGCAGGAAGCTGAACAGCAATCCCAACCCCAGCAGCGGTATGAAAATCGAGGTGGCTAACAGGGCTCCGAGGAACGACCCGAATAAATCCAGCGAATAACCGAGACCGTATCGGACCCGGTCCCGGAGGTAAATGGCGTTGCTGACCACAAACAGCAAACCGCCCAGAAATCCCATCACCAGGAGCAGGCCGTAAAAAGCGGCCGCGGTGGCAGACCCGGGGGCCAGGCCGGCCAGAGCCAGCAAAATCACGAAGCCCGCCTGAATGGCCGCCAGATGCCCGGGGACGAGAGTTGTTGACCTTTTTCTGGCCAGGGTTGACCCCAGGAAAAGTCCGGCCATAAAAATAGTGAACAGAAGGGAAATCTGGCTATAAACCAGGCCCAGCCGGCTCTGGAAAGCCAGAATCAGAGCCACTTCAGCCACGATAGTGGTAAAACCCATCACCGTAATCGGCAGCAGGAACACCGCTCCGCCTTTTCTTCTGAAGATGAGCAGAAAAAGGAGAAAGACTGCCAGGAGAAGAAGCGGAAAGTCAAAAAGCCAGAATCTGTCCAGCTGCTGCAGCTTTCCCAGAAACCGGCTGACGGGACCGTGGAATTGCTGGCTCCAGACCAGAGTCTGGTAGAAATAGCTTACCGGAATCCGGTCTGAGTTCAGGTGAGGGGTGTCGACCGATTGCAGGCTGGAAAGCAGATAATCCCGTTTCAAAGGATGGAGACGACTCTTAAGAAATTCGGGCCTGAAAAAAACGGTCTTCAGCCGGTAGCGGCCGAGCTTTTCCAGCAGGCTGTCGGTTGAGGTGTCCAGTTGGCCGTCTGAGGCCAGCATGATGTTATTATCCCCCGGGATTACTTCCACTGCGGGGAAAACCGACCTTAATGATTGGTAAATAGAAGCCAGAAGAATTGCTCTCTGCGGCGAAAGGTAACTTTCAGAGGAAGACAGCAGAAAAGAAAACACTCCGTTTTCGGCCAGCTTTTCCCGGGCCTGCCTGAAAAATTCCACCGTGTAAAACCGGTTGACCTGAGCGCTGGCCGGCTCCGGGAGGCTGCAGATAATAAGGTCGTAGCGGAAGCCGGTGGTCTTGAGGAATTTTCTTCCGTCCTGAAGGTGAACAGTTACCCGCGGGTCATCCAGGCCGGTCTGCCGGTTATCCAAGACCTGACGGGCCAGTTTTACCAGGGCCGGGTCCAGCTCCACATAGTCCACCCGGACCTGTGGATACTGCAGGGCCTGGGCCAGGGTGCCGTTAAGTCCGCCCCCGACCAGCAGCAGCCTGGTGGCTTCTGGTCTCTGCAGGAAGGCAAAGTGGATGGCTTCTTCGGCTGAGCCCGGGTCGGGAAAATTAAAGGCCAGCGAGCTGTTGCCGTAGAAAGAAACCAGTTCTCCGGTTCTTACCACCTGAAGCCGGGCGTAAGGGGAATCTCTGACTTTAATTAATTGCAGAGGCTTCCAGTAAATTTTTTCCGCCGGCCGGTCTCCAAACCACAAGCCTGCCGCTACCAGGAAGGTCAGAGCCGGGGCGATGATTTTTCTGGAACCCGATACCAGGCTTATGGCCAGGCCGGCCAGAATAATAATCAGGGAAGCCGCCTGCCAGCTTGAGAGGTACGGAGTCAGGACCAGGTAGACCAGCAATCCGCCCGCGGCCGCGCCCAGTGATTCCAGCTGATAAACAGGGGCCAGGTATCCGCGCAGCCAGAAGACGTTATAGACAAACAGCGCTCCCAGCGGCAGGCTGAGCCCGAAGGAAACAACCAGGGAGGTCAGCAGCAGGGGACCGGGGCCGGTCATCTCAGCCGGCAGGAAGCCGAAAACAAACCTGGCCAGTCTGAGGAGCACCAGCAGTCCGGCGGCAATGGCTATCACCACCCGGAAGAAAGCGGCCGGCCTGATTCCGGCCAGAAATTTTTTCTCGGCCAGCAGGCTGCCCAGGCCGCCGCCGAGCAGCCAGAAAGCCAGGACCAATCCATAGACCAGCTCGTTTCCTTGAAAGCGGACTTCAAATTCTCTAAGAATTATTACTTGAAAAGATGTGGCCAGAAAACCCAGGAGAAATGGCCAGAAGGAATTCTTCAGCTCCAAACCCCGGCAATGGTCTGTCCGCAGTAACGGCATTTGTTTCTGCTCAATTCTTTTTTTCTGATGACATAGCCGTATCGCTCGATTATTAATTTACCACATTTCGGACAGTAAGTGTTTTCTCCGGGATGGCCTGGAACATTGCCCACATAGACATAGTGCAGCCCCTGGGCCAGAGCTTCTTCCCTGAGTCTTTCCAGAGTGGAAACCGGGGTGGGCGGAAGATTCTTGATCAGGTACATCGGATGGAAGCGGGAAAAATGGACAGGATAGTCCGGTCCGATTTCTTCTTTCAGGTAACGGCACATGTCCCGGATTTCGGTCGGGTTGTCGTTCAGGGTGGGAATGACCAGGTAGACTATTTCCAGCCAAATTCCCGAGCGGGCAATCTGCTTGATGGTCTGAAGAACCGGTTGCAGCTCTCCCCGGACGTATTCGCTGTAAAAATTCTGATTGAAGGCTTTGAGGTCAACCTTGACGGCATCCACCACCCGGAGCAGGTCGTCCAGCGGTTCCGGGTTGATGTAGCCGGCGGTTACCACCACATTCCTCAGGCCTTTCTTCCTGGCCAGCCAGCTGCTGTCAAACATGTATTCGAAGAAAATCACCGGTTCGGTGTAGGTGTAGGCGATCACCGGGCAAGCATAACGCTCACAGGAAGCCACCAGGGCTTCAGGCGGCAGACTTATGCTCTTAACCTGCTCCGGGCGCATCTGGGAGATTTCCCAGTTCTGACAGAATTTGCAGCTCAGATTGCAGCCGGCGGTGGCCAGAGAAAAGGCTTCGGAACCAGGGAGGAAGTGGAAAAACGGTTTCTTTTCTATCGGGTCAACGTTCAGACTGGCCACCTGGCCATAGACCAGGGTATAGTACTTGCCGTCCTGATTTTCCCGGACGCCGCAGAAGCCTCTTTCTTTGTCACCCAGCTGGCAGAATCGGGGGCAAAGGTCGCATTTGATTTCCCGGTCGGGAAGTTTCCGGTAGTAACGGGCTTCAACCCGGGACAGTCTGGAGTCTGGCAGGGAAGAGCCCGGGAAAAAAGCTCCGGCGGCAGAAAGGCCGGGCAGCAGACACAGACCGCAACCGGAGAGCGAGCTTTTTAGAAAATCGCGACGGTCCATTTTTCCTTTAATTTTATTATACCTCTTCTTCGATTATCTCGATATTCTCCAGCCGGCTCTGCCCGAGGTTTAGTTTTTCCGCTGTCATCAGGTAGGCGGGCTGGCGCCCTTCCTCTTTAAGGGTCGGCAGTCCGTTTTGAGACCGAAGCTCCTCGATGAGCTTCCAGCCGACGGCGTCGGCCGCAACCGGGTCCAGGCTGAAGACCAGTTTTTTAACCGCGGCCAGCCACCGGGGATGGTAGGAAGGGCCGCGATGATATTGCACCCGCAGGGCATCGAGGATGGTCAACCGATGCTTGCGGCGGATGGGATCGGTTTCGAACAGTTCAGCGATATACGGGTCGCAGTTGGAATCATGGTATTTATTGGGATTATGGATGGCTCCGAAGTAGTTCTTCAGCCCGGCGGTCACTCCGGCCAGTCCGTGGTCTTTCAACAGAGCCAGGCTGATGCTGGCCTGAATGAATTCAGCCTGAATGCGCGAAAAAAGGCTTCCCAGGTGGCGATGAGCGGTCGGCTCGGACTGATATCCCGCCCGGCGGTTGTCGGTGCCGAAAATTTTAAGACTGCCCGAAGAAGTTGAAATTTTATAACCGGCCTCTTTGAGTTCTTCTTCGGTTCTGTCCCAGATGATGATGTTTTCTTCGCGGCCGACCGTCCGGCCCAGCCACAGCCCCAGAGTCAGAGCCGTTTCCGGACTGGTGCTTAAAGCCCTGCGGCCGATGGTGTTAACCTTGAGGCCGATGGTTTCTTCCGGCCTGAACCATTGTCTTAAAGCTTCTTCGGCCCGGGCTGCTCCGCTCAGAGCCTGCAGTCCTTTTTGCAGCATGGCCAGAATAACTCCGGGGTCGGGACGCGTCAGGTCGGGAAAATTCCGGCTGTAAGTTACAATTACTACTCTGGCTTTGCTCATTAGCGGTCAGGAGTATGATGACCCTGAAATTCAGGGTTGTCAATAGAAGAGGCCGCCGGTTATTGCATTCGAGCCCGAAACCGGATATATTGAACTCAAACGGAGGAGATCATGAAAGAGAGAAGGAATCGGCTGCTTTCAGTATTGGTAAATCTTGGTTTGGTTCTGATGACTTTGCCGGCAGCCGGGGGCGGCCAGGCGGCCGATTCTGGTCTGAAATCGCTTCTGCCTCAGGTCGATGGCTGGAAATTTCAGGAAGAACCGCAGCATTTTTTGCCCGGCACCCTTTTTGAGTATATAGACGGAGCCTCGGAGGCCTACTTAAGCTATGATTTTAAAGAACTGATTGTTGCCCAGTACCAGAAAGGCGAAAGTGAAACCAGTCTGACTCTGGAAATATACGATATGGGCTTGCCCTTGAATGCCTTCGGCATCTTCAGCTCAGAGCGATATCCGGACAATCCGGACATAAACCTCGGCAACGCCGGTTATCTGGAAGAAGAGGTATTGAATTTTATTAGCGGCAGCTTTTACGTCAAATTAATCTGTTATAACGGCGGGGAGGAAACCGCGAACTACCTGAAGCACTTTGCCCGTGAGGTGGAATCGCGGGTCAGAGACAAAGGAAATCTGCCCGAAGTCTTCCGGCTGTTTCCGCCCGATAACCGGGTTAAGAATTCGGAAAAGTTCATAAAGAAAAATTTTATGGGCTTTGAGTTTCTGAGCCAGGGCTATGTCGTTCTCTATCGCCAGGACAGGTCCGAATATGAAGGGTTGATCATCGATTGCGGTTCGGCGGCCGAAGCGGCCCGGCGCTTGCAGCAACTGGTGGCTTTCTATGCCGGGGAGAAAAATCCTTTTCTCAAGGAAGGTTCCCGGCACCACCAAAAAAATGCCTACGGCCAGCATGTGCTGCTGGGTCAGGCCGGCGGCTACCTGTACGGATTCAGCCGGGTTCCTGACGATTTGCTGCCGCAGGTTCTCAAGCAGTTTGAAAAACTGGGCCAGAAACTGAGCGCTGGAAAATAAGGAGACGGGAGTGGCCGAGTCCCGGTTGACCAGAATTTCCCTGGTGATTATTGTTCTGTTTATCACCGGCATTATCCTCAAAATAGCCAGACCGGTTCTGCTGCCTTTTCTGGTGGCTCTTTTTATTTCCTATGCCGTGTCTCCGCTTCTGGACTGGCTGATCAAGCTCAGGGTGCCGAAACTCCTGGCTATCACTTCGATCCTTATCCTGACCTTTTCTTTGCTGTATCTTTTCGGCCTGCTGGTCTATTCCAGCGGGAAGTACTTTGCTTCCGAGTTCCCCAAATACAACCGGCAGGTGGATTCTCTGATGGCCGAGTTAATCGCCTGGCTGGAACATCTGCCCTTCAAAGTCAGTGTTCCGACCATAATTTCGCAGCTCAACATAGAAAAATTGACCGGATTTTTGCTGGGCACCCTGGGGTCTTTTCTGACCTTCCTGGGAAAGCTGCTGATTGTTTTTGTCTTTGTGATTTTTATCCTGGCCGGCCGCGACAAGCTCCCGGCCCGGATTGCCGCTGCCCTGGCTGAAGACCGGGCGCTTTATGTCAACCGGATGGTGGCCAGCATCAACCGTCAGATTCAGAAGTACCTGGCCGTCAAGACCGTGGTCAGCCTCCTGACCGGTCTGCTGACAACCTGTATCCTGCTTCTGTTCGGAGTGGATTTTGCCCTGCTGCTGGGTCTTCTGACTTTTATTCTGAATTACATTCCTTCCATAGGTTCGATAATCGCCACTGTTCTGGCTGTGCTGATAGCCTTTTTTCAGTTCGGGAATTCACTGGTTCCGGTCTGGATTCTGATTTTGCTCGGCCTGGTCCAGACAGCCATTGGCAATTTTTTAGACCCCAAACTCATGGGGCGCAGTCTGGACCTCAGTCCGCTGCTGGTCATTTTTGCCTTGATTTTCTGGGGCTGGCTGTGGGGAATTGCCGGGATGTTCCTGGCTGTCCCGCTGCTGGCGGTGGTCAAGATCATATTTGAAAATGTGCCGTCTCTCAAGTTTCTGGCTGTTTTGATGAGCAAATAAAAATAGGTGTTTGGCTTTTCCTGCTCCCTTAGCCGGTAGGCAAATCAAGGTCGAATCTGATAATCGGGAGGAATCCGGCAGGGGGGTAAAGGCGCGAGAATAGCATCCTGCCGGGTCAGTCTTTTTTATCCTCAGCGGGCGTTTTTAATTCGGCCTTCGTCGCCGGGGCAACGATAAACGCCTCCTCGCTGAAGACCCGGAATCTGTTTTTGAGCATCTTCTTCAGGGCTTTCTGGGCGGCTTTCTGTTCGGCGCTTTTCTTGGATGGACCGCTGGCCCTGGCCAGGACCTTATCGCCCGACAGAACCTCGACCGTAAAGACGCGGTCGTGGGCCGGCCCGCTTTCGGTGATAGTCCGGTAGACCGGCCCCGGCAGCTTCTGCTGTCCGAAGTATTCCTGCAGGGCTGACTTGAAGTTGTTTATCTGGAAATTGTCCCGGGGCAATTTTTTGAAATGCTTTTTGACCAGAACCTGCAGCACCTGACGGCTGGTTTCAAAGCCGCTGTCCAGGTAAACCGCTCCCATGACGGCTTCAAAGGTTCCGGCCAGAATGCTCTTCTTCCGGCGCCCGCCGCTTTTTTCTTCTCCGCGACCAAGAAGGATGGCTTTGTCCAGGCCAAGCTTTCTGGCCAGGATGGATAGCGAACTGGTGGAAACCAGGGCTGCCTTCAGCTTGGACAATTGCCCCTCGCCCAGGCCCGGGTAGGCCTGGCGAAGAAAATCGGCTAGAACCAGACCCACCACCGAATCACCCAGAAATTCCAGGATTTCATTGTCCTGAATCCTGTTTTCCGGGTGTTCATAAGCATAGGAACTGTGGGTAAGCGCCTGTTTCAGAAGGGCCGGGTTCTGGAAGCGGTAACCGAGTTCTTTTTCAATTGAGACCAAGTTTATTTCCGCCTTCTATAATGGGTTTCAATCATTCTTTTCGAACGGATAAGCGATTTTCCCGCCGACCACGGTCATGACCACGGCCCCGCGTAAACTGGTGTTGAGAAAAGGAGTGTTTTTGCTTTTCGACTGAAGTCCTTCCCGGGCGAACACGGTCTGCCCCTCAAGATCCAGAAGGGTCAGGTCGGCATCGGCCCCGATTTTTATTTGACCTTTGTTTTCCAGCTTCAGCAACCTGGCCGGAGCTGTGGCCAGGGCTTCTATCAAGCGTTCCAGCGGAAGCTCTCCGGTCCTGACCAGCCTGTCCAGCAGGGAAGGGACGGCAGTCTCCAGCCCGTTGATGCCGAAGGGGGCTTTTTCCAGCCCCTGGTTCTTTTCCGACTCGGCATGAGGGGCGTGGTCGGTGGCAATGACCTCAATCAAGCCGCTTTTCAGGGCCTGGAGCAGTGCCCGGCGGTCGACCTCGGTCCGGAGGGGCGGATTGACTTTATAAACCGAGTTCCGGGTGAGAAGCTCCTCTTCGGTCAGGAGCAGATGGTGAGGGGTGACCTCAGCCGAAACCGGAGCTCCGGCCGCTCTGGCCCAGTCAAGCAGGGCTACCGAACCGGCCGTGCTCAGGTGGGCTAAGTGGACCGGCCGGCCTGTATTCCTGGCCAGAACGATGTCCCGGGCCACCATGATTTCTTCGGCCGCGGCCGGAATTCCAGGGAGGCCAAGAATTCTGGATACCCGGCCTTCATTGATAATCCCGCCGGAAGCCAGTGATTTTTCCTCGCAGTGGTCAATCAGTAATCTGCCCAGCCCGGCCGCTCTTTCCATAGCCTGTTTCATCAGGGCGCTATTCCAGACGGGCTGGCCGTCATCGGAGAAGGCAGCCGCCCCGGCCGCAGCCAGCTCTTCCAGCGGGGCCAGCTCCCGGCCCATCTGTCCGCGGGTAATCGCCGCCACCGGCAGGATGTTTACCACCGCCTGCCTGCCGGCCCTTTCTTTTATGAGATTAATTATTTCGACCGAGTCGGCCACCGGACTGGTGTTGGGCATGCAGCAGATAGTGGTGAAGCCTCCCCGGGCCGCAGCCCGGCTCCCGCTTTGAATCGTTTCCTTGTGCTCGAAACCTGGTTCCCGGAGGTGGACATGCAGGTCGATGAAGCCCGGCACCACCAGCAGACCGCCGGCCTCCACTACCCGGTCGGCATCAATCCGGATTTCAGGTTGAATGGAGGCGATCCGACCTTCGGCCAGCAGCAGGTCGAAGATCCCGTCGACCTTCCGGCCCGGGTCCAGCACCCTTCCTTTCCTGATCAAGAGTTTCAAGCTTGAACTCCCGACTACCAATTATATCCTATTTTTTGTTGAGTTTGACCTGGGGTTCGGTAATCAAAACTTCGTCGACTCCGTCAATTTCTTTCAACCGGACTTCCACCCTTTCTCTGCGAGAAGTTGGCAAGAGCCGGCCGATGTAATCCGGCCTGATCGGCAGTTCCCGGTGCCCGCGGTCGATGAGCACGGCCAGTTGAATCGTCCGGGGACGGCCCAGGTCGAAAATGGCCTCCATGGCTGCCCGGATGGTGCGACCGGTAAAAAGAACGTCGTCTATCAGCAGGACGTCCCGACCGTCCAGCCTGGCCTTGACCTCGTTTTTTTCAGGAACTTTGTTTTTGTCTGACTTCTTAAGGTCGTCGCGGTAGGGAGTGATGTCCAGAGTGATGACCGGCACCTCCAGCCCTTCGCTCTGCTCCAGAATATCGGCGATCCTTCTGACCAGGTAAATGCCTCTGGTCTTGATACCCACCAGAACCAGATTTTTCAGGTCCCGGTTTCGTTCGGCGATTTCGGTGGCGATCCGCACCAGAGTCCGGCGGATTTTTCCGTTGTCCATCACCCGGGCTTTGACTTTGTTTTTCATCAACGACCTCGCGCTTATTAATTGAAAGAGTTATATTTAGCTAAAAACCGACAAAAGTCAAGGCTGGAGAAGACGGAGACTTCCGCCCCCGAAAAGCCTTCTGGCCAGCGAGACATCGGCGGCGATTTGCCGGCGGAGCGCTTCAACCGAGGGAAATTTCTTTTCCTCCCGGAGCTTTTTCAGCAGATAAAGCCTGGCCTGCCGGCCGTAGAGTCTTCCGGAAAAATCGAGCAGATGAGCTTCGACCGAGGGCTGCCGCCCGCCGATGGTCGGCCGGAAGCCGATGTTGGCCACGGCCGGGCGGGTTCTGTTTCCAATTGCCACCAGGCTCAGGTAAACTCCGGTCGGCAATATTTCGTTTTGCGTTTTCAGGTTGACGGTGGGGAAGCCAAGCTTCCGGCCAAAGCCGCGGCCCCTGATAATGGTCCCGACGATCTCGTAAGGCCGGCCCAGCAGCCTGGAGGCCAGGTCTACCCGTCCCTTTTCCAGAAGATTTCTGATCAGGCTGGAACTGACCTGGGTTCCGCCCTTTTTCACCGGCCTGACCGCCACCACCTTGAAACCATGACGACGTCCGAAAAGTTTGAGTTCCTTTACGCCGCATCGTCGGTTATGGCCGAAGCGGAAGTTTTCCCCGACCACCACCTCGCGGATTCCCAGCTTGGACTTCAGGATTTTTCCGGCGAATTCCCGGCCGCTCAGAGCCGCCAAGTCCCTTTCCAGCGACAGGACCAGACAGTAATCGAGGCCGTGCTTTTCCAGGCATTCAAGTTTCTGCCGCCCGGTCTGGATCAGGTTGATTTTCCTGTGATTTAACACCCGGTCCGGATGGGGTGAAAAGGTCATCAGGCCCGAGGCCGCCCCCAGCCTCCGGCTTCGCTCGGCCAGTTTTCTCAAAATTTTCTGATGGCCGAGGTGGCAGCCGTCGAAGATACCTATGGCCAGGACGGAGTTCCCGGTCAGGCGTTTCAAACGGGGTGACAGGCCGCGGAAAACTTTCATCGAGTTCAGAGTTTGATGGCTTCAACCTTCTTGAGATAGTTGAGTTTAAGCTGGGAGAGAATGGCTTCCAGGAAATTTTCTTCTTCCGGCTCCAGGTTGCCCTTGGTCCGGTCGCGCAGCAGGTCCAGGATATCGATCAGCCTCCTGGCGTACTCCAGGTTGGTTTCGAGCTGATTGGTTCTTGGGTCTTCCAGCAGACCAAGCTTTATCAGGGCCTGGGTATAGATCGGGAAGACGATGGAACTGAACTCCAGCGGGGGCATGAATTCCCGGGCTTCTTCGGAATCCGGTCCGTTTTTGGTTCTGTCGTCCATATCGCTCGGCATCCCTTGTCCGATGGCTTAAAGACTCCGGGTTGAAAAAATCAAGTCTTTAAGGTAACTTACGGACTTAAATCATAACCATTATAAGAATAAAATTCAAGGGGAGGCCCGGCAGTGAAATCGGAGGCTGAGGTCGGAGAAAGGTTCAGGCAACTGGTGGAAATCATAGCCAGGCTGCGCTCGCCCGGGGGCTGTCCCTGGGACCGGGCCAGAAGCCGAGGGGATATTCTGAACTATTTCCTGGAAGAGGTCTATGAAGCCGTGGAAGCTATCGGCTCCGGGCGACCGGAAGCCGCCAGGGAAGAACTGGGCGATGTGTTGATGGAAGTGGTTTTCCTGACCAGGTTTTACGAGGAAGAAGGCCTGTTTACCATGGCTGAGGTCCTGGAGGGCATCAACCGGAAGATGGTCGAACGCCATCCGCATGTCTTCGGACAGAAAAGCAAGTTGAGTCCGGAGTCGGTTCTGGCCGGCTGGCAGAAGAATAAACTGCTGGAGAAAAGACGACAGTCGATACTGGACGGGCTTCCGGCTTCCGCCCCTTCTCTGGTCTATGCTTTCCTGCTGGGACAGAGGGCGGCTGCCCACGGCTTTGACTGGCCAGAGGCTGACTCGGCGCTGGAAAAGGTCAAAGAAGAGATAGCCGAGCTGGAAAAATCGCTCAAAAATAAAAACAAAAAAAACCGGCAGGTGGCGGAGGAGCTGGGCGACACTCTTTTTTCGCTGGTCAACGTCTGCCGGTTGCTGGGCTTTAACCCGGAAATTGTCCTCCGTGAGGCCGGTCGCAAATTTGAACTGCGCTTCCGGCGGCTGGAAAAAGAATTGAAAAAGAAGGGACGTGAGGTCAGAGAATGTTCTCTTCAGGAACTCGACCGGGTCTGGGAAAAGGTAAAGAAAAATAAACGGGCCGCCGGCCGACCCCTGAAGAACATATCAAACAGAAATTCCCGCCGGAAGAAAAAATAAAAGATTTCCGAAAAGAAATTCCGGAAGCGGGCGAAAGGTCGCCCGGCCGGAGCCTCAGTCTTTTCTCTCGGCAGCCAGGGCCTCTTTTTTTCTCAGCAACAACGAAGCTTTGATGAACTCATCCAGGTCGCCGTCCAGAATTCGGTCGGTATCGCCGGTTTCCAGTCTGGTCCTCAGGTCTTTGATCATCTTATAGGGGTGGAGAACATAGGAACGAATCTGATTGCCCCAGGCGATGTCCGACTTCAGGTCCTCCAGTTTATCGATCTTTTCCAGCTTTTTCTTTCTCTCGATTTCATACAGCCGGGCTTTAAGCAGCTTCATGGCCCGGGCTTTATTCTGATGCTGGGAACGCTCATTCTGGCACTGGACGACTATTCCGGTCGGCAGGTGAGTGATTCTGACGGCCGAATCGGTCCGGTTGACGTGCTGGCCGCCTTTGCCCGAGGCCCGGTAGGTGTCTATTTTCAGGTCATCGGGATTGATTTCGATTGCGATGTCTTCGTCTATTTCCGGGTAGACGAAGACGGCGGCAAAGGAAGTGTGTCGGCGTTTGTTGGCGTCGAAGGGGGAGATCCGGACCAGCCGATGCACCCCGGATTCCTGGCTGAGCAACCCGAAGGCGTAATCACCCTCGACTCTGACGGTGGCGCTCTTCAGTCCGGCTTCTTCTCCCGGCTGGAAATCGATGACTTCGGTCTTGAAACCCTTTCTTTCGGCAAACCTCAGGTACATGCGAAACAGCATCTGGGCCCAGTCCTGGGATTCGGTGCCGCCGGCCCCGGGATGAATGGTCAGGATGGCATTGCGGGAGTCATCTTCGTCAAAAAAGAGCGTCCGCAGTTCGGCTTCCTGAAGCTCGGCCTCGAAGGATTTGAGCGACCGGTTGAGCTCGTCCACAACCTTTTCGCCCTCTTCGGCCAGTTCCAGCAACACCTCAATTTCTTCCCGGTCAGTTTTCAATTTTTTGTAGAACTGCAGGTCTTTTTCCAGCTGTTTTTTTCGGATCTGCAGGGCCTGGAACTTTTTCTGGTCATTCCAGGTCTCGGGGCTGGCTAACTGACTGTTGATGTTATCTAATTCTCGGCTCTTGTTATCCAGGTCAAAGAAAACCTCGAACTTCTTCCAGCTGGCGGAAAAGGGCGACTGCTTTTTCCCGGCTTTCGGCCAGGTGTTCTAACCATTCGGTTTCGCTCACTTCTGTCTCTCCTGATAGAGGCAAGATAGAGGAGAAAAGACCTTCTGTCAAGGCCGTCGGGCCCAAAAAATGCCGACCGGATCAAGCCTGCCGGGCCTCTCGTTACTGCTGGACGATAAAAAAACCGGGGTTACGGGCAGATCTGGCGACCAGTTCGGACAGGGCTTTCTGGGCTTCCTCCCGGGTTTTGTAACCTCCCAGCCAGACCCGGTAAATCGGCTTCCGGTCCCTGGCAAAGGGCTCCTTGACTACCGCATTATAACCCTGTTTCTTGTACTTTTCGGCTTCCAGCCTGGCGCTCGGCCGGTCGTTAAAAGCCCCGACCTGGACGAAATAATTCCCCCCGGTGGTCGGCACGGCGGTTTTAGTAGGGGTTGTCGTTCTGGAGGGAGCGGCCGTCGATTGCTCGGCGGTCCTGGTCGGAGCCGGGGCCGATTGCTGGCCGGTTCTGGAGGGAGTCTGGCCCACCGGCTGTTCGGCCGATTTGGTTTCGGGCTGACTCTGGACGGAGGCGACGGTCTGTGAACTCTGGGCAGCCGCACTGCCGGAACTTTCTTCGCTGGCCGGCACCGGCACCGGGGCGCTTACTGCCTCTTCGGCCTTCTGGGCAGTCATGGTTTTGACCATCAGGTCAGCCTGCTTTTTTCCGACCTGAACTCCGATGAAGAAGATGACTGCTCCCAGGAGGATTATGCCCAGGATGATGACTACCAGAATGGTCGACGATACCTGAATTTCTCTGTAATTTTTCATCATGGAAGTGGTCACTTCTCCTTGGATTTATCGAAGGAAAAAGCCCTGAGGATTTCCAGCGGCAGCGGGAAGACTATGGTGGAATTCTTTTCCGAGGCCACTTCGGTCAGGGTGCCCAGAAAACGCAGCATGATGGTCTGGGGATTCTGGGAGATGATTTCGGCGGCCTGGGCCAGCTTGGTTGAGGACTGGAATTCACCGTCGGCGTGAATAACCTTGGCCCTTCTTTCTCTTTCGGCTTCAGCCTGCCGGGCGATGGCCCTGACCATCGTTTCCGGAAGGTCGATGTGCTTGATTTCCACCAGCTGGACCTTGACTCCCCAGGGGTCGGTGTGCTGGTCGATGATTTCCTGAAGCTGGGTGTTAAGTTTCTCCCTTTCCGATAACAGCTCGTCCAGCTCGACCTGACCCAGGACGCTGCGCAGGGTGGTCTGCGAGAGCTGGGAGGTGGCATAGAGGTAATCCTGGACTTCCAGCACGACCTTCAGCGGATCCATAACCCGGAAATAGAGAACGGCGTTAACCTTGACCGAGACATTATCCTTGGTGATTACGTCCTGGGGCGGGATGTCCATGACGATTAACCTCAGGCTGATTCGAACCATGCGGTCAATGGGCGCAAAAACAAAAATCAGTCCGGGCCCTTTGGGCTTGGATAGCACCCGGCCCAGCCGGAAGATAACCCCTCTTTCATATTCTTTCAGTATCTTGATGCAGTTTAGAAGATACAGAACGACGATGGCGGCCACGATGATAGGGAAAGTAATCATGTCAGACCTCCTTTTATGGACAGGTTATCCTGCCCCCTATATCTTTCTAACCTTTAAGGTCAGGTTATTCTTGACTTCCACCACTTCCACCTGGTCGCCGCGGGACAGGGGTGCGTCGGCCACTGCCCGCCAGATCTCGCCGTGAACAAAAACCTTACCTTCCTGGCCGAACCAAATCAGGACTTTTCCGGTTTCTCCGGTCATGCCCTCTTTCCCGGTTATGGTTCTTCTGGTATGAGCTCTGATAACCAGGTAGACCAGGAAGATGAAGACCAGGGAAACGCCCAGGGCCACCGGTATTATGAATTTCAGGCTGGGACGGAGCTCCGGAACCGGAGACCTGATCAACATGATTGAACCGAGAAGCACCGAGACAATACCGCCCATGGTTAGCGCTCCATAGCTGTGGACTTTAACCTCGAGAATAAACAGGACCGTGCCCAGAATTATCAGCAGCAGGCCCACGTAGTTTACCGGAAGAATCTGAAAGGAAAAGAAAGCCAGCAGCAGGCTGATTCCGCCCAGAACTCCCGGCAGTATGGCCCCCGGGTTGGCGAACTCGAAATAGAGTCCGAGAAGTCCGATCATCAGCAGAATGTAGGCCAGGTTAGGGTTGGCAATGGTCATTAAAAGCTTTTGCCGGAAGGTGAGGGGAATTTCGTGTGTTTCTCGCTCTGTCAACTGGAGCCTTACCAGCCGGCCGTCGAATCTGGTTATCTGTCGGCCGTCGAGAGCCTGAAGCAGCTCGGTCTCTGAAGCGGCCACCAGGTCTATAACTTTTCCTTTCAGGGCTTCCTGTTCGGTATAGCTCAGACTCTGCCTGACCGCGTCTTCAGCCATCCTGACATTGCGGCCTCTTTTTTCGGACAGGGTTCTGATGTAAGAGGCGGCATCATGAGTCACTTTTTCTTCCATGGTTTTGTCGGGCTGGTTCTGCCCGGTGAGCCCGATGCTGACCGGATGGGCCGCGCCGGTGCTGGTGCCCGGAGCCATGGCAAAGACATCGCAGGCCACGGCTATGAAAAATCCGGCCGATGCCGCCCGCGCTCCCGGAGGACTGACATAGGCCGCCACCGGAACCGGCGAGTTAACTATTCCCTCGATTATTTCCCGCATGGAAGAATCCAGCCCGCCGGGAGTGTTAAGCTTGATTATCAGCAGAGAAGCCTGTTCCTCCCGTGCCTTTTCCAGAGCTTTAAGGATGATTTCGGCGGTCACAGGATGGATCGGCCCGTTGACGGTTACGCTCAGGATGCGGGCCTGCAATCCGGGAGCGGCGGCCAGAAACAGGGACAGACATAAAAATAAAGCTGGAATCTTTTTCACGGTAATTCAATTATAAAAAGGCTCGACCTGTAAGTCAATTTATTAATTTAAGACAACGCCGGACGCCGGCTTGACATTTTCAATTTAATAAACTAATTTTAGTCTATTCATTTTCCATTTGCTGGTTACTAAGGAGACCGTTGATGATCAAGAACGACCTGGCCAACCTGCTGGAAAGAAAAGCCAATTTCAGCCGGTCCAAAGCTGTTCTGACCGTGGAAACCATTCTGGAAACCATGAAAAAAGCCCTGCTGGCCGGGGAAAAAATAGAAATCCGGGGGTTCGGCAGCTTCCGGGTCATGCCCAAAAAAACCGGCTTCGGCCGCGATATCAGGCGGAATCGCCAGATTCCGATTGCAGGCGGGCGGCGGGTAAAATTTCGCCCGGGCCAGGATTTCAAAAAACAACTAAAGCAGCAGTCGATTGAATAATCCGGCCGGCTCGGCCGCTCCTTTTGACCTTCACCCCATTTTAATTTCCGGATCTTATTACTCGGCTCTTCCCGACTGAATCAGCCGGGATCGGCTTCTGTCCGGGCGGAAAGAAAAAAATTGTTCACAGCAGCCCTGATTTTTTCAGCCAAGCGTCCTGATAGAGGCCGAGATAAACCCGCTCGGTCTGCTCCACGGTCGCTTCCAGACTGCCCGAAGTGTCTATCAAATAATGGGCGAAAGGAATTTTCTGTTCGACCGGACTCTGGGCGCTGACTCTTTGCAGTGCCTGTTCGCGGCTCAGGCCGTCTCGCTGACGGAGACGTTCGAGCTGAACTTCGGGCCGGCAATGGGTCAGGATGAGGCGGTCATAAAACTGATGGAAACCGGCTTCGACAACCAGGGCGGCTTCGGTGATATAGATATCGTATTCACCCTCATTTTCGAGTTGAGCTACCGTCTGCCTGATTTTTTCCATAATCGGCGGATGAGTCAGGCGGTTCAGAAAATCACGCTCGGCCCGGTCCTGGAATATTATCCCGCCCAGTTTCTGCCGGTCTATTTCCTGATTGTCTTTGAGGATAGTTGGACCGAAGTGCCTGACCAATTTTTGCCAGATTTCCCCCCCGGGCGTCATCAGTTCGCGGGCTATGAGGTCGGCGTTCTGAACATAGCAGCCCTTCTGGCTGAGGATTCCGGCCACCACCGACTTGCCGGTGGCGATGCCTCCGGTCAGAGCTGCGAGCAGCACTTCAATCCTTCAGCCGGGGGTCAATCTTCCACCTGGAAGCGGTAATCTTTGAACCTGACGGCCACCCCCTGTTTCCTTCCTTTCTGCCCCTTTTTTTCCAGTCTGACGGTTACCCCGTCCAGACAGAGTTTAATTTTCTGGCCTTCGGTCAATTCTGGCGGCAGTTCTATAGCCAGGTTGACCTTGGAGCCGACCACCAGGCTGCTGTCAAGAGTAAAATAGGCTCCGGTGGAGGAGATGTTTTCCAGCACCGTTTTTTCTCTGAATTCCTTTCCCTGCGGCAACCGTCCCTCGATCTCGGCCGGCAGAGGAAGTTCAAACCTCCATTCCCGGCGACGGTTGACGTCGACCGCGGTTTTAAGCTGCTTTTTGCCGGTTCGCTTTTTGCTTCTGACTTTTGCTTTTGTTTTTTCCGCCATGATTCTCCCTCTTTGCTCTTCTTAAAATAAAGCCGAATTGATGGCATAGAGCGCCAGCTGCAGACGGCTGTGGGTATCCAGCTTGGAATAGATGCTTTTGATGTGTGAACGGACGGTATTCTTGCTGATGAACAGAATCTTGGCTATTTCTTCGTTGCTCTTGCCCTGACCGATAAGCCGCAGGACCTGAAATTCGGTCGGGGTCAGCTGGTCGAGCGTCTTCTCTTTCATATCCCTTCCGACCACGGAGATGATCCGGTCCATGATGGAGGACATCTTGTCCCGCGGCAGCCAGATTTCGCCTCTGTTGACCACGGCGATGGCCTCGGTCAGCTGCTGCGAGGGGTCATTGAGGTCGAAATAACCCCTGGCCCCGGCATTGATCAGGTTGATGATTTCTTCGTGGGAAGGAATGTTCCCCAGAAGCAGCAGCTGGGTTTTAATCTGGGGCTTGATCAGCTCTTTGATGGCCTTGCAGATTTCCTTAAGGTGGGGGAGCGGCTCCAGGTTTGCAAACAGAATTACCTGGGGTTGGAGCTGCTTGATGGCCTCCATGAAGTTCTCAACGGTACCCTTTTCCACCGTCAGGACGTCAATTTTCCTGTCCGTCTCCAGTGCTTTCATGATTCCGGCCAGCAAAAAATCCGAAGGACAGTAAATGAGCACGGAGATTTTCTCCGTCTTTTGAGCGGGAGTCCTGGGTTCGGTCTTGTTTACTTGCTTCTTTGGCATGCCCTTTTACCCCTTGCCAAAAATTTTCATTCTTTAAGAATAAATATTATAACCGAAAAGGGGTGTCAAGCAAATAATGGCCGGTGCTGGCCGTTTCTGCAGCCAAAGGCACAGAGGAGAGGGGAACTGTTCGGGCTGTTGAGTCAATGGCTCAATTTAAGAACATGTTCTTGACCTGGTGGATTACCTTCGGTCCCCGTGCCGCCGCGGCTGAGGCCGGGAATACCTTGAACTGATGGCAGGGAGATGCGCCGGGCCGCACTCCTGCTATCATTGCCGCCGATCGCGGAAGCAGCGCTGCTGCCGGGAAACCGCAGCCCGGTGCTCAGGCGGGGAATTAATCCACAGGGGAAGTGATAACTTCGAGGTGAGAAGGGTTTAAGATAGATAATAGATAATGGAAACAGGCGAGGGGAGTTACAATTGATTACTGGGTTAGCGAACCGGCGGGCTGCAACTGGAATTTCTTCCTGAGCTCCAGGGTGACCAGCTGCCGGAGCGCATTCTGATCGTTGAATTCAACCCTGACCACCTGGCCGGAAATTTCCAGATGAAGAGGATGAATCAGCATGGCTGTGGCCGGTATTTCCAGACTGAGCTTGAGCACCGTGCCGATTTTTACCGGATTCTTCAAACGGAACCTGGCCATTTCCGAACTGATCGACAGCAGCTCGGTGGTTTCCTTAAATTTCCGGCCGGCGGCGTTTTCGCCCAGAACCAAAGCCGGAAGGGAGAGTTCCAGCTGGCGCTCTCCCCTCCGTTCTCCGGTTACGCCTTGAATGGAGGATTTATTAAGATTTTGGTCAAAACCGCCGTTTTTCATTTCGTCCCTATTTTTACCGATCTCTCTGACGCCGGCAATCCCTCAGGAGGATGAAACCAAGGGTGATTTTTCCGGTTGCTGTTCTCACCTCTTTTTCACCTCGCTCAGTCGTTGGCCAATCATCATCATAAGACGTCGGCCCGGCCTGGTTTTTCTCACTGACCGGCTAATTAATCTCAGGCTTCCTCGGCCCCGATGAAGTAGCGGGAGTCGAGCTCCAGGACCACCCGCCTGAGCTCGGGCTGGCCCGGAACCTGTTCGCTGACCCTGACCCGGCCCTTGATAACAAGGGACAACGGCTGCCCGTCGGCCAGCTTGGGGGGCAGGGAGATGACCAGCTTGAGAACCGTTTTTCTGTCCACCCTGGTTTTCAGCAGGAAGCTGGCCTGTTCGCTGCTGATGGTGGACAGGACGGAATTTTCCCGGAACTCCTGGCCCCGGGCGTCCAGACCGGAAACGGTCATCGGCAGGGTCAGGTTGAATTCCCGGACTGTGGCTTGATCCCCGCCCGGTTGCTCAGAACCTGGAACTCTGGAATGTCTGGCATTCATAGCCGCGCTTCCTTTTCCTTAAAAACCTCGCCCCCAATTTATCAGGCCGACCCGGCTTTTCAATCATCCCTGGGGATGAAAAAACGGGTTAAATTTATCTCACCCCCGAGCTTTTTTCGGCCGGGCTGGTCTCACCCCCGTTCCTTGACAAAAAAAGGCCGGCTGGCTATCATTAGCCAAAGCGCTGGAGGTTATTTTCGGTGAATGAAGAAAGATTGGTGACTCAGATTACTCCCAAGAGCGAAGATTTTTCTCGCTGGTATGTGGACCTGATCAGGCGGGCCGAACTGGCTGATTACGCTCCGATGAAAGGCATGATGGTCATCAGGCCTTACGGCTATGCCATCTGGGAAAATATCCAGAGGTTGCTCGACCGGCGCATCAAAGCCAGCGGCCACGTCAATGCCTATTTTCCGGTGTTCATACCGGAGAGCTTTTTACGGAAGGAAATGGAGCATCTGAAAGGTTTTGCTCCGGAAGTGGCCTGGGTGACCCACGGCGGAGAAGATGAGCTGGAGGAAAGACTGGCCGTGCGGCCGACCTCCGAGGCCATCATCGGCCATATGTATTCCAAATGGATTCAATCCTGGCGGGACCTGCCGGTGCTGATCAACCAGTGGGGCAACGTCGTCCGCTGGGAAAAAGTAACCAGACCTTTCCTGAGGACGACGGAGTTTCTCTGGCAGGAAGGTCACACCGCCCACGAGACCTTTGAGGAAGCCCAGGAAGAAACCCTCCGCATTCTTGAGATGTACCGAGAGTTCGTGGAAACCGAACTGGCTATCCCGGTTCTGGCCGGGAGAAAAACCGACCGGGAAAAGTTTGCCGGAGCCGAAGCCACCTATGCCATCGAAGCTCTGATGTCCGACGGTAAAGCCCTGCAGATGGGCACCTCCCATAACCTCGGCCAGCATTTCGCCCGGGTTTTCGACATCAAGTTCGAGGACCGTAATCAGAAGCTCCAGTATGTCTGGCAAACTTCCTGGGGAGTTTCCACCCGGCTGATCGGCGCCCTGGTCATGTCCCACGGGGATGATTCCGGCCTGGTGTTCCCGCCTCAGGTAGCGCCGATCCAGGTGATAATCATCCCGATCTCCATCGGCAACTGGAGAGAAAGCGTGCTGCCGGCGGCCCGAAAACTCAAAGATTCTCTGCAGCAGGCCGGCTTCAGAACCCACCTGGACGACCGGAGCGAATATACTCCCGGCTGGAAGTTTTCCGAATGGGAAATGAGGGGCGTGCCGCTGCGCCTGGAGATAGGTCCGAGGGATGTTAAGAACAACCAGGTCATTGCCGTCCGCCGGGATACCAAAGAAAAAAGCGCTCTGGAGATGAGAGGAATAGAGGACAGGGTCGGTAAGATGCTGACCACCATTCAAAAAGCCCTGTTTGAGAAAGCTCTGGCTTTCCAGAAAGAAAACACCAGAGAGTCGGAAAATTACGATGAGTTCAAGAAGACGATCGAAGAAAAACGCGGTTTCATCCGGGCCGTTTGGTGCGGGAGGGAAGAATGCGAAGCCCGAATAAAAGAAGAAACCATGGCCACCATCAGGGTTATCCCCTTCCAGGAAAATAATATCAACGGAAAATGCGTTTGTTGCGGGCAGGAAGCCAGGACCAGGGCTTATTTTGCCAGGGCCTATTGAGCCGGCCCTGACTTTTCCGGACGCCTGATTTTAAGGCGGCCTGGGGAGGGGGCGTGAGTCAGGATTCGACCTACGACCGGGAAAGGAAGGATATGGTTGACTACCAGATCCGCCGCCGCGGGGTCAGCGACCGAAAAGTCCTGAAAGCCATGCTCAGGGTGCCCCGCCATCTTTTTGTCCCGGAGCAGATGAAAGAACTGGCTTACGGCGACGAACCGCTGCCGATAGGCGAGGGCCAGACCATCTCCCAGCCCTACATTGTGGCCTATATGACCGAAGCCCTCAGGTTGCGCGGCCGGGAAAAAGTGCTGGAAATCGGAACCGGCTCCGGTTATCAGACAGCCATTCTGGCCGAGATAGCTAAAGAAGTCTATACCGTGGAATTGATTCCCGAACTTTCGGCCCGGGCCAGGGGTCTTCTGGAAAAGCTCGGTTATCGAAATATTCACTTTCGGATTGGAGACGGCACCCTTGGCTGGCCGGAGCATGCTCCCTATGATGCCATTCTGGTTTCAGCCGCTCCGGCTTCGGTGCCGCCAGCCCTGGTTGATCAGCTAAAGGTGGGCCGGAAGATGATCATCCCGGTCGGCACCGATTTTCAGGAACTGGTTCTGGTGACCAGAAAAGAAGGCGGCTGGGAAGAACAGAGACTGATCGGCGTGCGCTTCGTGCCTCTTATTACCGTGCATTGAAATAATCCTGATTTCAGGGCAAAATGATGGCAGGAGAAAAAAAGTGCAGCAAGCGGCTCTTTTGAAGCGGGCGGTTATCGTGACGGTTCTGAGCCTGGCGGTTATGACCCAGCTTTACTGCCAGTCCGGCCGCCGGGATAAGTTCATCAAGGTTTTTCTTCCGGGGGGCCAGGAAATCATGGCCGAGCTGGCCGTGACTCCGGCCGAAAGGGAAAGGGGCCTGATGTTCCGGGAAAAAATAGAGCCGGACCAGGGGATGTTGTTTGTTTTCGAGGAAGAAGACCTGTATTCTTTCTGGATGAAAAATACCCTGATTCCCCTGGATATAATCTGGATCAACTCTCACCGGCAGATAGTTCATATCGAAAAGAACGTCCCGCCCTGCACCCAGGACCCCTGCCCGGGTTACATGCCGCGCCAGCCGGCCCTCTATGTGCTGGAACTTAAGGCCGGTCAGGCCGAGGCCAATAACCTCCAGCTCTATCAGAGGGTGTCTTTTGTTCTCCCGGCCTGGGTGAAGAAAAAATAGGGGGAGCCGGCAAATCGGCGTCGGCCTAATTTCCTGTTTGATAGATCAACTGCGGTTTCTTCCCGGCTGTCTGGCCGTGGTAGAAAAGCCACTGGTTGTAATATTCTTCATTCATGTATATTTTTATGGCTTTCCGGTCGGAAGAGCTGACCACTCCCACAATCTGCGGATTTCTTATTTTTTTCAGGTTGTCTTCGGGCACCACCAGCAGTTTATCGGCTGACTGAGTCTCTCCGGCCCGGACCGTTCCCCGCCCGGCCTCGGCCGGGGAGGGGAGCAGAAGCAGGTTCCACTTTCCGGTTTCCGACATCGGGTCGCGGTAAACTCTCCTCAAGCATTTTTCCTTGACCAGGTCTTCCAGCGAAGAAGGGTAGGCTCCCGGCTTTTTTTGTTGATAGAGCCTGACGGCCTCGACAAACTGTTTGCCCCGGAAAATCAATTCCTCTTCCTTTTCTCGCCGGAGCTGGGTTTCCAGAACCGGAACGGCCACCAGCAGCCCGAGGCTCAGAACAAAAATGGCGATCAGCAACAGGAGCAGAGTATAGCCGGGCGGTTGAGAAAATTGGAATGATAACAGCCTGCGCCCCGGCTGGCCATTAAAACCGGGCTGTCTTTTTTCCCGGGCCGGTCTGGAGGTTTTTCCGGTTATCATGCCGGTTTTGGCTACCAGGTGTTATAAAGGGTGCCGTCCAGGGCTTTGGCTTCCGAGCCCGACTTAACGTCCACCACTCCCAGGTTCTCGTAGGGGACATATTCGTCAGCCGGTGGCATCTGCCTGACCTCAACCCAGGTTTCGTTGGAACCGGTAATGGGGTCAATGGGCAGAGATTTCAGATAGTTTTCTTCCACCAGCGACTGCAGGCTCGGCGGGTATTTATGCTTATCCTGGTAATACTGGTCGATCATCTTGCGCATGACGAACAGATTTTCCTTGAGAACAGCCTCTCTGGCCCGTTTGACCGACATCTGGTACTGGGGCACAGCCAGTCCCAGCAGGATGCCGATGATTGACAGGACTATCAGGATTTCTATCAGGGTGAAGCCTCGGTTATTGTCTTCCGGTCTCATGCTGCCCATTTTACCAGTCGCTGTATTTTGTTCCGTCCAGAGCCTTAGCCTGGCTCCGGGTGTAAACGTCATAGACATTTTCTCCCCCCCAGCTGTCGGAATCGGGTTTGTCCTGGTAGGAACGGAGCCCCCAATCGTAAGAGTTGGTCATCGGGTCCAGGGGGATTTTTCTCAAGAAGCGAACCAGAACTTTCTTGCTGGTCTTCCGGCCTGATTGGTCGCTGACCTCCTGCTCCACTTCCACCCCTCTGACCAGGGTTTCGAGGTCCGGAGGGTAGCCGAAGCTTTCCGGCTCCACCTTGATTTTCTTCTCGTCGGCCAGCTTTTTGTAATCGTCGATGGCTTGCCTGATCATCCTTAGATTTTGCTGGAGCTGGACTTCCTTTTCCCGTTTGACCGAGGTTTCGATGACCGGCACGGCCACCGCGGTGAGCAGGGCCAGAATGGATAGGGTAACGACCATTTCCAGGAGGGTAAATCCCTTTAGCCTCCGTTCCCGGATGCTCCTGGATGAGTCCATCATATTTTTTATCTTAATTAAAACCTGTTACGGTCACCTCTGGAACGCGACTGGTTGAAACCGTGGGGCCGGCGGTCGTGGAAATGACCGTGGCTGCGACGTTCTCCTTCGGTCTTGGGCCGGGGCTCGGTTTCTTCCAGCGCTTTCTTGCTCAGACGGATGCGGTTGTTTTCTTCGTCGACGTCGATCACTTTGACGGTCAAAATCTGTCCCAGGCTGATTTCATCTTTGATGTTGCGAACCCGGTAGGGAGCCACTTCGGAAATATGAAGCAGCCCGACAATGTTGGGCAGAATTTCGACAAAGGCTCCGTATTCTTCCAGCCTGACCACCTTGCCGGTGTAGACTTTGCCCAGCTCCACTTCGGCCGTGATTTCTCTGATCATCTGTTTGGCTTTCTCGGCCGATTCCACGTCGTTGGCGGCGATGGTCACCTTTCCGGTTTCCTCGATATCGATCTTGGCGTTGGTCTGGGCCACAATTTTTTTGATCATCTTGCCGGCCGGTCCGATGACATCGGGCACCTTTTCCGGGTTGATGAACAGGATGAATATCCTCGGGGCATAGGGTGACAGCTCGGGTCTCGGCTCGGGCAGAACCGCCTTCATTTTTTCCAGAACCTGAAGCCTGGCTTCCCGCGATTGCCACAGGGCCTCTCTCAATATCTGGGGTGTCAGGGAGGGAATCTTCAGGTCGAGCTGGATGGCCGTGATTCCCTTTTCCGAGCCGGTCACCTTGAAATCCATGTCGCCGTAGTGATCTTCCAGACCGGCGATATCGGTCAGGATGGCGTAGCGGTCGCCTTCCTTCACCAGCCCGGTGGCGATTCCGGCCACCACCATTTTCAGCGGCACGCCGGCGTCCATCAGGGCCAGGACTCCGCCGCAAACGGTGGCCATGGAGGACGAGCCGTTAGATTCCAGAATGTCGGACACAATTCTGATGGTATAGGGGAAAGTCTCCTCGTCGGGAATGGCCGGCAGGATGCCCTTTTCGGCCAGGGCTCCGTGCCCGATTTCCCTTCTTCCGGGAGCTCTCATGAACGAGACTTCTCCGACGCAGAAAGGCGGGAAATTATAATGCAGCATGAATCTCTTTTCGGCTTCTTCTCCCAGACCGTCGAGCCTCTGAACATCCTCAAAGGTGCCCAGAGTGACCGTGGCCAGGCTCTGAGTTTCTCCGCGGGTGAAGAGGGCGGAGCCGTGGGTCCGGGGAAGCAGCCCGACTTCGATGCTGATCGGACGCAGTTCGTTGAAGGCCCGGCCGTCGGCCCGACGTCCTTCGTTCAGCACCAGCTCCCGCACCAGCTTTTTCTGCAGGTTATAGAAAATGTCTTTGGTTTGAGTGATTTCTTCCGTATTCTCTTTGGGAATATCAGCCAGCAGGCGGTTGAGGATTTCATCGGCCGCTTTTTCGCTGGCTTTCTTATCCTTGATTTGAATGGCCTGAAGAAGTTCCTCCCGTATTGACTCTTCGACCTTTTTAACCTTTTCCGGGTCCGGAGTCTTGGCCTGAACCGGGAGCTTCTTTATGTTTAGCTGACTGAACAGCTCTTTCTGGGCCTGAACAATCTTCCTGATTTCCGCCTCGGCCAGCAGCAATCCCTCCAGCACCCTTTCTTCTTCCACTTCGTTGGCCCCGGCCTCAATCATGCAGATGCCGTCTTCATTGCCGGCCACCACCATATTCAGAACCGAATTCTCCAGCTGGCTGGCTCTGGGATTGATTATAAACTGGCCGTCCACCAGACCGACCTTGACCGCTCCCAGCGGAGCGGCAAACGGAATTTCTGAGAAATACAGCGCCGCCGAGGCTCCGATAATTCCCAGGGTGTCCGGTTCGTTTTCCAGGTCGGCCGACAGCAGCAGGGCCACCACCTGGGTGTCCTGGAAATAACCTTCGGGAAAAAGCGGCCGGATCGGCCGGTCGATCAGCCTGGCCACCAGGATTTCTCGCTCGGAGGGTTTACCCTCGCGCTTGAAAAACCCGCCGGGGATCTTTCCGGCGGCGTAGGTGTTCTCCCGGTAATCGACGATCAGCGGCAGAAAATTCTTTTCGCCCGAAACTTCCTTTTTGCAGGTAGCAGTAACCAGCATAATGGTGTCGCCGTAGCGCACCAGAGCCGAACCGTCAGCCTGCTTGCCCACTTTGCCGAGCTCTATGGATAGAGTTCGACCACCGATTTCAATATTGATAGTGTTAGACATGGTTAAAACTCGATTTTACGGCGGATGGCCTATTTTCTAAGGTTCAATTTCTTGATGAGCGCCAGGTACCTCTCCTTATCATTTTCCTTGAGGTACTCCAGCAACCTTTTCCTCTGCCCGACCAGCTTCATCAGACCGCGCCTGGAATGAAAATCCTTTTTGTGGGTCTGAAAATGGGTGATCAGCTGGTTAATCCTTTCGGTCAGGAGGGCTATCTGAACTTCCGGAGAACCGGAATCAGACGCATGCACCTGATTGTCCTGAATGATTTTGGTCTTGGTTTCTTTTGTTAACACTCTTTTAACTCCTTATTTTTCCTGTAAATGATACCAGAAATCGGCCCGAATGTAAAATGCCTAAGATATTGATTTTCGGGGAATTATAATTTTTATCGTTCCGGCCGAATTAATTGCTGCCGGTCAGGACATTCTTTCTGGCCAGTAAAGTCCGGGCGTAACGGGACTGCCAGCGGCCTTCAGCCTTTTTAATCTCTTCCAGTCTGGCCTCGATTTCAGCCAGGGTTAAGCGATTGATTTTCTTGTTCTTTGCGGTTTTGTCAGCGGCCGAATCAGCCATCTTTTACCTCCAGCGATGTAAAAAGAGCATATTTTAATAGCAGAAATTAGCTGATTTGACAAGGGTTCTCCGCGGTAAGCTCGTTGCCCCTACTGACGGGGGCTCTTTATTAATGAGGGTCCTGTCACGGCGCGCCTCCTCCCGTCCTCGCTCCACCCATCCCCCCGTGGGGAACCCCTTACGCGGTCGGGTGACGGGAGGGAAAGGGGTGACAATTTTCTTTAAGCCTGAAGTGGTGGATAGAAAAAGAGTCTTCGACAAAAATACCCAGCTGATCGCTCGATTCAAATAGAAAGCTTGATAATAGAGAAGGTATGATTTATTCTTGAGAAAGCGCGGAAAGCCATGAACCATAAGATTATGAACCGAAGAGATTTTTTAAGAACCTCGGGAGCGGCGGCGGTCGGGGCGGCCGGGGCCCTGATACTCGGCGGCTGTCGGCGGGAGACGGACTTGGACCTGCTCATCAGGGAAGCCCTGGTGGTCGACGGCAGCGGCCGCCCGCCATACCCGGCCGATGTCGGCCTGAGAGGAAAGCATATAAAATTTATCGGAAAACTAAGAAATGGCCGGGCCCGCCGGGTGATCGAGGCCGGCGGCCTGTGTCTTTCGCCCGGTTTCATAGATGTTCACAACCACACCGATGTCCAGCTTCTGGTCTGTCCGACGGCCGATAGTTTGGTCCGTCAGGGTATAACCACCGTCGTCGGGGGCAACTGCGGCTCTTCCCGTTTTCCGTTCACCCGGGAAATGCTGGAGGAAGAAAATCGGTATTTAAAAGATGAACTGGGGATAGAAGCCGACTGGCAGGACCTGGCCGGATTCTTTCACCGCCTGTCCGCTCAGGGCATCGGAATAAATTATGCCACCCTCGTCGGCCAGGGCACCATCAGGGCGGCCGTGGTCGGTTATGGCAACCGCCAGCCGTCGTCGGAAGAACTGTCGCAGATGAAAGACCTGGCCAGACAGGCGATGAAACAGGGTGCGGTGGGGATTTCGACCGGCCTGGAATATGCGCCCGGGAGCTTCGCCTCTACCGGGGAATTGATTGAGCTTATTTCGGCCATAAAAACTTATAACGGAATTTATGCCACCCACATGCGGGATGAGGAGGATGGCGTCCTGGAAGCGGTGGAGGAGGCCATAACCATCGCCGAAAAAACCGGTGTCAGTCTGGAAATTTCGCACCTTAAGGTCGGTTATCCCCGCAACTGGGACAAGATTGACGCCCTGCTGGAAAAAATAGACCGGGCGGCCGAAAGGAAAATACGGGTGGCGGCCGATGTCTATCCCTATACTGCCTTTGCCACCGGTCTCAGCATCTTTTTCCCGCTCTGGGTCCGGGAGGGCACAAAAGAAGATTTTCTCGGACGCCTGAGAAATCCGGAACTTCAGCCCGGTCTTAGAGAAGCGGTCAACCAGGCCGAGCAGAACGTCGGCACCTGGGATAAGGTGTTGATCTCTTCGGTCCGGACGGAGAAAAACCGCTGGCTGGAGGGGCTGAACCTGGCCCAGGCCTCTGCCCTGCAGGGCAAGGATGTTTTCACTTTTATCCGCGACCTGCTACTGGAGGAAGAAGGGCAGGTGTCCATGGTCTGCTTTGCCATGAGCGAAAATAACCTTCAGAAAATCCTGAAACATCCCTTGACCTGTCTCTGCACCGACGGAGAACTGGCCTCGACCTCCGGTCCGCTTTTTAAGGGCAAGCCGCACCCGAGATACTACGGGAGTTTTCCCCGGGCTATTGCCGAGTATGTGCGGAAAGAACAGCTAATGCCGCTGGAAGAAATGGTCAGAAAAATGACTTCGGCCCCGGCCGAGAAATTCGGGCTTCTTAACAGAGGTCGAATCAAGGAAGGCTACGCGGCCGACCTGGTTCTTTTTGATTTCGAAAAGATACAGGATAAAGCCACCTGGTCGGAACCGCATCAATTTCCGGAAGGCATTCCATACGTGGCCGTAAACGGCCGGATGGTGGTGGACGAAGGGCAGTTTACCGGGGAGTTGCCCGGAGATATCCTGAGACGTGGCTGAGAAAAAAGGTATTAACCTGGAATGAGACCTTTAAGCAAACTTCGTTTTCTGGCCGGTCTGCTGCTGGCGACTTCTATATTTTTTTTGCGGATTGAGGGCAGAGCAGCCGAAAACCGGGTGCTCGAAGCCGGCACCGGAGATGTTTTCGAGCTTCGTTTCCGGCAGTTGCAGCCGGGCGAACCTCTGGTTCTGTTCTGGAAAAAGACCGTTTCCGATTATGCCGGAGTATTTTTCGGCGACAGCAGTTTCTGGCTGAAAAGGGATGAAGGCCAGGGACGTTTTTTGCTGCTGGGGCTGGATGTTATGTCCAAACCCGGGCAGCGGTTTCTGGAATTGGAGCTGTGGGCGGGAGGACAGAAAGTTGAAGAATTGACCATCAACCTGGAAATTGCGGCCAGAGATTTCCCGAAGAAAAAATTATCCGTCGACCAGAAATATGTGACCCCGCCGCGGCAGGTCCTCGACAGAATCAAGAGGGAGTCGGAGCTGCTGGCCCTGGTCTATAGCTCCAGCAGTCCCGACTGGCTGGCCGAAGGACCGTTTCTGCTGCCCTGCCGGGGAAATCTCTATCCCAATTTCGGGCAGCAAAGAATATACAACAACGTTCCGCGCTCGGTGCATACCGGTGTTGACATAGCTGTGCCGCTGGGACATCCGATTGCAGCCACCAATTCCGGCCGGGTGGTCCTGGCCTCGGACCTTTATTATTCGGGAAAAACCGTCATCATCGACCACGGCCTGGGTCTGTTCAGCAGTTATGCTCATCTGTCGAAATTGCTGGTCAGAAGGGGAGAGATGGTGAAAACCGGGCAGACCGTCGGGCTGGCCGGCTCGACCGGTCTTTCCACCGGGCCTCACCTTCACTGGGCAGTCAAAGTTTATGAGGCCAGGATTGACCCGCTGTCTCTCCTGGAGTTGGGATTTTAGGCCCGCCTTCCGGGACTGACCTCAGAAAAATATCTGCGCCGGACAGCCTGAGATATGACGGCTAATTCCGTCATATCCATCGATTTGTGGTTGCCTGAGCTCTGCGGCAGGACATCTGCCCGACCCGGTTATGGTTCGAGAATCGCCCCTACGGTTTTCGGTCAGGCCGATTCCGGCGGCAACGAAACGCCGGCGACTGATGATAGGAGACCGGGCGCCTTTTTATCCGCAGGCTGCGCCCCGCGCTGCCGGAAACAACCGCCGGAAATTATTTTTTAAGATAGGTAGCCAGCCAGTCCAGCACCGTCTTCCACCAGAGCCTGGCGTTTAAGGGCTTCTGAATGAAATGATCCTCGTCCGGAAAATAGAGCAACCGGCTGGGAACCCCCATCCGCTGCAGCGAGGTGAAAAACTGCAGCCCCTGCTCCAGCGGCACCCGGAAATCGTTGGCGCTGTGAATGACCAGTGTCGGCGTCTTAAAGTTCCGGACATAATAGCTGGGCGAGAATTTCTGGTACATTTCCGGGTTGGTCCAGGGTGTGCCGCGGTATTCCCACTCCGGGAACCAGAGTTCCTCGGTGGCTCCGTATTCTGAGCGCAGGTCAAAAACTCCGGAATGACTGACCAGACAGTCAAAGATGTCGGTCTGCCCGGCGATCCAGTCGATCATATAGCCTCCGTAGGAAGCCCCGGCCGCCCCCAGCCTGTTCTTATCTATAAACTGGTAGGTGCCGTGCAGATAGCCAACGGCGGTGATGATATCCCGGTAGGGTTTGCCTCCCCAGTCGCCGCTGATCGAATCGGTAAAGGCCTGACCGTAGCCGGTGCTGCCGTGGAAGTTGACCATGGCTACCACATAGCCCGGGGCGGCGAACATCTGGGCATTCCAGCGGTAGTGGAAATTATCTTCCCAGGCTCCCTGGGGACCGCCGTGAATCAGCATCACCAGAGGATATTTTTGGTTCGGGTCGAAAAAGGGCGGCTTGAGCAGCAGTCCGTGAACGCGGTCGCCTTCCGATTCAAACCAGAAATCTTCGGCCGCATTCAACTCCAGACTGGCCAGAAGTTCGGCGTTGACCTCTGTCAGCCGTCTCAACTTCCTGGTGGTCAGGTCAAAGGCATAGAGGTCGTTGGGAGCGTTAATCGCCTGTTTCAGGGCGTAGATGGTCCGGCCGTCGGGAGAAATCCGGAGCGAGCTCAGGAAGTGTCCTTCAAGAATTTTTTCGATTTGTCCGCCGGCTAAAGTCAGCCTGAAAAGGGAAGTCCGGGCTTTGTCCTCGCACAGAAAATAAAGAGCTTTGCTGTCGGGAGCCCAGAGCAATTCGCTCAGCGAATAGTCAAGCTTTTCGGTCAGGTTGCTGAAGGTCTTTTTCTGCCTGTCATAGATAATGAGGTCGAGCTTGTCGGCTTCAAAACCCGGTCTGGACATGGCCCGGTAGGCCAGGTAGCGGCCGTCGGGAGAATACCGGGGGTCGATATCGTTGGCCCGGCTGAGGGTGAGTTTTTCCATCTTCTTTCCATCAGGAGCGGTCAGGAAGAGGTCGTTATTGGTGCCCAGCCCGAGCTTTAACTCCGGGTCGATGTTGCGCACCAGAGCGATTTCTTTTTCATCCGGCGACAGGCAAAAATCGAGTTCTCCGCCCAGGGCAATCGGCGGGGTATCAAAATCGCCCGGGGTCAGGTCCAGCGGTTTTTCGCCCTCCAACGGAAACAAAAAGAGATGACTCCTGGTGCCGTCAAACCAGGAATTCCAGTGGCGGAAAAGAAGATGGTCGTAAATTCTGGCCTTGACCCGGCTGTTTTCCTGCTCCTCAAATCTTTTTCGGTTGGCTTCAAGGTCAGGGCAGTCAGGGAAAACCGAGCTGGTCAGCAGCAGGAATTTTCCCGACCTGGACCAGCTGAAGGAACCGACTCCGCCCGGAAAATCGGTGAGCTTTCGGGCCTCGCCGCCGCCGGCCGGAATTATCCAGACCTGGGGGGAACCGCCCCGGGTGGAGATGAAAGCCAGATGCTTTCCGTCCGGAGACCAGCGCGGAAAATAATCGGCTGCCGGGCTGAAGACAAACGGCACCGGCGTCCCGCCCGCGGCCGGAACCAGGTAGATATCGCTGTTGCCGCGGTTGGTCTCCAGGCTCATGGCCGTGATCACCAGGGCCAGGTTCTTTCCGTCGGGGGAAAGCTGCGGGTCGGTAACCCGCTTGATTTTGATGAACTCGTCAAAGGTCAGAGCTTTCCTGGTCTGAGCCTGAGACAGAGTCAAACCAAGGCTCAAGCCGACGACCGTGATGATAAGGATTTTAAGTGCCCGTCTCATTAAATTCCTCCTGAATGTGGCCGTTTGATTTTTCCGTGAGCATTATAAACGATCAGCCGGTCGCAGGCAAAAGCAGGGTGTGGGGGAAGCGAGCCGTCTGCGGGCGACGGAAGACAGGCCGGGCCGCCTTCCCGGCTGTATTTAAGCCAACGCCTGACACCGGGATAGCAAATAGTATTAGAAATATTTTGCCGCCGGCGGAGTTTTCTGGTAAATAGTTATAAAATAAACTAAATTTGATTAAAATTCGTATTTAAGTGAAAGAGAAGTTAAACCGAAAAGACTGATGAGCATAGAGCTTCAGAATATTCATTACTCCTACGGCCAGGTCAAAGCCCTGAACGGGGTCAGCCTGTCGATCGGGGACGGAGCCACCGGTCTGCTCGGGCCCAACGGGGCCGGCAAAAGCACTCTGATTAAAATCATGTTGGGGTTTCTGACTCCGGCCGAAGGTCAGGGCAAGGTCCTGGGATACGATGTCAGAAGCGAGCAGAAATTCATCCGGCGCCTGGTGGGTTACATGCCCGAGGACGAATGCTTCATTCCCGGACTGGACGCGGTTACTTTTACCGCCCTGATGGGAGAGCTGTCCGGTCTGCCCCGGCAGGAAGCGATGAAACGGGCTCACGAAGTTCTGTTCTACGTCGGGCTCGGCGAGTCCCGTTACCGGCTGGTTGACACCTACTCCTCCGGGATGAAGCAGAGGTTGAAACTGGCCCAGGCCCTGGTCCATGACCCCAAGCTTCTGTTTCTGGATGAGCCGACTTCCAGCCTCGACCCGACCGGCCGGCAGGAAATCCTGGAGCTGATCGGCGAAGTGGCTTCCAGCAAGGATATCCGGGTGCTGCTGTCCTCGCATATCCTGGCCGACATCGAGCTCATCTGCGACCGGGTGGTTATCATCAACAAAGGAGAAATAGCGGCTTCCGGGCGGATTGAAGACCTGAAGATGAAAAACTACCAGCTTTACGAGCTCAGGGTTAAAGGCGAGCTCAACGGTTTCCGCCGGGAGCTGGAGGAGGCCGGCTGCCGGTTGGAAGAAACCGAAGACCGGCTGCTGAAGATTTATACCCCGCCCGATTTTGACCGGCGGCGGATTTTTCAGAGCGCCGCCAGGAACGGAGTCCAGGTCAGACAGTTCATCTGCAGTCAGACTTCTCTCGAAGACCTGTTTGCCAGGGTGGTGGGGGTGGATTAATGGCCGAAGTCAGAGAAAAAGGTTACCATCACTGGGAAGGCCAGCTCCGGGAAAAGGGACCGGTCTTCTGGCCCATCACCCGGACCGGCATCAAGCTGGCCTTTCATCGCAAACGCTTCAAGTTTCTTTTTGCTCTGTCGTTTATTCCGGCCATAACCTTTGCGGTCGGCGTTTACATTTCCGAGCGGCTGGAAGATTTCAAGTTCATGGCCCAGGGAGCGGAAAAAACTCTTCAGGTCAATCCAGGTTTTTTTAAGACTTATCTCAGCCAGGACTTCATCTTTTTTATGATCCTGCTGCTGATGGCTCTGGGCGGAGCCGGACTGATAGCCGACGATTTCCGCCACAAGGCCATTCAACTTTATTTCGCCCGGCCGCTGACCCGGCTTGATTACCTGCTGGGCAAGGCCGGGGTGGTGGCGTTTTTTGTCGGCCTGCTGACCCTGGTTCCGGCCATTGTCCTGTTTCTGCTGAAGCTTCTGTTCTCGGGCAGTTTTAAGTTTTTCCTGGACTATCCCTGGTTGTTGCTGTCGATAATCTTTTATTCAGCCTTTTTGATGGTTTTCTTCACCTGCTATGTCCTGCTGGCCTCTTCCATCAGCAAAAACCGCAATTATGTGATCGCCCTGATCTTTGCCGTTTATTATCTTTCGGAGATAGCCAGCAGGATATTCTATGTTATTTTCCGTTCTCCCTATTCAAAGTTGCTGTCGATAATCGGCAATCTGCAGCAGGTGGCGGCGGGGGTTTTTCAGGTCAAGCCGGCTCAGGATGTGCCCTGGTACCTGTCGTTCCTGGTTCTTTCGGTTTTCTGTCTGCTGGCCTTGATCTTTTTAAGGCGCAAGCTCAGGGGAGTGGAGGTTATCCGGTGACCGCGGTTATTGAAGCCAGGAATCTGTCTCGCTGGTACGGAAACGTCCTCGGCATCAGTGAAATCACCCTGGATATTGAACCCGGAATAACCGCCCTGCTGGGGCCAAACGGTGCTGGCAAGTCGACTTTTATGAAAATCATAACCGGGCAGTTGAAACCCAATATCGGCCGGGTCTCAATCTTCGGTCAACCGGTGTGGAACAACCGCCATATTTTCAGGCGGTTGGGTTTCTGTCCCGAGTCGGATGCTTTTTACGAAGAAATGACCGGCCTTGAATTTTTAACCGGTCTGCTGTCGCTTTACGGCTTCGAGCGGAAAGAATGCCAGGACCGGGCCGGCCGGGCCCTGGAGCTGGTGGAAATGCAGGACGTTAGCCGCAGACCTATCAGGAGTTACAGCCGGGGGATGCGTCAGAGGATCAAGATAGCCCAGACCATTGCCCACGACCCGGAAGTTCTGATCCTGGACGAACCGCTGAGCGGTCTGGACCCGCTGGGCAAGCGGCGGATCATAAGGCTGATTAAAGAATTCCGGGAGGCCGGCAAGACTGTGGTGGTTTCCAGCCATGTCCTGCCCGAGGTGGAAGCCCTGACCTCGGAAATCATCCTGATCCATAACGGCAAAATTCTGGCCAGGGGAGACATTCACTTCATCCGCGAACTGCTGGACAGCCACCCTCACATGATCAGGATCAAATCGCCGCAGTATAGAGAACTGGCCCGACTGCTGTCGGCCGAAGATTATGTTCTTCATATCAGCTTTGAGCCCGAAGCCTCGGCCGTGGTTTTCGAAACCCACCACCGCGACCGCTTCTTCAACCGGTTGAACGAGCTGGTGCTGGACCCGGGTCTGGACCTGGAAGAAATCACCTCGCCCGATGACAACCTGCAGGCGGTGTTTGATTATCTGGTGGAAAGGTAAAATGAGAGAAGAAATACTCAGGGTTTTTTCCTTATATTTTTTTCTGGGCAAGAAGTCCAGCCGGGCCCGCACTTTTTTCCTGCTCAGTTCGGCTGCGGTGCTCATGGCCCTGATAATCCGGACCTACCGTCTGGCCGGCCACTGGACCGAGGACGGGCAGGTGATTTTTCAGAATTTCCTGATGGTCTTCTTCCTGCAATTCCTGATCGTGCTTCTGGGGCTTTTCTACGGGAGCTCAATCGTGGTGGAAGAACTCGACTCCCGCACCCTGCCTTACCTGACCTCCCGGCCGGTGCGACGGATGGCTATCATCGTCGGCAAGTACCTGGCCTACCTGAGCCTGACCAGCATCATGCTGGTCCTGGCCGTTCTTCTGTCGTACCTGATACTCAACCTTGACTCTGAATTCCGGTTGAAGGACCTGGTGACGGTGTTGCGTTATTCGGCCATCCTCTGGCTGGGACTGGCTGCCTACCTGGCTTTTTTCAGTTTTCTCGGGACCTGGTTGAAGAAGCCGATTCTGGTGGGGCTGGCTTTCGGCTTCGGCTGGGAAAGCGTCATCCAGTACTTTCCGGGAACCACCCAGAAGCTGTCGGTGGCCCATTACCTGAAATCGTTGCTTCCTCAGTATGCCAGCAGCAGCGGCAAACTCGGCTTTCTGTTCATCAGGCTGGAGCCGACCAGGCCGCTGGTTGCGGTCTTGATCCTGGCCGGCATAGCGGCCGTTTTTCTATCTCTGGCCTGCCTGATTTTTACTTACAAGGAATATCTGTTCGAGGATTGAATTTCAGCCCGCCCTATAAAGGGGCTCAGGATATCAGAATTCTTTCAGTTCAGGTCCGGGTTTCTTCCTCGGCCTTCTCTCCAGCCAGCCTGGCCTTGAAAAGTTTTTTCAGGCCCTCAATTAAATCTTCTTTGAGACTCAGGTATAGCTTGACATAACGTTCGCCGCCGGTAATTTCCAGGGAATTAAGGGCCTGTCCGACTTCCGGAGCCTCTCCGCTCAAGCCCAGTCCCAGAGCTTTCAGCCCGCTCAGGGTTTCGGCTATCTTCTTATGGCTGTCCGCGGAGTCGGCATAAATCTTAATCTCGGCCGAATAGCTGGGCTGCCGGTAATCGGTAAAAGAGGAAACATAGCGGACTTTCTCCATCAACTTGAAAGCCGGGTTATCGCCGGCTTCAGCCTTGGCCAGACCGGCCGGGACGGTCAGCCAGCCGAAAGTCAGGGCGTTGGTGTTTATATCCTTGAGGTACGGGCGTTTGTCCTTGCTGGCCAGCAGGCTGGGAATCTTGCCCTTATAAACTTCTATTATTTTCTTAACGGCTTTCTCGGAGCCGATGGCCAGATTGGAATCATCCAGGAAAGCCAGACAGCCGATGGCCGATTCTTCAATTTCGATGAATGGGAAAAATGGAATCCCCTCATAATATTCCAGGCTTGACTCCTGCTGATTCTCGGCCGGAATCAATTTCGAACGGTCGTATTTGAGGTTTACCAGGAGAACGGCGTTTTCGGCCGGTTTGTTCATGTCGCCGGCTACGGCCGCTGCCACCAGGAAGACATCGCCGGTCAGGTTGACGAAGGCCTCGGCTTTTTTCCGGTAGGCGGCCAGCTCTTTTTCTTCCTCCAGCGTTTTCTGAACAGCTTTGAGATTAATCATCCGATTCCAGTTGGCCACCATGAAGGCCGAGGTGTCGGCCGGCAGCAGCGTCAGCATGTCCTGGCCGCGGGCCTTTCCGGCCACCGGGATTTGAGGGGCCGGAGCGCAGCTCGCCAGGATAAAAGGTATAACCAGGAATAAACAAAAAGCGGCGGACAACCTGTTTTTTATAGCGGGCATATTTCTCTCCTTCTTTTATTTATACGCAAATAGCCATCTTCCGGTTCATCTCCCTTATCTTATTACAGGACTGCCGTCGGGCACAATAAATCTCTTGCCAATCGGGGGCGAACTGGGCTTAAATAATAAATCTGATTTCTGGCCGGCGGAGGTGCCATGAAGAAAACAACTGGCCTTTTCCTGTTAGTTATGGTTTTTTCCTTTCTGGCCACCGGACCTTTATATTCCGGGGAAGGCTACCCGCAGATCCTGTCGGTGAAGGAGCAGGCCCGGGTGGTCGACTCCTGGCTCGAGAAGAGACTGGAAGTCATCCTGCCCGAGGTCATGAGAAGGGAAGGGGTGGATATGTGGCTGGTCATCTGCCAGGAATATAACGAAGACCCCGTTTACCTGACACTGGTGCCTTTCGAGCACCTTTCAGCCCGCAGGCTGTCGATGCTGGTTTTCTTCGACCGGGGAAAGGAAAAGGGGCTGGAGAAATTTTCTGTCAGCCGCTATCCGATCGGAAACCTCTACCGGGCAGTCTGGAATCCTGATAAGGAACCGGACCAGTGGAAAGCTCTGGCCGAGGAGATAAAAGCCCGCCGACCCCAAAAAATCGGCATTAATGAGTCGGCCACCTTTGCCTTTGCCGACGGGTTGACCTCGACCGGCAAGCAGTTCCTGGTGAAGTATCTTGGACCGGAATATGCCAGGCGGCTGGTTTCGGCCGAGAGACTGGCGGTGGGCTGGCTGGAGCGAAGACTGCCGGAAGAAATTGAGGTCTATCACCAGATTGTTTGCCTGGCCCATCATCTGATAGCCGAGGCTTTTTCTAACGCGGTCATCACGCCCGGAATCACCACCAGCGAGGATGTGGAATGGTGGCTCTGGCAGAAAATCAATTCCCTGGGACTCAGAACCTGGTTTTCACCCACGGTCGACATCCAGCGGCCGCGGTCTTCTCCTTATAAGGATAATGTGATCAGGAGGGGCGACCTGCTGCATTGCGATGTCGGTCTGACTTATCTCCGCCTTAATACCGACCACCAGGAGCTGGCTTATGTCCTGAAGCCGGGCGAAAGTGAGCCGCCGGAGGGACTGAGGGCGGCTCTGGCCGCGGGAAACAGGCTCCAGGATATCCTGGTCTCAGAGTTTGCGGCCGGCCGAACCGGCAACCAGATTCTGGCTGCGGCCTTGAACCGGGCCCGGGCCGAGGGGCTTAAGGGCAGCATTTACACCCACCCTCTGGGCTTTCATGGACATGCGGCCGGGCCGACCATCGGCCTCTGGGATAAGCAGGACGGCGTTCCGGGTCAGGGCGATTATGAGCTGTTTTACGACACCTGTTATTCGATTGAACTCAACTGCCGCTGCCCGGTTCCCGAGTGGGATAACCAGGAGATAGTGGTCGGGCTGGAGCAGGATGCCTCCTTCACCCGCCAGGGGGTTATCTATCTTGACGGCCGACAGACAGCCTATCACCTGATTTATTGAGCCGGGCTCGGGTAAGACTGCCGATCCTGCGGTCGTCTCGCGGTTGCGCGTCGGGCCTAATTTATCGAGCGGATTTTGGACTGCAAGGCAAACATTAAGATGCCTGCTGTTCTCAAGATAACTTTTCTGGGTGAAATCTTCCCGGAAATTTAATATCTTATAACAATAAAAAATCCAAGGAGATTTCAGATGATGATCAGAATTAAAATCGCCCCGGTGGCCGGGAGAATCATCCTGGCGGTGCTGTTCCTGCTGGCTTTAGGCCGGACAGGACTTGATTCGGCCGCTGTTCCGGAAGAAAGGGCCAACTATGAACTGGCCGCACGCTGGACCCCGGCCAGAGTGGCCAAGCTGGTCTTTGACCTGTCGGTTGAAGCCCGCTGGCTAAAAACCGGCGACCGTTTCTGGTACAGTTATGAAACGCCGCGGGGCAAAAGCTGGTACCTGGTTGACCCGGCTGCCCGCAGCCGGAGACCTCTTTTTGACAACGCCCGGATGGCTGCCGACCTGACCAGGATTCTTCTGACTCCCTACGATGCCCAGCACCTGCCAATCAAGACCATAAAATTCGTCAAGAACGATACCGCCATCCAGTTTGAAATTGAGGTGCCTCTGGACAACGACATCTCCGTCGACGGCCAGGTGATGAAAGTCAGCGAGCTGGAAAAAAGGTTCCTCGAGCGCGAAAAAGAAAAAGAGAAAGAGCAAGACACTGAGATGGATAAGACCAGAGTGGAAAAAGAGAAACCAAAGGAGCCCGAGAAGAAAACCAGGGTTCTCGGCTTTGAGTATGAACTGAGAAGCGGCCAGTTGACTCTGATCAAAGATTATCAGCCCAGGCCTAAAAGACCTCGCTGGGCTTCCATCTCTCCCGACCGGAAATGGGTGGTCTTCGCCCGCGACCATAATCTATTCATGATGGATGCCGATAACTACGCCCGGGCTCTGAAAAAAGCCGACGATAAAACCATCCAGGAAATCCAGCTGACCACCGACGGCGAAGAATCTTACAGTTTCGGTCGCCGGCTCCGGGAAGAGGACATCAAGGAATTGCAGAAGGACGAGAAAGACCGGAAGGATTTCCGTCGGCCGGCGATAATGATTTTCTGGTCTCAGGATTCGAAAAAATTCGCCTGTATCCGTCAGGATGAAAGAAAAGTGGGAGAATTATGGGTGGTCAACAGCCTGGCCAGCCCGCGGCCGGTTCTGGAATCCTACAGATACGGAATGCCGGGGGAGGAGAATCAGCCTCAGCCCGAGATTCTGGTGTTTGACCTGTCCAGCCGCGAACGGGTCAGAGTCAAAGCCGAGAAATTCAAGGACCCGGCCTATAACATTTTTACCGCCCCGCGCCCGGCGGTGGTGGAAGACCCGGATGACCCGCCTGCGGTCACCTGGGTTTCGGAGACTTCAGACCGGCTGTATTTCGGCCGCCAGACCAGGGACCTTCACGGTTATGAAGTCTGCCTGGCCGACACCCGGAACGGCGAGGTCAGGACCATCATCAGCGAACGCCTTAACACCTACGTCGAATACCAGCCGCTGCGGCTGATAAGAGGAGGCCGGGAGATAATCTGGTGGTCGGAAAGGGACGGCTGGGGACATTATTATCTTTATGACGGCGATGGCCGGCTCCTGCGCCAGATTACTTCCGGCGAATTTAACTGTCAGGAAGTGGTCGGAGTGGACGAGAAAAACGGCTGGCTTTATTTCTCTGCCTGCGGGCGGGAGAAGGACCAGGATCCGTATTATGAACATCTTTACCGCGTCGGTCTGGACGGCACGAGCCTCAAGCTGCTGACCCCGGGCAACTTTAACCATTCTGTTTCCATGCCCGACTCGGCTCGATTTTTTGTGGTTAATTACTCGCGGGTCGATGCCGTGCCTAAATCCGACCTGTACGATTCCGCTGGCAACAGGCTGCTGGAGCTGGAAACGGTGGAGGCCGGAAACCTTCTGGCGGCCGGCTTTAAGTTTCCGGAGACCTTCACGGTAAAAGCCGCGGATGGAATTACCGACCTGTATGGAGTAATGTATAAGCCGTTTGATTTCGACCCGAACAAAAAGTATCCCATCATTGCCTATGTCTATCCGGGACCGCAAACCGAAAGCGTTTCCAAGAGCTTTGCTCCCAGGAACCAGAACGTTGCTCTGGCCCAGCTGGGTTTCGTGGTCATCGAAGTTGGAAACCGCGGCGGCAGTCCGATGCGCTCCAAGTGGTACCACAATTACGGTTACGGAAATCTGCGCGATTACGGACTGGCCGATAAAAAGGCGGCCATCGAACAGCTGGCCGCCCGCCATCCCTTTATCGATCTCAACCGGGTGGGAATCTACGGGCATTCCGGAGGCGGTTTCATGACGGCCGCCGCCCTGCTGGTTTATCCCGACTTTTTCAAGGTGGGAGTGTCCTCATCTGGAAACCATGAGAACAACATCTACAACCGCTGGTGGAGCGAAAAACATCACGGGGTGAAGGAAGTCGTGGATAAAGACGGCCAGGTCAAGTTCGAATACAGCATCGATAAAAACTCAGAACTGGCCAGGAATCTAAAGGGCCGTCTGCTCCTGGTCACGGGGGACATCGATGACAACGTCCATCCGGCCAACACCCTGCGTCTGGCCGCGGCCCTGATCAAGGCCGGAAAACGTTTTGACTTTTTTATCTTTCCCGGCCAGCGGCACGGTTACGGAGACATGAACGACTACTGGTTCTGGATAAGGGCTGATTATTTCGCCCGGCACCTGCTGGGCGATTTTACCCAACCGGTCGACCTGGTGGAATTGCAGCGAGAGCGAGAGCAGAGCGGAGAAAAGAAATCCGGCCGCTGAAACCAGGCTCTCGCCCGGAAGGGGAGTTGGCCAGAAGATTTTTTCTGATAAAATGGATTTCTGTATATCCGGCCAAAAAGACATGAGGAGGGAGATTGATGACCCTGGATGAAATCATAAAACACCGGCGCAGCATACGTCGCTATGCTGAGCAACCGGTGGAAAGAGAAAAAATCCTGGCCTGCCTGGAGGCGGCCCGCCTGGCTCCTTCAGCCCATAACGCCCAGCCCTGGCGGTTTCTGGTGATAGACGAACCGGAGTTAAAGAACCGGGTGGCCGAAAAGGCTTTTTCCGGTATTTATTCTTCCTGCCAATTTGCGGCCCGGGCTCCGGTGCTGGTTCTGCTGCTGGCTAAAAAGGATTTAATAGCCAGCAGGCTGGGGCGAATGGTCCAGGGGACGCAATTCTATCTGCTCGACCTGGGGATTGCCGGCGAACATTTCGTGCTGAAGGCAGAAGAACTTGGATTGAGCACCTGCTGGATCGGCTGGTTCAACATCAGGGGCGTTCGGAAGGTCCTTAAAATTCCGCGGCGCTACCGGCCGGTGACTATGATCTCACTGGGCTATGCTGCCAGCCGCCCGCCCAGAGACCATGTCAGGAAGAGCCTGGAGGAAATCGCCTGGTTCAACCGGGTCGAGGGTTGAAGGCTTTGCTGGTTTTCGGGCAGGCATCAAGCAGCTACAAGCAGTCTGATGAATAGATCCGACAAATGAGGAGAAAGGAATTGATAATTTTTCTGCTGATTGTCCTCCTTATATACGGCTCGGTAAACGGTTACATCTTATGGCGCGGACTTCAGGCCCTGTCGGGGACGGGCCCGGCCCGGCTGATTTTCAGCCTGCTTTTTCTTGGTTCGGTCCTGGCCTTTCCGCTTGGAAGGATCCTTAATGCTAGGCTGCATTCGCACCTGACCGAAGGGCTGATCTCTCTGGGCTCCTACCACCTGGCGCTGATGCTCTATCTTTTCCTGCTGCTGTTAATAAAAGATATAATTCGCCTGGCCGGGAAGCTGGCCGGCTGGCCGGCGGCGGAATCAGGCTGGCTGTCGGTCAGGCATCCGGCTTCTTTCCTGACCATCGTGGGCCTGTCGCTTCTGGTGATGGTGGCCGGTCATCTCAACGCCATAAACACCAGGGTTAAGGTCCTGGAATTAAACATAAATAAAAAAATTCCGGCCGGGTCCGAGCTCCGGGCGGTGCTAATATCAGACATCCACCTGGGAATTATCAACCGCTCCAACCGTCTGGAAAAGTTGGTCAAACAGGTCAACCGGCTCGGTCCCGACGTAGTCTTTTTTGCCGGGGATATAGTTGACGAAGGGGTTTCACAGGAAGAAGAAGAGAAAATGGTCGGTTTGATGAGGAAGATAGAAGCTCCGCTCGGCCTGTATGCCTGTCCGGGCAATCACGAGTACTATGGAGGTTTTGAGCGAAACATATCTTACCTGGAGAAAGCGGGAGTGAAGGTTCTGCTGGACAGGGCAGTCCGGATAGACGGCTGGTTATATGTAATCGGCAGAAAAGATTGGGCGGCTCTGCGCTACGGGCAGAAGAGACTGTCGCTCCACGAAATCATAGACCGGGACGGCGTCGACCTGTCCTGGCCGGTGGTGGTGCTGGACCATCAACCGCTTTATCTTCAGGAACCGTCTGAAGCCGGAGTGGACCTGCAGCTTTCCGGCCATACCCATGCCGGGCAGTTGTTTCCGCTGGATATCATCAACAGGCTGGTTTATGAGAAAAATTGGGGTTACCTGAAGAAAGGGACAACCCATATCTATGTTTCCTCGGGTTCAGGGACATGGGGACCGGCGGTCCGGACGGGCAGCCGCTCGGAAATCATCCTGCTCAGGCTCAGGTTCGAGGGCGAGAGCCGGGAGAGATAGCGGGCGGCAGCTTCCGGAGCCGAATTTAAGATCAGTGTCGTCTGAGAAATCTATCTCTTTCCTGTCCTGCCGGCATCGTAACGTTTGATGACCTCATCGGTGATGTCCAGCTCAGGTTTGTAATGGATCAGGCCGGAGGTGCTGAGGTCAAAGACCAGCTCAAAGCCTCTTTCCCTGATCAGCTCGTCTATTACGGCCAGCATTTCCTCCCGGATTCTTTTTATCAACTGGCTTTTGAACTGCTCGAAATTGCGGCTGTTTTCCTGTTCGTATTTCTGGCGGTCGGCTTCTTTACGGTCTATTTCCTGCTGCAGCTCCTTCCGGGCTTCGGGATTAAGAGTCAGGCTCTGGCTGTCCAGTTTCTGTTTCAGAGCCTTGATTGCCTCATCCATTTTTTTTAGCTCGGCTTTAAGCAGCTCTTCTCTTTCCTGAAGAATGGCCACGGCTTTTTTGCCTTCCAGCGACTGGTCGAAAGCTTTCTGCGAGTTCACAATGGCCACCTTTACCTGGCCCAGGGCCCGGGCCGGGAGCCAGGCGCTAACAACAATCAGCATCATAATTAGTGTCAGGTTTCTGAAAAAGCGGGAGTTTTTCATTGTAAACCTCCTGGAGGCCGGAAGCCTCATTTTCTGAGAGCCGAGATAACCTCGGCCACCCTGCTCAGGGCCTTCTCCAGATAATCCCGGCTGGAACCGTAACCGAAACGCAGATGCTGGTCCAGCTCGAAATGGTCTCCGGGGACCAGAAGCACGCTCTTTTCCTTGAGGATTTTCTCCACCAGCTCGGTGGAATTGACCTGGAGATTGTAACGGGCAAAAAGGATGGCTCCGGCCTGAGGCGGAAGATAACTGAACAGGCCGTTAAAGCTGTTCAGCCAATTTTCCAGAGCCGGCAGATTGCCGTTCAGTATGTCCCTGGTTCTTTTCAGTATTTTTTGCCGCCTTTCCGGCTCCAGCACCCTGGTCGCCAGGTGGTCGGTCAGGGCCGAAACCGAAATCGTGGTGTAATCGTGGTAGGTCCAGATTTTTCTGACCAGTTCCGGCGGTCCGGCCAGCCAGCCCAGCCTCAGACCTGGCAGTCCGTAGGCTTTTGACAAACCGGCCACCACCACCACCCGGTCGTAGCTTCCCCAGAAAGAGGGTGTTTCCAGGCCGTTTCGTTCGGCTCCCCGGTAGACTTCGTCCACCAGCAGCCAGGCCCCGACCTTTTCGGCTTGCCTGACGATTTCCTCCCTGGCCTCGCGGCTGAGGATGGACCCGGTCGGGTTGTTGGGATTGGTCAGGATGATGAGCCTGGTGTTGCCGTTGACCAGCTTTCTGAGCTCGTCCGGGTCGGGCTGCCAGCCCAGCTCCGGCCGCAGCCAGAGAGGCTTGACCCGGGCCCCAAAGCTCCGGCAGAGGCCCCACATCTGCATGTAATTGGGGAGCTCAAACACCACCTCGTCGCCCGGTTCCAGCAGCGACCACATCAGCAAGAAATTGGCTTCCGAGGACCCGGCGCTGACCATAATCTGTTCCGGGTCCATTCCGGGATAAAGCCGGGCAATATTTTCCCGCAGCCGGGGGGTGCCGTTGGTCTGGGTATAGCCGATTTCTACTCTGGCCAGCTCTTCCAGCTCGTCGGGCAGAAGAAGCTCTTTCAGGTTCAGCGGGTGGACGCCACTCTCTGACAGGTTGTAGTCCACCACGTTTTCCCAGAGCGATTGCATTCTTTCCATTTTGAAGATTTCAATTTTCACGATGCCATCCTTTTATTTAATATTTTCAGATTTCCACCCGGAACAGGCCTTTCAGGGCCAGGCCCAGGATGATCGATAGCAGGAAATAGGCCAGAAGCCAGTGCAGACCGATTCCCAGCAGGCTGAGTCGCTGCGGTTGCAGGGTCAGTTCTATGCGCATCAGAAGCGAATCGGCCGGCAACGGTTTTTCTCCTGGGTAGAGAAGCTCCTGCCAGAGGTTTCTTTTTACCCTGACTGCCGAAACCCTGGACAGCCGGCTTTTTCCGGCCGGAAACTGTTTCTGGTACCTTTGGCCGTTGACCTGAATGACCAGCGGTTCCCGCACCGGCCCGGTAACTCTAAGCCTCCAGGCCGCCTGGCCCTGGTCGAGGATTCTGACCGGCGGGGTTTCAACGACCAGCCCGTCGGGCGCTTCCAGGTCCAGGCTCAGTCTTTCCAGGTCCACAGTTTTAATAAAACCGGCTTTGACCAGAAAAGTTTCACCGGGTCGGGGAGGCCGGGAGGCGAACCACAGGTTGAGCTGGGCCAGAAGCAGAAAGATCGGCCATATCATGACCAGCAGAGGTTTCAGGTTATAGAGCAGGTATTGAAGGTTGGCCGACAGCAGTTCTTTCTGGCTCTGGAGCTGAGCGCGCATATCGTTCTGGTAAAGTCTTATTTCCATCAGGCTGGCTTTAAGGCGATTTTTCACCCGTCTGATCCCTTCCTGGTTGGAAATCTTCTTGTAAATAAACAGCATCAACAGCGCGGTCAGAAGGGAAATCACCACCATGGCCACCCAGGGAGGCAGGGAGGAAAAGGGCAGGAAGAGGAGGTTGATCAGACTGCCGACCGCCTTGTTAAGCCACCAGATCATGGTTCCCGATACCGCCGGCCCTCAGGAAATATAGCCCAGGCCCTTGAGCCTTTTCTTGATTTCTTCCTCCGAATCGGCGCCCTCGAACCTGGCCACTTCCTTTTCCAGGACATGAACGATGAATTCGTCGGCCGAACTGTATCCGGCCGCCTCGGCGATCTTTTCGATTTTTTGGTACAGCTCTTTTTCCAGCTTGATTTTGGCTTTGCCCATGGTTTATCTCCTTTTCTGATCCTCAGCCCGGCTTAAAATACCGGCCGGCCGGTGACTTCAGGCGGAATTTTAATCCCGAACAGCGACAGAATGCCAGCGGTTACATCTTCCAGGGCCGGCGACTCCAGCCGGGCCGGACGGCCGGCCAGCAACACCCCGGGAATCAGGTCGGGGGAGGTCATGTGGTCGCCGCTCCATTTCTGGGGATTGGATTCGATCAGCTCCCGCGGGAAACTGCCCAGGGGCGAATTCCAGGAAATGCGATAATTGCGATTAAAACCCAGAATAATGTCGGGAGCCTCGGCCAGGTAAGCTCCGCCGTAAACCTCGGAGGTGAGGTAAGCTTTTAGAATCACTCGTTCGCCGGTCAGAGGGTCGGTTACCTGTTCCAGCTTGTAGGCCAGTTCCCGGAGCAGCGCTTCTTTTTCTTCCGGCCTGACCAGACCTTGGGCTTCTCGTCCTTTCAGGTTCAGATAAAGCGCATTGAGCCCGACGCCATAGGCTCTGGTTCTCGACCAGTCCGTCGCCTGGAAGAGCGAAACCTCTTCCGGCCTGGCGCCCGGGCGCAGAACATGGTAGCCGTTGCGGAGCAACCAGGTGTTGAGGTTGAAGCCGCGGCGGAAGGGACAGAAGCCGTGGTCGGACATAACCACGATGACCGTGTTCCGGTCGACCTTTTCCATGGCCAGCTGCAGAGCCCGGTCCATATCCCGGTAAGTCTGCAGGATGACCCGGCCGAATTCGGCCGCCAGCTTGTCGTCATAAGCCGGGTGGTCGCGGTCTATCAACCGGAAGAACATATGCTGGCGCTGGTCGGCGTTGGAAAAATAGAAGAAGAGCAGGCCCGAGCGAAAGTTTTTCAGCTCTTCTTCCAGCATGGCCATTGATTCCTGGTAGACGATTTCGTCCTGGGCCAGGAATTCTTTTTCATCCAGGACATCGTTTTCCAGGGCGGCGGTATCGGCCGGAAGTCCCTTGGTGAAAAACGGCCCGAATTTTTTGGCCAGCTCCCGGGCATAACTTTCCGGGGTGCTGAGCGGCAGGGCCGGGTCGGAGGGATCGATGTTGACCGGGCTGACGTAGAGCTTGAATTTTGGCCGGACTTCCTTCAGGTAAAACATGCATATCCCGCTGACGCTCTGGGAAGGGATGAACTCGAACCTGATTTTCTTCCAGCCGCTCCATTCTTTTTCTCTCAGGATGAATTCCTGGTCCTGGTAGGAAATCTTGGCCACCGGATTGACCGGGTCGATAAAAACCTTGAAGTCGACAAAAGTCTCCGGGTGACCGTGCTTGAAGGGGTTGTTCGGCCCGGGGATCCGGGCTTCAACCCGGTTGCCGATAACATAGACGTCATGCACCCGGCCGCCCCCGCCGTATTCTTCGGTTACGGTCTTGTATTCATTGGTGTAGTAATTGAAAAGCCCGTAGTAGCCTTTGAGGTCTGGAGTCCCCATGCCGGAAAATGTTCGCTGTCTGGTTTCAACCGGCGGATAGTTGGAGGGAATCTTAAAAACGGTGGCCGGGATATCGTAATCTTCCAGAATCTGCCAGAAAGCCCGGCCCCGGCGCAGATTCCTGATTTCGCCTCCAGAAAGCGGAATATTCAAGTTGCCGAGCCTGAGGTTATGTTTGGCCGGAAGGCTTTCTGAAGCCGAAAAAACCGGCAGGTAGGTCTTCGGGTCGCGATGGACAAAATCGAAAATGGCGTGACCGCCGGGATTGGTTCCGGTGATGAAATTGGCCCAGGCCACCGGGCTCTGCGGCGGCAGGCTGGAACGCAACGGCCGGTATGTGCCGGCGGCCGCCAGTTTCCGGAAATGGGGGAGCTGGCCGTCTTCCAGATAGCGGTTGAGGAGAACGGTGTCCAGACCGTCCATTCCCAGCACCAGAACCTTCAGCCCGGTTTCTTTTCTGCCGGCGGTCCTGAGAAAAGCCCGGCCCGGGGTGAGCATCAGGCCGGCGGATGTTCCCAGCACCATCTGCAGGAATTCCCGCCGTTTCAGAATCTCGTCATTTTTTCTTCCGGCCATTGGAAGCTGCCTTTCTCAGAGCGGATTTTCCGGTCTCGGATTTCATTTTACCCGAATCTTCCGGAAGAAGCGACCGGCCGTCCATGTAGGCGGGCTCCGGAAGGCCGAATAACCGCAGGACGGTGGGCGCAATGTCCATGATGCTGGCTTCCTGACCGGCCAGTTTCAGGTTGCTGAACAGAACTCCCGGAACCAGAGTCGGGTCCAGACAGTGGTCGGCCGACCAGGCTTTACGGTTGTCCTCGATGACCGTCCGGTTAACCCGACCGACCACCGAATCCCAGGATGCCCGGTAGCCCTGGTTATAAGCTACGATCAGGTCGGGGGCGTTATCCCGGTATGGTCCATTATAAATTTTTTCGGTGTCAATCAGCCGGTTTATGGCCACCGCTCCTTTTTCCTGGTCTTTGAGGCCTGATAATTTTTCCATAAGTTCCAGTTTCAACCTCCGGCTTTCTTCTCCCGGCTCGACGATTCCCTGCGCTTCCCGGCCCCGGAGGTTGAGGTAAATTCCGGCCAAGCCCAGGGCATAGGCTTTTGTCCGGCTCCAGTCGACCTGCCTGAACCAGTCCTCGCTCTCTGTGGCTCCCTCCTTGAGGTGAAGGTAGCCGTTTAAGTACAGCCAGGAATTCAGGTTGACTCCGCGGCGGAAAGGCTTAAAGCCGTGGTCGGACATTATGAACAGGCAGCTTTTATCGTCCAGGCCGTCAAGAACCCGTCCGACCAGTGAGTCCATCCGGCGGTAGAGTTCTTCCAGCACCCGGGAGCCGTCCTCCAGCCTGGCCGTCGGCTGGAAAGCCGGATGAGTTCGGTCGAGATATCTCCAGAACATGTGCTGGATGCTGTCGGTGGTCTCAAAGACACAGGTCACCAAGCCGCGGCGGGTTTTTTTCAGGCCGTTGAAGAATATTTTTTCCCAGTCGTCGTGGAAAGAATAAGCCAGCTCCAGGAAGGCCTTCTCCGGGAGAACTCCTTCGTTCAGGGCCCAGGTGTCGTTGGCTTCGCCCAGGGTGACATAACTGCCGAACAACCTGGCCAGGTAGGGAGCATAGATGAAAGGATGGGAAATCGGCAGAGCCGGCTTTTCCGGGTCGATATTGAGCGGGGTGATGTAAAGTTCAAAGTGCGGTTTCAGGCTCAGCAGGTAAAAGCGGGCAATTCCCCGGATTTTCATTCCGGGGCCGGCCGGGAAACTGAGCTTGATCCAGGGCGAGAAAACACCCTTCTTGAGTTCAAAACGGTTGGCCGACACTTCGACCACAGCCGATTCCTGCTCGTAATTAAGCTTGATCGTCATCGGCAGTCGGATTTCTTCCGGCTTTTTCAGGAGGGAATTTTCCGGGCCGCTGATGTGGGTTCGGACCACCTGTCCTTCGACCCTGACCAGCTGGCTTTCTCCGCCTTCTTTTTTTTGCAGCCTGTCCGGATTGCTGGTGTAAAAAAGGAAAGTGCCCTGGCTGCCTTTAAGGTCGGGCAGGCACATGCCCGACAGCAGGTGTCCTGAGAATTTTTCCGGCGGGAAGGTGATGGGAACCCGGAGCACGGTGGAAAAGATTCCCTGCTGTCCGAGGATTTTCCAGAAAGGTTGACTCTTGCGCAGCAGTTTTATCTCCGATTTGCCCAGCGGGATTCGGTAGCGGCCCAGGGGCAAGAATCGCCTCGGAGGACCTATCCGGGCCGAGGACAGGTCGGGCAGGTAATTTTTCGGATTCCGGCTAAGAAAGTCAAAGATGTTGTGCTTGGAGGGTTCACAGCCGGTCATAAAAGATGACCAGGCTACGGGCGAAATGGCCGGAGTGGTCGTCTGCAGGCGACGGTAGGTGCCCTCTTTCTTCAAGCGATTGAGGTTGGGCAGCTTTCCCTCGGCCATGAATTTTTCGACCAGCACCGGGTCCATCCCGTCGAAACCCAGGATGATTACCCGGTCGACCAGGCTGTTCTTATAGGCCTTCTGGCCGCGGAGCAAGCGGATTAGCAGGCGGAAGGGCCAGCTCAAGAATGAAAAAAAGGCCAGGAAAAAAGTCAGGAAGAAAACCAGAAAGGAAGAAAGAAAGGCAAATCCGGCCCCGGGTCCGATATAAGCTCCGGCCGTCGCGGCCAGGCTTAATAGCAGAAACAGGAATATTAGCCAGGACCTGGCAGCCGGCCCGGGCTGTTGTTTCGGGTATGGATTTTCACCGCGGTCAGATTTCATTTAGTTTTTTTGATGATGATGTCGGCCAGGTCCTCAATGGCCAGGTCCGGTCCATGCTCTTCCAGCGACCAGAAGAAGGCATCGTCCCAGGTATGCATCCCCTGGAGGTAACTTCGCCCGAAAATTTCTTTTTTCTTGATGGAGCCCTTGAGGTCGAAGCCGGGCTCGGGCACCACCACCAGGTCCGGCCCGCGAGAGGCGAATTTCCCGTGGTAGATTTCTTCGGCTTTGAAAACCTGCCGGACAACCTTACGGCCTTCGTATTCCAGCGTGAGCAATTTTTCGGCAATTTCCTGCTTCAGTTCCTTCTTGTCCGACCTGTCCACCCGTCCCCGCGGGAATTTTTTCTTCAGGTTGAGGTAGATGCGGTTGGGGTCGAGGGCAAAAGCCACCGTCCGGTTGGAAATGTCATTCAGAGTTTTGGGCTCAGCGGAGGTAAATGACAGGTATCCGTTCTGGGCCAGCCAGGCGTTGAGATAGACTTCCTGGACGATGCCGGTGAATCCGTGGTCGGACAACAGGTAAAAGTTTTCCTCGCTTTCGTTCATCTTCTTGAAAGTGTTCAGGATTTTGGCGATGATGCGGTCTATTTGCTGGTAAAAATCGAGGAAGGACTGATGATAGGGATGGTCTTTGTTCTCGTAGGCCGACCACAGAAAGTGGTGCAGGCGGTCGGTGCAGGTTATGACAAACTGGAAATAGTCCCAGTCCTGTTCCCAGAAGTAGTTCAGGGCTTTCTGGTGGCTGGCCATGGTTTTGGAAATTTCCTGCCAGAGAATGGAGGGGTTGTCGGCCACTTTGCCCGAATCGACGTCAATCTGGTAGCCCATCTGTTCCAGGGCGGTGAAGTAATTCTGAGGGAAGACCGAGCGGGACAGGTCGACGGCCACAAAGCCGGACACCAGGACGCCGTTAATCCTCCGGGCCGGGTAGGTGGAAGGCTGGTTGATGACGATGCTCTTCAGGCCCCGGCTTCCCAGTCGGTCCCAGATAGTTTCGGCCTTGACATCTAAGAAGTTGGGCAGCCGGAGGTCATAAGTTCCTGCCTTGAAATCGGTGAAGCCAAAAATGCCGTGACTGCCGGGATTGGTTCCGGTCATAAAGTTGGTCCAGGAGACGGCCGAAATTTCGGGCAGGCTGGCCTTCATTCGGTGCAGATGGCCGATGTCCAGAAGCCGGGCGACGGTGCTCATCACTCCGGACTTGGAGAGTTCTAAGAGCATAGAGTGGGGAACGCCATCCAGCCCCACCACACAGATCTTTTTACGGGGTTTTTGTTTCTTGATAATGGCCATTTACCCGATTATTATAACATCAGGCGGCCGGGTGTCAATTTTTTCCGGGTCTAAAATCGGCTATCTTATTGATTATTAATGAAATAACTTTGCCGGTCAAGCCTCAGTGGACTTCCTGCCCCCCGGCCTTGAGGACCTGTTCCAGGAACATCTCTTCCGGCACCGCCCCTTCCAGGCTCAGGTTATCGTTAAAGATGGTCTTGGGAACCCCGAACACCTCGTATTTCTGGGTAAGTTCTGGAAATTCAGTGGCTTCGACCATGGCTGCCTTCACCAGGGGTGATTCCAGGGCCATCTGGTGGCCGAGGCGCACGGCTACCTGACAGTAGGGGCAGGTGGGAGTGACAAACACCTGGATGTTGACCTCTTTATCCAGCTTTTTCAGGGCGGCCTTGGTTTCCTCAGTCAGCTCGGTCTGGCCGCGGCTGACGTCGACGATCGCCTCCAGCAGGCTCATGAACTCATATCCCGACGGTATCCCGAAAAAGCGGATGCCGGCGTCTTTTTCGCCCATGACCACAATGGCCGGAACCTTATCCACCTGGAACTCGGCTGCCCGGGCCGGCTCCGTCTCGAAATCGTATACAGTCAACTTGACCTTATCGGTCAGCTCGGTCAACTCTTGCAGCAGTTGTTTGGTTTCCGGGCAGTAACCGCAGTCCTCCTGCCTCTCGCGGCCGGGAACGATCAGCGGGCTCTTTTCCTTCTGAAAATAAACCAGCTGAACCGGGTTGACCAGCTCGGCCTCGAATTTTTTCCGGGTGAAATCCCTGACTTCTTCATTCAGCAATTGCATGCTCGCTCTCCTTGTTTTTTTGATTTAAGTTTGAAATCCTACTATTCCTATAAGTTTAATATAGATTCCGGAAGGAATCAAGCCCCCGCCCGCAGCCGACCGGATTGACAATCACCCGGGAATGGGCTTAAATTAAACTTCTTTTCAATATTACGCCTGCGGGCGGCGAAAGTAAAATGGAAAAATTATTCCGCTATCTGGAAAATGAATACCGGAAGAAAACCCGAAAGAGCGCCGCTCTGTTCCGCCGGGCTTCGCGGGTGATGGTCCACGGAGGCAGCCATTCTCTGCGTCTCTGGAAACCATATCCTTTTTTTCCGGCTTCTGCCTCTGGGGCCGGGGTGGTCGACGTTGACGGCAATCACTATCTGGACTACTGGCAGGGGCACTACGCCAACATTCTGGGTCATAACCCGGAAGTCATCCGTCGGGCGGTGGAACCCCATTTCCGCCACGGGACCTTTCATACCGGCTTTGAAACTCTGTCCCAGGTGGAGCTGGCCGAGCGGTTGCTGGCCACCCTTGGCCGCCGGGGATTGAAAGTTCGATTTACCACTTCCGGAACTCTGGCCTCAACCTACGCCGTGATGCTGGCCATGGGCCACACCGGCCGCAGGCTAATTCTCAAAGTCGGAGGCGGCTGGCACGGCGCCTCGCCTTACCTGCTCAAAGGAGTGAAGTTCCATTCCGGAGCGGGATTCCAGGCTTCGGATTCGGCCGGGGTGCCTTCGGCTCTCAGCCGCCAGGTTCTCGTCACCAGGTTTAACGACTGTCAGCACCTGTCGGATATGTTTAAGAAATATGGCCGCCGGCTGGCGGCTTTTATTCTCGAGCCTTTTATCGGGGTCGGCGGTTTTCTTTTCTGCTCTCGCGAGTACCTGGAGCTGGCCCGGCGTCTGGCCGACCTCTACGGAACAGTCCTGATCTTTGACGAAATCATCTCCGGTTTCAGATTTTGCGCCTCCGGCCTGCAAAAAATGTACGGTTTGGAACCGGATATTTCTCTATTCGGCAAGTTGATCGGCGGCGGGCAGGCGGTGGCGGCCGTGGTCGGGAAGAAGGAGATCATGGAAGGTTGCGAGCCCTCGGGCCCCGGAAGCCGGCGAGTTCATTTTGAAGGCGGGACTTTCTCCTCCCATGAAGAGTACATGAGGGCCGGTCTGGCCATGCTGGATTACCTGGAAAAGAACCAGAACCGGGTTTATCCCTATCTTGGACAGCAGGCCGAAAGGCTCAGGCGGGGCATAGAAAAAGTTTTCCGGGAAGAAGGACTGGAAGCGGTCTGCACCGGGGACGGCAACCGGCTGGTCCCGGACTCTTCTTTTTTCATGGTCAACTTTCCGAAGAAAAAGACCTGGCGCCCGCGACCTGAAGACATCTGGAATCCCGAACGGTCGGAGGTCGTCCTGAGAGAAGAAGTACTGAAACTGGCCCTGCTGGTAAACGGAGTGCATGTGGTTCACGGCGGGGGATGCCTGTCAACAGCTCACACCCCGGAAGATGTTGACAGAACGATCGAGGCCTACGCCGCGGCGGCCCGCATTTTCAGACGTTATCCTTAAATTTCTTCTGCCCCGCGTTGAGCAGACAGTTTCTCGGGACTGAGCCTGCCTTTTATTTTTTAACTTAATCTTTTCCTGCCTTTTCCTTCCAGGGTTTAACTGATAATCATAATCCGGTTTTCGGTCCGACCGGTCCTTTATGAATGGTGCCGGCTCGGGAGCGAGCCGGGGTCTCTCCGGGAAGCCTTTAGATTTGCGCTTAATAAAACAGAATGTTGCCTGAGAATAGAACCGAAATTTTTATTCTGACCGGAGATAAGGAAAGTGGTTGCAGGTTCTTTAGCGCCGGGTCAGGCTTTTTCCATGAGAAATTCGTAACTTCCGGATTCCACCCAGAAGACCGGCCGGTGGTCGAGCTCGGCCAGGGTAATGCCCAGACCCGGGTCTTCGGCCACAAAATTTCCCTTTTCCCAGAAAAGCGTCCCGGATTCTCTGATGGCGCAGCTTGGCCAGAGAGGCGGAAAAGTGAGCCTGGCCCTGGCGCCGACCGGAACCGCCAGGCTCAGGCTGAACTCGGCAGCGGTCTTTTTCCAGCTGAGCATAATTTCTCCCTGGACTGTCACCAGAGAACAGCGAATTTCATCCAGACCGGGATATGGCTTTACCTGGAATACCCTCCAGCCCGGTTCCAGCGGTTCCAGCCCGGCCAGTCCCCGGTAAAACCAGGCATCGACACTGCCGAACATGGCGTGGTTGTGAGAATTCATGCCCTGGCCGGTGAGTTTTTCCCATCTTTCCCAGAGGCTGGTGGCCCCTTCTTTGACCATGTAGCCCCAGCCGGGATAGGAATCCTGAAGGACAATTTTCAAAGCCACATCCTGCAACCCGAACTTGTTCAGCACCTCGAATAGAAAGCGGGTGCCGATAACCCCGGTATCAAGGTGATAATCATGCCGGATGGTCAGGGCATCCAGCAGGCTTTTCAGCACTTCTTCCGTTCTGTCTTCGGGAACAAGGTCCAGCAGAAGCGGCAGCAGGTTGGCCGTCTGGTCCGGGAACCGGTCCACCGGTCCCTGGCGCAGAGCTTTGTATTGGTTCTCTTCCAGGAAAGCCCGGTTGAAGGCGGTTTTTATCTTTTCGGCCAGCTCGGCATATTCCTTGGATTCTTCCTTTCTTCCGACCAGCCGGCAGATTTCGGCAAAAATCCTTACGTCGTGATAGTAGAACCAGGTGGCCACCAGCTCCAGCGGGGTTTTCTTGGGCACCAGGCTGCCCGGCTGACACCAGTCGCCGTACTTTCCCAGGGTGAGCTGCAGGTTGCCGGTGGCTTTTTGCTTCAGGAACTCGATGTAATTCTTGAGGCTCTGGAAATGCTTCCTCAGGATATCCCGGTCGCCGTAAAACCTGAAAAGATGCCAGCACAGGCTGATATAGGCCGAGCCCCAGGCCGGGTCGGCCGGGTAGACTGCCGGGTTGTAAGGCGGGACAAAATCCGGCAGGCTGCCGTCTTCCTTCTGGGCCTGCCTGATTAAATTGAGGAAATGGGTATAAAAAGCGGCCAGGTCAAAGTTGCAGGAAGCGGCCTCGGCCGTGGCCAGAACGTCTCCCAGCCAGCCCTGACGTTCGTCTCTCTGCGGGCAATCGGTGGGAATGCTCATCAGGTTGGACCTAAAGCTGGTCAGGCAGCAGTCGTGGATTCTGTTTAATAGTTCGCTTGACGATTCAAACCGGCCGCAGCGGCCGACATCGCTGTGGATGAAGCAGGCTTCGAGCGTCTCCCCGTCGGGTCTTCCCGGAAAGCCCTCCAGCTCCACGTAGCGAAAGCCGTGGTAGGTAAAATTCGGTTCGTATATTTCCTGACCTTCACCTTTCAGGATGTAAATATCGGTAGCCCTGGCCCGGTCGCAGGTGGCCTGGTTCAGGCGGCCGTCGGGCTGAACGAGTTCGCCGTAGCGAAGCTGCACCTGGCTGCCGGCCGGTCCGCTGACCTTCAGTCTGGCCCAGCCGGAAATATTGCGCCCGAAATCAAAAACATACCTGCCTCCGTCCGCCGACCGGATGCTGACCGGCTTCAGGCGTTCGGTAATTCTTATGGGCGGGATGTTCTGAGCGGCCGGCTGGGGCCCGGAAACGGCCACCGCCTTTTTCCAGCCGGAGTCGTCGAAACCCGGCTCGGCCCAGCCCGGCTGTTCCAGGCGGGCGTCATAGTTTTCGCCGTAATAGATTCCATTTTCTCTGACCGGGCCGCCGGAGACTCTCCAGCTCTCGTCGCTGGTAATTATGTCCAGCCCGCCCTTTTCATAATAGATTTCCATCCGGAAGAGCAATCTCGGCTGTCCGTAGCCGTACTTCTGGAGGTGACGGCCGTTTCCCAGAACAACTCCGACCGCGTTCTGCTCCCGGATGAGGTCGGTGACTTCGTAGGCCGAATAAAGAGCAACTTTGTTGTAATCAGACCAGCCCGGGTCCAGCGCCCGGTCGCCGATTCTCTGACCGTTGAGATAGAGACGATAATGGCCGAGCCCGCTGATGTATATCATGGCTCTGGTGACCCGGCCGCGGCTCTTGAATTCCTTCCGGAGGTAGATTCCAAGGCACTGAACGTCCGGCGGTTCGTTCTGCCCCAGCAGCACCGTCACCGGGCCGGCATAAGTTTCCGGGTCGGCCATGGTGATCCAGTTGGCCCGGAACTTTGAGCTGCCCATAAAGCCGGTGCCGAAGACGGCGATGTCGCTGTAAGGACTGACCTGTCCGGATGTGTTCCACCAGCGGACTCGCCAGAAGTAATTCTGGCAGCTCAGGAATTCTTCGCCTCCGTAGGGGATATGGGTGGTTTCCTGGCTGCTGACCTTTCCGCTATCCCAGTAATCGCCCACTTCCTGTTCGCAGAAGGCTCTTTCCGAGGCCACGATGATCTGATAAGCGGTCTGCTGGTCGCTCCGGATATCGCTTTTCAATTTCCAGAAGAACCGGGGCCGGGGAATCTCGATGAGTTGAGGCTCTTTGAGGTATTCGACCCTGAGGTCAAAGGGAGGATAAACGGGCATCATTCTCTCCTGACGGTGATGTCAACCGGCCGGTGGCTATATAACCGGCCCGAAAGTTTGGTCTTATGGTCGCCATCGTCTGTTTCCTGTTAATTACATGGCCCGGACCAGGAAATAATCCGGGACCTCCAGGCCGTAATCTTCGGGGTTGATCTCCTTGACTATAGTCCGTTTGAATTTTCTGGACTGGTGGTCAACCTCGGTCAGGTCGACCACCTGGCCGTCGATTTTCTGGCCCTGGCTGTCGACAATTATTTTAACCCTGGGTCGCAGCAGGAACCTGTTTTCCTGGTTGTTCTCCACCACCAGACCGACCTCGCCGGTGTTCAGCAGCACCAGGGAGCCGACCGGGAAGAGGCCCATCATCTGGACAAAAGTCTTGAGAATGACCGGGTTGAACTCGGTGCCGATGTTTTCCAGCATCAGGCTCAGGGCTTCCGACCGGGTGAAGGTTTTCTTCCGGTAGATGCGCTTGGTGGTAATGGCGTCGAAGAAATCGCAAACCTTGACGATGCGACTGTAAAGGTTGATGTCGCTCTTTGTTTTGAGCCGCGGGTAACCGGTCAGGTCTTCCTTGATATGGTGCTCCATGGCCACATGAATGGCGCTTACCGGCAGTCTCCGGAATTGACGCAGCTGGACCAGTTTTTCGGCGCCCTGGTGGGGATGAAGCTCCATGATCTTTCTTTCGTCGTCGGTCAACTGGCCGGGTTTGTTGAGAATCTCCAGCGGAGTCTCAATCTTGCCCAGGTCGTGGAAAAAGGCGGCCAGGCCCAGGTCCACCAGCTCGGCCCTGGACAATCCCAGCCTTCGTCCCAGGGCTACGGCCAGCAGGCTGACATTGACCGAGTGATTGAGGGTGTATTCGTCATGATTTTTTATGGTGGTCAGACCGAGCAGAAAGGATTCGTTGTCCACCAGGTGGTTGAAAATGGACTGGATGAGGCGGCGGGTGGTATTAAGCCTGATTTGCTCGTTTTCTTTGTTTCTTTCCGACACCTCCCGCAGATGCAGGATGCTGAGGAAAAAGAGGCGGGCGGCGCTTTTTTCCGGACTGGGCAGTCTTTCTGACGCCTCCAGCTTTTCCAGCCTGACCCGCTCCACGTTCTGCTGGACCAGCTCGCTAACAATTTCTTCAAAAGGAGCGGCCGAGGTCCTCTTCTGGCAGAGGATATTGACCGCCCGGAGAAGTTCATCCCGGTCCAGGTCGGCTTCAATGGTCAGCAGGCCGATTTCCCGTTTGCGAAATTCTTCCAGCAGGAATTTGAAAATCGGATAGTTGGCCAGGGAAAATTTCAACCGACTCTGGTTAAAGAAGATGGACTCGCGCTTGATTTTGAAACTGACTTCGGCCGAGGCTGCCTTCAGCTCCTGCAGATTCTGGAAGAGCAGCTCGGTCTGTTCCTGGAGCAGCTCGTTATTTTCGGCATACAGCCTTAAGATCTTAAAAACTATGTAAAACCGGATCAGAAAATTTATGGCCAGCTTCTGCTGTTTTGAGCCGGCGGCCTGTTTTTCTTCCGGTTTCAGTTTTTCGTCGCTCATTTCCTATCCGCCTTTTATCTACCCCCGGTCAACCTGGCCAGGGCCTGGCTGCTTGCTTCCCGCACCCGCCGGTTCAGGAATTTTTCTCCGCGGCGCAGGAGCTCCACCGCTTCGGGGCTGCGGTTGGCTTCGAGTCCGGCCAGGGCGCACAGCCTGAGCTCCGTGGCCGACGGCAGCCAGGATTTTTTTAAGTACATCCGGCGCAAAAAATTAAAGGCCTCGGGATTGCGGCTCCGCCCGAGAAATTCGAACAGAGCCTTTCTCTCTTCAAAAGGTTTTTGCCGGAAAGCCCGGCTGCCGGCTTCCTTTATCAAATGACTGAGGCGGCCGGCATCACCCAGGTACTTCAGGCTTGAGGTGGCTTTGAGCCGGACCTCCGGGTCGCGGTCGTTCATGAAGCCCAGCAGAATTCGGTTGGCCATTTCATCCTGGAAGGTGTCCAGGGCTTCTATGGCTTTAATTTTCAAACCGGCGTCGGCCAGCGTCAGGAAATTGCTGAACTGGGAAATAATTTTCGGACCGGACATTTCCTTCATCAGCTCAATGACGGCGGCGGTCAGGGCCGGCTTCTGGTCGTCGATAAAGATAGAGGCCAGAGCCGGATTTTCGAGCAGTTTGCTCCGGACCAGGTTCCGGACCTTTTCCCTGAATTCCTGGTGGTCGATTTTCTCGTAGAGTTCGCCCAGGAAGTGCAGGGCTCTCTGTCCGAACTGATTCAGGTAATCAAACAGGGCCAGGTAATTGAATTCGATTTTCTGGTCAACCAGTTTCCTGATTTCATCCAGGATCTGCAGACTGCTGCAACTGGCGGCAAAGGCCTCCAGACCCGGGATTTTTTCCGGCTGGTCTCCGGCCACCAGTTCTTTGAGTTCTCTTATTTTCTTATCCAGCAGAATCGGAATCTCAAAACGGCCGGCCTTGATGCTTTCCTGATAGAAGTTCCGGAGAATATCCAGGTTGACCTGGTATTGCTGCTGGTCTTTCTCCAGGGCCAGGATCTCCATCATCAGGTTAAGGAATTCTTCTTCCGGCGAAAGCTGTCGGTTTCTCACGACCAGCCGGTTCAGGAACTCCATCTCTTCCAGGCTGAGGGCTACCCGGCCGGCCAGGTCGCCGCCGCCTTTTGGCCGCTCGGGTGTAGCTATCTCTTTTTCCGTCTGGCTTTCCGGTTCACCTTCGGTCAGACTGAGGGTCTGCTGCCAGGTCTCCGGCAGGTCGGGCAATTCCTGATCCTCAAATGTTTCCAGAGCCTGTTTCTCTTCCGGGCGGAGCTCCAGCTTTCCGGAAAAAATCTTTTCCCGGTCGACTTTGATGTCCACCGTCCGTCCGGCCAGTTCCTGCGGTATAATCTGCAGTCCTTTCTTATTCAGGCTTTCGGCCCGTTCTTCCAGGATCCGGTTTTCGATGAATTCTTCCGGGGCGTAATACTGGACATTGGCCAGGTCTTTCAGCCACAGGGCGTTGACCAGGTCTGATTCTTCGGCCGGTTTGGCCGACTCCGACCGCACCAGTTCCAGAAACTCGCCGATTTCCTGTTCATCCATTCCCTGGTAGAGGGCCAGCACCCGCAGCCCGTCTTTGTAGAAAAAGAAAGGCAGGCTCTTGCTGGAGATTTCATCCTGGTAGACGGGCTTGCCTTGGCAGTAAAAAGCGAATTCGCCTATCTCCAGCTCCAATTTCTGAAACTGGTCAAGATAAGCTTTAAGCTTGGATATGAAATCCTGCCGGAAGTGAACGGCCGAGGCGTGATGCGAGGGGAAGATCTTCAGGGCGGAAATGGTGTTGGCCAGGGCCAGCACCACCTCTCTGGCTTTCTGAAAAGCCAGAGCTTCATATTCCTGCTCGGACAGGCCTTGATTGCCGTTCTTGATTTCTGAATCCATGGTTTGAAGTCAGGCATAGTTTAATGCAGCTATGAAAAAATAGTCAAATGGCTTATCAGGAGGCAGGTTCAACGCTGGCTCAAGACCTGTTCTTCATAATCCTTAACCTCGGCCAGCCACATGTTTTCGGGCGGGACGTTGTGGTTCAAACAGTAATAGTCCCAGACCGCTCCCAGCGGCAGGTCGCGGGCCTGCTGCCTCCAGGTCAGCTTGGTTAGGCTTTCTCCGGCCAGCTCGGCCTGTTTGATTCTTTCCCAGGGAAGAAGCAGGGCCCGGAGCAGGCTGCGCAGGGTAGACCTGGCTCCCAGGACCCAGGCCCCGACCCGGTTCAGCGAAGCGTCGAAGTAATCCAGGGCCAGGTGAATCTTTTCCGGGAAGGGGGAGTTGACAATTTCCTCGGCCAGGGTGTCCAGTTCGTCATTCCCGATAACCACATGGTCGCTGTCCCAGCGCAGACCGCGGCTGAGGTGGAGAAGCAGTTCGCTGCTGACCTGAAGAATGGCCGACAGCTTGTCAGCCACCGATTCGGTCGGGTGGAAATGACCCAGGTCCAGACAGACCATCTTTCCCTTCTTCAGGGCGTAAGCCAGGTAAAACTCATGGGAGCCGACAACGAAGGCCTCGCTGCCCAGTCCGAAGAGCTTGCTTTCCAGAGAATCCTTGAGCAGCGTCTGGGAGAATTCCAGCTCAAAGATTTCTTCCAGGGAATCATAAAGGAGCTGGCGATATAGCCAGCGGTCGGACGGTATATCCTTCAGGCCGTCCGGAATCCAGAGGTTATGTATGGAATAGGACTTCAGCTCCCGGCCAAAAAAAGCGGCAATCTTGCGGCAGCACCTGACGTGCTCGATCCAGAACTTTCTGACTTCTTTTCGGGGATGGCTCAGGGTCAGACCCGAAGCCGCCTTGGGATGGTTGAAGCAGGTGGCGTTGAAATCCAGTTTAAGATTCAGGGTTTTGGCCCAGTCCAGCCAGCTCCGGAAATGCGACGGCTCATATTCGTTGCGCTCGACCTGTCCGTTGAATTCACCGTAGATGGAATGCAGGTTGACCCGATGCCGCCCCGGTATCAGCGACAGAGCTTTTTCCAGGTCCTGGCGGAGCTCAGCCGCATTTCTGGCCCGGCCCGGATAGTTTCCGGTGACCTGCAGGCCCGACCCCTCAAAGCTGATTTCCTGCCACTCAAAGCCCTGGACATCATCCCCCTGCCAGCAATGAATGCTGACCTGGAATTTCTGCAGTTCTTCCAGCGCTTTTTCGGTATCTATGCCCAGCTCGCCGTATTTTTCCCGGGCTTCCCGGTAACGTTTATCAACCACGGTCAAATCCATTATCAACCCTCCGGATGATGATTATTTATAATTTTGGGGCTCCGGTGTCAAGACCGCCGACCGGAGTTGCTCATTTTAAGCCGGTTACCCGTAGAAAATCCTGGTAATGTTCGGACCAGAACTCCGGCTGAAGGGGGGTGAATTCTTTAATTTCAAAAGAACGCCTGACCACCTCTCTTATTTCCTGTCGGTCGGTCAGGGTTCCTGCGGCCAGCGCCTGGACCAGGACGTTGCCGGCCGAGGTGGCCTCATCCGGTCCGGTCAGCACCCGCAGTCCGGTGGCTTCGGCGGTGAACTGGTTGAGCAAACGGTTGCGAGAACCCCCGCCAATCAGGTGGACGGCGCTGAACTTCCGACCGGTCAACCGGCTGAGTTCTTCCACCACCAGCCGGCTCTTGAAAGCCAGACTCTCCAGGATGGACCTGACCGTGGTTCCGATGTCCTCGGGTTCGCTCTGGCCGGTCTTCCGGGCATAGGCCTTTATGGCCGCAACCATATTGTCCGGGTTGAGAAACTCCGGGGCATCCGGGTCAAGGTAGAATTGAAAAGGCCGGGCGGCTGAGGCCATTTCCACCAGCTGTTCATAGCTCAGGTCCCGGTTTCTGGCCCAGACCTTGCGACATTGCTGCAGCGGCCAGAGTCCGGTGACGTTCTTAAGGAAGCGAATGGTCCGCCCCAGCCCGCTCTCGTTGGTGAAATTGGCGGCTAAAGAGTCGTCGGTTATCACCGGCTCCGGCAGTTCCACTCCGACCAGCGACCAGGTGCCGCAACTGATGTACAACCAGTCTTCACCCCGACCGGGGGCGGCGGCCACGGCTGAAGCGGTGTCGTGACTGGCTACCTGAACCACTTCAATGGCCGGAGCCCCGTCCTGCACCAGCCAGTCGGAAATTTTGCCCAGGCTGGTTCCGGGCTGGTTGATCTCGGGCAGGATGCCGGACGGAATACCCATTCTTTCCAGAAGCTCCGGTATCCAGCTTCGACTGACGGGCGACAGCAGCTGCGAGGTGGAAGCGATGGTCAGCTCGGTAACCTTCTTCCCGGTCAGCAGATAGTTGATCAGGTCAGGGGCAAAAAGCAACTTCCTGGCCGCTTTAATTATTCCCGGGTTCTCTTCAAGGTAGCAGTAGAGCTGGAAGAGCGAGTTGAACGGCAGGAACTGAATTCCTGTCAGCCGGTAAAGCTCTTGGCCGGAAAAATTCTTAAAATATCTCTCCATGGCGGCCGGGAAAGACCGGTGACGGTAGCAATAGGGAAGGGCCAGCAGGTTGCCCCGCTCGTCGAGCAGGCCGAAATCGACTCCCCAGGTATCCACTCCCAGGCTGGCCACCTCCAGCCCGTTCCGACGGCAATCCTGCAGGACCTTCCTGATTTCTTCGAAGAGGTAATACAGGTCCCAGTGCCAGCGGTTTTCGAGGAGAATGGTTTTGTTCGGGAAACGGTGAATTTCTTTCAATGCCAGGCGACCGGCCTCCAGCCGGCCCAGCATCGCCCGGCCGCTTTCGGCGCCCAGGTCAAAAGCCAGGAACTGATCGGATTTCATCAGGCTGCCTTTCGCTCAATTTTTCCGAGGAAGTAATTTTAACCGCATCGGGCCGGAATAATCCAGCCCCCGGTTCTTATTTTTTTAATGAGAAGGTTCGGTTAAAAGCTGCGGCCGCCCGAGGGTATGCCTTTTCGGGCCCGACCCGCTGCGGCAGCGATGGCTTCAGGCACCGGGCGCCTGCCGCGTGGAGAAGGCTCAGGTTTTCAGATCCGGATTTAAAAAACCGGCCGGGCGATTGATTATGACCGCCCTTTCTTTTGAAACCGCGCTCCGGATGGTTTATATTAAAAAGGGGAGCAGGCTATGAAAATCATTCAGGATGAAATTACCGTCTCCACCCGTGGTCACAACGATATCAGGGACCTCACTCCCGAGGTGGAACGTCAGCTTCAAGCCAGCGGACTGCGCGAGGGGCAGGCGCTGGTTTTTGTTCAGGGTTCCACGGCCGGAGTGACCACCATCGAGTACGAGCCGGGGCTGGTTCAGGACCTGTCGGAACTGCTGGAAAAATTGGTGCCGCAAAACCGCAGCTACCATCATGACCGGCGCTGGGGCGACGCCAACGGCTTTTCTCACCTGAGAGCCTCTCTTATCGGGCCGTCGCTTCAGGTTCCTTTTTCCGGCGGCCGGTTAAAACTGGGCACCTGGCAGCAGATTATCCTGGTTGATTTTGACAACCGGCCGCGAACCAGAAATATTCTTCTGCAGTTTCTGGGAGAATAATCGCCGGTTGAAAATTTCCCGGGACCGGGACCTCGAGGGATGATAATCCCGGCCGATGGAGTATAATTAGATAAACAAAATGAGCAGAATCAAAATGGACATAGACGACCTTAAAGAAACTCTCAGGAAAAAAACCGGAGACCGGTCGCCGGATAAAGTCAAAGCCCTGTGGCAGGAAATTAACTCCCGTCAGAACCTGACCACCCGGGAGAAACTGGAAAAACTGCTGGAAATTTCGAGGAAGCAGAAAAAGGAACAGCCGGGAAAAACCGTCCCGGCCGGAGAACCTCCGGTCCGGGGCGGAAGCGGCCAGCCTTTTCTGATTATGGAAAATTCCTATAACCTCGGAGCCCGCTACGGGCAGATACCGATATTCTTGGGACTTAACATACCGGGTCAGGTTCTGGCCGTTCTGGCCCGGGACCGGGAATTTGAGGCTCTGACCCTGTCCGGGTCGGTCTTTATCGACCTGGAGACCACCGGATTGGCCGGGGGCACCGGGACCGTGCCTTTTCTGGTCGGCCTGAGCTTTTTTGAAAACGATAGCCTGAAGATAGTCCAGTATTTTCTGAACGACCTGGCGGCAGAAGGCAGGATGCTGGAAGATTTGAGGCAGCTGCTGGAAGAAAAAAAGTTCACTTCGGTTGTCTCCTATAACGGCAAGGGCTTTGACCTGCCGCTGCTGGAGACCAGGTTTACTTTGAACCGGATGCGGCTGGCTCTGAGCAGCCTGCCCCACCTCGATTTCCTGTACTCAGCCCGGCATCTCTGGAAACACAAGTACGAGAGCTGCCGCTTGCACGAGCTGGCGCTCAACCACCTGGGCGTCGACCGGGCGGAGGACATTCCTTCCGAGGAAATTCCCTGGAGATATTTTCAATATCTGAGAAGCGGAGATTTTTCCCTGGTGGAACCGATTTTTTATCACAACCAGGAAGACCTGATGTCTCTCTATGGAGTGGTGGTGGCCGGCTCCCTGCTGGTGGCCCGGACTCTGGAACAGGAAGAAGTGGACATCGAGGCCACCGAACTTCTGGGAGTAGGGAAAATACTGGAGCGCGCCGGCCAGGTTGAAAAGTCGGTGACCTATTACCAGAAAGCTCTGGACAAGAACCTGCCCGAGCCGGTTTCAGCCCGGGTCAGGAAGAATCTGGCTCAATATTTTAAACGTCAGAAGAATTGGGAAAAATCCATAGAGCTCTGGCAGCACCTGCTCCAAAACAGCGAGGACCTGGAATGCTTCCGGGAACTGGCCATCTACTATGAGCATCACCGGAAGGAGCCGGAAGAGGCTCTGAAGTACGCCCTGGACGGGTTGGCCCTGTCCCAGGGTCGGGACCTGAAATTCGAACAGGATTTCCGAAAAAGGGTGGAGCGGTTGAACCAGAAGGTTCAGAAAATAAAAACTGTCCGCTAAAAATAAAGCCGGAGGTGCGGCTTGAAAGCTATGGTCCTGTCTGAATTTAAGCCGGTGGAAGAAAATCCGCTGGAGCTCAGGGAAGTGCCCGTCCCGGTTCCGGGCCCCGGCGAACTTCTGGTCAGGGTCCGCTTCTGCGGCGTCTGTCATACCGACCTGCACACGGTGGAAGGAGAGCTTCCTGCGGTATCGTTGCCGAGGATTCCCGGGCACCAGGTGGTGGGGGTGGTGGAGCAGAAGGGCGAGAGGGCTGAATTATTCAGGAAAGGCGACCGGGTGGGGGTGGCCTGGCTGCACAGCGCTTGCGGCCGGTGCTCCTTCTGCCGGAGAGGGCTGGAGAACCTCTGCCCTGAAGCCAGGTTTACCGGTTACCAGGTTGACGGAGGCTACGCCGAATACCTGATTGTTCACGAGGATTTTGCCTATGATCTGCCGGATAATTTTCCCGACGAACAGGCTGCCCCGCTGCTCTGCGCCGGAATAATCGGCTATCGGGCGTTGCGCCTCAGTCGACTGAAGCCCGGCCAGAAACTGGGCCTTTACGGCTTCGGCGCTTCGGCTCACGTCACCATCCAGGTGGCCAGGAACTGGAATTGCCCGGTCTATGTCTTTTCCCGCAGTCAGAAACACCGGGAGCATGCCCTGGAGCTGGGGGCCGGCTGGGTCGGGAAACCTGATGAGCTGCCTCCGGAGAAGCTGGACAGCGCCATCGTTTTTGCCCCGGCCGGAGAGGTGGTTCGCCTGGCCCTCAGAGCAATCGACAGGGGCGGAACCGTGGCCCTGGCCGGAATCTACCTGAGTCCGATTCCGGAGATCAATTACCAGGAAGAACTCTATTATGAAAAAGGCCTGAGAAGCGTCTCCAACGCCACCAGGCAGGACGGAGCCGAGTTCCTGAAGATAGCAGCCGACATCCCGGTCCGGACCGAAATCAAGGTCTATCCTCTGGCCGAGGCCAACCGGGCCCTGGGCGACGTCAAGCACAGCCTGATCAACGGGGCGGCTGTGCTCAAAATCGGCTGAACCCGGTTGAAAAATTCTTGCGGGTAAGATAATATTTAATAGCTTTTCAGTTGCGCCCGTAGCTCAGTTGGATAGAGCGACTGACTACGAATCAGTAGGCCGCAGGTTCGAGCCCTGCCGGGCGCAATCCTCATTTCCGAGCTCGATGAAAGCTCTGCTGATCATAGGTCCCCCCGGCTCGGGCAAGAGTCCGTTCGGCGATTACCTGGAGAAGCAATCTGCGGCCGGGAGAAGATTCCGGCATTTTGATTTCGGCCGGGAGCTCCGCGAGTTGCTGAAATTTCAAATGCCCGACGGGCCCGGCCGGCCGGCTGAGACCCGGGCGGAAAAAATTGAAAAAAAAGAACCGGCCGGGGAGGAAAAACTGTCGGCCGCCATCTGTTTCAGCAGTCAAGAACTGGCCCGGGTCAGACAGTCGGTAGAAACCGCCACCATGTTTGAAGAGGCCGACCGGGAACTGGTCCGGAAGATTGTCCGCTTTTTCTTGGAAAAAAACGGGGTAGGGGAAGATGAGATTTTAATCCTCAATGGTCTGCCTCGTCATCTGGCACAGGTCGGCTGGCTGGAGGATATGTTGAAAGTGGTTCTGGTCTTAAACCTTGACTGCCCCGAGGATATTGCCGTGAGAAGAATACTGGCCAACCTCGACGGCGAACGTCAGGGCCGGGAGGACGACCGGCTGGAAGTGATCGTCCGCCGCTACCGGCTTTATCTGGAGCGGACCGGGCCGCTGGTTGATTATTTCCGGCAGACTGAGATTCCGGTCCTCACCCTGAAAATTGACCGGGATACCAGGCCGGACACGCTCTGGCCGCAGCTGGCAGCCTGGCCGCACTTCAGTCTGTTGTTTTCCGGCTAAACCGTTTTGTCCGGACTTTCTGCCCGTTAGTCCGGTCTGCCTTTCAGCCGATTACCGGGCTGGTAATATATGAAAGTTTATTCATATATCGGGCGGATGGCAGGCGGTCCTTCTCGTTTCTGCCTGAAGCCGGGTCCGTTCTGTCCTGATTTTCAGGCCGGGTGGGTTCAGTCGACCAGCTTCCTGGCTTCAAGATAAAAGCGCTTTTCCCAGGCTTCGCCCATGGAAAAGGTCTTTCGCGGCAAAGCTCCGTCCAGGATAACAGTCGGGAAGAGCTGGCACTTATCCATGGCCGGAAGATAGAAGCCCAGGTTGCCCGGATTCTTCCGGCTGAGGTTGAGAAGCGACTCGTCGCCGTGGACGTAATCCAGGCCGGAGGCGGCCTTCTTTTTCAGGTAATCATCCAGGAAAGCCTGCAGGCTGCCGACCGTAAGATTATGTTTCGGCTGCAGGAATCTTATCGACTGGAAGCTGTTCTGGCCGACAAGACCGGCTATCTGTTCCTGTTCCCGGCGAGAATTGACGACCTGCTTCATTTCTTCAAAATTCCTGTGCTGGCGCAGTTCCAGCCGGCCGTCGAAAAATTCCACCAGCTCGGCCGCCAGGTTTTCGGGGCGACGGATCTCGAACAGCACCCGGTGAATTGGCTCGAACACCAGCGATTCGTCATGCAGGTTGACCACTTCCACCAGAGCGTAACGCAGGGGAGAATATCCCGATTCTTTTTGGGTCTGGAAGGCGACCCTGTTTCTTTCCCAGATGGTCTTGGCCGTGGCCAGGGAATGGTTGCCGTCGCCGACGGCGAACAGCAGCAGGGGCGTTTCTTCAGGCAGGCCGTATTTTTTCCGGAATTCTTCAGGACTGGCCAGGCGATGAAGCCCGTCCAGAATCATTTTTTCCACTTCCGGCCGGTCAACCAGGTAGCCGCGCAGTCGGCCGGAATTAAACATCAACTCAAAGTCATATAATTTAGTAAGCGCCCGACAGTGGTCGGCGGCCGGGCCGATGGTCAGGTTATCCGGGTCGTCAATCAGAATCATGATGTGGGGTACTTCCAGAGTCGCGCCTTCTCTTATCTTCACCCGGGGCGGGATTCTTTCCATTATCGTCCCCTCGGTGGCCCGGATAAGGCTGCCGGCCCTTGGATTGTAGTCATAGGCTTCCAGGTCCAGGCAGAACAGGAGTCCCCGCCGCCAGCCGTGGGCGGTTTCCCGCTCGACAAAAATCATTCCCGATACCTGCCGAAAAACACCTCGTCCCAGGTAATCCTTCATGGCTGATTGAATTCTGGCGATACGCTCCTCTTTGTCCGGGGAGTTCAGGTAAACTTCTGGATAGATCAGATGCAGGGTAGAAGGCGCCTCTCCGACCAGCTCTTCCACTCGATGCCAGTACTCCGGCTCCGAGGTGTACTGGTCGCAAGCTATGACTGCCCATTTATGAAGGTCCAGGCCTTCAGCCGGCACCAGAATATCCGGTATGGCGATACCAAGAGAATCAAAAATCTTCATCTTATAATTCCTTTCCGGTATCAGCGATAAGAATTTTTCTTATATAACAAGAGAACTTTTTTTTCAATGGTCGCGCCCGTTTCAGCCGTCGGATAAGGCCCGTGATTTTATCGGCCCGGTCGGCCGGGCTGTGAGGAGGTGAGACAATACTTTCCCGGCCAGACCTTTTCCGGTGGTCGAACAACCTTTCTGCCGGGATTGACAAAAGCCGGCCGATAAACTATAAAAGCTCATCATCAGGGCTTTATAATTTAACATATTTGAGAGGTGCGACGTGATTTCTTTTGAGCTTACCGAAGAACTGAAAGCCTTGCAGGAGATGGCTCACTCTTTTGCCGAGAAGGAGATGAAGCCCAAAGCCGCGTTCTATGACCGGGAAGAAAAATTTCCCGAAGAGGTCATGCAGAAAGCCTTCGAGGCCGGTTTTCTGACCTGCAACGTCCCGGTGGAATACGGGGGCGGCGGCCTGAGCGACCTGGAGGTGGCCGTCATTTCCGAAGAGCTGGCCTGGGGTTGCGCCGGGATGTACACCACCATGATGGCCAACTCTCTGGCCTTCACTCCGATTATCTTATTCGGCAGCGAGGAGCAGAAGCAGAAGTTCCTGACTCCCTTTTCCAGGAAAATGGCCTTTGCTTCTTACTGCCTGACCGAGAGAGAAGCCGGCTCCGACACCTCGGCTATCAAGACCGTAGCCCGCAAAGACGGTTCCGATTATATCCTCAATGGTTCCAAATGTTTCATCACCAATGGAGGCGTAGCCAGCCTGTACGTGGTCTTTGCCAACGCCGCCCCGGAGAAGGGAGCCCGCGGCCTGACTGTCTTCCTGGTTCCCAGGGAAACTCCGGGCCTGACCATCGGGAAAATAGAAGACAAGATGGGTCACCGGGCGTCCAACACGGCCGAAATTTTCTTTGAGGAGGTCAGGGTGCCGGCCGAGAATATCATCGGTCGGGTCGGCCAGGGTTTCCTGATCGCCATGAGAACCTTTGACCGCACCCGTTCGGCGGTGGGCGCAGCCGGAGTCGGTCTGGCCCGGGCGGCTCTGGAGTATGCCGTGGATTATGCCAAGACCCGGGTCCAGTTCGGCCAGCCCATTGCCACCTTTCAGGCGGTGGCCTTCAAGATTGCCCAGATGGCCATGGAAATAGAAGCGGCCCGGCTTCTGGTCTGGAAAGCGGCCTGGATGGTGGATAAGGGCCTGCCCTGCGGCCTGAATTCGGCCATGGCCAAGTGCTTCGGCTCAGACCTGGCCATGTGGGCCTCGCTCGAAGCCCTGCAGATTCTGGGCGGGTACGGCTATATGAAGGATTACCCGGTGGAAAAGCTGGTCCGCGACGCCAAACTGCTCCAGATTTACGAGGGCACCAACGAGATACAGCGGCTGGTCATCTCGCGGGAAGTTATCGGGCCGATAATCAGGAAATAAGCGCCGTCGGAAGAGAGATAAAAAAAGGGCCTCTTTTGAGGCCCCTTTTCATTTTCGGATTAAACGGGGGAAATCGGTGGGGGATATTACTCTTCGAATTTCTCGGGAATTATAGCCAGAGTTTCAACACCCGCGCCTTTGCAAATATCCATAACTTCCATCACCTTGCTGAATGGCAGCTTGGCATCGGCTCTGATAAAGATGGTTTTGTCCTGGCGAGCCGCATACAGCCGGCGCAGCTCTTCCAGCAACATTCTGAGCTCGAGCGGGTTTCTCTGTATTTCAACCTGGTCATTTTTCTTAACGGTCAGGACGATGACGTTGGGGTCCTGGCCGCCCTTGCTCTCAGCCTGGACTTCGGGCAGCTTGGCATCGATACCCATCTGAACCATGGGGGTGATAACCATGAAGATGATCAATAAGACGAGTAAGACATCGCACAGCGGAACGACATTGGGTTCTGCTTTCGCCATACTCTCCTCCTTAAAGTTTTTAGAGGTTGATTTTATTGCAAACCTCGGGGTTTGTCAATGAAAAATCCTGTTCTGTTTTATTTTTCAGAATGTATTTTCTCAAATATTTGGCCGGGAAGCAACTGCGGATTTGAATTTTTATGCCGGCCGGATTATATTCAAAATAAAGATAAAAGGAGGAGGGATGAAAGACTTAAAAGTGGAAGTGGTCGAGGTCGTCTCCCGCTGCGGCGCCAGGCATAAGGTCGGCGATTATTTCTTCATCAGGGGCGAAGGCATGCTGGAGATTCCCGAGGGAAAGAAAATCTGCCTGTACGCTCTGAACAGCCTGTTCCCGTTCCTGACGGCCAAGCAGCGCCAGGACGAACTGCCCCAGGATGACTGGATTGCCGAAACCGAAATCCTGACCTGCCCCGACCCGAAGGGAGTCAGGTTCAGGATCACCGCCCTGGACTGAGCCGGGAACGGCCGCGGTTCTTTGCTTTTTGCCTCCGGCTGTGGTATATCTCTCTCTATTTTCCCGGTGCCAACCCACTGACCGGAGGACAGAATGAACGTCCTGCTTCTCCTGATCATTGCCATTATATTTTTTCTTCTGGCGGCTCGATTTTATGCCGGTTATATTTCCCGGAAGCTGGGCGAGGATCCCGACCGCCCAACCCCGGCTGTAACCCGCAACGACGGGCGCGATTATGTCCCGACCAGAAACTACATAGTCTTCGCCCATCATTTCTCGGCCATTGCCGGAGCCGGGCCGATCCTGGGCCCGACCATGGCCCTGCTCTACGGCTACGCGCCGGCCTGGTTGTGGATTGTGCTCGGCGGCATCTTTGTCGGCGCCGTCCATGATTTTACCGCTCTGTTTGTCAGCCTGAGAGAGGGCGGACGGTCGATGGCCGAAGTTGCCCGGCGCACCCTGGGGCCGACCGGCTTCAACCTGTTCATAGGTTTCACCATCGTCATGATCGTCCTGGTGACCTCCTCTTTCCTGAATGCCACTTCCATATCCCTGACTTCGCTCTGGCCGCTGGCCAAAATTGGCGTCAGAGAAGGGGAGACCTTCCTCAAGACGGTGGTGGTGGATGGAGTTGTTATGGGACGGATCGGCGGCATCGCCTCCATGTCGGTCATTATCATCACTCTAAGCTCACCGCTCCTGGGCTGGCTGCTTTACAAAAAGAAAATGAAGACCGCTCTGGCTTATCTGCTGGCTCTGGCTATCGGGGTGGTGTCGGTCATTGCCGGCATACACTACCCGGTGACCTTGAGCCCCAAGACCTGGATGATAATAATCTCTATCTATGTGCTGATAGCTGCCGGAGTTCCGGTCTGGGTCATTCTCCAGCCCAGGGATTTTATCAATGTCCAGATTCTGTACGGCGGGATAATCCTGCTGGTCCTGTCGGTCCTGAACACCGGTTTTCACGGCTTGAAGGTGACCATTCCGGCCCTGAATTTGCAGGAAGGAATTCAGAACCTGGGTCTGATCTGGCCGATGATGTTCTGCACCATAGCCTGCGGGGCCATTTCTGGCTTTCACGCCCTGGTGGCCGGCGGGACCACCTGCAAGCAATTGCCCTGCGAAAGGGATGCCCGGCGGGTCGGCTATAATGCCATGCTGCTGGAATCGGTCCTGGCCGTCTGTGTCGTCCTGGCTGTGGGCGCGGCTCTGAGCTTTGCCGATTACAAATCCATCGTCTGGCCGCAAGACTCGGCCGTCAAATCCAATCCCATCCTTGGATTCTCGCTGGCTGCCGGGCACCTGTTCAACCTGGGTCTGGGCATCCCGGTGGCCCTGGGAACGATCTTCGGCATCCTGCTGGTGGAAGGTTTTGTGGTCACCACCCTGGACGCTGCCGTCCGGCTCAACCGCTACCTGTTTGAAGAGCTGTGGTCAATTATCTTCAAGAATCCTTCCCGTCTTCTCAAGCACTACTGGGTCAATTCGGGACTGGCAGTGCTCTTGATGTGGGTGCTGGCCTATTCCAACGCCTTTAACGTCCTGTGGCCGATCTTCGGCACGGCCAACCAGTTGCTGGCGGCTCTAACCCTGTTTGCGGTCTCGGCCTGGCTGCTGCTCCGTCGCCGCCCGAACTGGTTCACCCTGGTTCCGGGCGTTTTCATGCTGCTGACCACCCTGGCTTCCCTGGTCATCCTGATGCGTTCTTACTGGCTGAAGAAAAATTACGCGCTGCTGGCGGCCGACCTGTTGTTGCTGGGCCTGGCGGTGGGAGTGATTTTTCTTTTTGTCCGGACCTTTTCCAGACGGAGGGAAGAAAGCCCCGAGCCGGTGAAGGGATAAAAATTCCTGACTGAGGGCGGGATTTTTCCCTATTGCAGCGTTTTCAGAGCCTTCTTGTTGTTACTGGTCTTGAAGACCAGCAGCGTCCGGCCGGCTCCGACCGAGGAGCCGTATGAATATTTGATGTCAATTACCGCTCCGCCCAGCAGGGCGCCTATCTCCGCACCCACGCCGATGCGGTCGGTGACTTCGACCGTGATGACCCTGGTGACTTTTATTTTATAACGAAGGGCTTTGAGGGCCGCTTCCGCTTTCTTGTTGTCGGAGGTGATCAGCCGGAAATGACCTCTGTCCTCTTCGGAAAAGACGCAGAAAGCCCGGAGATTAATCCCGGCATTGGCCAGTGTGCCCAGGACGCGTCCGAAAATGCCCGGCTCGTTCGGGGTGATGACCTGCAGTTCGGTTTCTTCCTTAACTACGTTCACCTGATTTCTCCTTTACGCTTTTTCTTGTTAAAAAGGCTGCTGGAATCAGACTTAAAGTTATATGATTATATCATCATCAACCTATTTTTTTTACAGGATTTTGTTTATAATTTCAACTGATTTTTTCAAAAAATAGAAAAAATGAAAAAACTGGCCATTATCGACAATTCCCTCTGGCCAGACATCTACAATCCGGTCGAACACTGGACAGCCCGAATCGGCCTGCCTTCGAGGTCGTTCCGGGCGGTAGACGGTTACCTGCCCGACCTGGATGACGGCTACAGCCATCTGATAATAACCGGTTCTGAGGCTTCTATCGTCGACCTCGAACCCTGGGCCCTGGCCGAAGCAGCCCTGGTGAAAGAAGCGGTTGAGCGCAACCTGACGATTCTGGGAAGCTGTTACGGTCATCAATTGCTGGCCCTGGCTCTGGCCGGGCCGGAGTGCGTCAGAAGAGCCCCGCGACCGGAGATCGGCTGGAGCCGGGTGGAGGTTCTAAAAGCCGACCCGCTGCTTGGCCCGGCCGGAACGCTCTATGTTTTTTCCTCTCATTATGATGAGGTTTATAACCTGGATCAGGGCCGGTTTGAAGTCCTGGCCCGCAGCCGCCATTGCGGAATTCAGGCTTTCAGGTTGAGGGGGAAAAATGTCTGGGGGCTTCAGGCTCATCCGGAAATCGACCCGGAAGCGGCGGTCAGACTTCTACAGGGGATGCTCAAGAAAGGTTTTTCCTGGCAGGATCTGATAAGAAAGGCCCTTCGCTCAACTCCCCGCGACGACCGCTGGATAGAGCGCATCAGCCGAAATTTTGCTTGCCTGTAAGTTAAAAAAAACAGGTCTTATTTTTCTTGACAAACAGGCATTTTTTTTATTAAATGAAAAAGCAAGATCAAAATAATAGGAGGTAGTGCTGATGAAAATCAGAAAGATGGCAGTTTTTATGGCAATCGTTCTGGTCTTAATTTTTGCTCTTGAAGCTGCAGCTCAGGCCAAAAAAATCAATAACATCGGACAGTATACTTTTGCCAGGGTGCGGGGCAAAATACCGACACCTGAAGTCATGAAGATGCTGGTCGACCGGTATTCGGCCGACATCAAGACCGGATTCGAACAGGCCGGATACGGCTCTCTTTACGAACCGTTCATCAACCAGTTGAAGACAGCCCAGTTCGAGGATACCACCTGGAACATCGGGGAAACAGTCAAGTGGATGCTTTTCAGGTCTCACGGCAAGGTGAAGGTCTCCGGAGAGCTGGAGTGGGCCGGCAAAAAACCGGTAGAGGTTTTTGCCGTCAAGGTTAAGGAAGGCTACAAGACCTATACCTTCATCATCCCCAAGCCCTGCGGCAACATCGCTTTCAAGGACATGGTGGAAGAGATCCCTGAGGCCGTCTGTTCCCTGAAAGTTTCTCCGGCCAAGGCCAACATCAATGACCCCATTACTGTCGATATGAGCGGCACCCAGTTCGCCAAGAGCATGAAAGTTGATGTGTTCGACAAGCAGGGCGCAAAGGTGGCCAGCAAAGACCTGACTCCCGACGCCGCCAGGTGGCAGACCAAGCTGGATAAACCCGGCGAATACGTATTCAAAGGCTCGGCCGTTAATCTGGCCGGAAAGCCGTCAGCCAATCCCTGCGAGGGCAAGGTTTACATCAATTATCCTCCGCTGGCCAAGGTCGTTCCCGGTTGCACCGACTGCACCAACATGTACGGCAAGCCCCTGACCTTTGACGCTTCCGGCTCTTCCGACCCGGACGGCGAAGTCACCAGAGTGGTTTTTGAGCTCCAGGACGCCAATGGCCAGGTGATCGATTCCTATAACGATACCGAAAAGCCCTTCACCTGGGAAAAGACCCTTTACAAAGAAGGGACTTTCACCATCAGCACCACCTCTTATGATAACGACGGGGCCGTATCTTCGGCTTCCGAGGATTCCAGAAAGACTTTTACCGTCACCAGAAAGAAATTCTTCGGCCTGATCGAACTCGGCCCGATGCTGGCTCACGGCGGCGAACAGTATGACCTTCCCAGCTACGCTCTTTACCTGTACCTCAGACCCGGCTTCTTCTACTGGATCAACCCGGACAAGGTCAGCCTGACCATGACCGCCGGCGCCGGACTTCCTCTTAAGGGCGATCCCTGGAAGGCTATCATCATGGCTGAACTGCTGGCCAATTTCCACTTCGGCAGAGTTTACCTGGGTGTCGGACCCGGCTTCACCACTAAAGAATTGAGCAGCCTCTACAACCGCAAGAGCGGAGTCGACGCGGTCGGCCAGCTTGGAGTCACCCTGTTCAACAATTACGTGAGGATGAGCCATCTGTTCTTTGAGTTCAGGGCGCCCATCGGCCGCAACTTCGAAGACCACCACAAAATGGGTATCGGATTCAGATACTGCTTCTGATAAAGAATGCTGAGGGAAAGGGGCGGCTCAAAGCCGCCCCTTTCCTTTTTTTAATCGCCGGCCTTAAACCTTAAAGTTCAGTCCTCTCCCCACAAAATTTTTCCGCGCCTCATCGGTTTCTTTGACCTTTCCCGTCTGCCGGACAATTAATTCAGCCGCCCAATTTTTGAGCCGGATTGTAAAGCAACCATTTAAGGGGGGAGTTTTCCTGAAGCGGATTTGATAATTGTTGCTCTGAAATTAAGCTCACCGAGCGAGAGCGAAGAAGCCGCGGTCGGTCGCTGAGCTTTCTGTCTACGGCAGGGCCCTGAATAAGGCGATGATTGTATTAAGGCCGGGGCCAACCAAGATTGAGACAAGCTTTGACTCTTATTGGCAGAAAAAAAGGCGGCTGGAGATTATTCCGACAACTTGGTCAATTTCGAGAGTTCTTCGTTGTAATACTTGCGGTAGAGGATTTCCCATTCCTGGGAACCTTCCTCGATCTGCTTTTTCTGAGCGGCTATTTTTTCTCTGGCTTTGCGGTCGAGCTGGTCGTAAAGTTTCATTTCCTCTTCGATGGCTCTCTGAATGGTCAGGCGCACCTCGTTGGGTTCGTCCAGGAAATCAACCTGGTCGTTTTTGTAAAGAGCCTGCATCAGCAGCTTTGACAGATGGTGAATTTTCTCCTTGGACAGCCTGCTCATTAGATTACGATATTCCTTTCCCTGGCCAGTTTGGTCTTAATCATCTTGAACATGGTCTGGTATTCGATGTTGCCCTTGCGGATTTCGTCCATGTGCTTGTTCAGGATTTCCCGGACCTCCTGGTCGAGCTTATCTTCCTTGACGAATTCTTCGGTAATGAGGTTGATGATTTCTTCCAGCACCCTGGTCCTGTCTTCAACCAGAATTTTCCCCTCTTTAATCAGCGCTCTTAATATTACGAATGATAAATGTTCTATCTGGTTCCTGTTTAGCCTCATCGCCTATATAAAATATATCAGGAGCGCTTAAATTTCAAGGAGGGCTGTTAACTTTTTTTTAAGGGCGATAAAAAAAATTGACAGAAATAGCTGGCTTTAGCCGGAAGTGCGGGGGCTGAGCACCAGTTCCGGCCTGAAGATTTGTTCGCCGGACTCATACCTGGCCAGGCCGAGAAGGCGGTTGTCCGCTGAGAAAACCCGAAAAACGGGAAAATTCTGTTGCCGACTCCTGACCAGGTCAGCCCTGGTGACCCGTCTCAGGCTGAGGCCTCCGCCGTGGACAAAGGCTCTGGCCCCCTGGTCGTCCAGCCAGACTGCAGGGTATTCGGGAAGCAGACTGTCCAGCGGAAGGAGAAACCGGTCCCAGGATTGTTCACCGGCCAGCTTTTCTATTTTTTCCGGTTTGAAGGCCTCTTCTTCGGTGTAATGCCCGGATGCCACCCGCCTCAGGGCTGAAAGGTGGGCGCCGCAGCCCAGCTTCAGACCAAGGTCATGAGCCAGCGATCGGATATAAGTTCCGGAGCTGCATTCCACCAGGAAATGAACTAAGGGAGGGCTGTAATCAAGAATCAGGAACCTGTGGATAACCACTCTGACCGGATTGAGCTCCGGTCTTAAACCGCGTCGGGCCAGTCTGAAGGCCGGCCGGCCGTTTATCTTTTTGGCCGAAAAAGGCGGCGGCAACTGACTTATTTCCCCGACAAATGAAGCGGCGGCCTCCAGAAGTTCTTGCTCTTCGGGCAAGGCCCGGCTGGCCGGGCCCAGAGGCTGCCCTTCGGAATCGTAAGTCTCAGTGGCCAGGCCCAGTCGGATTTCTCCCTTATAGGTCTTATCGGCGCCTGAAAGATAGGGGAAAAGGCGGGTGGCCTGACCGACGGTCACCAGCAGGACGCCGGTGGCCAGCGGGTCGAGCGTCCCGGCATGACCGATTCTTCTGACTCTGAGTATCTTCCTCAGCCTGAGGACGACATCGTGAGAGGTGAGACCGGCGGGCTTATCGACAATTATCAGGCCATCCATGGTCGGCATGTTTTGAGAAAATCTCAGTCCCGGCCCCGGTTCTTGTTCAGAATTTCTTCCACCGCCAGCGGAATTTCGCGAGCTAATTTTTCGTATTGGCCGTGGACGGTAAAGCCGGCGGCATGCATGTGGCCTCCGCCGCCGTAACTTTCAGCCACCAGAGCCGAGTTGGCCTGTCCCTTGGACCTCAGACTGACCCGAAAGACCCCCGGTTCCATTTCTTTGAAGAAAATAACCATTTCCACTCCCTTGATTGAGCGGGCAATGGTGGTGATATCTTCCAGGTCGACGTCCTTTAAGCCTACTTCTTCCAGGTCGCGCCGAAACATCGCCAGCAGAGCCAGGTTGCCGGCCGGGTTCATCTTCAGGCTGGTCAGCACTCTGCCCAGCAATTTGACCTTGGCCGCGGTATTGTTGTTGAGCAGCTTTTCGGCGATGGCGTTGGGGTTGGCTCCGGCCCTGGCCAGGCAGTAGCAGGTGTAGAGCGCCCTGGGAGTGGTGTTGGAAAACTGAAAAGAGCCGGTATCGGAAAAAATGGCCGCATACAGGAACTCGGCTATCTTCGGGGTCGGGGACAACCCCAGCGGTTCCAGCAGATCGTAAACCATCTCGCCCACGGCCGAAGCTTCGGGGTCGATCCAGTTCAGGTCGGCATAGGGGGAGTTGGAATAGTGGTGGTCAATGTTTATCTTCGGTAAATGGTCAATTCCGGTCTGGCCGGAACGGGAAACGTCCACGCACTCCAGGAGTATCACCAGGTCCACTCCCTCCGGCTCGATCTGTCCCCTCCTGATCCTGGCCGTTTCCGGAAATTCATAGAAGGGGAAGGGCAGCGGGTCGCGATTGACCACCTGGACTTTTTTCCCCAGCAGCTCGAGCATCTCAGCCAGAGCCAGGCTGGTGTAGATGGAGTCGCCGTCGGGTCGGAGGTGGGAAGTGATGGCCAGATGACGGCTGGCCAGTATCTTTTTAGCTATCTCGAGTTTTATCGTCTGGTTCATTTTCTTTCAGCGAGTCCAGCAAGCGGTCGATTCTTTCTTCGTAATCGGCCGAGAGGTCAAGAACAAAAATTAGCTCTGGATTATATCTTAAATTCAACCTGGTCGCAAGAAGCCGCCGGAAGTGCGGGGCCCTTTTCTGAAGCCATTTCAGTATGGGTTCTCTTTTCTCTTTTTGCAGGACGGAAACCGAGATCCGGGCCGTCTTCAGGTCGGGCGGCATTTCCACTCCGGTCACCGTCAGGAAGCCGGCCATTTCCGGGAGCTCGCTGATCAGCAGACGGCCGATTTCCTGTAGGATGAGCTGGCTGACTCTTTTCGGACGGTAGGAACCCTGGCCTGGCATTGCTGTTTCCCGTCAGTAATAATTTAACTGGTGGCCGGAAAGCAGGGCCCCGGAGGCGGTCCGGGCTTCTTCCAGTATCCGGCTCAGAATCTGCTGGACCACGGCCTGCTGGCTGTTGACCGTGGCCACGGCCAGCACCGTTCGCTGCCAGCTTTCCTGGAAGGCAATTTCCGACACCGAGACGTTGTAGCGATGCTTCAGCCGGTCGGTAAAGCTGTTGATGAACCGGCGTTTTTCCTTCAGGGAATGAGAATATTCCAGGAAAAATTCCAGGGTCAGGACACCGACTATCATTGGCCGGCCCCTTACTCGGGCCTGATTTTTTCCCGGACGAAAGCTTCGATGACGTCGCCCGGCTGGACCGGCTCGGCTTTCTCCAGCCCGATCCCGCACTCGTAGCCCTTGATGACTTCGGTTACGCTGTCCTTAAGGTGCTTGAGGGATGAAATCCTGGTCTGGTAAAGAACCTCGCTGCCGCGGATGATGCGGGCTTCGGCGTTACGGACAATCTTGCCCTCAATGACCTGGCAGCCGAGGACCGTGCCCACCTTGGCGATCTGAAAAATCTTCTTGACCTGAGCCCGGCCGAGCACCGTTTCCTTGATTACCGGCTCCAGCATCCCGGCTACGGCCTTTTTCAGGTCGTCGGTCAACTGGTAGATTATCCTGTACAGACGGATTTCAACTTTTTCGTTCTGAGCCAGCTCCTGAATCTTCGAGGGAACCTTGACGTTATAACCGATGATGATGGCCCCGGAGGCCGAAGCCAGCAAAACATCGGCTTCGGTCACGTTGCCGGTTGAAGCCTGCAGGATATTAATTTTGACCTTGTCGGTGCTTAGCGTCGGCAGCAAACCTTTAAGAACTTCGACCGAGCCGTGGACGTCGGCTTTGATGATGACCGCCAGCTCCTTGGTCTGGCCTTTTTCGATTTTCTTGAACAGGTCTTCCAGGGTCAGCGGGACTTCTTTGGCCTGGGGAGTCTTCTTCGTCCGGGCTTTCCGGAACTCGCAGACCCGACGGGCGATTTCTAAGTCGGGAACCACCTGGAAGAAATTGCCGGCCTCGGGCACGGCGTCAAAACCCAGAACCTCAACCGGGGTCGACGGGCCGGCGCTCTTGACCGGCTTGCCCCATTCATCGAACAGGGCCCGGGCCTTGCCGTAGGTCAGGCCGCAGATAAAGGCCTGGCCGGGGGTCAGGGTTCCGAGCTGGACGATGACCGTGCCCACCGGACCTTTCTGGGGGTCAAGCCTGGATTCGAGGATGACGCCCTGGGCCGGAACGTAAGGGTGGGATTTAAGTTCCAGGATATCCCCGAGCAGCAGTATCATTTCCAGCAGTTCGTCGATGTTCTTTTTCTCTTTGGCCGAGATTTCTACACAGATCGTCTTGCCGCCCCATTCTTCCACGATCAGCCCTTCCTTGGCCAGTTGCTGCTTGACCCGTTCCGGGTTGGCCTCGGGCTTGTCAATTTTGTTGATGGCGACAATGATGGGCACCGAGGCGGCCTGAGCATGGCTGATAGCCTCCCTGGTCTGGGGCATAACTCCGTCGTCGGCGGCCACCACCAGTATGACTATATCAGTTAACTGGGCCCCCCGCGCCCGGAGCTGGGTGAAGGCTTCGTGACCCGGAGTGTCAATGAAAGTGATATAACGATTTTTGTAGTGAACCCGATAAGCGCCGATGTGCTGGGTGATTCCGCCCGCTTCCCGCTCGGCGATGTTGGAAGACCTGATGGCGTCCAGCAGGGTCGTTTTGCCGTGGTCGACGTGACCCATTATGGTAACTACCGGCGGCCTGGTCACCAGGTCGTCTTTGAGGCTGAAGGCCAGTTTCCTGATGTCCTGTTCCAGCGAAACCATTTCCAGGTCGACTTTGATGATCCTGGAAATCGTCTGCAGCAAGGTCTCGTCTATCAGGTCGGAAGCGGCAGCGTCATAGCCGGCTGCCTGGAGATGGTCTATTAAATCCTTCGGCTTTATCTTGAAACGCTCGGCCAGGTCTTTGACCGACATGCCTTCCTGAATCTGAATTTTCGGCCGGGGCTTGGGCGCAACCGGAGCTTTTGGCGCGGCCGGTTTCGCGGCCGGAGCGGCTGTGCTGTCAGGGGTCTGTGTTCTGGCCGTCGGTTCCGCCCGGCGTTCCTGGGCCGCTTTTGTCCGGGCCTGCGGTTTGGCCTCGGGCGCGGGCTTCGCCTGTCCTGAGGGTTGGGCCGCCGGTTGCGGTTTGCCGGCAGCCGGTGGTGCTCCCTGGGTTGCGCCGGGAGCCGGTCTGGCCGGAGCTTTGCTTTCACCCGGGGTCTTTTTCGCGGCCGGCGTCCTGGTTACGGGTGCCGCCTTGTCTTCGGCCGCAGCTGCGGCCGGCTTTTTCCCGGCTTCCGCCTCTTTTTCGCTTTTGCTCTTGGCGGTGGTTTTGGTCTTGGTTTTGTCCATAGTTTATTCTTTAATCTTTCTTATTCCTGAATTATCGATATTTTCCAGCCGACCAGCTTGCTGGCCAGCCTGACATTTATGCCTTTCTTGCCGATGGCCAGGGAGAACTGTTCCCCGTCGACGTGGGCTTCCATCTCCTTGGCCTGTTTGCTGGTGACCACGATTTTGTTGATTCGGGCCGGACTAAGGGCTGACTTGGCGTAAACCTGGGGGTCTGCGGCCCATTCGATTATATCAATTTTTTCGCCGCCCAGCTCCTTGGATATGGCCAGGATGCGGTTACCCTTGACTCCGATGCAGGCTCCGACCGGGTCGATATCTTTGTCCTGGCTGGAGACAGCCACCTTGGCCCTTTCTCCCGGCTGACGGACGACATCCTTGACCTTGATGGTGCCGGCGGCAATCTCGGGTATTTCCAGCTCCAGCAGTTTCAGCAGGAAACGGGGCGAAGTTCTGGACAGCTGGACCTGCGGGCCGCGGACGTTTTTTTGAACCTGGACGATGACGGCCTTGACCAGGTCGCCCGGCCGGAAATTATCTCCCGGCAACTGGTCCTTGACGGGCAGAAAAACTTCCGCCCGGTTGACTTCGAGCACCGTGCCGTTGTTCTCAAACCGGCGGACGACACCGGTTACGATTTCTCCCATCCGGGGAGCAAATTCTTCATAAACCTTTTCCTGCTCGGCGTCGCGAACTTTCTGAAAGATAACCTGCTTGGCTGCCTGGGCGGCTATCCGGCCCAGGGTTTCGGCCGGCAGTTCAATCTCTATTTCTTTTCCCGGGCTGGCTGTAGGGTCATGCAGAACGGCTTCATCCCGGGAAATCTCTCTGGCCGGGTCGGAAACTTCTTCCACCACTTTCTTGACGGCATAGACCCGCAGTTCGCTCTTTTCGGGCTTGAAGTCAACGACAATCTCTTCGCCTTTATTGAAGAACTTGGCAGCGGCGATGCGCAGCGATTCCTCTATGGCCTTGATGATGACCCGGGGCTGAACACCGCGCTCCTTGCTGAGCTGGTTGATGGTATTCCAAACGTTGACTTTCATTACCAGGTTTATCCTTCACCCGCATAAAACGGAAATGAATTATATCTTAAAAGGGGAAAGGTTGCAATTAACCCTCCGTGGTGAAAGCATCCTGGCGGCCCGCCCGCTTTCATCCTCGCTCCATCCCCCCGCCGGGAATCTCTTCGCTTGGCGACGACGGGGGTGAGGGCTGGCCTCTCTCCGGACAATATGTCCCGGTATCCAACAGAGCCTTTATATCTTTTCCCGGGTAATTACTTTAAAAAAAAGAAAGAGTCGATAGATTGTCTTTATTTATATTTTGGCTCAGCCTTGAAACGGGCGCTGTGGCCCCGGGCCACATTCTTCCGTTCATTGCTGGGAGTTTTTGGAAAGGAGACGCTTCCAGGAGGAATCAATCGGCCAGTTGACCGTGCAAACTGTATGGTCCGCAACCGGTTATCCTGACCTTTACCATGCGGTTGCTGACGTCTTTTTCCGAGCTGAAGTTAACCACCTGGTAGCCTTCGTTCCGGCCGGCGTAGAGGTTGCCTTTTTTGCTGGCTCCCAGGCAGAGCACCCGGACGGTCCGGCCCACCAGGCTTCGGTTCAGCTGCAGCTGGATTTCTTTCTGCCTGGTTTGCAGCCTGACCAGACGGTCGATTTTAACTTCTTCGGGCACGTCGTCTTTAAGCCTGGCGGCGGCGGTTCTCGGACGGGGAGAATAGCGGAAAGAAAAAATGTTGGTAAATCTGATTCGTTCCAGCAGCTCCATGGTCTGTCCGAAATCTTCTTCGCTCTCGGTGGGAAAGCCGACGATGATGTCGGTGCTCAAGCTTATATCCGGCAGACGGGATTTCAGCCGGTCGATCTTTTCCAGATATTCGGCTCGGGTGTACTTCCGGTTCATCATTTCCAGGATACGGTTGGAGCCCGACTGCAGGGGCAGATGGAGTTGATGGCAGACCTTGTGGGAAGAAGCCATGGCCTCGATGAGTTCCGGCCCGAAATCCCTCGGATGGGAGGTTATAAAACGAATCCATTCTATTCCGTCAACTTCGGTCGCCCGGGCCAGCAGCTCCGGCAGACCGGCTCCGCTCTCCGGGTCGCGGTAGGAGTTGACGTTCTGGCCGAGGAGCTGGACTTCAAGATAGCCGCGGTCGGCCAGAGAACGGATTTCTTCCAGGATGGAGCGCAGAGGCCTGTATTTTTCCCGGCCCCGGACATAAGGCACCACGCAGAAGGTGCAGAAATTGTTACAGCCCTCCATGATGGTCACATAGGCCGAAACCCGGCTGTCCCGGGCCTCGGGAACGATCGGCAGGTCAGTCCAGTCCTTTTCCCAGGCGGTCAGCGCCCGCCTTTCTTCCCGCAGGTTTCTGAGCAGAAGCGGCAGGTCGGCATACTGATGCGGTCCGGCCACCAGGTCCAGATAGGGGAATTTTTCGAGCAACTTTTCCCGGTAGAGTTGGGCCACGCAGCCCAGACAGGCAATAATCGAGCCGCGCCTTTCTTTCTGTTCCTTGAGCCGGCCCAGGTAGGAGAAAAGTTTTTCCACCGATTTCTCTCTGACAGCGCAGGTGTTGATGAGAATGAAGTCGCCTTCCTCCGGGCGACCAGCCGGACTGGCTCCGGCCTCCAGCAGCAGGCTGGCCAGGTGTTCGGAATCGTTGACATTCATCTGGCAGCCGAAAGTGTGAATGTAAAAAGTTTTTCCTTCCAGCATCGGTTCACCGGTGGCAGTCATGGTTTGAGCATTTATTATAGCTGAAACTCAGCCGCTTGGTTATCGGCGCTTTATCTTTAATCAATTGCCTGCCTGTTGAGAAAAGAAAATCGATTCAAAAATCAAAGTCGGTAAAAACGAGGACAAGGGCGCTGTCGGAAAGTCCGGGCCGGACTGGACTGACTCCGGGAGCCGCGGCTCAGTTGCGGCCGGCTTTCTGTTCCAGAAGTTCTCTGGCCATCTGGAGGCTGGCCTCGGTCAGGCGGGCGCCGGCGATCAGACGGGCGATTTCTTCCGGCCGGTCCCGGTCTTTGAGTTTTTTAACCGTGGTAAAGGTGCGGTCTTTCTCGGTCTTTTTCTCGATTCGGAAATGGTGGCCGGCGGCTGAGGCGATCTGGGGGAGGTGGGTGATGCACAGCACCTGGTGCAGGCGGGCTAATTGCTGCAGCTTTCTGGCCACGAAATCGGCCGTCTGGCCGCCGATACCCGAATCTATCTCATCAAAAATAAGCGTCCGGCCCTTTTCCGCCTCTTTCCCCAGCGACTTGAAAGCCAGCATTAGGCGCGACAGCTCGCCGCCGGAAGCTATCCGGCGCAGCGGCCGCAGTTCTTCACCCGGATTGGGGGAGATGACAAATTCCAGTTCCTCAGCTCCCAGGTCGCGGATGGTTGAGGGGTCATCGAGGGTCGGAACAAGCGGGCGGAATTCCACCCGGAAGCGAGCTCTGGCCATGGCCAGCTGGCCCAGCTCTTTCACAATGAGCTGTTCCAGCTCCCGGGATTTTTCTCGTCGCAGACTGCTCAGCTGCTGGCAGAGTTTAAGGTAGGCCTTAAAGGCAGCCTCGATTTCCCCTTCCAGGCCGGATAGCTTTTCCTCGCTCTTTTCCAGCTCTTCCTTTTCTTGCCTGATGTTTTCCAGGTGAGCGAGAATTTCTTCCAGACTGGAGCCGTACTTTCTCTTGAGTTTCTCGATCTGGCTCAGCCGTCCCTCTATTTCTTCCAGCCTTTCGGGCGAGGGGGCATACCGGTCGCGAAGGTCGATCAGATTGCCGGTCAGCTCTTTTAAGAAGATGTTAAAATCGGACAACTGCAGGCGGCTGTTCTCCAGCTCGGGAAAATAGCCCTGCAACTCCGCCACCAGATTTTCCACCCGCTTCACCCCGGCCACCAGTGATTCTTCGCTTTCATAGGCAATGTCAATGGCCTGGTTGACCAGGATGGCTATTTTTTCCGAGTTTTTAAGAATCGACCTTTCCTGCAGCAGCTCCTCGTCCTCGCCCGGCCGCAGTTCGGCCTGTTCGATTTCTTTGACCTGGAAATTTATGAAATCAAGCCGCTGGGCCCTCTCCTTCTGACGGGCAGTCAAGGCTTCTTTTTCTCTGATCAACGCCCGAACCCGGGCCGCTGTCTGGCGGACCTTCTCTTTCAACTCGGCCGCTTCGGCGAACTCGTCCAGGAATTTAAGATGGTTGGAAGTATCCAGCAGGAAGATGTGGTCGTTCTGCCCATAGATATCGATCAGCAGTTCGCCCAGTTCCTTCAATTTTTTAAGCGGGACCAGCAGCCCGTTGAGATAGGATTTGCTCAGGCCCTGACTGGAGATTATTCTCTGCAGGAAAAGCCGGTTGCCGTTTTCAAGTTCCAGGCTTTCCGGCAGAGATTTTATGTCCTGAATTTCAAACACCGCCTCGACCGAAGCTTCTTCCTTTCCGGTGCGGATGAGGTCGACGGAGGCCTTTTCTCCCAGCAGCAGTTTCAGGGCGTCGATGATGATGGATTTTCCGGCTCCGGTTTCTCCGGTCAGGATGGTGAACCCGGATTCCAGGTCCAGCTCCAGGTCTTCTATGGTTGCCAGGTTTTTAATTCTTAGGTAGCGAATCATCCTTCAGCCACAGCCGGGCCCGCTTTCAGGGTTTTCTTATTTGACTATCTTGAAAGGCGACAGGGCCCTCTCAGTGTTAATTCTCCCGTAGCCGGCGAAATCGTCACGGCCGGCGGTTTCGATGTCGTCCGGAGTGTATTTTATTAACTTCATGATGTCGCCCGGGCTCAACCAGGGTTTGCTGGCTTTGATCAGGGCGGCAAAGCCGGCCACATGGGGAGCGGCCATTGAGGTGCCGGTGGCAAAAGCATAGGGGAGATATCCCGGTTCGGTCTGGGCCACCGGAATGGCGCTCAGCACCCAGACTCCGGGAGCGGCTACGTCCACTTCCGGCCCGCTGTTGCTGAAATCGGCTATCTCGTCGTTGTAATCGCTGGCCGAGACCGCCAGGCAGAACTGGTCGTAGGCGGCCGGGTAAAGGACTCCGGTCAGTCCGTCATTTCCGCTTGCGGCCACCAGCACTATTCCCTTGTTAAATGCATATTCCAGGGCCGCTTCCAGGGAGGAGGCCGGTTCGTCCCCGCCGACGCTCATATTGATCACTCCGACCCTGGCCTGTCCGGAGGCATAATCGGCGGCCCAGATCAAGGCTTCAATCAGGTCGGAATAATCGCCCTCGCCGTCAGCCGAGATGATTTTGCCGGGCAGAAGCCGGCAGTCCCAGGCCACTCCGGCGATGCCCTCGCTGTTATTGGTGGCGGCGGCGATGATACCGGCCACGTGAGTTCCGTGCCAGTGGTCATCCATGGCATCGTTATCGTCGTTTACGAAATCCTTGCCGGTGGAAATAACCTTGCTGGCCAGGTCCGGGTGGGTATAATCGATTCCGGAGTCAAGGACGGCGATGAGCAGGTTGGGGTCGCCCTTGGCGAAGTCCCAGGCTCCGGTGGCTTTGATGTCGGCCCGATTTTTGCCGACCGGGCTGCCTGGAATCTGAAGCGTGCCGCCGGGGTTATAAAGCGCATATTGATAGCGAAATAATTGGTCGTTGGGCTGAGCGGCCAGGCGCAGCTTGTAATCAGGCTCGGCGTAAAGCACATCCGGGTTGACTTTGAGAGCGGCCAGGGTTCCTTCCACCGTGCTGCCTTCGCCCACCTCAACCACATAAACATTGATTCTGGGAATGAGCCTGTAATCGCGAGGCTGGTAAGCCCTGAGAATGCTATCGGTCGATTGCGTCGATAGGTCGGGTTTGAACCTGACCAGGATTTTTTCCGATGAATACTTCGGTCTGCCGGATTGGGTCGCCGGCTGACTGATGGCCTTGATTTTAACCGGGGGAGCCGGATTAAGCCTTGACTTCAGGGCTTCTTCCAGCCGGCCGGAGGTCTTCTGGCCGGACGGGCCCAGCCTATCTTTTAATTTATTCTGAGCCCCGGTTTGTGCGGCCGCGATGACCAGCGCCAGGGCCAGTGACACCGCTATGACTGCCGCTAAATACCGTGATTTTTTCTTGGGGTTGGTTATAGCCATCTCGTTCCTCCCTTCCAGACCTTAAAACCCATAATAAATGCTCAAGCCGCCGCCGATTCCGGTTTTGGAACCGGGAAAGACTCTGACTTTCGGAACCAGGGTTATCCTGTCCACCAGGAAAAAGCTCCAGCCGGCGGTGATGGAGACGTAGCTGGCGCCCTTGAGGTCGACCTTCTGTTCCCCTTCCAGGTCTTCTATTTTTTCTTGCATCTTAAACTGGCCCCAGAAATATGAACCGGCTACTTCCAGGAAGGGCTGGCTGCCTTCGAAGCCATCGTAGGTCACTTTCAGTCCGCCCCCGGCCTGAGACCAGGAAGGACTGGCGGTAGCCGTCCCGGGAACAGCCAGTCCCGCGAGGGCAAAATCCTTCTTGAATCCAAGGTAGGAAGCGAATTCGGCCATGAGTCCAAAATTGAAGTCCGAGGCCGGGAGAAGTCTGGCCTCGGCCCGGGCGCCAAACAGCAGTCCGGTGATGCTTCCGCCCTGGTATTCAAGGGTCAGCGGCAGCTGGTCGAAGACCACCCCGTTAGGCCTGGGCAGACCCAGTCCGCCGAAAAAGTTCAGGTTGAAAATCTGGCCCAGGTTGCGGGCCCTGAGTTCAAGCATAAGGTTGGTGGCTTTCAGAGTGGTTGTTTGGTCAGACCATTTTATTCCCCGGCCATAAAGTTCGCCGGTCAGTCCGAATTCCCAAATTGTCTTTTCCTGGGCCCGGGCTTGAAGTGCCGGCAGAGCAATGAAAAGCAGGGCCAGGGTCAGCCCGGTGGCCAGAACCTTTACCAGTTCTTTTGCCTTTTCGGTTCCTTCTTTCATCTCGACCTCCCTCATTTTGTTGGCTTAGCCGGCTGAGCGGCTTTAACCGCTTCGGCTTTTTTCAGCAGCTCAATCGATTTTATCCTTTTCTGGGCCTGCTTGACAAACTTGCTCTGGGAATAATCCGAAATCAGCTTGGTGAAATAGGGCAGGCTTTCGTCGTATTTTTTTGTTTTGAAATAACAATCGGCTATGTAAAAGTAAACCGCGTCCAGGCGAGGAAAAGCGGGGTAGGTGGTGATAATCGGCAGGAGTCGGTTAAGGGCGGCCCGGTATGCCCTGGCCTTGTAATAGTATTCGCCTATATGGAGTTCGTGGGCGGCCAGGCGGTTTTCGCAGTCTTTGATTTTTTCAGCCGCCTGGGCGGCGTATTCGCTGCTGGGATAATTGGCCACCACTTTTTTGAATTCATTCAGCGCCTGGTTGGTCTTGGTCTGGTCCCGGCCAGGCTTCAGGATGTTCTTGTAATAGGTCATAGCGATCTGGAACTGACAGTAGGGGACGGAGGGACTGGTCGGATAGAGGCTCATAAATTCGCGATACTCGGCCGCGGCCAGAATCAGGTTGGCTTCGTCGCCCTTGCTGAAATAGGTGTCGGCAATCAGCAGCTTGGCCCGCTGGGCATAGAAGCTGCGGGGAAAAGAATCCATCAACTGCCGCAGGAAAAGCAGGCCCTTTTCGAAATCTTTTTTGATGTAGGTTTCGCCCAGCTTGTAGAGCGATTCGTCCGAGGCCAGGGTTTCCTGGGGCAGCGATTCCAGGGTCACAGGCTTTTTTCGGCAGGCGGTGGAACCAAGAAAGGTCATGACCAGCGACAGTAGCAGGCTCAGTAAAAGTTTTTTATTCATCTTGACTACCTCTATTTAACCTCTATTCCGTTTATTTTTTTCGGCTGTGCTTCCGGTTGAATTCTGCGGCCACGACCTTCATTTGCCTGATTACTGCCGCCGGGTCCTCGGCTCCGTAAACCGAGGAGCCGCAGATGGCGATATTCATCCCCATCTCAAACAGCGTGGCCAGGTTGTCCAGCTTGACTCCGCCGTCGACGGCAATCAGAGCCGGCGAGCTCCGGTCTGCGATCAAACGGCTCAGACGCTGAATCTTGTTCCCGGCGGCCGGAATGAATTTCTGCCCGCCCCAGCCGGGATTGACGGTCATGATGACCACAAAGTCCAGCTCTTCCAGCACCTCGGTCAAGAGTTCCAGCGGCGTGGCCGGGTTCAGGGCCAGTCCGGCCTTGCGCCCGGCTTCCTTGATGGCGGCCAGGTCCTTGTGGACGTGGCGGGAAGCTTCCAGGTGGAAGGACAGCCAGTCGGCGCCGGCTTCCAAAAAAAGCGGAATCATTTTAGCCGGATTTTCTACCATCAGATGGACGTTCAGGGGCAGCCTGGTTTTCTCACGCAGGGAGGCCACCAGTTGATGGCCGAAGGTGATGGGCGGCACGAAATGGCCGTCCATAACATCCAGGTGAACCATGTCGGCCTGACCCTGTTCGGCCAGGGCCACGGCCTCAGCCAGGCGGGAAAAATCGGCCGAGAGGATGGAAGGAGCTATGTAATACATTTAACGGCTGACCTCCAGGCTGATGGGATTCCGTTTCTGGATGGGATAACCGCCGGGCGGATTCTGCCTGATGATCACCCCTTTTTCCAGACCCGGGTAGTAAACGTGCCTGATGTCTTCAACCTTAAAGCCGGCCCGCTGCAACCAGGCGGTTACCCGGTCAACCTTGCGGCCGATGAGGTCGGGCATCAAATAACTGGTCTCCGGCTCTCCCTGACTGACCAGGAAGCCGACCGGATGGTTTCTCTCGACTGTGGTCTCGGCCGGCGGGTCCTGGGCGATTATCCTTCCGGCCGGATAGCGCCGGCTGTGAATCTGCGACAGCGGTCCGCGGGAAAGGCCTCTTTGCCTCATGTCCAGAGTCGACTGCTCGAGGCTTTTTCCGGCGTACAGGGGGACGGTGACCGATTCGCTGCCCGAGCTGACCACCGCCTTGATCTGCCGGTTGACCTTGAGGCGCGAGCCCGGGGCCGGGTCCTGGCTGATGATACGCCCGCGACCGACCTCTTCGGAAAACTGGTAATCGGAGACGGCCAGACCGAGGTCTCTTTTCTGCAGCTCCTGCCGGGCCTGGTCCACGGTCTTTCCGGAAATATCGGGGACGTAAACCATCTCGTCGCTCAGGATGATTTGAGAAGATATGACCGCGCCGCCGAAAAAGAAAATCAACATCAACAGGAGAATGTTGATCGCATCCAGATACCAGTAGCTTTTATTGCCGGCCATAGGTTTTGAAAGTTAAGCTTTATCCGTCCAAAAATTACAGCTTTATTAATATCACATATCATTATACGAGTAAATAAGGATTGCGTTGCATCGGGCGACGCTGTGCCGGTTCTTTGCTGCCGGCCACCGGCGCCGCTCGGGTTGAGAGAAAGGGCGGATAGGTTTATAATTATTAGCTCCGGGACCGGCCGTCCGGTCGCCCCGGTCAGTCTTAATATATGAATAATTGTTCATATTTAAGGAGAATGCGATGAAATCCTTCTCGGACTTTAGGAGCGACACCGTCACCAGGCCGACCGAAGAAATGAGACGGGCCATGATGGAAGCCGAGGTCGGCGACGACGTCCTGGGAGACGACCCCACCGTTCAGAAGCTGGAGAGTCTGGCCGCCGCCATCATGGGCAAGGAAGCCGGGCTGTTTGTGCCTTCCGGAACGATGGGCAACTCCATCGCCGTCAAGATGTGGACCCGGGAGCTGGAAGAGGTCATCGTCGAAGAAAAATCCCACATCTACAATATGGAATCAACCCATATGACCTTGATTTCCAGGGTCACTCCTCGCCCGCTGCCTTCCCGGCGCGGCCTCATGGATCCGGAGCTGGTCAGAAAGCACGTCAGGTTGCCCTCGGTTCATACCCCGCGCACTTCCCTGATCTGCCTGGAGAATACCCACAACAACTGGGGTGGGGCGGTGCTGCCGCTGGAGAATTTTGCGGCCATCAGGAAAATAGCTGATGACTTCGGGCTCAGAGTTCACCTGGACGGAGCCCGGATTTTCAATGCCAGCCTGGCCTCCGGAGTGCCGGTTAAAGAATATGCCCGGCACTGCGACTCGGTCATGTTCTGCCTGAGCAAGGGCTTATCCTCCCCGGTCGGCTCGATGCTGGTCTCCGACCGTCAAACGATAGAGTACGCCCGGCGTCTGCGTAAAGCCCTGGGCGGAGGCTTGAGACAGGTGGGAGTTCTGGCTGCCTGCGGGATTATTTCTTTGACCGCTATGGTTGACCGCCTGAAAGATGACCACGTTCGGGCGAAACGTCTGGCTCAGGCCATTTATGACCTGCCCGGAATTACTCTTAATCCCGACGAGGTGGAGACCAACATTATAATTTTCTATTTCAACCATCCCCGCCTGACCATTCTCGAACTGGTCAACCGGCTGAAAGAGAAAGGGATCCTGTGCCTGGCCGTTTTCGGCGGAGTCAGACTGGTCACTCACAAGGATGTTGACGACGAGGATGTGGAGCGGGCGATAAAAGCCTTCAGGGAAATTCTGGCCGCTTGACCGCCGGTTTATCAGGTCGGGGGCGTCCGGAAACGCCGGAATCGTCGGCGGCCGTGAGCAACCTGGCAAAGGTGATATGGTCTGGTTGCCGGACCGGCGAAGATTGAAGAAAATGAGGCGGAGAGAATTGATAAAGATTCAGATGGAATTAATGGGGAAGGTTGACTTGGCCCGGAATAACCTCCGGCGGTTCAGCGGATAATAGGCATGAATAATAGACAGGCAGTCTGAAAAAGCCATTTAATAAAGGCAGGTTCGGCTGAGCGTTCAGAGGCAGAATATATAGATCAAACGAAAAGTAATATTATTGAAAGGAAGGCATAAACAATGGAGCAAACAAAGCTGGTGATAATCGGCGGGGGGCCCGGCGGCTATCTGGCCGCTCTGCGAGCCGCTCAGCTCGGCCTTCGGGTTACCCTGGTCGAAGAAAACAGGGTCGGCGGAATCTGCATCAATGTCGGCTGCATTCCGACCAAGTACCTGACTCACCAGAGCGCCGTCTATCATCAACTAAAAACCAATAAGAACCTGGAAGGGCCCCTGTCGGAGGTCAGAATAAACTGGGCCAGAGTCCAGCAGGGAAGACAGGCTGTGGTCGACCGGCTGGTAAAGGGGCTGGAGTTCCTGCTGAGCCGCAATAAGATTCAGGTCATAAAAGGACGGGCCAGATTGGCCGCTCCGGGACGGATAAGCGTTAAAACTGAAACCGGAGAGGTGAGCCTGGAGGCGGAGCAGGTTATCCTGGCTGCCGGCAGCCGGCCGGCTGATTTTCCCTTCCTGCGCTTTGACGGACAGCGGATTATTTCCAGCACTGAAGCCCTGTCGCTGCCCGAACCCCCGAAAAGCCTGCTGGTGGTCGGAGCCGGAGCCATCGGGCTGGAGCTGGGCTCGGTTTACCGGAGAATCGGAACCGAAGTCACCGTCCTGGAAATAATGCCGGCCATCCTTCCCGGCACCGACCTGACCACGGCTCAAAGGCTGGAGAGAATACTTAAGAAGCAGGGTTTGAAAATCCATACTCAGATGAAAATCGAATCGGCCGAAATCGGCGATGACCTGGTGAAACTCAAGGGACAATCTCTGGTCGACAACAAACCATTCGAATTTTCGGCCGAGAAGGTGCTGATTGCCGCCGGCCGCCGGCCGAACATAGAGGAACTAATCTGGGATAATAGTCTCCTGCGCCTGCAGAAAGGAAATTTTGTCGAAGTGGACAGCCGCTGCCGGACTTCCATTCCCGGCGTCTATGCCATCGGCGATCTCATCGGGGGAAAACTCCTGGCCCACAAAGCCTATCATGACGGGGTGGTGGCGGCCGAAAATGCGGCCGGGCACGAATCTCATTTAAATTATAACGCGGTTCCGGCGGCTATCTTCACCGAGCCGGAGCTGGCCACGGTCGGACTGTCGCAAGAAGAAGCTCAGGCTCGCGGTCTGGAAACCAAGGTGGGGGAATTTCCGCTCCAGGCCAACGGGCGGGCCCTGACCCTGGATAACTATGAAGGCCTGGTCCGGGTAATCGCCGATAAGAAAACCGACGAGGTGCTGGGCGCCCATCTTCTGGCCCCTCATGCCAGCGAGATGATACCGGTGCTGACGATGGCGGTGGCGCAGCGCATGAAGCTTAAGGACCTGGATTCCATCATCTACATTCATCCGACTGTTTCCGAATCCATTCCCGAAGCGGCCCTCAAGGCCGACGGCCTGGCCCTTCATATTCTGAATCAGTAAAAAATTTTGTGAGTCTGATTAACGGCCGGGAAAAAGAGCACGACCGACATGACTCTCTTATCTGTCCGAACCATAATGGCAGCAGAGAGAGGATCGGTTAATCTTAAAGATCCAGACCCCCCTGATTGTATTCCTGACTGTTACATAAAAATGAGTCGCGATCGAAGCGGGGTGGTGCCGCCTGTCTCCTAACGTTCAAAGCGGCAAGCGTACTGGGGATGACGCATCGAGTAGCCGGGACGGCCGGGCGCTCATGGCGACCGGGCCCTTCTGGCCATAAGTTTCCTCAACGTCCGCCCCGTGGCCGGCCGACCGCCCCTGCCTCTTCCAGATATTCACTTTGAACTGGATACCATGTCTTTGCCCGAAAGAATTTTCTGTTTGACTAAAACTACCGAATATTTTATCATCACCTCTCATTAAATCATTTATGGAGGAAATAATGGAGAAAAAGGTAACCGTGGAAGAACTGCTGGCTAAGGCTGAACAGCCGACAAAAGATGCCCTGAGACTTCATCCTTTCTATAAGGGGAAAGTCGGCATCACTCTGAAATGCCGGGTGCGCGATTTCAATGATTTTGCCATCTGGTACACTCCGGGCGTGGCCGCCCCGTGCAAAGAAATTCAGAAAGACCCTGAAAAAGCTTATGAGATGACTAACAAAGGAAACTTTGTGGCGGTCATCACTGACGGAACCAGGGTGCTGGGACTGGGCGACATCGGAGCTATGGCTGGATTGCCGGTTATGGAAGGTAAAGCGCTGCTTTACAAGTACCTGGGCGGCGTGGACGCTTTCCCGATTTGCATCAACGAAAAAGATCCTGACAAATTTATTTATATCTGCAAGACACTTCAGCCAACCTTCGGAGGTTTCAATCTGGAAGACATTTCTCATCCAAAATGTTTCCATATTCTTGATACTCTGAGGGCCGAGTGCGAAATTCCAGTCTGGCACGACGACCAGCAGGGAACGGCCTGCGTCACCGTGGCCGGATTGATAAATGCTCTTAAGATCGTCAATAAAAAAATCGATGAAGTCAGAGTAACCGTCATCGGTTCCGGAGCTTCCGGTATCGCCATCGCTAGATTGATGATGTCTGCCGGTGTCAACCCCGAAAATATGCTTTCGGTTGACTCCAAGGGTATCCTGTCCAGAGATCGTGAAGACCGGGATGTGCTTCAGGCTAAATATAAAGAAAAATGGGATATGTGCCTGAAAACCAATCCCAAGTGTATCAAGGGCGGCATTCCTGATGCTATCAAGGGAGCCGATGTTCTGGTCAGCGTTTCCACTCCTGGACCCGGAGTCATCAAACCCGAGTGGATCAAGACCATGGCCAAGGATGCCATCGTTTTTGCCGAAGCCAATCCGATTCCGGAAATCTGGCCCTGGGAAGCCAAAGAAGCCGGCGCCCGCATTGTGGCCACCGGTCGTTCGGATTTCCCCAACCAGATCAACAACTCCCTTGGCTTTCCGGGAATTTTCCGCGGCACTCTCGATGTCAGAGCCAAAACGATCACCGACGAGATGTGTATAGCCGCAGCCTATGAACTGGCCAAAGTGGCTGAGGACCATGGGCTCAGCGAAGAATACATCATTCCCAATATGGACCAGTGGGAAGTCTTCCCGAGAGAAGCGGTGGCCGTCGGACGCAAAGCAATCGAACAGGGTGTGGCCAGGAAGGATATCCCGGCTGATGAGCTCTACAAGATGGCCGAGCAGACTATCCGCAAAGCCCGCGAGGAAATCCAGTACCTGATGAAAGAGGGTTTTATAGTCGACCCGGATAAATGATTTAAGCTCCTTAAGAAGCTCACCGAAGGCCCGGGCTGAGATTCAGTCCGGGCCTTTTTATTTGCCCGGCCGGCGGATGCCTGATTTAAGCCCGGGTCGGCCTCAGAGTCGCTTTTCTCGCCGGACTCAAACTGTAAAGCGGCAGCAAAAAATTAGGGAAGTTTTTGCCGTTTTTGGATTTGACAAAGCCCCGGCTTTGTGATAATGATTTAATCAATCTTCACCGGAAGGGTGAAGGGAGTTAGAAGGATCAACATGAGTGGAGATGGAGAAAATTCTCTGTCGGACTTTTTAAGCCCTCCATAGTTTTCCCGCACTGATAATTATTATTTCCCTGACTGTTCTTGTTTGAAAGGAGACGGGAACAGGGGAAGGCCCCAAATATGAAATCCCAATGGTATAAGGCCATTTAATATATTAAAATCATCAGAAAGGAGGAAAAAAGATGAAAAATCTGATGAAACTTTCGGTTCTCGGCCTTTTAGTTGTTTTCCTGTTTTCCAGCTGCGCCAAGCAGCCCACCCAGCAGATGGATGAAGCCAAGGCGGCCATAGACGCGGTGGTTCAGGCCGGAGGCAACATCTATGCCAAGGAAGAGCTGAAGAAGCTGAACGACGACCTGCAGGCGGCCACGGACGAGGTTAATGCCCAGTCCAAGAAGCTCTTCAAGAAGTATGGAAAAGCCAAAGAGATGCTGGCCAAGGTTAAGACTGATGCTGAAGCCGTAAAGGCTCTGATCCCGGCCAGAAAAGAAGAAGCCAAAAACGCCGCTTTGACTGCTCAGACCGAAGCCAAGACTGCTCTTGATGAAGCCAAAGCTCTTCTGGAAAAAGCCCCCAAGGGAAAGGGCACCAAAGCTGACATCGAAGCCATGAAAGCCGACCTGGCCGGTCTGGAAACCATGTTGACCGAAGTTCAGGCTGCCATCGACAGCGAAGATTACTTCGGAGCCAAGGACAAGGCCCTGTCCATCAAGGATAAGGCTGCGGCCATCACCGAGCAGATCAACGCTGCCATTGCCAAAGTCAAGAGATAAGCGCAAATTAAACCGGGACATTCCAAGCGGAGTCGAGTTGAGTAGTGAGGACAAGGGGTGCGGGTGCAGCGCTGATAGCGGTATGTGCGCTTAGCTTAGTTTTCCTATCGTCGACTTGTAAGACGGCACCGGCTCCTCCAGAGGTGGAGCAGGCTCTTCTGCAGGAGCAAGACCTCTGGAGGGCCGGTGCTTCTGTTTTTGCGGCTGAAGAGTACGAAAAATATCGCCAGTCCCGGAGCCAGGCCGTGAAGCTTTTCGAGCAGGAAGAGCTGAAGGTCGGTTTTTTCCGCAATTATGAAAAAGTCAGACAGGAATTTATCCGGGTTCTGGCTGAGGGAGAGAGAATCCGGCAGTTGATAGAGGGTCGAAAAGCATCCCTGACCGGAGAAATTAGAATCCGCCGGAACGACCTTTATTCCCGCTATGAAACCCTTAATACTCTTAGCCTGGAATTGAGCCAGAGAACCCTGTCCAGGAAGCAACTGGCCCAGGCGGATGTTTTGTTCAAAGAAATAGACCGTTTCCTGGAGAGAGCCGATTATGAACAGGCTCGTTCCCGGCTGAACTCCGCAGAGAGCCTGATCAACCAGGCAGAAAGCATCCTTCGCCAGCAACTGGAACGCTATATGAGCCAGGAGGAGATAGCCCGCTGGCGTCGAATGGCGGAAAGAGCAGTGGAGAAGTCAAAAAACGGCGGTCAGCTGGTCATCCTGGTGTCCAAGCTGGAAAGAAAACTGACTGTTTACAAGGGCGGGGCAGCGCTGAGAACCTACGAAGTCGGCCTTGGCTTTAACGGCCTCAGCGATAAGCTCCATGCCGGCGATAACGCCACCCCGGAAGGGGAGTACAGGGTCATTAAGAAAGTTTCGCCCAGCAAATTCGGTAAAGCCCTGCTGATCAATTATCCCAACGAAGAAGATATCAGAAAATTCAATGAGGCCAAGAAAAAAGGCTATCTGACTCCGGCCAGCCGGATCGGCGGGTTGATCGAAATCCACGGCGGGGGTAAGGACGGCCTGACCCAGGGCTGCGTAGCCCTGGACGATGCCGAGATGGAAGAGTTGTTCAGGATGATAACGGTGGGAACGCCGGTAACGATTGTGGGCACGACTGACCCAAATAACAAAATTATTGCTATACTAAGAAGAGAACAGAAATGAAATTCTGGAAACTGTTGCTGTTGCTGACGGCCCTGGTTTACCTCTCCCTTCTGTCCATCGTGGCTCTGTCCTGGGTCCATCACCTCGAATTGAGCGCCGAGTGGAAGGCTGCCTGGAGCTTTGAGCTCGACCCGAAAGCCAGGGTGAAACCGGAAGCCCAGAATGCTGCTCTTAAGAAAAAGATTAGAGACCTTCATCCCAGGGGTGTTTACATAATGATAGACTCGGCCGAAAATCGGCTTTACCTGAAAAAGGACAGCCAGACCATCAAAGAGGCGGTGGTCTCGACCGGAAGCGGAGTCATCCTGGTTGAACCCGGCGGCAAGAGAAGCTGGCAGTTCGATACTCCGAAGGGGGAATTCTTTGTTAAATCAAAGATTCAGAATCCTTACTGGGTAAAACCGGACTGGGCTTTTATCGAAGAAAATGAACCCATCCCCAAGAAGATGGAAGACCGGGTGGAAGCCGGGGTGCTGGGAGACTATGCCCTGGGCTTCGGCCAGGGATATTTCATCCACGGAACGCTTTACACCAGGCTTCTCGGCCGCAATGTCACTCATGGCTGCGTCCGGGTGGCCGATAAGGACCTGGAGGAAGTTTTTAAGGCATCCAGGATCGGAACAAGGATCTATATATACTGAGAGGATATGTGAAGATTGAGCCTGAAAGAAAAAATGAAGAAAGCCGGCGCGGACAAGCAACGAAGGCGTCCTTGAGAAGCGAGGCTCTTAAAGCCATGAACATTCGAAGAATCGAAGAGGAAATGCGGCCGGGCGGAAGACGGCGCCGGTTGCGAGCGATTTTCTCTGTCTTCCTGGCGGTCTTTTTTTCCTTTTCCGATATTAATATAAATTCGGCGCCGGCTCAGAACAGAAACGCCGGGCAGGAGAGTGCACCGGCCGCCGCAAAAAGCGGGAAAAAGGCAGGAACGACCGGCGCAGCCGCCGCCCGCAAAACCGGGCCGGCTGCCGCCAGGGCTTCCAGCCGGGCGACCTCCTTACCGGTCGAACAGCAACCAGCCGCGGCTTCTCTCAAGCGAATTCCCGAGGCCACGCTTAAAATCCTGAAGGAAAATAAATTTCTGGAAGAGGAGTTGAAGCTGGCCAGAAGTCCGCAGTATTATTTTGTTCTGAACCTTAAGGAAAAGACCCTGGAGCTGAGGGCCAGGGGAATGGTGTTAAAGTCCTGGAAAGCCAGCAAGTTGAAATACTCGGGAAAGCCGGTTCCGCTTCAGGTGACCACGCTGACCAATAAGACTGCCCTTAATCCGCCCGAGAGAAAAGTCTTTAATCCGGCTGAGCAACTGGCCGAAGAAGCCAGGAAGGCTGAAGAGCAAGCCAGACAGGCTCAGGCAAAAAAGAAAAAAGAGAACGGCCAGAAGCCGGAACAAACCCAGGCCGCGCCGACCGATACCTTTGACGTCGAAGCCCTGGAGATAACCGATATGCCCGGCTCCTACGAGCTGAATTTCGACGACGGGCTGCGGATTTTTGTCCGCTCCAAGTCAGGCTTCAAAGAAAAGTTCCGCCAGACCAGGGAAACTTTGCTCTGGTATACCTGGTATCCGGTCAAGCATTTTCTCAACAGGAAGAGCGAGCTTCGACCGCAGCTCATCCTTTATTTTGACAATCTGCGCGAGGCCCAGGGAATCTACTGGGCCTTCATCGACGGCCTCAAGGGAATTATCTGGTTTCCCTGAGAGAACCTTTTAATCAGGAAATTGCAGCCGGCCCGGCTCGCAGGTTTTCCATCCAAAGATCTTTGCCGACCCCTGGCTTATCTGGCCGCCGCCGGCCCAGACGATCCCTGATGTTTCAGGGAGAAGGGAGTTATTTCTGGCCGCCGGAAAAAAGAATAAATCCGGGTCAAAATTAAAGTTAGTCCTGGTCGGGGCCTTCCCAGAGCCTTCCGGAGACGGGAAAAGGCGCTCAACGGCAATCTGTGTTGGGCAGGGATTGACATTTAGAGAATGAAAAGAGAATAAATAAATTTTAGCCTCTCTATTGTCCTGAAATAAGATTATCAAGGCATCGGAAGCGGGAGATTTCCCGTTTCTTGATACCCGGATCAGGTTCTGGAAACCGGTTGTTTTGATATCCCATCGGGCGCTAATTGATTTAATCATGCACAAAAATATTTTGTAAATAAAAGATAATAAAGAAATTAAAAAGTTCTAAAAACTTGACAAATCAATACTCAAATTTTATATTAATATAAAGCTAAAATAGAAAACAGGAGGACAGATATGGCAAAGATTATTGGAATCGACCTCGGAACCACCAATTCAGTGGTCGCGGTCATGGAAGGCGACAAGGTTACGGTCATTGCCAACGAAGAAGGCGGCCGAACCACCCCTTCCGTGGTCGGTTTTACCAACAAGGGCGAAATTCTGGTCGGCCAGGTAGCCAAGCGCCAGCGAATCACCAATCCCGAAAACACCATCTACTCCATCAAGCGGTTTATGGGCAGACGCTACAACGAAGTCCTGAACGAAATCAAGCAGGTTCCTTTCAAAGTGGTTGAGGCCTCAAACGGCGATGTTCGGGTTCTGGCTCAGGGCAAAGAATATTCGCCCCCGCAGATTTCGGCCTTTATCTTACAGAAGCTGAAAAAAGCGGCTGAAGATTACCTGGGTGAAAAAGTTGAAAAAGCGGTCATCACCGTCCCGGCTTACTTCAACGACTCTCAGAGAAAAGCCACCAAGGATGCCGGAACCATTGCCGGGCTGGAAGTGGTCCGGATCATAAACGAGCCGACCGCCGCGGCCCTGGCCTACGGTATGGAAAAGAAAAAGAACGAAATCATCGCCGTCTATGACTTTGGCGGCGGCACCTTCGATATCTCCATCCTGGAAGTGGGCGAGGGGGTGGTCGAAGTTAAATCAACCAACGGCGATACCCATCTCGGCGGCGACGACATCGACCAGCGCGTTCAGGACTGGATCGTCAGCGAATTCAAGAAAGAAACCGGAATCGACCTGACCAGGGATAAGATGGCTCTGCAGCGCCTGAAAGAAGCGGCTGAGAAAGCCAAGATCGAGCTCTCAACCATGCTGGAAACAGAAATCAACCTGCCGTTCATCACCGCCGACGCCAGCGGGCCTAAACACCTGCTGATGAAGCTCACCAGGGCCAAGCTGGAGCAATTGGCAGAAGACCTGATTCAGCGCTCGATTCCGCCGGTGAAGCAGGCTCTGGAAGACGCCGGCCTCAAGCCCGAAGACATCAACGAAGTGATACTGGTCGGCGGTCAGACCAGAATGCCGAGAATTCAGCAGGTAGTCCGCGACTTCTTCGGCAAGGAACCTCACAAGGGCGTCAACCCGGATGAAGTGGTGGCCGTGGGCGCGGCCATTCAGGGCGCCGTTCTGGGCGGAGAAGTCAAAGACGTGCTGCTGCTCGACGTCACCCCGCTCACCCTGGGCATCGAAACGCTGGGCGGCGTGTTCACCAAGATGATCCCCCGCAACACCACCATCCCCACCCGGAAGAGCGAAATCTTCACCACCGCCGCCGACAACCAGAACAGCGTGGAAATACACATCCTGCAGGGTGAACGCGAGATGGCCGCTTACAACCGCAGCCTCGGGCGTTTCCACCTGGACGGGATTCCGCCCGCTCCGCGGGGCGTGCCCAAGATTGAGGTGACTTTCGACATCGACGCCAACGGCATCCTGCATGTTTCGGCCAAGGACCTGGCCACCGGCCGGCAGCAGGCCATCACCATTACCGGCCACAGCGGACTTGACGAAAAGGAAATAGAGCGGATGGTCAAGGAAGCCGAAGCTCATGCGGCCGAGGACAAGCGGCGCCGGGAAGTCATCGACGCCAGAAACCAGGCCGACCAGCTAATCTACGGCGTCGAAAAGCTCATCCGCGATAACCGCGATAAGATCCCGGCCGACGAAGTAAGCAAGGCCGAGCAGGAAATCGCCAACACCAGAAAAGCCATGGAATCGGATAACCTGGAGGCTATACGGTCGGCCATGGATTCTCTGGCCAGGACCTCGCATCGCATCAGTGAGGTTCTCTACCGCCAGGCCGGGCCGCAGCAGCAGGCCCAGGGGCAAGGGCAACCCGGCGGAGGCTACCAGGACTATACCCAGGCCGGACCGACAGGAAGCGGCGGAAAGGAAGGCGGCCGGGGCGAAGAGGAAGTTATCGACGCCGAAGTGGTTGACGACGACAAAAAACATTGAAAAAATAGGACCGGAAACGAAAAACCGGAGAAAGGAACGGCTCGAGGCAAAGTCAAGCAGAGAGTCGAGCCTGGAGAGGCTGAGACGGAAGCTGGCCCGGGTTGTTCTGCCGGCAGGGGATCGGGACCGGCGAAACAACCCGGGCTGTGAGCTGAATCAGCTGCATCTCACAGGGATTGAAGGCGAGGTTGGCCATGGCCAGGGATTATTACGAGGTGCTCGGGGTTCCGCGGACGGCCAGTCTGGCCGACATAAAAAAAGCTTATCGCAAGCTGGCCCGGAAGTACCATCCTGACCTGAACCCTGGCGATAAGGCGGCTGAAGCCAGGTTCAAAGAAATCCAGGAAGCCTACTCGGTGCTGAGCGACCCCAAGAAGCGGGCCCAGTATGACCAGTTCGGATTTGTCGGCGATTTCGGTCGCGGCCCCGGCGCCGGGCCGGGAGGAGGACCGGGTCAGGGTCCGTTCGGCGGGGGTTTTGAAGGCTTCGATTTCTCCGAGTACGGCAGCTCATCCTTTCGCGACTTATTCGAAAATCTTTTCGGCGGAATGGGTGTCGAAGAGCGACGGGCTGGTCCCCAGCGGGGCGAGGACCTCAATTATTCTATGACCATCAGCTTTGCCGATGCCATAAACGGCCTTCAGACCAGGATCAAACTGACCCGACTGGTGCCCTGCCCGGTGTGCGGCGGCAGCGGTTTTTCGAGCCTGGGAGGAGAGCGGACCTGTCCCGATTGCGGGGGACGAGGCCGCAGCTTCGTCCAGAAGGGCTTCATGAAGTTTTCGACCACCTGTCCCACCTGCTTAGGGTCGGGCCGGGTCAGCGGCCAGGTCTGCGGCAATTGCCGGGGCGAAGGGCGAATCCAGGGCGGCGAGACCATCACCGTCCGCATCCCGAAGGGCGTGGATAGCGGCTCCAAGGTGCGGGTGTCCGGCAAGGGAAACGCCGGGATAAACGGCGGTCCCCCGGGCGATCTCTACATCAATTTGGAAGTGACGCTGCACCCCTTTTTCAAGCGGGAGGGGTCAAATATCTATGTCAAGGTGCCGATTACCGTCCCGGAGGCCACCCTCGGGGCCAAGATAGAAGTCCCGACGATTTACGGCGAAAAAAAATCCATCCGCATTCCGCCCGGCACCAAATCCGGGCAGAAGTTCAGGTTGAAGGGAGAGGGGGCGCCGGTTTGCGGCCGCAACAGCCGCGGCGATATGTATGTCGAGGTGACCATTGTCCCGCCTTCAAGCCTGGACCAGAGGGTGCGGGAGCTGATGCGCGAGCTGGAGAAATTCTATGAGGCCAATCCCCGCAAGAACCTGGGAAGCTGACGGCAGATGCGGCCGGGTGGAATCGGGATTAAATCGACAGGGGTCGAGGATGGTTGAGGGAGGTTGAAAATGCCGAGAAGAAAGAAGAAGACGGAAGACGAAGCCAGGACAACCTGCGGCTATTACCATATCAGCTCGGTGGCCCGGATGTATAATATTCACCCTCAGACCCTCCGGCTTTACGAAAGAGAAGGACTGCTCAAGCCCTCCCGCAGCGAGGGCAACACCCGTCTTTACACCGAGGAAGACCTGCGCCGGCTGGAGCTTATCCTCAACCTGATCCGCGACCTGGGCGTCAACCTGGCCGGAGTGGAAGTCATCCTGAACATGCGGGAGAAAATGAAACAGATAGAAAACCAGGTCAACGAGCTGCTGGATTACATCAAGCAGGAGTTTTTCAAAGGACGGGAAGAAGAGTTCGAAGCCAGACGCCGCAGCCTGGTCCACGTTCGGATGACCAAGCCCATGCCGGTGGAAAAAGCCGGCGACGAATCGACTCCAAAAAAATAGCCTTGGGGTTCTTAATGTTAGGTGTCGGCAGGCTGTTTTTTCTGCCGGTTGCCCTTTTCGAATTATCTCGGGCTCAAACATTTTATCTTAAATTATTGTTTTGATAAGCTCCGTTTTTTGAAGGCCGGCCGCGCCCAGAAATTTCCCTCTTTGGACCTCAGGATATGAATATTTATTCATATATCATAGATTCATCATCTGGTTAATTAGGGGGCGGATTCTTCCGCCAAGGTTCTGGTTTTCATCTGATTTCCGGCCGTGGCTTTCTTTTGGAAGCTCACAAGATCAACCAGGGACTAAATCGCCGCTTAAGCCAAGTTTCTAATTTTAAGCCTTCTTTTCAGGCTGCCGGGAATGAAACCGCGGAACCTTTATCAGAACCCGAGCGTTATTTATTATGCCGGGAGAGGCTGATGACCATGTGCTGGAAATCAACCGTAAAAAATATTAAAATTATTAAGCCATCAGCCGACAAACAATAAGGGTAAAAGCTCGGGTTCAAGTTTTCTCATGAAGTACCAGGATTATCTGGAATCGCGAAACCTCAAGCTCTATCTTGAAGAGATTTCTAAGATTCCGCCCGTCAGCGAGGAGGAAGAAAAACAGCTCGGGCGGCGGCTCAAGAAGAGAGACCGCGAGGCCCTGCGCCGTCTGGTAGAAGGCAACTTGCGGTTTGTCGTTTCCTACGTCAAAAGGTACCAGGGAATGGGGCTGAGCCTGCTCGACCTGATCAACGAGGGCAACCTGGGGCTGGTGGAAGCGGCCCAGCGCTTCGACCCGGACCGCAACGTGAAGTTCATTTCCTATGCCGTCTGGTGGATAAGGCAGGCCATCGTCCACGCCCTGTCTCAGGCCTCGCATTCCTACAACCTGCCGCAGAAGGTATCGGACAGGATATCCCGGATGAACAGAGAAAAGGAGCAGCTCCGGAAGGAGCTGGGACGCGAACCCAGCCGGGAAGAGGTGGCCGACCGCTTGAAAATCAGCCCGGAAGAAGTGGCCGACCTGGAACTCATCCAGGAAAAAGGCCTGTCGCTGTCCGATAAGATCAGCGAGGACGAGGAGCTGGAAGTCGAGGACCGGGTGTCGGACGAGCTCGAGCCCTCGGTTGAGTATCAGTTGATCAAAAACTCCATCGAGCAGCAGATCCGCGAAATACTCAATGAGCTGGATGAACGGGAAGCCCTTGTGCTAAAATTACGGTTCGGAATCGACAGCGACGAGCCGATGACCCTGCAGGAAATCGGCGACCGCCTGGGTTTGACCCGGGAGCGGATAAGACAGATTGAGCAGCGAGCCATGCGCAAGTTAGCCAGGTCGCAGAAACTCAGACAGTTGAGAGGATACCTGAATTGACAGAAGAAAAAGCATGCCCGCATTGCCAGGACACCGGCTGGGTGATAAAACAGACGGAAAAAGGGCCGGTCGCCCGCCGCTGCCAGTGTTTCAGCCAGCAACAGGCCAGGCTTCTCTTGCGTCAGGCCCGGATTCCCAGGCGTTACGAAAATTGCACCCTCGAAAATTATGAGACTCATCATCCGAGTCAGGCCGATGCCCTGAAGATATCCAGAAAGTTCGTCAAGAATTACCCGGCCCAGGAAGTGGGTCTGGTTTATATCGGGCCGTGCGGAGTGGGCAAGACTCACCTGGCTGTGGCGGTCATCCGGGAACTCATCCTGAAGAAAGGAGCTTATTGCCTTTTCTACGACTTCCGGGAGCTTATTCGCGACATCCAGAACAGCTACACTCCCGACTCCGAGGTGAGCGAAACCGATATTCTGGCTCCGGTGTTTAACTGCGAGGTGCTGGTGCTGGACGAGCTGGGAGCCAAGAGGCCGACCGCCTGGGTGGAAGAAACGATTTTTTACATCATAAATTACCGCTACAACCAGAAGCGGATGACCATTTTCACCACCAACTATCTGGATATCGAGGAGGAGCCCGACCGCCGCGAGACTTATTACAAGAAGGGCGACGAAACTCTGGTCGACCGGATCGGGGTCCGACTCCGCAGCCGGCTGTACGAGATGTGCAAGGTGGTGAACGTAGCGGGCCAGGATTACCGTAAGGTGGCCAAGCAGGCCAGTTACCGCTTCTGAGCCCGGTTTATCGCTTCTTCCAGACCGAAGGTCGCGCCTGGG
>FWPV01000660.1_pt1 | contig 107502 bp, 85 predicted proteins | sample 2228371 | NCBI WGS metagenome assembly FWPV01 (sample SAMEA103939776, study PRJEB20133) | metagenome
GCTTGGGTATTGGCAATCCTAAATCGGGGATTGCTTGAGCAAGGCTTTCCGCCACTTCATCGAACACTCCCGGCAGGAATCGGACCTCCAACACTTCCGCCCCTTCGGCAGATTCCGATATCTCGCCGCTTTCTATTACGGTGTACTCTTCTGTTACTTCATCGGCTAAAAGCCTTTTTGCTATGGTTTCAGCGGCTTCGCGATTGGGAAGGCCTTCAATTACGTAGCATTTGATTACCCTTATGCTGGATATGTCATTTGCGCCGAAAATGTGAAACTGCTGCTTCGCCGACTCGCCCAACGAATCGCGATAGCCTGGTTTGATGGAGACTTCAATTCTGAACACAGGGTGGATGCTTTCCGTAGAATTGGATTATCCCGAATGTCGGGACGCCTCATGATAACTCTCCAAGCCACAGGCGTCAATAATCCAAGAACATCCGGCTTTAACTTCCAAAAACACGCCTGAACTCTTCAAGCCTTTTTTCTGCAACACGGGGGTTAAGCTGTGACAGTCCGCTTGCGAATAACCGCCGCGCCAGTTCATAGCGGCTCAAACGCATCTGGCACAAGCCGGCATAATATTGGGGCCAAAACTCTATCACTCCGCTTTCGACCCGCATAAGGTGTTCAAGCGCCTCTTCGAAACGGTTGAGCTTATAAAGCGCCGCGCCGGTTTTGAGGTTTACAACATCCACATCTGCCGCCCAAGCAGATGGATCTCCAGCCGATTTGGCCAAAGCGACAACTTTTTCGTATTCTTCCAGCTCATAATATGCGTCCAAAAGCCGCTCTTTAATAATCGTATCGCTCGGCAAAAGCTTGGATGCCGTTTCGAACTCGTCGGCGGCGCGCCTGAAATTTCCTTTCATCAAATGCCATAAGGCCACCGATTCACGCAGTTCGGCCTCCGCGAGCCGAGGCTTGAACAGATGCCGGGCTTTCGAGCTTATTTTTCGAACCAATATCCCGGCTCCGCCAATTTCAGGCGCGTCATTGCCTTTTTTGTAGCCACGGACTTCATCGGCAACTGTTTTTTCCAGTTCAATGGCGTCTTCGCATTCCGCTAGTTTGGACTCGATAAAAAGCAGAAGCCTCGACTGGAAAGCGGCATTCATCAGGTATGCTATCCCTCGCAGAAGGTTGTAACCTTCCATCACTTCACCCAGGGCAAGCTTTGCCAGCCCGGCGTAAGCTCGCGCTAGGCGGTTGGTGGAGTCCATTTCTAGCGCCTTCAATCCGGCATCGAGAGCGTTCTCCGGAGAGCCGGCATCCCATTCTATTCTAGCCTTGAAGATGTAAACCGGCGCGCTTCCGGGCATTTCGACAGCGCAAGTCTCTATCTCTTTGCGGGCGTCTTCGAACCTGCCAACCTCTGCGAGGGCTAGGGAACGGTGCATCCTAAGCCACCAAGGCGTTTCACCGGTCCTAATTGCATCGAAAACTTCAAGCGCCTCTTCAGGCCTTCCCTTCCACAGCAGGCTACAGCCTTTGGCAAATTGTCTGTTTATGTCAGGCATAAATTATTTTTTCAAATTGGCGGTGGAAAGCATTTTTATTCATTTGCGACAGGCTTAACTCTAGCAGAAACTCTGGCCCAACTTCAACTGCAATTGTAAAAAAGCCCCCAAAGCCGCTTAAAGGAAAACGCCTTGTTTTAAATTAACCTGTTAAGGAAAGTGAAATGGACCGGAGGCATTAAATGAACTCTATATCTTTGGATGGAATATGGAAACTGCGAGGTTTTGACGGCCAGCACGGTCGCCCTGAGGAGATGTTGAAAGAAGATTTCAATGAACTTCAGTGCATTGACGCAGTCGTGCCTGGAGAGGTGCACTTGGACCTTCAAAGAGCCGGGCTGATGGATGACTATAACATCGGCCTGAATGTTTTAAAGGCTAGATGGGTGGAAGAGCAGGTTTGGGTTTATCGCCGCAGTTTCAACGTTCCCAAAGAAGCCCTTTCGGCAAAAAAGGCTTGGCTTGTTTTTGAAGGGCTGGACATAAACGCAAATATTTACTTGAACGCCGAAGCTGTTGGTTCCCACAATAATTGCTTCATCCCTTGCCGAATCGATGTAACCGGAAAACTGGTTGAAGGCAAGAACGATATAGTTATAGAAATTGAGAGCGGACTTTACGATTCGGCGGAAAAACCCGGCATCCCATACACGCCGCGCTTGTCGGATTATCTTACCAAACGCCATTGGGAACGAAAGCCGCAGTATTCGTATTCTTGGGACTGGGCGCCAAGGCTCGTCAATGTGGGCATTTGGCGGCCTGTCAGGCTGGAATGGTCCGACGCCCCTAGGCTTGACGCGGTAACTATTTTCCCCGAGCTTGCCGACGACCATTCTACTGCGGAAATAAAAATCCGCGCTTTTGTGGATAACCCGGATTCAACTACAGCCAAGGCGATTGTCAAAGCCTGCGCACTCGAAACAGGCGAAAGCGCGGAGGTCGAAACTGAGTTGCCTCCCGGCATTTCGAGGCAAGACCTATCGATTGCTATTGCAAATCCCAAGCTATGGTGGCCAAGGCCACACGGCGATCAGCCGCTTTATACTATTCAAACGGAAGTCATAGTCGACGGCAAAACTGTCGATAAATCTTTGAAACGCGCTGGAATCCGCTCGATAAAAATCAATATGGATCCGCATCCCGAGGCTGGCGAATACTTTACATTGGAAATAAACGGCAAAAAGATTTTCGCCAAAGGCGGCAACTGGGTGCCACCCGACAGCATTTATTCGCGTCCTGATGCGGAACACTACCGCACTCTGGTTAAACTCGCTGTGGAGGCGAACTTCAACACCCTGAGGGTATGGGGCGGTGGGCTTTACGCCAACCACGATTTTCTGGACGCCTGCGATGAAATGGGCGTTATTGTGTGGCACGATTTCATTTTCGCTTGCGCCAAATACCCCGCCGACGATCCCGATTTTCTGCGCAATGTCCGCAAAGAAGTCACTTTCATAACAAGGGATCTGTCGGCGCACCCCAGCTTGGTGGTTTGGTGTGGAAATAACGAGCTCGAATGGGCTACTTGGGATTGGGGCTATGACAACGGAAAGTGTTTTCCCGACTATGTGCTTTACCATCACGAAATACCGAGAATTGTCAAGAACGAAGATCCATCGCGGCCTTATTGGCCGAGCTCGCCGTATTCAACGGATCACAGGCCACCCACGGATCCCACTACTGGCGATCAGCACCCTTGGCAGGTATCACTTCTGGGTGAAGGCCCAAACTTTTGGGCTTACCGCACAAACGTTAGCCGCTTTCCCAACGAAGGCGGCGTGTTGGGAGCGTCATCACCTGCAACCCTAAAACAGTTTCTTCCCGAAAACCAGCGGCATCTGTTCTCGCCAAGCTGGGAACTGCACGACAATGACTGCAACTACTGGGTAGAAAGCGGTTTGACTTACGCAACCGTAAAGTTCTGGCTGGGCCTCGACCCCTTGAAAATGAGTTTCGAAGACTACTGCTTGTACAGCGCGCTTCTTCAAGCGGAAGGTTTGAAGGAATATTCCGACAACTTCCGTCGAAGAATGTTCAGTAGCTCCTGCGCAATTTTTTGGATGTACAACGATTCTTGGCCGGCTACGCATGGCTGGACGATAGTGGATTATTACCTACGCAGAAAACTTGCTTACCATCCGGTGCGTCGGGCATACTCGCCAATTTACGTCATACCCGCAATTGAAGGCGAAACCGTGAAGGTCTTTGCTATAAACGAAACTACCGAACCATGGGCCGGCGAAGTTCGTTTCGGCATTTTCGGGCTCCAAGGCGGTTTGCGCGGAGAAAAAGCCGAGCAAGTAGTACTCGAACCGAATACCAACAACGAAATCGGAGAGATATCGCTGGACGAATGGAAAGCTTTCGGCCTCGAAAAATCGGGGGTATACGCGCTTTTGACCCAAAACGGTGAAATCATAGCCCAAAACAGAATATTTTGCGAAAAATTCAAAGACTTGCAGTTCGCCAAGCCCGATATAAAGGTCGAAAGGAATGGCGGCTTTGCCGTATTCACCTCGCCGGTGTTTGTTTGGGGGGCGGTAATAGACCCCGATGGTGAAAAGCCGGTTCCAGATGACGTGTTCGACATCTTGCCAGGAATCCCATATTCAATTCCTTGGCCGGATTGCCAGCCTTTGCCGGAAATTGCTTGGATTGGAAACTTGCAAAAATAAGCGGGCTTTTCTTTGTAAAAATTCTTAATTCTTTACGAAAAAAAGCTTTCAGTATATTGACATGCAAAACGGCGATTGGTATCCTGCTGTTGGTAGTTCCTTTAAGTTAGTCCCGCGAGGCTAGCAAGGGCGAACGTCATCGTATATAGCCAATAATGCAAGTGCTTATCGAAACGCTCATCCACAGCCGCGCGGATGGGCGTTTTTTGCTGGGTGCCGCGGTTTTTCTTGTTGGAGCGAACTTTAATGACCGATGCCGTAAATATTGTGATGGATGAAAACGAAATGCGCCGAGCGATCACGCGGATAGCTCATCAGATTATCGAGCGAAACAAAGGCGCCGAAAACCTTGTCGTCCTTGGCATACAAAACCGGGGAGTCCCTCTCGGCAAGCGGCTAGCCGACCTCATAGGCGAAATAGAAAAAACCGAAGTCCCTTTCGGCAGCCTCAATGTCGCCCTTTACCGCGATGATTTTGAAACCCGGCATCCGTCAGTTGGCAAAACGGATATCAATTTCGATATTACCGGAAAAAATGTAGTTTTGGTGGATGAAGTCCTTTATACGGGGCGGACTACGCGTTCCGCGCTGGACGCCATTATGGACCTAGGTCGTCCGGCGAATGTCCAATTGGCGGTTTTGGTGGACCGCGGGCATCGCGAGCTCCCGATTCGTCCGGACTATGTGGGCAAAAACCTGCCGACATCCAGAAAAGAGAAAGTCGAAGTAGAATGGCGCGAGATTTCGCAACAAGACAGGGTAATTATCCGAAAGCAGGTGGATAACGAATGACTACACTGCGCCGAAAAGACGTGTTGGGCTTGCAGGAAATGGATCCGGAGGAAATTCGCCTCATCCTCGAAACCGCAAGCACTCTGCGGGAAATAATGGACAGGCCCATAAAAAAGGTTCCCACCCTGCGCGGCAAAAGCATTGTCACGCTTTTTTACGAAGCAAGCACGCGAACTAGAACCTCCTTCGAGCTCGCGGCTAAGGTGATGAGCGCCGATGTGAGCAGCATTTCCCCTGGAACAAGCAGCGTAGTTAAGGGCGAGTCCCTAAAAGACACCGTCTTGACCCTCCAGGCGATGGGAACGGACTTGTTTGTGATTCGACACCGCGCATCCGGGGCGCCGCAATTCGTTGCAGAAACTGTGAATTGCCACGTCATTAACGCCGGCGACGGAATGCACGAACACCCCACACAGGGCCTTTTGGATATGCTTACTATAAAGGACCAAAAAGGCGGTTTTGAGGGGCTGACAGTCACCATAGTCGGCGATATTCTCCACAGCCGCGTGGCAAGGTCGAACATGTGGGGGCTCACGAAAATGGGCGCCAAAGTCCGTTTTTGTGGACCAAGCACCTTGCTGCCAGCCGAAGTCCACAAACTGCCTGTGGAAGTGTACACGGATTTGGACGCCGCTTTGGAAGGCGCCGACGTGGTCAATGTCCTCAGAATTCAACTCGAACGACAGGAAAGCGGGCTTTTCCCGACAATTCGCGAATATAATTCCCTGTTTGGAATAACTAAAGAGCGACTGCGGCTTTGCAAGCCGGACGTTACAGTGATGCACCCCGGGCCGATGAACCGAGGCATCGAGATAATGCCCGATGTAGCCGACGGCGAGTTCTCCGTTATAACAGACCAAGTCGCCAATGGCGTTGCCGTGAGAATGGCTCTGCTCTATCTTCTTCTGGGAGGTGGCTCGAATGTGGGCTCTGCTTAAAGGCGGACGGGTTATCGACCCCGTTTCCGGGCTGGACGAGACTGCCGATGTGCTTATCCGCGACGGAGTCATCTCGGAAGTCGGCGGCGTTAGCAAAGTTTCCGGCGACTACCAAGTATTCGATATGGCCGGAAAGGTGGTTTGCCCCGGGCTAATAGACATGCATGTCCACCTGCGCGAACCTGGATTTGAGAACAAAGAGACCATCGAATCCGGCGCCCTTGCGGCAGTTCACGGCGGCTTTACCACTGTTATATGCATGCCAAACACTAATCCTGTTTTAGATAACCGCCCGCAACTCGAGTTCGTAAGGAACCGTTCAAGAGAAGCCGGATACGCCCACGTTCTCACTGCGGGAGCGTTGACGAAAGGTTTGCTAGGCGAGAGTATGGCGGAACTTGGCGAAATGGCGGAGGCCGGCGCAATAGCGTTCACAGACGACGCTTATCCCATCCAAAACGCTAGGCTGATGCGCTTGTGCATGTCGTACGCCCGAATGCTGGACAAACCCGTGCTCACTCACTGCGAAGATAAATTGCTTTCGGGCGACGGCCTGGTGAATGAGGGCATCGTTGCCACCACCTGCGGCCTTCGGGGCATCCCCGCAGCTTCGGAAGAGATAATGGTCTCGCGAAATATAATTCTCGCGGCGCTCACCGGATGCAGGCTTCACATACAGCACGTAAGCACTGCTCATTCTGTCGAACTAATACGCAGGGCAAAAAAAGATGGCATAGCTGTAACCTGCGAAACGTGCCCGCAGTATTTTACCCTGACAGATGAAGCCGTTGCGGGATTCAATGCTAACACAAAAATGAACCCGCCTCTCCGCACCGCCAAAGACGTCCAAGCCATCAAAGAGGGACTCGCCGACGGCACTATAGATATAATTGCCACCGACCACGCTCCTCACGCTCTGGAAGATAAGCAGGTCGAATATGAACTTGCGGCGTTCGGCATCAGCGGCTTGGAAACGGCTTTGGGACTTGTATTGACTGAATTGGTAAACACTAAAGTTTTGGGGCTTGCAGAAGCGATTGCAAAAATGACTGCGGCGCCCGCATCGGCGTTGGGTCTTCCGTACGGCTCCCTGGCAAAAGGCTCCAAGGCCGACATAACGGTTATCGATACGAAAGCGGAATGGACGGTACGTGCCAGCGAGTTCAAATCAAAAGGAAAAAACACACCGTTTGAAGGTTGGACGCTCATCGGAAAGCCCGTGGCAACGATGATAGGCGGCATCTTTGTTTACCAGTCCGAGGATTTAATGAACGCAAAAGCTGTGAAAACGGTTAAATAATTTTTTCGGTAAATGGCTCGATTTTCGCCCAGCAAACCGGGGTTTGAGGCGCCAAAATCGGAGGCGGAAGTAAATTATGGATTTAGAGAACCTTTATCTCGAGTTTTTCGAAGCGGGATGCGTCAAGTTCGGCGAGTTTAAGCTGAAATCGGGGATCTTGTCTCCGATTTATATAGACTTCCGGCTCCTCATTAGCAGGCCTGCGCTGTTGCGAAAAGTTGGCAAAGCCCTTGCGGAGAAGATTGCTACCATCGACTGCGATTTGGTTGCGGGCATTCCTTACGCAGGCTTGCCAATTGCAACTGCTGTGGCGCTCGAATCCGGCAAGCCGATGGTCTATCCGCGCAAAGAGATAAAAGAGCACGGCACCGCCCAGCGCGTCGAAGGGATATATTCTCCCGGCGAAAAGGCCGCCGTTTTGGATGACATAATAACCGACGGCGCCAGCAAGATAGAAGCCATAAAACCTCTTGAAGACGTTGGAATTGTGGTCAAAGACGTTCTAGTTATATTGGACCGTGAACAGGGCGGTTCGAAAATCCTCGAAGCGGCGGGTTATCAGTTGAGCTGTTTGGGCACTCTTTCTGAAATACTTAACACACTCGCATCGGCAGGGAAAATCTCTCCCGAATTGGATGAATCTGTCCGCGAGTTCATTGCGGCGAACCAATTCGCCTGAGTTATTGAACGGTGTTTTAACATGAAAGCTATTCTTGCATTGGAAGACGGGACTATTTACGAAGGCGAAAGTATAGGCGCTCCTGGCACCACCGTCGGAGAGGCTGTCTTCAGCACGGGAATGACAGGTTATCAGGAAGCCCTGACAGATCCTTCGTTCGCAGGTCAGATACTGACACAGACTTATCCGCTCATTGGAAATTACGGCGTCAATCCGGAAGATTTTGAATCCGACCGAGTCCAAGTTGCCGGTTACGTAGTTCGCCAGCTTTGCGAACGCCACAGCAATTGGCGTTCAACTCAGCCGCTTGGCGATTTCCTCGCCGAGCACAAAGTCATCGGCATTCAAAAAGTGGACACCCGCGCTGTTACCCGCAGGCTTCGCACCAAAGGAGTGATGATGGGCGGAATAAGCACCGAACTCACCAGCGCGGAACTCCTCGAAGCTATAAATAAATCACCAGACTATGGTGAAATTGACTTCGTGCGGCAAGTTTCGACCAGCGAAAGTTACGTTTGGGAACCTTCCGAACCCGACAAATCAGCGGTAGTCCACGCATCGGGACAACGCATCGCCCAAGGCCCGGGCACTCTGTCCTATAGGGTGAATGTTAATGCCGGGCGCCTCCCCCAGTCGGAACGCCGGGAGTTGAATCTCGCATTGGTAGACTTGGGCGTTAAACGAAGCATTATGAAGCACCTGGCGGCTTTGGGCTGCCGCATACAAGTTTTGCCTTGCTCGGTGACCGCAGATGAAATACTGGACCTTAAAACGGACGGTGTTGTTTTTTCGCCTGGTCCTGGCGATCCGGAAAGATTGGGCTGGATAGTGGAAAATCTCAAGGACCTTATCGGCAAGACTCCGATACTGGGGATCTGCCTCGGCCATCAAGCGCTCGGCTGGGCTGCTGGAAGCAGGACTTTCAAACTGAAGTTCGGCCACCGAGGCGGAAACCATCCAGTTCACGATTTAACCACCGACAAGGTCTCGATTACTTCGCAAAACCACGGTTACGCGGTAGATCCGAAAGGTCTCGAAGGATCCGGGTTCGAGGTCTCGCATATCAATTTGAACGATGGCACCGTCGAAGGCCTGCGGCACAAGGAATACCCGATCATTTCGATGCAGTATCATCCGGAGTCTTCGCCGGGACCCTGGGACAGCGATTTCCTGTTCAGGCGGTTCGTCGATTTAGTTAGGCAAAACAGTTGATATTCCATTGCGAAAATATGCCGAAAACTCGTCGCCATCTTGGGCTTGACCCGGCATACATACAAAAATTATGACGCGTCTTTTGAGGGACCGAAAAACGGAAAACGCAAGCAGAGAATTGCTATTCGAAAACGTATCCTGCGGCGGCTGCGGCGCAACCGACCCCAAGCCGTTCAGGTCTGCACGCGACTATCAGATGGGCATCCCGGGGATATTCAAGCTGGTTAAATGTCGGCAGTGCGGCCTGGTTTATCAGGACCCAAGGCCGCTTTACGCGTCAATTCAGGATTTTTACGGCCCGGGTTATGGACCGCTTACGACACACCCTGGCAGACGCCGACGAATGGAAATCTATCAGCAACGAATTATGGATAAAATCTCTGCTCCAAAGCTGACTGGCGGCGGGCTTTCGCCTCGCAAGCTGTTGGATGTCGGTTGCGGAGCCGGAGACCTCTTGCGGATTGCCCGCCAGCTCGGTTGGGAAACCGCTGGAGTCGAACCGTCCGGAGCTGTAGACTTGCCAGAAGGCGCATTGATTGCCGCGGACCTGTCCGACCGAAAACTCGAAGGTAAAGAGTTCGACGTCGTTGTGTCGCATTCTTTGGAGCACATGACAGAACCGCTGAGGGCTTTGGCCAGGGTAAGGGAGCTTATGAGCGGGACGGGCCTGCTTTTCGTAGCTCTTCCAAATATTGCCAGCATTGAAGCAAGGCTTTTCAGAAGCAGGTGGTACCATTTGGACTTACCAAGGCATTTATACCACTTCACCCCGAAAACGATACGCGCAATGCTCCGCAATGCTGGCTTCCGGGTAACGCGAATGCAGTTCCTACCGTGGATTTCACTGCCACAAAATCTGAGAAACTTGGTGCATCCGCCCAGAAGCCCGCGGTTGGGCCCGGCTCACCCGCGCAAACAGGGGCTGTTCGATGACCCTATAAACGCCTTATATGCGGCATCGCTAGCCGTTTCCGATATTTTGGGCCGGGTATTCCCCGGCGAAATTATGGAGGTATACGCTAGGCCGAATATAGCGATGGATTGACACGGCTTGGCGAATATTCCTTCGCGCGCCAATTCGAAACGATATCAATGAAGTGTTGGCCGCCGATTTAAAGCCAATAGCCTTAGGGTAGGATTTCGAGTTCGATTGTTCCAGCGTCCCAGCGCGCAAACCACCAGGGGGTGCGGAACATCGTTGCCGCCCTGTGAAAAAGTTAGATAACTTTTTAAATAAATGCGCCCTCGGGCAAAAAACCGTTTAATGCGACAGACATACACTATGCGCGAGGCGGCGATTCAATGCAAATTTCATATATTACAACTCATGCGTCTGCGACGGTTGGAAGCCCAAGGGCTGGCACGTTCATATCGCTAAAAAATGTCGAAACGATATAATCGTTTGCGAAAACGCACTTTAGGCTTGAAATAAAGCAGTATCGAAATCGCTGGCGAAAGCCGGCATATCAGGAGCAGCAATGCCGAAAAGACAAGACCTGAAAAAAGTAATGGTAATCGGTTCTGGCCCAATAGTGATCGGTCAGGCGGCGGAGTTCGATTATGCAGGCACACAGGCTTGCAGGGCTTTGCGTGAAGAAGGGCTGGAAGTCGTTCTTTTGAACTCGAACCCGGCAACAATTATGACCGATACCGAGATTGCAGACCGCGTTTACATCGAACCGATAAACATCGAATTTGCCACTAAAATTATCGCAAAGGAACGGCCGGACGGACTCTTGCCTACGCTGGGCGGGCAAACCGGCCTTAACCTTGCCACTCAGCTAGCGACACAAGGCATTCTAAAGGATTATGGGGTGGAGCTTTTGGGCACCCAACTGACAGCCATACAAAGCGCGGAAGACCGCCAGCTTTTCCGCAACCTTATGCAGTCCATAAACGAACCAGTCCCCGAAAGCTGGATTATCGAAAATATCGCCCAGCTCCGCGAGATAATAGACCAGAATCCGCCGTTCCCGCTTATTGTACGCCCGGCATACACTCTTGGCGGAACTGGAGGCGGAATCGCCAATAACCCGGAAGAGCTTATCGAAATCGGAAGCCGAGGACTGAAACTTTCCATGCGGAGCCAAATTATGGTGGAAAGGTCGCTCCTTGGGTGGAAAGAGATCGAATACGAAGTAATGCGCGACGCGAACGACACATGCATAACCGTATGCAGCATGGAAAACTTCGACCCGATGGGCGTGCACACCGGCGATTCCATCGTTGTCGCTCCGTGCCAGACGCTTTGCGATGAAGAGTACCAGATGCTCCGCACAGCATCGCTGAAAATAATCCGCGCCCTCGGAATAGAAGGAGGTTGCAACGTCCAGTTAGCGCTCAACCCGAAAAGCTTCGAATACTACGTCATCGAGGTGAATCCGAGAGTCAGTCGCTCTTCGGCGCTGGCATCGAAAGCCACTGGCTATCCTATAGCCCGCGTGGCGGCCAAGATAGCGGCCGGGCTCCGCCTGGATGAAATTCCGAACGCGGTTACACAGAAAACGCTCGCTTGCTTCGAACCGACTATCGACTACGTGGTCGTTAAAATTCCTCGCTGGCCGTTCGATAAGTTTACCGCCGCCGACCGCACTATCGGCACCCAAATGAAAGCTACCGGAGAAGTGATGTCCATAGACCGCACTTTCGAGGCGGCGCTGATGAAAGCCGTACGTTCTCTGGAAATCGGAAGGAATTCCATCAGGCTGAAAAACGGCGATTCGTGGTCATATATGGATATCGAAGAAGGCATACGGAAGCCCAACGACGAGAGGCTTTTCGTGATAGGCGAAGCTTTCCGCCGCGGAATGATGATCGAAGAGGTCGCCCAGCTTTCCAACATAGACCCCTGGTTCCTGTCAAAGATAAAGGATATAATCGAGTTAGAAATGGATATAGAAATGCGGGCGGAAGAATTGCGCAACCTGCTTGCCGGTTCGGAAGATGGCGGCGCGCTGGAGCTTCTGAGAAGAGCCAAAGAATGGCGAATTCCCGATAAAGTCATAGGCGAACTCATTGGCTTGAAAGAAGAGGAACTGCGCGCACAAGTTCGTAGGCTAGGACTTGCTCCCACATACAAAATGGTGGATACTTGCGCCGCTGAGTTCGATGCCGCCACGCCGTACTTCTATTCGTGCCTCGAGTTGGAAGACGAAGGGCACCTACTCGAAAACATTGCGGACACGGGCTCGAGCGTCCAATCTTCCTCCAAAAAAAGGCCAAAAGCTATAGTGCTCGGTTCAGGTCCCATACGCATCGGACAGGGAATAGAGTTCGACTACTGCAGCGTTCACGCAGTATGGGCGCTCCACGAAGCGGGTTACGAATCGATAATCATTAACAACAATCCAGAGACAGTAAGCACGGATTTCGACACTTCCGACAAACTTTACTTCGAACCGCTTACTCCGGAGGACGTTCTGAATATAATCGAAGAAGAAAATCCTGAAGGCGTGATTGTCCAGTTTGGCGGGCAAACAGCGATTAACCTTGCAGAGCCTTTGCACCGCGCGGGAGTGAAAATACTCGGCTCGGACTACGATTCGATTATGAGGGCTGAAGACCGCGACGAGTTTGAAAAGCTTCTCCGCGAGCTCGAAATCCCGAAGCCTCCAGGCCGGGCGGTTACGTCGATTGACGCCGCCATACAAGTTGCCGAGGAAATCGGTTACCCGGTGCTCGTTCGTCCATCCTGGGTGTTGGGCGGCAGGGCAATGGAAATCGTCCACAACCGCCTCGAACTGCTTGCTTATATGCAATATGCAGTGGATGTCTCGCCAAAAGCCCCTATCCTTGTCGACAAATATATAGTCGGCAAAGAAGTCGAAGTCGATGTAATCTCGGATGGCGAGGATTGCCTTATCCCGGGAATTATGGAACATATCGAACGCGCTGGCGTCCATTCCGGCGACAGCATGGCAGTTTGCCCTCCAGAAAGCCTGAGTCAAGACGTGATCCGCCAGATAGTATCGCATTCAACGCGCCTTGCGAAAGCGCTGCGCGTCAAAGGGCTGATGAACGTCCAATATGTTGTCGAAGATGGCGTCGTTCAAGTCTTGGAAGTCAATCCGCGTGCCAGCCGCACTGTGCCTTACCTTTCCAAAATCACTGGCGTCCCGATGGTGAATGTGGCGGTTGGCCTTATGCTTGGCAAGACGCTCAAAGATATGGGTTACAAAAGCGGGCTTTGGAAAAAACAGCCCAGTTTCGCGGTAAAAGCGCCGGTTTTCTCTTTTTCAAAGCTCACTCAGGTCGATGTAAGCCTCGGCCCCGAAATGAAATCCACCGGCGAGATAATGGGCATAGATGCCGATTTCGACCGCGCAGTATATAAAGCTATGGTCGCGGCGGGAATAGACGTGCCGTCGAAAGGCAGGATGATTGCCACTATCGCCGATCAAGACAAAGAAGAGGCTCTTCCAATAATCAAAGGGTTCGCCGACTTGGGCTATTTGATATGCGCCACAAAAGGAACCGCGAGTTTCCTTTGCGCTAACGGCATTCCGGCGATCGAGGTGAAAAAAATAAGCGAGGGTTTTCCAAACCTGCTGGACCTGATCCACGGCAACAAGATAGACCTCCTTCTGAACACAATTTCGAAGGACCGCCGCATCGAAATGGAAGGGTCCGCGATAAGGGCGGCTTCGGTCCAGCGAGCAGTGCCGTGTATAACCTCGCTCGATACAGCAAAGGCGCTCTTGAACGCTCTTTTGGCTAGAGGAGAAGGCGTTCCATTCGAAGTCAGGACGGTTGACAATTATCTCACAAACGAAACCTCGCCGGAAACGGTTGAGGCTACGGTTAAAGGTTAGGATGTTTTCGGCTTGTCCTTGACGAAAAGCAGGCAGATAACAGCCGCCAACGTCAAAAGGACCGACGCAAATACGAAAGGAGCTCTGTGCCCGGTTATTTGAAGCGGCCCTAAAGCGGATGAAGCCATGTGGTATATGTGATTGCCTGCGAGGACTCCAATTACCGCCGCTAGGCTTTGGGCCATACCCGCAGACCCGATGACTTCGCCGCGGCGGCACTCGTCGGCCCGTTCAGAAATAATTGCGAGATACGCAGGCACTCCAATTACGAATCCCAATCCCATAACGGCGGCGGCGCCTCCAGCCGTTACTAAATGCCGGGAGAAAACTATCGTCCACATGCAAAAAGCGGCCAGCGTCACGCCAACCTTTACCGAACGGGCATGCCCCCAGTGGTCGCTTAACCGCCCAAGCGGAACCGCCATAAGTCCCAACACTGCGGCCGCCGGAGCCAGCATCGCCCCGAAATGGGTTTCCGAAAGCCCCAGTTCTTGCATGGCGAACAATTTGGCTATCGGGGCTATCATTCCTATAGCAAGGAACGTTATTACCACAGTGGCGATCATTTCAGGGACTATTCGCAGGGTATAGACAAAAGCGCTAAGCCGGTGGACTTCAGCCGTTTCCGAAGAAGGGTTGTCGCAATTGAGAGGGCGGCGTTCTTTGCAAAAAAGCGCGATTAACGATGCCATAACGAAAAGGCAAGCCGCAAGATAAAAAGACGCAGCAAACGGCCTTAAACGGTTCACTGTTAAATCGTCAACCAGTCCGCCGGCGAGCGGCCCAATCGCCAGCCCAGTCATATACGATACGTTTATGATGCTCATCGCGGTGGCGCGGCGATTTTCCGGTGTGGCGTCGCTCATGGCGGCATATGCGGCCGTCCAAAGCGCAGCAGCGGCTATTCCGTCCAAAACCCTCAATGCTAGAAGCGGCGGAACGGAATGGACCTTTATCGTGGCTAGTGCCGTGAAGACGCCCAACGCCGGCGCAAAAACAAGGAATGGCTTGCGGCCAAAACGGTCGGTGAGCATCCCTAATGGCGGCCGAAATATGGCTTCGGAGATGTAATAAGCCGCTGTCAACCAACCAAGATAGAACCCAGCTTTTAGCTCGAACTCGATAAAAACGGGCAGCGCTGAAACATTCACTACCGCAAATCCAAGTTCTGAAATAACGGCAAAGGCTCCCAACAGCAGCAGCGGCCAGTGTCTTTTTATGCTGAGTTTCAAGTTTATTCTTTACCTCGCGCCTAAACTCTTTAGGCACGCGTTCAAAAAACCATAGCTTTCAGCGGCGATTGCAACCATCTGAGTGAGTTCCAGCCCGCCAGCGCCGATAACCTCGAGACATACTGGACCGGAATAACCTCCTTCGACCATCGCCTTGCAGTATTCAAGCAAATCTATATCGCCGCGTCCGCATGCCTGCGTCGGCGCTTCGCCCGGAGAGGGCCCGCGGCCTTTGCAGTCCCGGATATGTATATGTTTTACTCTTGCCAAAACTCGCTTTAGCGCTTCTGCCGGGTCCTCGTCTGCCCTCCAAATGTGACTGGGGTCCATATCGATGCCGAAAGCGGGGGAATCGATCATTTCCAGTGCGCGCAACGTTGTCGGCGTATTGTGTATCGAAGCGCCCACATGCGCTTTGCAACAAAGCGTAATGCCGTGACTCTCTGCTTTCTTAGCCATTTTTTGCATCATTGCTGTCTGTCGCAGAAAATCTTCTTCTACATCTTTTTGGCCGCCAGGACCGATATTCACTATGGGTATGCCAATTTCCGCACTCGCTTCGAATGCCTTCTCCAAGCGGTCCTCGTCCAATGCCGCTTCTTCCATCGACAGAAACTCTAGGCCGTTGTCTTCCGCTATTTGTTTTAGCTCTTTTGCCTGCTCCCGCCATCGATCGAGGTCCAAATGCTCGCACATTCCTTTGATTGCGGAAATCTCGACTCCATCATAGCCCGCCATCTTTATGTATTTAGCCGCAGTGGCGAAATCGTGCCCCGCAAAAAGGACTGAATTGACTCCCAATTTGATCATTACAATCTCCTGCCGTTGAATTGGCTGTATATCCGGTTATGCGGACGCCTGCCCGTTTCCTTCCCGGCGACAAGCGGTCTACTTTGAAAGCCAAAAAAGGACATTGGCTATCCGATGATTAAACGTATAATTAGTTAGGCTTCATTTGAACCTAGATTTGCGGAAGTCCATAATTTTGGCGAGAACAATGCACATCGGCGTTCTTACCGTCATACTCGAAATACCTGAAAGTGATTCCTTAAAGGACAAACGCCAAATCTTGCGCAGCCTGTTGGAAACTATGCGCAACAAGTTCAATGTCTCGGCAGCCGAAATCGGCGAAAACGACACTTGGAGGCGCGCCGAAATCGGAATTGCTTGCATCGGAAACAGCGAAAGTCTCGTCAATACTATATTGAATAAAACTATCGAACACATCGAAAGAAACCCTCGTGTCGGCATACTCGGCACAGAAATGGAAATGCTCTAGAGATGAGCATTAGGACAGAACAAGTAAAATCATTATTGAAAACCGAAATAAGCGACATCATAAGGCGGCAGATTAACGATCCCAGAATCGGTTTCATAACGATAACCGATGCCGAAGTGACCGCGGACCTGCACTACGCTAAGGTATACGTGAGCGTTTTCGGTTCTGAAGAAGAAAAGAAAAAAACATTCGATGCCTTGCATTCTGCATCGGGATTCATCCGCAACGAGTTCGGCAGCAGGGTGAAGATGAAAGTAATCCCCGAAATTACTTTCGTCCCCGATCTCGCAATAGAACACGGGGCGAGAATGTTTGAGCTATTCGAGCTCATCAAAAAGGAACAAGATGGATCCGAAAGCGATTGAGTCAGCCCGCCAAGCGATTATTCAGGGCGATAATATACTGATTGCTTGCCACGTGCGTCCGGACGGCGATACTTTGGGGTCGGCATTGGCGCTTTGGCTGGCTTTGGGAAGCTTGGGAAAGGTTTCTTGGGTGCTGAGCACGGATGGTGTGCCGGAACCTTGGGACCTCATTCCTCACTCCAATGCTGTGCTTCGCGAAGCGCCGGACACGGATTTTGCGCTTTCAATTGCGGTTGACGCTGACGGCATCAACAGGTTGGGCGAAGCGGCTAAACCAGTTGAATCCGCTCCGTTGGTCATCAGTATAGACCATCATTCCGGTGCAAACCCGTTTGGGGACATTCGTATTTACGATCCGGAAGCTGCCGCGACAGCGGAATTGGTTTATGGGCTTATCGATGCATTGGGCGTGGAAATCGGCCGCGATATAGCTTCCTGCCTTATGGCCGGAATAGTTGGGGATACTGGCGGCTTCAGGTTTCCGAACACTACTCCTCGAACTTTTGAGATAGCCGCCGAGCTTATGCGCGCCGGAGCGTCGCCATCGGAAATTGCCGTCCGCATTTACGAAGATCGCGGGCTGACAGCTACGAAAGTCCTTGGGCACGTGCTTGCAGGCTTGAAAACCGCCGCAAATGGCAGGATAGTTTGGGGCAGTGTGAGCAAAGAGGATTTCTCGAAATTGGAAGCCGAAGACACGCACACAGAAGGCGTAGTGAATTACATCCGCGCGGTCCGAGGATCGAAAATAGCCTTGCTTTTCCGGGAAGGCCCAAATGGCGCGGTGCGAGTTAGTTTGAGGTCGAACAAAGGCGTGGATGTTGCTAAGATTGCAGCAAAGTTTGGCGGAGGCGGCCATCCAGCCGCGGCAGGCTGCACCCTGGATGCCGACCTGCAAACAGCTGAAAAATTAGTCATAGAAGAGGCATCGAGGTGGATGGAGTCCTGAATGTTAACAAGCCGCCGGGTTGGACTTCACACGATGTCGTCGCAAAAGCGCGCAGTATCCTAAAAATAAAAAAAATAGGCCACACCGGCACGCTGGACCCCGCAGCTACAGGCGTTTTGGTGCTTTGCATCGGAAAAGCTACACGCATCGCGGATTATATAGCCGGACAAGAAAAAGAGTACGTCGCGACCGCGGTGTTTGGCGAATCTACCGATACCCAAGATGCAGAAGGCAATGTTATTGAAGTAGCCGACGCTTCGGCATTGGCGAAGGAAGATCTTGAAGCCGCGATGAAAAGCTTTTGCGGAGCCCAAAAACAGGTCCCGCCTATGGTTTCCGCAGTTCGCCAAAACGGCAAGAGGCTCTACGAACTTGCCCGAAAAAACATCACTGTTGAACGCCAGCCGCGGGATATATTCATAAAAGAACTGGAACTGTTGGAGTTCCGCCCGGGAAAACGCGCCGAGGCGGAGATTAGGATCGTTTGTTCCAAAGGAACCTATATCCGAACGCTTTGTAGCGATATCGGCGACAAACTCCACGTCCACGGCTTTATGAAGCAACTCACAAGGACGCGGGTCGGTCGCTTCGAACTTTCCAACAGCATTGAAATGGACAGCATTTCGCCTGATAAAATAATTTCCATAAAAGAAGCTTTATCTCACCTGCCCGAACTTGCGTTGGATGGCGATGAAGCCAAACTAGCTATCCGCGGAGGCCGCATCCGCAAGGAAGTGGAATTGCAGGAATCAGGAAGCGTTTTACTGCTCGGGCCTGATGGCGGAATCGTCGCTTTAGCTAAAGTTGAAACCGAAAAAGGCGCAACTATATTGCACCCATCCGTGGTATTTGCAATTCAGGAAAACATCGGGATTTCATCCAATTGAACGACTACCCAACCGCGAAAGCAGTTACAATAGAAAACCTGTTGGAAATGGAACCGCTTCAAAAGCCTACAGCAGTCGCAATCGGAGTATTCGACGGCGTGCACATTGGCCATCAAGCCCTTTTGTCCGAGCTGTGCGGCATATCCAAAGAACATAATTTGAGCGCAACAGCATTGACCTTCGTAAGGCATCCGGCGGATGTCCTAGAAGCCGAAAACGCTCCAAAACATATCTGCTCGCTCGAAGAAAGGGTTGAGCGGCTTCGCAAAGCTTGCAGCGACACGGTTGTGGTTGCAAGGTTCGACCACAAGTTAGCCAACATTTCACCGGAAGATTTTTTCAAAAGAATCTTGTTGGAAAAGTTCAAGGCGTCTGCTGCCGTGGTGGGCCCAGACTTCAGGTTTGGCAAAGACCGGAGCGGGGACATCTCTTTGCTATCCGAGCTGGCAGATTCACGCGGAGTCATGGTGAAGGTTGTGCCCCCTGTTTTCGCATACGGCGAAATAGTAAGCAGCACGCGGATAAGGCGGCTCGTTGAAGATGGCGACATCGAAATGGCGGCAAAGCTCCTCGGCAGGCGGTTTTCTTTAACTGGAAAAGTCGGAGAAGGCGAAGGAATTGGAAGGCAGTTAAAATGCCCCACGGCCAACGTCGAAACCGACCGGATGCAACTTGTGCCAAAGGTAGGCGTGTATACCGCGGAGGCCGAAGTCGGCGGCAATAAATACAAAGCTGCAGTGAATGTGGATTTCAGGCCCGCACTCAATCCTTACGCCCCTTTAGTTGAAGTCCATCTAATAGGGTTCTGCGGCAACATTTACGGAGAGCCCATTTACGTGGAGTTCAAACGCCGGCTCCGCGACAAAATCAAGTTTAATAGCCGCGAGGACCTCATCCGGCAAATAGCCCAAGACGTTTCAGCCGCAGCCTCGGACCCCTGATTTCGCAAAAACTTGGGCGGAACGATCTTATTTTAATAAAGGCTCTCCCGGCCCAGGAGACGCCGCCCAGTCAGCATCATCTGGAATGGGCTTTCCGCCGTTTGCTTCCAGCCAATCCGCAAGCCTGGCGCGCCCGGTCTGACGCAAGCGTTCGAAATACTTTTGCAGGGCTGGCGTTTTGTCGTTTGCGTGGAAGGGGCCGCCTTCACTCATCACAGTCCACAGAGGATCCTGCATTCCGTCGGAAGTCCGCAGCATTTCTTCAGTCCATTGTTCAAGCCGCCTGGCGCCTTCAGCCACAATATCCGGGCGGACTTTCGCAAGGTTGGTGGTTTCGTGGGGGTCGCTGTAAACATCGAAAAGCATGTACTTTGGAAACGGTTTATACCCGGTGTGGTAAGTCCGGATGAATAGCCAGTTGTCCCATCTCACTCCGCGCTGGCAACTCCAAGCATTGTTCGAGATGACAAGTGTGTCTCGCCCGGATTTTTCGCCCTTCTTCAAAGCGTCGGCAAAACTTTGTCCATCCCATTCCGGTGGGACTTTTAAATCCAACAGGTTCAATATTGTAGCCGACAAATCCGCCTGATAATGGAACCCGCTATCTGCGCGGCCTTTATCGGTCAAACCCGGGATTCTAAGGATATAAGGCACTCTGCAGGTTATTCGATCGGCGGTTTGATGGTCTCCATAAACACCAAGTTCGCCGTGATTTTCGCCATGGTCGCTAGTTATAATTATAATGGTTTCGTTCATCACCCCGAGGGATTCGAGCTTCTCGAGAACTTTGCCAAACCACATATCCGCATACCAAATGCCGGTATCATAACCGTTTATCCATTTTTCGTAGTCGGCAAGGTTGCGGATTTCGCCTACAATCCTTGGATATTTCCGCATAGCTTCTTCGTTCGGCCACCACTCGGAAACCTCTTGGGCGCTGTGCGGGCCGTAAGTTTTGCGGTGGTGAGCTATGCGTTCTTTGGTGAGCCAGTTCGATATCGGCTGACCGGCGAAGGGCTCTCCATACTCTTCCGGAGTGCGGAATGGGGTATGAGGGTCCCAAACATTTATGTGCAAAAACCAATTGTCCGATTTTCCGTTTGCTTCAAGCCAATTCAGGGCGTCGGGTACAACTTGGTCCGCCCTTTCTATTCCCGACAGGCCCGGATTGTGCATCTCAGTGAAACCGTGATAAAACCACCACGCGGAATGGCGCTCAGCAAAAGGCGAAAAGCTAACGGTTTTCATTCCGCTGTCTTTCATCACTTGCGCAAAAGGCCGCCTGCGAGGGCTGTGCTTGAACTTTCTGGAAGCGCCTTCGATGTAAGGGTCAGCTTGCTGTCCGCCGTGATTGACAACTCCTGTATGGATGCCGAACCTTCCTGTCCAAGCCGAAGACCTCGACGGCAAACAGGGCGCGTCGGAACAGTAACATTCGTCAAAACGAATAGACTGTTCACAAACCTTGTCTATGTTGGGGCTGGTTTTTCTATGGTAACCGTAGCAAGAAAGGTGGTCAGGCCGTAAGGTATCTATATCATAATAAAGTACGCGCATTTAAAACCTCAGTTTTTATGTAGTTAGAGCAGGCAATGCCTATATATATGTTAATCATTTGCTATACATATATCCTTCCAAAAGTTGTTTATTTACAATTAATCAAAAAAGATAGACTTGATAATTCGCGGAATAAGGACTAATCTTGTTAAAATAGAAAAGACCGACAGTAAGCGGCTCGATGAAATGGCTGAAAACAGGCTGGCTATCGCCCATTTGATTTTTGCCACAAGCGAGTCCGCATCCATTCGAATGCTTTGTTGCTTGCTAAATGCCTGACAATCGGAATGTCACAATTGTGAGCGCCAATGGAGGCTCCCCAGATTCAAAAGCCCTCAGTAGTTTGGCAAAGGGATTGGCTCTTGGACTCGGTTTTCACGCCGCAGGCATCGCCAGCCGAGAAAAACTGCTGGATTTCTGCGAAATTGCCGGGTTTCAAAAGTTCAAAAAGCGATTCGACCTCGAAACCGCATTGCCGGGAGCGCGCTCCGCAATATGCGTCGCGGCTTCTTATTTTGCCGGCTTGCCTTCCAATGAATCGGCTTTCATAGCGAAGTTCGCCCGGGCGTCAGACTACCACTCGGCGCTCGCCGATAGGCTCGCTGTTCTGGCAGACAGTATCGCAAAAGCAATAGGCCCTTTCCGATGGCGCGTTTGCGTGGATACAGGACCAATTTCCGATCGCGCCGCGGCTTACTGCGCAGGGTTGGGCTCTTTCGGAAAAAACAACTGCCTATATATTCCCAACTATGGCTCGTGGGTCGTTTTGGGAGAATTGGTGACAGACTTGGACTTGATTCCAGATACACCCAAAAACGACGATATCTGCGGAAATTGCGCAATTTGCATTGAAAATTGCCCAACGGCTGCTCTGGGAGAATCCCACGCATTCGACCGCGAAAAATGTCTCTCGGATGCCACCCAAAGGCGAACCGCCCTTCCAAATGAAATCGCTTCGAAACTTGGAGGCCGCATTTATGGCTGTGATACCTGCCAGGACGTTTGCCCGTTGAACAAAGACGCCAAGAAAACGGATTGGCCCGAGTTCCAACGACCAAATCTAGCGGCTGAAAACGCAGGCATGGATCTTTTCGCAAGCATGGATGAGAAGGATTTTGAAAGGCTCTTCAATGGCACCGCTATGCGCTGGTGCGGCAGAAAAACCATTGCCAGAAACGCCCTTATCGCAAAGGGGGTTCTGGGCGGATCCCAGCGGTCAGGGCTCTGATTGGTGGATTCTCTGGGGCGCAGGGTCTGGGACGACTTACATGGATCGGGTGTTGTCAGAAACTAGGATCCGCCCGAAGGCATATAAAAAGTTTTTCGAAAAGGGGACTGCCGCTTCGCAGCAATTTTGACAGAGATGACAATATGAATGGGTGAGAAAAGCAAAACGACAGTATCCCCATTTCTCGAAACTTTTCTTTTCAATGTAACGTTTATTATAGCAATGCTACAGCCGAAATCTAACAGGATGCTTGCCAGTTGGTTATCATAAGGCTATTTTTTTGCCGCTTTGAACCTCTTGCTGTGGTTATCCGTACTGTTTTGCCATCTGATTGGACTGTGATTGTACTGTGATAATCAGTGCGCAAAACTTCCACGTTTTGCCGCGCAAGCCGTTCCAATGAGTCATTTGATGGATGCCCATAATCGTTCCACTTGCCAACGCTTATAACGGCGTACTTCGGTTTCACCTCTCTTAGGAAGAGCTCGGAAGCCGATTCTGAACTGCCGTGATGCCCCACTTTCAATATATCCGCCTCGAGGTCGACACCGCGAGACACCAATCCAATTTCGCTTTCCACGCCTGCATCGCCACACAAAAGGATGCTCGTTTCGCCGTATTCAATTTTGGCTACAAGGCTCTGTTCGTTATCGTCTACGGCATCGTTTGCGGATGCCGCAGCGGTTGGGGCGAGAAAAAACAGTTTGCAGTTGTTGCCGAACTCTATGTATTTGCCAGCCGTAACGTTTGAATAATTCACAATACGGGGATTTATCCCGATATCTTGCGGAGGAAAAGGCGACACGACTTTGCGCACCCGAAAGTTTTTTAGTATGCACTCTGTTTCACCTATATGGTCGGCGTGGGGGTGAGTTAGTATCATCAAGTCAATAGTGCTTATGCCGCGGCTTCTTAGAAATGCTGCGGATATGTCGTGCGGGGTGTCGGGACCAGTGTCGATAAGCGCTGTGCGACCTCCGGGGAATTGAACGACTATACAGTCGCCTTGACCGACATCTAAGAAATGAACGCGCAGTCCGTCATTCGATGGCCAAAACGCCCACACCCATATGCCGATGGTCGCAATAGCCGCTGCTGCTGTGGGGATGTTGAATGCTTTTCTCATCTTGCCAGCGGATATCCCATTCCAAAAAGACCAAATAAAAGCAGCCAAAAGTGAGTAATATCCAAGAATTGACAAAGAATGGGGCTGGACTACTGATATGCTTGAATAGCTGAATGACCCTAAAAGCTTTACTGCCGCCACTAGGAGCTCTGCGGGAACCTTCGCAACTTGAACGATTAAGCCACTCAAAAAAGGCGTATTGCCCAACAAAAGCGCAACCGGAGCCGTCACAAAAACAGCCAGTGTGAGTAAAGCCGCGATTGCGTTTGCCGGAATCGCAACCAATGAAACTTGGCTAAAAGCCTGAGCCGTAATTGGCAAGGTACCCAAAGTAACTGCAGTCGTCGCCAATGACGCGCCGATTACTTCGTTTCTTAAGAAATATAGGCCTCGAAATGGGCCGTTTGGCAGTTCAGGGCTCGTAAAACGGCTGATCAACGGCATAATCAGCATTAAAGAGCCTGCAGCGGCAAACGAAAGCCTAAACGACAAGTCGAAAAAGCTTCCGGGGTCGAAAATAAGCATAACAAGCGCCGCAGTGGCGAATATATTTAGCGGATCTCCAACTCGCTTGAATGTAAAGGCGCAAAGGTAAAGGCAGGCCATAAAAGCTGCGCGGACTATCGAAGGCTTGCCGCCGGATAGCATAGCATAAAAAATAAGGCATCCAATTAAAAGCGCCGAGCCCATCCTTCTATGCAGCCCAATAAAAGGAAACAGATACCGTCCCAGCACGACCGTTATTGCAAGGCAGTTGAATCCGCTTGCGGCCAAAAGGTGGTATGTTCCCGAGCGCGAAAAAGCGGCGCGGTCTTCGGGCGATAGCTCTGTAGTGATCCCCAGCAAGATGCCGGCTACCGTTTTTCCTGCAGAACCTGGAAACAATTCATATATCCGGGCGAGCAGTTTCTCCCTCAAAACGTCTGCCGCACGACTAGCAATGTTCCCTCCGGCTCCGCTCCGGACCTCGAGCCCGCATTTATTTAGGCTGGCGGATATGGTTGCGAATATTCTTTGCGATGCAAGATATTTTGTCCAAGAAAATGAATTTGGGTTCCAAAAATCCTGTGGTTTCTTGAGGATTCCGCTAAAGGTTACAGCATCTCCGTAGTCTGGAAGCCGGTTGCTGAAAGTTTTTGGAAGGTAAATGCTTGCCGCCACATAGCCGCCAACCGGAATTGTTTTTCCGGCTGTTTCTATGGAATCCACCTTAATTGTAGCTTTGAAACGTCGCTCCGTGACAATGGGATCGCTGCTGACAATTCCTGAAAGCCTGACAATAGAGCCGGTAGCGAAATGCGATACATCATTAGGAAGCGGTTGAAGAAATAGGGCGCACCTAGCGGCGCTTAAAAACCCGATTCCAACGATAAGCGCAGCAGTCAAAGGCGATCGCCTAGCTATTGAGACTGCCAAAATGAGAATCCCGACTGCTAAAAAAATGCCCCATCTGGAAAAACCGGCAGACCACGCGGCAATTCCCAAAACATAAGCTGCGCACAAAGGTACGATAGGCCTGTTTGTGAAACTCTTCATCATTTATTTGGCGTTAGCCCAGAAATATATGCTTCCCTTCCAAATCCGAACCTCACACTATCCACTATGTAGGGTTTGATTTGGCGCACGCCTAGCAACGGACGTCATTCCGCACTAGATGCGGAATCCATACGTTTTTCGCTGGATAATGAATCGAGTTCAGGATGACGTCGTCTGAACGTTGGACTGCATCGCGAATCGAGTTAGGGACGGTGTCTTTTAACCGCTGAAAGGATTTCCGAAAAACTGCAGGATGGCCACATCTGCCGGAGTAAAAGGAACGTGAATCAAAGTTCAGGGCCGGTGGACGAAGCGGGCGTTTCAGAAGGTTGTTTCCAAGCCATAACGGGTGTTTTTGCGGTATCCTGGAATACCTCAGCCCGAAGCGCCTTAACCAATTTTTCCCGCCAAGTTGAAACATTGAATGCAAACAATGACACGCCATCTGCGGAATATTCTCTTGCGGCTTTGACCTGCTGAACTGCCGATTCGGCATCTTCGCTTACCATTATGCCGTTATAAATTTGCCTATCATAACGCCAGCTTGCCATGCATTCCAGCCAATTGCGATAGGCTTTTGCGTGCTCGGGGTTCCTGTCGTCTTTGTAGTTCATCGGTATGCAAGCATCGATTATCCCTTCTCGCAGCCAGCCGCGCCAATCTTGGTAAACTTTCGAATATGGCGATGATTTCCTAAAATCTTGCGGGCAATCCCCCCAAGCTATGCCAGCGACCGTCAGTTTAACGCCGGGCCTCGCGGCTTTGATAGCGTGCCGGACTTTCCGCACCGCTTCTGTAACTTGGTCGCGGCGCCATTGCGTCCATTCAGGGTTATTATTCCGCGGCTTTTCATTCTTTCCGGTGATTGTATTGAACCTTGCAATGCTGATTTCGTTGTAGCCGAAATCAATCCCCGGATAGCGTATATAATCCAAATGGATCCCGTCGACAGGGTATTTCGAAACGATTTCAGCGGCAATTTTAGCAAGATGTTCCTTCACTTCGGGCACTCCCGGATCGAGGAACCAGCCATCCGCGGATACAACTTTTCCCGCTTTTGTCTTCGTTAGCCATTCCGGGTGCATTTTGGCTACGTGCCTAGGGTCATCCGGCGGCTGTTCGCCTCGCCAGACTCGGAAAGCGTTTATCCAAGCGTGAACCTCCAGCCCTTGGGCGTGGGCCTTTTCCACAACGTAGGCTAGCGGATCGTACTGGTTGCCGCCGAGAATGTTGCTGCCTCGGGGCTCCAAAGATGAGTCATAGTAAGCGTCGCCTATTTTGCGGACTTGGATTATAAGCGCGTTTAGGTTGGCTTCTTTTGCTAGGCGGGTAGTTTCATCCGCTTCTTCCGGACTTAGGAATCCTCCGCTCCAAGCCGTAACCCAAGCCGCACGGAATTCCTGGGAAGGTTCTTCGACGACCGCGCAACTATCGTTCATTGCCGGGGCACCCCCTACCGCCAATAATAAAACCAATAAACAGGCTAGTCTCAATAAAAACACCATTGCTCAGTCAATCCCTAGAAGTGTATCAGGCAAATCCTTTTGCAGTCAAATATTTTGCCGTTTTAAAAATAAAACTTCTTCGATGGACCTATTAGGATAGAATCAAGTTCCAATCCCTTCTATCGAGGGTTCAACTCATCCAGCAAAGGCCGAAGGTCGAGTCCATTCCAGCCTATTTGCTGGGAAAGCTCGTTCACAGAGTATTGTTGCCCCAATTTCCAAAGGCTTATCAACCATTGTCCGGCTTCTTTTTGGGCGAACCAGCGCTCGCCGAAGTTCTTTTCCAAATACCTTCGGTGCATTACTTCGAAGATCCAAGCCCTTATGTACAGTGAACAGTAGAAAAAGTCGTCGACGTCAGACAGCCAGTTTTTAGGCGAGGCTTTTACCATCGTCGCTTCCGAAAGCAAGCTTGAATAACTTTGCGGCGGGTCGGCAAAAGCTCCCGAATGCAACCCGATCTCATATTTCAGTTTTGCCGCGTAGCGGCGGAGAAAATATGTTTTGCTGAAGATGTCCATTTCAATGAACTCTCGAACCAACGCGTCATTCGGGTCAAGCCCCAACGCCGATTCGAGCCAAGCAGGGCTGTGCATTAGGTTGTCGAAAAGAAACGCGTAAGATTCGGTCACGGAGTTGTCGCCAAGCCGGCGGTATGCAAACGGAAGTTCAGGGTCGACATTAGCGAAATGTTCCGCATGGCCTCCTTCGTGAAGCAGCGCGCTGTAATCGTCTTGGCCGCCACGCGGGTAAATCACAAGCTTCACTTCATGTGGCGGGTTTATCGGCGCGCAAAAAGCCCTTGGCGATTTGAGCGGTCTTGGCTCGATATCGACTTCTATATTTGCCTGAGAGTCCAAGTCTATCCCTAATTCCAAAAGCCAGCCCCGCAAACCTTTCTCCACAAGAGCCTCTCCCGGAAAAAGGCTGTCGAAACTCGGCGCCCTAAATAAGTAAGTCAAATCGGCAGTTGTGGCTTCGTTTGGCGAAACTCCGATTTGCGAAAGATAAGCCTGAAGTTTATCGGCGTAAAAATCGCGGGTCTCAGAGAGCAACAAGTCCATTTGGGATTCCAGCCAATGAAGATCCAAGCCGCGGAGTTCGTCGCACAAGTCCACGTAGCAGGAGAATCCTAGCGCCAGTGCCTCTTCGTGCATAGCTTCCAGCCTCGATTGCCGAAGCGGGTTTATCTCCGCTGATTTATCGTTTCTGATTTCTTCAAGCTCGTGGCGGCGACGCGCGTTTGGCTCGTTTGCGAGCACAATCCCCGACTGGCGGAAAGGCATTTCCTTCCCGTCCCAAAGCACAAGCGCCCTTGTCTCGGCGTTCTCTATTTCTTCCGTCAGAGTTTTCACGGAATCGAGGATGCGGCCGCGGACTGCAAAATCGGCGAGCGAGAGCGGGATTTTTCTTCGGTTTTCTAGAAGTTCATTAACCGTTTTTTCGCTGAAAATCGCCGCGTGCTTCGAGTAAATCGGCCAAATATCCAATGTAGCCTTAAGCCCCGCACCGTTTAGGAATTCTTCACGCTCCATTTCAGCTAGGAACTGTTCGGCTTGCGCCTCGTATTGTGCCAGCAACATTGCCTCCAAATGGTAAATAATACTCATATTATGGCGTTAGGCCGCTTGGAAGATTATACCTCTTGAGCCGGCTTTACGGATGGCTATAGTTTATGATATTCTTAACATCGTTGGCCAGCTAACTGGCTTGACGCGCAAGCGAATAAACGTTAGCGAGGGATAAAATTGATTGTCGTTCAAAAATACGGCGGCAGCTCTGTCGCAACTGCCGAAAAAATCAAGAATGTAGCAAAAAGAGTCGCCGCCACAGCCAAAAAAGCTCAGACTGTCGTGGTAATCTCCGCTATGGGCGACACAACGGACGAATTGATAAGCCTCGCGAAGCAGATTACCAGCATGCCGGATGGGCGCGAGATGGATAAACTGCTTGCAACAGGCGAACAAGCAAGCAGCGCATTGCTTACGATGGCCCTTCACGAAATGGGCGAAAAAGCAGTTTCCCTCACCGGCGGGCAAGCCGGAATTATAACCGAGACCGCTTTCAGCAAAGCTCGCATAAAGAAAGTCGTTCCCAAGCGGATCCAAAAGGAATTGGATGCCGGCAATATCGTGGTTATAGCTGGTTTCCAAGGTATAACCCAAGACGCCAGTTGGGCGGATATAACCACGCTAGGGCGAGGCGGCTCGGATACAACCGCAGTTGCAATAGCAGCCGCCCTCGATGCGGATTCCTGTGAAATATACACCGATGTGGATGGCGTTTATACTGCCGACCCCAGAGTGGTGGACGATGCGCGCAAGCTAGATACCATCTCTTACGAAGAAATGCTGGAAATGGCCGGACAGGGAGCCCGCGTGATGCACTCGAGGGCGGTGGAATTGGGTGAATTATACGGTGTTGAAATCCTCGTGGCTAACAGTGCGAAAAACATCCCGGGGACGGTTATCAAAAAGGAGGATGAAACTATGGAAATACGCAACCCTGTACGCGCTATTCCGCACGATGCCGATGTCGCTCGGCTGACTATTAGCGCAGTTCCAGATAAGCCCGGTGTGGCGGCAAAGATCTTCCACGCCCTCGCCGAACAAAATATAAACGTGGATATTATTGTGCAAAACGTATCGTCCGATGGCGTAACCGATCTCTCTTTCACGGTTACAAGCGCGGATTTGCCCAAAGCTCAAAAAACTCTCGAACCGGTGGTCAAGAAAATCGGCGCGAAACAATTGAATACTGACGAGAATGTCGCGAAAGTATCCATCGTCGGAACCGGTATCCGCAGCCACCCCGGCTATGCCGATAAGATGTTTACCGCCCTTGCCCAAAACGACATAAACATCATTTCGATAACAACCAGTGAAATTCGCATAACTTGCCTGATTGAACGCCAAGATGTCAAAAAGGCGGTGCAAGCGCTGCACAAAGTTTTCAAACTCGAAAAGGCCGCATAAATAAGGCGTTTCAAAAAGAATGAAAAAAGGCGGCGCTTTTACTCGCCGCCTTTTATTGCCTGTCTTATCTATTGAACAAAGCGTTATTCCAGTTTAATTATTCGGGCGAATTTCGGCAAACTCCAAAAACGCTTCGCAAGCCCACTCTTGCCATTCCGGTTCCACGCCAATCGCGGTCATATCGGGATAGTACCCCGCGATAAAGCCTCCGTTGAAAGATCCCAGTTTCTCGATCATCTCTTTTGCTGCCGCTCGGATGAGTTCGCGATCGCCAGTAGGAAGGATTTTTTGTATATCCACCGGCGACAAGACTGTTACCCGTCCGCCGATTGTTTCGCGAAGCCAATCAATACCGGAAAGCATTGGCTGGTTCAAATCTAGCGCTGCAATTCCGATATCCCGGAGGTGCGGAATGATATCCTTAATGTAACCGCAAGAATGCATCCATACGTGCAAACCTAGGGATTTGGCGTGACCCACTAACTCTTCAAAGCCGGGTTTGAACATTTCTTCCCAAAGCTTCGGAGAAATCAGTAGGCGTTCCTGTGTTCCCCAGTCTTCGGCGAATATCACGCCATCCGCGCCAACTTTTGCCCATTGGCTCATGCAGTTTTTCAGCAAATCTATTACGCGCCTCTGCAGGCGATTGACTTCATCGGGATATAAAAGAACATCTGCAAGGAAGGTTTCCACCATCCGCAAATAACGCATAATCGCAAACGGGAAACCGGGAAGAGGCCCTAAATGGTAAAGGTCCGGCTTTTCTTCAAACAACCGGGCGGCCTCCTCGTAGCGGGAAGGCAGGTCGAACCTTGGAAACTCGTAACTATCGAGCTGATCCCAGCTTTTCAACGCGCCTTCGATAACTTCGCCCCGGCTGGTGTTGCTGAACCTTTTCCATACGTTGTGCCATTCATCTTCCCATTGGGCGCCGTCTTCCATTTCCCAAGTGCGGTAGGGTCTCCAATCCGGGTCGGGCGATAGGGGTCCCCAGCACACATCCTGCGGATAGGGTTCGGGCAGCATAAGCGGTATCCGATCTGGCCCGCTGAAAGTCAGGCATCGTATAACCCGTTCTCTAGATGTCAAAACATTTCTCCATTTTCTATTCTACCGAAATTAGCTCTATATAATCCAAACCAAAATAGTAGCCCGTTGATAGGTTATTTTTTTTGTTTGTCTCAAACCGCAGTTCATGCATCCCAGCTTCCAGATTGTGAACTCCCAAAAGGAATCCTTTTGGATAGCTTACCGACTGGGCATATAAATCCATTTCTGCGCCAACCTTTTTGCCGTCCAAATACGCTTGATAGACGCCGTAATCCCAAGACCGGACCAAATTCGCTACCAGGGAATATTTTCCGGCTTTTGGCACTTTAAACCTAACCGTTACGGAAGCCGGGGCTTCCCCGGGAGTGAAGAAGAGTTGGTTGTTATTGGACAACAATCCCGCTAACTCTTGCACTTGCACGTTTTGGGGTTGCGCTTTGGCGTCTTTTACTAGGTCTTCGCCTTCAAAAACAATGGAGTTCATTTCATATAGCCGTTCGTATCCCGAAGGCAATTTGGGAAATGGCTTGTGCGGCTCTGTCTGATACCAATAAGCCACGCTTGAAAAATCGTCCGCGCGTTCGACATAGCCGTTCCATTTGCCGTCTGGCATAAGCCTTGCGCCCTTGTGTTCTATGTAAACTTTAAGGGATTTTTTAAAAGGCACCGGGTCCTGGATGTGGAATCGGTAGCAAGTGTGCCTACTGAAGATATTAAATCCTTCGGAGATCGGGAACCCGTAGTACAGGCCGTCTAGTTCTCTGATGCCCCAGGCATCGCAGAAATAGTCTTCCGAGCCCGTGCCGTGCAATGATGGCTTTTTCTCGCCATCAATGTAAAAACGGTCATCGCCCTCTCCCCACCAGCCGGGCTCCCTTTGTCGAACCGACAAGTTGCAGCCGACGTAGTGCCCCCGGCCTGCTGCATCCAATATGAGGTAGTCGACACCCTGCTTGCAAGGATATTCCTGCCGATATTGGGCGTGAAAGTAAGCTTCATCCTCCGGTAGTTTATCGAGTTTTTGCCAGTCTATATAGTAATAAAAAGCGTTGCAGTGCGACTTGGCTTCGTTCGTGACAGTTATTTTAGCGGATTTCCTGAACGGCATCGGCCAATAGCAGTTGCGGGCGCGCCCTTCCGACGTGACTCGTATCGGAAAAGAGTTTACTGGCATATTTAGTCCGTGGCCTTGGCAAAAGAAATCGTTGATCGGGCATTCCACACTGGGATATTTTTCTCCATCCCAGTAAATGCGCAGAACCATCAACTTGCCGTAAAACCTCTCGTTATGCGAAATTGTAAACCATATGTGCGAAATCCTGCCCGGACCTTCCAGTTCAGCCAATGTGAGTGTTTCTCCCGGAGCAATAGACCTCGCATCCGCATTGCCGTCTTCCCAGTTCGGGTCGTAACTGGAAGCGCGCATTGCCCTGAAATCTTTAAGCTTGCTCAAACCGTCGAGCGGAGCCGTGGAGCAATACCCTTGTAAAGCGATCAAAATTACGGCTGCAATAACAATTATCTTAAAAGTTTTTTTCACAGCGCATATCCTCCACTTTTTAAAAGAATATTTATTTCATTAACAACGTTTTACCTCTTGACTTGTAAAATATTCGTTTGTTCTTGACTCGAGGCGCGGGGCTAGTGTAGTATCCTTTTAAGGATGTATTGGCGTCCAATATTGCCTGCGCCAAAACAATGGCTGACACCATCCTGATTTTTATTTAGGATGAAATACGAGGCAAAGCCAATGCCATCCTGAACTCGATTCAGGATCCAAGCCCGGGATGGCGCGGGACGTCATTTCCCTTAGAAACTAAAAGCCATCGAGGCTTTTTACCTGAAACCCACACTTGCGGGTTTTTGAATCGATTATTCCGGACAAATGTTATGGAAAAACTATGGGCTCCTTGGAGAATGCAGTACATCGGCGCGCTTCCTGAAGGTGAATGCATTTTTTGCGATAAACCAAAACAAGACAAAGACGAAGAGAATTTGGTGCTTCACCGCTCGGAACGCGCTTTCATTATGATGAATGCGTTCCCTTACAATAATGGGCACTTGCTTGTCGCGCCGTATAAACACGTCCCCGACATAAACGGACTTGACGATGAAGACCTTCTCGACCTGATGAAGCTAACGCAGATGTGCACCAAAGTCCTCGAATTAACTTCCTGCCCTCACGGATTCAATATTGGAATCAATATGGGGCAAGTCGCCGGAGCGGGAATAGCCGAGCATATTCACCTTCATGTCGTGCCTCGATGGTCGGGAGATACCAACTTTATGCCGGTTGTGGGCGAAACCAAAGTTCTACCCGAAGCCTTGGCCGATACTTATGCCAAACTAAAAAACACCTTGCCTCAAATACTTGCAAAATAAAGAAGTCTTATTGAGAGTTTCGCTAATGCCAGTTGACACAGAAAAATACGATAAACTAATTTCCGCATTTATTGAGATGTATCCATATTTTAATAAAGAATCCTATATCCACTACTACGATTTCCTTTTTGGAAGCATTCCTTTTGAGGGCAAGAAGGTTTTGGATATAGGAGGCGGAATGGGTTTTGCAAGTTTTTATTCGCACTGCAATGGCGCTTCCAAAGTTGTATGTTTAGAGCCCGAAGCAGCCGACTCTTTTGGCAAAATGAACGAGACTTTCCAAAAGATCAAAGACCAGCTGGAAGCTCATAATGTCGAACTGCTTCCGCAAACTTTTCAGGAGTTCGATAACGCGGGAGAGAAGTTCGATATTTTCATACTGAACGACAGTTTAAACCATTTGGACGAAGAAGCGTGCCTGAAACTTCGCTATGATGCGGAATCCCGAAAAGTTTACTTGGAATTATTCAAAAAACTACACGATATGGCGAATAAAGGGGCTTTCGTAGTCTTCGACGACGTAATGCCCTATAATATCTTTCCGCTGTTAGGGTTGAAAAATCCCAAGGTGAAAACTATCGAATGGCACAAACATCAGCTTCCTTCACTTTGGTGCAAGTTGTTTGAACAAGCAGGTTTTTCAAAGCGGAAAGTTGATTGATTCATTTTTAAATCCTTGGACAGGCTAAAATTTGGGAAAATATTGTTCAATAACCCTGTAGGGGCGTTCTTCCTGATTAGCAGATTTAGGGTAATAACGCAAAAATCTTAAATAAAAGTTAAAATGGATTCGCAAAAGCTTTCACAGTTTGAAGACCTAAAGAAGCGAGCGCAAAATTGCACCAAGTGCCCGCTTTCCGAAACGCGCTCCAATGTGGTCTTCGGCGAGGGCAACCCCGATACGCCGCTCGTTTTGGTTGGCGAAGGTCCCGGCGAAAATGAGGATGCAACCGGCAGGCCTTTCGTGGGCAGAGGCGGCGCTTTGCTAGACCAAGCATTAAAAGAAAACGGAATGTCGCGCAAGCACGTTTATATATGTAACATCCTCAAATGCCGCGCCTGTGTCACGGAGTTCGGGAAAAGAAGAAACCGCCAGCCGACGCCGGAAGAAACTGCCGCTTGCCTTCCTTGGTTGGAGCAGCAGCTGGAACTCATCAAGCCACTGGTCATCCTTTGCCTTGGCGGGGTGGCGGCGAACATCCTTATTCACCGCGATTTCCGCATAAGCCAGGAGCGCGGCAAGTTCTTTGAGTCAAACATTGCTAGATACGCAATAGCGGCGCTTCATCCAGCGTATATTCTGCGGCAGGAAGGCGAAGCATTTGAACGCGCAAGGGCGACGCTGGTCGAGGATATAGGCGCCGCGCGAAGGAAAGTCATAGAAGCAAAAAAGGAAACACCGGTCCAACCCACTCTTTTTTAATCCGGTTGAAATATTATGCGATATAAAGTGATCGCCTGCGGAGTTTTTGAGCCGTACCTGGAAAAACTCACGAAGGAATCCCAAAACATCATTGAAACAACCGTGCTTGACGCCGGGCTTCATTCTCGGCCAAACGACCTCCGGCTTATGCTCCAAGCGGAAATAGACGAAGCTTCTCGCAAAGGCGTTTACGATGCTGTCATTATCCTTTACGGGCTATGCGGCCGCGGGGCGGCGAACTTGGTTTCAAGAGATATCCCGGTTGTCATTCCCAGGGCGCACGACTGCATCACGCTGTTTCTCGGTTCAGCGGAAGCATACCTCCGCAAGTTCCACGAAAACCCGGGAACTTTCTACCATACTCTCGGATGGATCCAAAAAAAGATCAATCCGAAAAACAGGGAAGCTTCCGAGCTATACCGAAACTACCAGAACTCCGGTTATGAACAGCACCCCGATTTCGAGGAACTAAAAGAGCGTTTTGGCGAGGAAAACGCCCTTCACGTAGTGGCGTTCATGGAGCGCTGGCGGCAACATTATTCGCGGACGATTTATATTGACATGGGCTTTCCGGGCGAGGAAGAATACGCCGAGTTCACTCGCGACATGGCGGAGGTCTTCGGTTGGAGCCACGAAGTGATCCGCGGAGATACAGAGCTCTTGCAAAAAGTATTCAATGGCGAATGGTCCGACGATCGCATTTTTATCCTTCCGCCTGGCAGCCGCTCAATATCTTCCGGCGACGACAGAATTTTCGATGTGGTCAGGATAGATGCCGAAGGTTCCGAAGGTGCCCTTTCGGAAGCGCAGATCATTTTGGATTCCGAGCAAGGAATCAAAGATACTTCGGGCATCGGCCTTGGCATAGACGCCGGAGGCACTTATACCGATGCCGTGCTTTACGATCTAGGCGAACGGCGAGTCCTGGCGAAATCGAAAGCCCTGACCACGTACGAAGATCTTGTTTTGGGAATACGCGAAGCCCTAGCTGGTCTCCCACAAGGCTTGCTTGCCGAAGTGCAAGTCACTGCATTGTCAACGACCCTCGCAACCAATTCAATCGTCGAAGGCAGGGGACATAAAGTAGGGCTAATCGCCATTGCGCCTTGGGATTGGTTTGCAGAGCAGATTGGGCACGAACCCTACGTCAGCCTTAAGGGTTCTACCACGATCACCGGGGATATTACCGAGCCTTTGGACGAAGACGCCTGCCGCGAAGCAGTGAAAACGCTTATAGAAAAAGAACGCTGCGCCGCAATCGTGGTCGCTGGCTACGCGATGGTTCGTAACCCGGCTCAAGCTAACAGAGTGCGGGAAATCATCTACGAAATCGCGGATATACCCGTTGTGTGCGCTCATGAACTGAGCCGGCGGCTAAATGCGGTGCGAGGAGCTCAGACCGCCATAGCGAACGCCAAACTGCTTCCAATCATTCGCTCACTCATAGATTCCGTCCATGAAGCCCTCGCCGATTTTCGCGTTCCCGGAAAGCTGATGGTTGTAAAAGGCGACGGCACTCCGGTTGACGAAAGCATTGCCCGGGCAAGGCCGGTGGAAACAATCTTGTCCGGACCGGCAGCTAGTGCGAGCGGGGCGAAGATTCTGACTGGAATCGGCGACGCGCTGGTTTTGGATATCGGGGGCACAACGACAGACTGCGCAATCCTTGAAAACGGGCGCGTTGCGGTTTCTCCGGATGGTGCCCGCATAGGCGGAAGAGTGATAAGTGTGGACGCAGTTGAAATCTGCACAGTGGGGCTTGGCGGCGACAGCAGGATAGGCTTCACTTTGGATAGGAAGATAACCATTGGCCCTACCCGAAATATTCCAATCGCTTATCTCGCTTCACAATATCCTGCCGTTCGGGCATTTTTGGATTCGATAGATCCGCGCCGCTGCGCGGGAGCGCCTGACGCATCCGCCTTGGACATACTCGTTTTTGGCGCTGAAGCCGGCATCGAATTGACAGGCCGCGAAAAAGCCCTAGTGGAACTGGTCAAAGAGGGCCCAATTCCAGCGGTGCAGGCGGCCGCCAAACTGGGTGCCCACTCGCATACGCTTTTGCCGCTTGCAAACTTGGAAGCCTGCGGAATGATCAAAAGATCGGCCCTGACTCCAACCGACCTCCTTCACGCGGATGGGCGCTTCGAACGTTGGGATGCCGAATCGGCAAAAAAAGCGCTCGAAATATTCGCCGCCATGTTCGGCAAACCCCCCAAGGAAACTATGGAACTTGCCCTCAAAGCCATAACGAAGCGACTGTTCGAGGAGATAATCCGAAGGGAAGTATCCTGGGAAAACCACAAGCTGCGTGATCTACCAGCGAACTGGGATTTTATCTTGGGAAAAGCGTTTGAAGACAGCGGAAAAGGGCTTGGAGTCAGCTTCGAACTACGCAAGCCGGTCATTGCCATAGGAGCTCCGGCTCAGGCGCTTGTTCCGGAAGTGTCAAAGCATTTGCGCGCGGAGATAATGGTTCCTGAAAATGCCGATGTTGCCAATGCGGTTGGCGCGATCGCAAGCGAAATAGTTGTCCGCGAAGAAATTTTGATAGTTCCCGGGCAAACTAGCAACTACGTCCTTCACGGCTCCGGGGAACGGCTCGAGTTCTCCGAACTGCGCAAAGCCACTGAGCGCGCCGTTGAAATTAGCAAGGCGCGAGCCCGGAGCAAAGCGATCGCTGCCGGAGCCGTAGCCCCCGAAATAACTGTTTCGAAGAGTGACAAATTGGGCACTCTGGCCGACGGCGGGAGCATTTTTCTTGAACGCAAGGTTGTTGCTGTTGCATCAGGCGCGGCTTTTACCCACCAAAAAAACTGAATAGCGAATTGGGGCGCTAAACAATTTCAACCATCCGTTCTATCGCTTTGCGCGCCTTCTCGATGGTTTCCGGCGGAAGTTCTATCACAGGCTGAAGGTCTTCCAACGACCATAAAACCTTCTCAACCGTTATCAGTTTCATATTTGGACATAGATTCTCCGTACTTGGGCTGTAAAAATGCTTGTCAGGGTTGTCCTTTTTCAGGCGGTGAATTATGCCCATTTCGGTGCAAATTATGAACTCTTTCGCGGGACTCGATTTTACATATCGAACCATACCGGAGGTGCTCTCGACCGCGTCGGCCATTCCGACGACTTCCATTTTGCATTCCGGATGCGCAACAACTACCGCATTCGGGTGCTCGTTTTTGGCCTTTAAAACATCCTCCGGCAAAATCCTGTGGTGTGTTGGGCAAAACCCCGGGTATAGGATCACCTTTTTGCTCGTTTTCGACGACACATAAGCACCCAAGCATTGGTCCGGTATGAATAGCACCGCGTCTGAATCTACGGCTTCGACCACTTTCACGGCGTTTGCGGAAGTGCAGCAGATGTCGCTTTCAGCTTTGACATCGGCGCTGGTGTTGACATACGCAACCACTGGAAGCCCCGGGTATTTCGATTTGAACTCGCGAAGTTCCTTTACGGTTATCATATCCGCCATCGGACATCCGGCGTTTAGGTCGGGAAGGATAACCGTCTTCTGCGGGGAAAGAATCTTAGCCGTTTCCGCCATGAAATGCACGCCGCAGAATACGATGACCTCCGCCTCGGTTGCAGCCGCTTTCCTGCTGAGCTCCAACGAATCGCCGGTGAAATCCGCTATATCCTGCACTTCCGGAAGCTGGTAGTTATGCGCAAGAATGACAGCATTCCGATCTTCTTTTAGTTTTTGGATTCTTTCGACTAGCGCCGTTTCTGTCTTTTGCATTCCCAAACTGCAGCCCTTCTGTCTTCAACTATTCTCCGCCAAGGCATATTTGTATCGCTTTGGCGAGAGTGTCAACGCCCACTTGCTCTAGCCCTCCAATTTTGAAGCTTTTCGAGCCCCTAAGCGATGATGGCACAACCGCTTTTGTGAAGCCAAGCCTGGCCGCCTCGCGAAGGCGTTTTTCTAGCCTGCTTACCGCCCGCACTTCGCCAGCAAGGCCAACTTCGCCTATGACGACGGTGCCGCCGTCCAAAGGGACCTCTTTCAAGCCCGATGCGACCGCTACAGCAATCGCCAAGTCTGCGGCAGGCTCGTTTATTCTGACGCCTCCCGCAACGTTCAAATAAGTATCCTGCCCACCAAGCCGTATGCCTGCCCGTTTCTCTAGCACCGCAAGTAACATCATCGAACGGTTGTAGTCAAGCCCGGTGCACATCCTCCTCACCATTGTAAAATGCGACGGAGCCACCAGCGCCTGGATTTCGACAAGTATCGGCCGCGTCCCCTCCATCGTGCAGGTAACCACCGAACCCGCTCCATGCCGGGGGCGTTCCGAAAGAAATACTTCAGACGGATTTCCCACCTCGGCTAGGCCGTCTTCCCGCATTTCAAATATACCCAGTTCGTCGGTGGAACCGAATCGGTTCTTCACCGCTCGCAGGATTCGGTAAGCATGATGGCGGTCTCCCTCGAAATATAAAACGGTATCGACCATATGCTCCAAAACCCTCGGCCCAGCAATCGCGCCCTCTTTGGTGACGTGCCCCACCAAGAAAATAGGCATTCCGCTGCTTTTGGCAATGCGCGCCAGCGCCGCTGTGCAAGCTTTTACTTGGCTCACAGTCCCAGCGGCCGATGTCAGCTCGGGATCGAACATAGTCTGTATGGAATCAATAACAACAAAATTGGGCTTCGCCTCGTTTATATGCTGGATTGCCGCTTGGATATCGCTCTCAGCCAACAAAAAAAGCTCGCTGGATGTCAAACCAATCCGGTTTGCCCGCAGTTTTATCTGTTCCACAGACTCTTCGCCGGAAATATAAAGCACTCGCGAACTTCCAAGGCTGAGAAGATTTGCAACCTGTGTCAAAAGCGTGGACTTGCCGATTCCCGGATCTCCGCCAATCAAGATAAGCGAACCCGGCACAATCCCGCCGCCGAGCACGCGATCGAACTCCATTATGCCGGTGGGAGTCCTCTGCGCTGGCGATGCCGAAACTTCTTCGAGCCGCACTGGCCGGGAAGCCACGCCGCCCCGTGGGGCTTTTACCTCGAACTTTGAAGGCGGCTCTTCGATTTCCTCGACGAAGCTGTTCCACTGTTCGCAGTCCGGGCAGCGCCCCATCCATTTGGCGGATTCATATCCGCACTGTTGGCAGACAAACTTGCTGTGAACTTTGGGCATGATGAAAAAGTATAACCCCAAAAGCCATAGATTCGCAAATGGAAGAAAAACCTATTTAAAACTGGCTAATCAGGTAGTTCGCAATCCCAATAAAGGGCTTTCTGCGAAGGGCGTTGCCCAACTATCGACCTGCTGACCTTCGAGGATTTTATCATTGATTCCACCCCGTTCTTCTTGGATGAAATCGAAACAATTTTTTTCGGCCGAATATTCATATTCACTCCGCCGCAGCTCATAAGGGTTATATATCGAGCCTCTACCCCGTAGTCTGTTTCTCTTACGTCTTCCAGCTCTACAACACGCGTCAACCCGGGCAAGTAACGGCTCACCGGAACAGTGCGAACCTTGTATTCGCGAAGAAGGTAGTTCATTGGGTTGCGCGATTTCGCCAAGGCTTTTTGTTCTTTCATCAAGTTTGCTACGGCAGCCATCCGAAACAGGTTTTCAAGCTCTTTGTAAATGGGCCTCGCTTCCGCAATTGCGCGATAGTTTCTTGTAAAGCTTTCGGCAAACTCTTTTGCTATAGGAGAAGGTCTTCCAAGCCCTTTTACTTCGCCACTGACAGTAAGAAACTCTTCTTCTGTTAGAAGCTTCACTTGGCAAGACCTTAGCAAGATCAAACCGTTAATATCTTCATATTCCGTCAACCCGGGACAAAACCAAAACCTATTGAGCGAGTTCTCGGGCTCTGAAGTGTCCAAGCCAAGTTCAAGTTCTTTTTTGGCTCGGGCGATGTTTTTTTCCATCGTGCCGGCAAACCCCGGAATCCCTAGGTCCACCGAACCGTTAGACAGCCGTTTCATATAATAATCCGCATCCACCATTACTTTCGCGAAATGTGTGTCGAAAGGCACACCCAAAACCCGAACCTTTTGCGGTTGCCTGCCTATAGTCTCCCATTTTTCGATATAAGCCTGCCGCGCTTCTTTGCTGGTTCCTCTTCTTTGCAATGAATCCAGTTGCCGCAAAACTGCCGGATCGGGATCTATGGAGCATCCCGGCGGTGTTATATAAATGGTGTTTCCCTTGCGTTTTCCATATATCAGGTGCGCGGCTCGCAGTGCTACGATAAAATCATCGGCCAAAAGCTCCGGATATGAGGAGTCAACTTTGCCGACTAGAATGATATCCTTGGATGAGCTATCAATTATGAAGCCGGATAGCTGAGTTATTCCGCATAGTGATTCCGCTTGTTTAGAACCGGCGTTTTTGAGGGTGTATTCCAAAACCTTCATCGATACCGCCCGCCCCGGAGCTGATTCGGAGCGAAACCCTATCAACAGGAAAGCGAGCGCCGCCAGTAGTGAGAGAAAATGCTTATGGCTGCTTTGCATAAGAGGACCCTTCCCTTTTCGCCGTTTTTTAACCGCAAACGCAACAGATTTTATACTCGCGCGTTAAATGTGTCAATTTAGTAAAAGGCGGCTTTGATAACAGAACAGCTAGGTGATATAATGCGTAAGCAGGTGTCAAAATTCAAATTACTGCCCGATGCCCTGAATTGTGATTCAATCGGGAAATGCAAAAAAGCGCCCGCCCCTGCGTCGCGCTAAGTGTGGAGCAGAAGTGGATTTAAACGACAATAGCAGCCGAGCACGCCAGCAATTGGCCGATTTTGGAAAGCTTTTCGAACCTCGCTTGAGAAGCTTTCTCAACCAAAAAATAAAAGAAGCAGAGGGATTGCATCCATTATGCCGTGAAATGGCCTTGCGGCTGGCGGACTTTACCTTGTCGGGCGGCAAACGCATTCGCCCCGCATTCGTTTACTATGCGTTTCGTTGTTTTTCGAATGAGAAAGATCCAAGGATTTTTACAGCCGCAATAGCTCCCGAGCTTCTCCATAGCTTTCTTCTTATCCACGACGATATAATAGATGCCGATGAAATGCGACGGAACGCGCCATCTATGCATGTGTCCTATAAGCAATCGCCCCACGCCAAAAAGTTCAAATCCGAAGCGGATTTTGGCGAAGCTATGGCAATCATCACAGGCGATGTGGCTTGCGCGATGGCTTTCGACTCGCTTGCGGCTTCCGGTTTCGATCCAGAACGGCTTTTGTCGGCGATACACTGCCTTAGCAGGGCCCTGATGGATGTCGGATACGGCGAAGCTCTCGACATTTATTCTTGCTGTTCCGAAAGCTTTAGCGAAGAAGATGCTGTGCTGGTAAACCGTATGAAAACAGGCCGCTATACGATAGAAGTGCCTCTGCATATAGGCGCCATCCTAGCGGGCGCGCCAGAGTCAAGCCTTAAGGCGCTATCAGCTTACGCCGAACCTCTTGGGCAGGCATTCCAGATGCAGGATGACATACTTGGGCTTTTCGGCAAGCCCGAGCAAACAGGAAAACCCGCGGGATCCGACCTCGAGGAAGGGAAAAGGACCCTTCTTATTCTAGAAGCCTTGAAATCCGCCAACCCTGCCGACAAGGAACTAATTGAAAACGCTCTCGGAAAACAAGGTTCAGCGGAAAGCCTGTTGCCGGAAGTCCAACAAGCGGTTTTGCGGTCAGGCGCGCTCGACAGGGTCCGAAATGCCGCCGCAAATCTAGTCGAAGAAGCCAAATCAGCCTTGGATGAAAGCCTTCTCGATGAAGGAAGGGAGTTCTTGGCAGGTATAGCGGATTATATGGTCAACCGTGACGTTTGATGCTTTCGAATATCACCCGGATGAAAACAAGAAAGCTTTGCCGTGAATAGAGGAATTGCCGCAGAGACTTTCGATTAGATGATAAAGTGTGGGGATCGCTCAATAGGTGCCAACAAACCGTAAAAGAGCAACTATAATAGGGGCCGGCATTGGAGGGCTTGCCACAGCGGCGCTGCTCTCGAAAGAAGGCTTCGAGACAATTGTAATCGAAAAACGTGATGATTGCGGGGGAAGGGCCTCTCGCTGGGAATGCGGTGGCTTCCGCTTCGATATGGGGCCTTCTTGGTACCTCATGCCGGACATCGTCGAGCGCTTCTTCGGGCTTTTCGGCCGTTCCTCTAGCGATTTTTATAAACTAATACGCCTAGACCCGTCCTACAAAATCTTTTTTGGCGCCGGTGACTGCCTTGAAATCTCCAGCGATCTGAAAAAGAACCTGGAACTTTTCGAAAGCTTGGAGCCGGGGTCCTCAGAAGCATTCCTTGAATATCTTCAACAAGCAAAGGCAAAATATGAAATCGCCGTAACGCACTTTTTATATAAAGAGATTCGCGGCATTGGCGATTTTCTCAATAAAAATATTATGGACGCCGGCAAAGATCTTCACATTTTCGATAACCTTAGCCGCTATACCAGAAGGTTTTTCTCGAGCGACAAACTGCGGAAAGTCCTGGAATACAGCATGGTTTTCCTCGGCGGGGCGCCTTCAAATACCCCCGCGCTTTATTCGATGCTGGCGCACGTCGATTTCAACCTTGGCGTTTGGTACCCCGAAGGCGGAATGTGGAGTCTCGTCCAAGCCCTCGAATCCCTCGCGCGAGAATGCGGAGCCACAATAATCAGGAAGTGTGAAGCAACAAAAATTGAAGTCCGAAACGGCTGTGTTTTTAGCGTGACAGCCGGCGATGATGCTTTTCCGGCAGATGTGATCGTGGCAAACGCCGATTATCCATTTGTGGAGACGCGCCTGCTCGAACGCCAATGGCAGTCTTATCCGGAAAGATATTGGCAAAAGCGCATCTTGGCGCCCTCAGCGGTTATAATGTACCTCGGAATAAACAAAAAACTGCCCAATTTGGAACACCATTCGCTTTCGTTCGAGCATGATTGGGCCGAACATTTCGACTCTATTTTCAAGAAAAAAGCCTGGCCCGAAAAGCCAAGCTTATATTTTTGTTGTCCGACAAAAACCGACGCATCCGTCGCTCCGCCAAATTGCGAGAACCTCGTCACTTTGGTGCCTGTCGCTCCGGGGCTGGAAGATAACGACGAGGCAAGGGAAAATATTTGCCGAATGACATTCCAATCGCTCGAACGGCTTACGGGCGTGGACGTGGAAAAGTCGGCTATTGTCAAAAGGGTTTTCAGCCACAGGGACTACAAATCCGAGTATAACGCTCGCGAAGGGACTGCTTTGGGGCTGAGCCATACCTTAATGCAAAGCGCAATGTTCCGGCCGAAAATCGCCAGCAAAAAAGTCAAAGGGCTTTACTATGTCGGCCAATACACACATCCCGGAATAGGCGTCCCAATGGCGCTGATTTCGGCAACTGTCGCAACGGGTAAGATAATCCGGGATTTCGGTTAAGCTTGTTGGCGTTTAACTTCGAGCTGGGTATGGAAAAAGACAACTTGCATAAAACAGCAAAGGAAATTTTTCGCAGAGGAAGCAAAACTTTTTACACCTCGAGCCTGTTTTTTCCGCCACAGCTGAGGCGCGAGGTGACTATATTATATTCTTTTGTCCGCACAGCCGATGACTTCGTGGACAGGATTCCCCAAGATGTCGAAGGTTTCCAAAAGTTCCGGCGCGACTACGAATCAGCACTCGAAAACGGTAGTTCAGGGAACCCGATTATAGATTCTTTCGTTGAACTATCGCGTTCGCGCGGTTTCGAGGTTGAATGGACGGCTTCATTCCTCGATGCAATGGAAATGGATTTGCGCAAATCGTCTTATCCGACGCTGGAAGAGCTTTTAAATTACATTTACGGCTCAGCGGAAACGGTGGGGCTGATGATGGCTAGGCTTATGCACGTGCCCGAGGATGGATACAACGCCGCAAGGCTGCTGGGTCGCGCGTTCCAATACATAAACTTCGTGAGGGACATTAAAGAAGATTTGGAATTGGGGCGGGTTTATCTTCCGGCGGAAGACCTGGAACGCTGTGGTCTCGAAAAACTTTTGGAAAGCGAAGCTGCCAAGAATCCGGCCGGCTTCGCGGATTACATAGCAATGCAGTGCAAAAGGTACTGGGATTGGCGAAATGAGGCGGAAAAATACTTCTGCGCCATTCCCAAAAAAGCAAGGCCCGCTGTAGTCACTGCAACGGATATGTATGACTTCACCGCAACGGCTATTCAGAAAAACCCTCTCATCGTGTTTGAAAGAAAGGTAAAGCCATCTCGAGCGTCGATTCTAATCAGGGCGGCGGCAAATGCCGCAGGCGAAATTTTCGGAGGCCGATAAATAATGAAAAATAGCCTGCGGTTAGTTTTGTCAGTCTCGCGATGGCGGTTTTGGGCGTATTTGGCAGGGCCTTACTTGGTAGGGTATGTCGCCGGGTTGCCAACAAACGGCAACTATGCGGACTTACGCTTTTGGCTGGCGCTAGCCTATTTCACATTCCCGGCGAACCTGTATTTATACGGGATGAACGATCTCTCCGACGCCGATACGGACGCTCTCAACCCCAAAAAAGGCGATAAGGAATACCGACTGCCGGCTGCGAAACGCAAATCCATTGCCCGGCTCGTAACGTGGATGCTTGCTTTGGGCATCGCGGTCGCTGCTTTTCAGTCAAACTGGTCGGCGCGGCTTGCCTTTGCGGCGTTTTTAATCCTTGCCGCATTTTACAGCGTCAAACCGATAAGGCTAAAGGCTCGACCGTTTCTAGATTCGGCTTCCAATGTGCTATATGCTTGCCCTTTTATTGCTGGTTACGCCCAAGCCTCCGGCGGGCTTCCTCCATTGGCGGTTGTTGCGGCAGCTTGGCTCTGGACCAGCGCAATGCACCTTTTCAGCGCCATTCCTGATATTGAAAGCGATCTGGCAGCCGCGGTTAGGACCACCGCGGTGGTTTTGCGGTTGCGTTATTCTCTCATAGCTTGCGCTATCCTTTGGGGAGCGTGCTGCGCCATTATTTGGAGCAATGGCATTCTCGCGCCTTATTCATATTTGGCGGCAATCTATCCTGCAATTCCTTTATTGCTGGCAATAAAAGGCGATAGGCTGTCTGTCGAAAAAACATATTGGATGTTTCCCGCAGTAAACACTTTTGCCGGTTTCATAGTTTTTTACCTAGAGGCAACCAAGGCTTGAATCGCATAAGCGTAGTCATTCCTATGCTAAACGAACAGTCAAACATCGGGGTTTTGCTGGATGCCCTCGATAAACAGACCCTGCCGCCGGATGAGATAATTGTCGTTGACGGAAACTCCACCGATGCTTCCATCGTAATTGCATCCAACTTCAGCTCGGTAAAATTGATTCGTTCCAACCCGCCTGTAGGCGCCCAAAGGCAAAAAGGCTTGGAAGCCGCTTCCGGCGACATAGTTGTCTTCTTGGACTGCGACGCCGTTCCAGCGCGGAACTTCCTTGAAAAAGCGCTGGAAGATTTCCGCCGCAAAAACGCTCATGCCGCTTGCCCAACGTTTGTCCCATATAATGCCGGCGTATTGGCCGCAATGGTTTTTCTCTTTTACAATTCAGTTTTCAAGCTATGCCAAAGTGTGCTTCCATCCGGGGGTGGAATGTGCATCATCGTCAAAAGGCGCGAAGCCCTTGAAATGGGTGGCTTCCGAACAGATTTGGTTTACGAAGACATAGAGTTCATTCGTCGAATCGGCAAAAAACTGCGTTTTAGGATTTTGCCGACAAAATTGCAAGTCTCCGCCCGTAGGTTCCGAAGGCAGGGCATTGTCTTGACTTCTCTTCAATATTTGGCGCTTTCTTTCTTTTTTATTTTCGGGCTTTTCAAGGCTGCGGAGATCGTGCCTTACCGTTTCGGCGGATACGATCCGGCAGACGAGGAAAAAGTAGTGCTTGTTGATGATCACGGAAAATCAGTCGGCTATGAACTAAAAAAGAATGTCCATCGCCGAAAAACTCCGCTCCATCTGGCTTTTTCCGTTTTCCTTTTCAATTCGAGCGGAAAAACTCTTCTGCAGCAGCGAAGCGCTCTTAAGAAAACTTGGCCTTTGGCTTGGTCGAACTCTTGCTGCGGGCATCCATTGCCCGGGGAAACCGTTGAACAGGCCGCTCGGCGCAGGCTTTGGGAAGAACTAGGAATAAAAGACGCCGCCCTGAAAACCGCAATCCCGGATTTCCGCTACTGCGCTCAAAAAGACGGCGTGCAAGAAAACGAACTCTGCCCTGTTTTGATTGGTTTTACCGACAGCGAGCCTAATATCGACCCCTCCGAAGTCAACGCTGTGAAATATGTTGACTGGGAAGAACTGGAAGCGATGTGCAACGACCCTCATTCAGAACTCAGCCCTTGGTGCATAGAAGAAGTAAAACTCCTTTCCAAATTGAAGCCTCAACCATTTTTTCACCAAACTCATTCACGAAAGCCATAGACCACACTTGAAACAATAACAGTTGTTCCAACTTTCCTTGTTGCGTTACGGCTTTTGGCACAATGGCACGGTATTTGCAACAGGTATCATTGAAAAACCCGGTATTTTCGCGGGGAAAACAGGTGTGGCTATGTCCGTGCGAAAAATTGCGCTGGCTGCGGCCCTGATACTCTATTGCTTATGTGTTGTGGCATCCGCAGCCAGTCTGCCGTTTTCGCCCCAACGGCATATATTATTCGATGGGGCGGGATTTTCTTACCAAGGGCCGTTGGACTTGGCAATATCAGATCAAGACTGGCTGCAGTTCAGCACGTCTGTGCGTTTCTATTGCCAAGTTTACGACTTTCCTGAAAGATGCGGCTTGTTGGGAATTGTCAATAACACCGATGAGGTAAAACGAGGCTGGATAAAACTCCATCTGGCTAATGTTCCCGAACTCAACCCGGAAAAGGCAATCTGGCAAAAAATCCGGTATATAGCCGGCGGCGAAACCGATTTCTCTCTTCTGCCTCCGGACGGCTTTGACGCAATCCTATGGCGCGACGAAACCCAGACTACCTTTTACGAAGACGGCTTTCTTGAAGAAATCTGGAATGGATCCATATTCCCCAACCCGGCTTGGGAGGAGTTGTTGTGGGAGTTCGAAGTCGAGCCGCGAAAATTTTTCCTAATAGACCGTTGGGAGATCGCCACAATTTGCGTGCCGGAGCCGGGTTCCGCATTTGCTGTGGCGGGGCTTGCGGCTGTTGCGCTGTTGAAAAGGCGCAAAAAAGCTTGATTCTTTTCGCGTAAAATGAAGGGGATGATATGGGCATCCCCTTTATTCGCCTACTTGCCGAACAGAGTCAATAAAAACGCCAAATCCTCAGTGGCGTTTATGGCGTGGACCAAACCGGCCTCCATGAAGAACCAATCGCCAGCTTTGACCTTGTGCCACGCTTCACCTAAAAGGAACTCGCCTTCACCCTGCAGAATGAAAACCGAGGCGTCCCTCGACGAAGTATGCCCCGAGATCTTCCCGCCTTTGGGGATCATAAACAAATCCGCCTCGCCGGTCTCGGCTTCGTGAATGGTCTTGCTCAATATTCCTTCTTTAGGAAACTCTATCAGATTACGCAGGTTTTTAATCTCCGGCATCTTGTTGCCCTCGCTTTCTGATGATTTTTTATCCATTGAAATAAAACCTTTTCTGCCAATTCCAAAAAAGTCAATTTCTCCATTTTCTCCTCCGTTTCATCTACGCGCGTTAAACCTTTTTTAGAGGTTCCATTCCAAGGTCGGTCAATGCGTTGGCTATTGTTTGCCGAAAAGCGTCAACGAGCGCAAGGCGAAAAGTCCTAAGGTTGGGATCTTCTATGCGAATGAACGGTGTTTGGGTTTTTGCACCGGGGTCCGGGGTTTCATAAAAGCTTGTGAAAGCTGTTGCCAATTCGAAGGCGTACCTAGCCAATATGGATGGGTTGTAGCCATCTGCGGCTTTTCGCAAAGCGTTTGGGTATTCAATTATTTTCGACACCAAAGCCGCTTCAGTCGAGGTGAGCACCGCAGGGGCTTTTACCTCCGAAAAATCGATTTCGCCGGCTTTTTCCAAAATGCTGCAAGCCCGGGCGTGCGAATACTGCAGATAAATACCGGTATCGCCGTCGGTCTTCATCGCTTCTTCGAAGTCGAATATTATCCTGCTGGTTATGCCAAACTTGACCATAAAGTACCTGATAGCCGATGACGCCAGCACCGCCCCGGCTTCGGCATTCGTTGCCTTTTCGCCAACGTGGCTGATTACCGCATTTATAAGGTCGTCTGCTTTGACCCCGAGCCCTTTCCGCCCCGACATCGCGACTTCGTTTGAATCGCTGTCGGTTTCAGCTCCCAGTTCTGCGGCGGCCGCCGCAGAAAGAGAAACCACCTCGTAAGCCAAGTGGTAGGAATTGTCCGCTTCTTTTTCGTAGCCAAGTTGCCTCAGGCATTCATAAACTACCTGCTGGGTATAGCTTTGGCGCGCGTCGATAACATTTATCGCGCGGTTTGCCGCGCCAAAACCTTGTTTCTCCTCGCCGTCCGGTGCGGTAGTCCAAAGTTCGATGCCGTTTGCCTGCACGCCCCAAAGCTTATATAAGAAATCAACCCCCAAAACGCCTAATTTCCACATCTGGTAAGCGATGTCTTTTGCGGTGTAAACAACCGTGCCGTTCGAGCGAACAAGTATTTTGTCCTCGCTCCGCACGCCGTCCTCCGTTTCAACTATTCCTTGCCCAAATGGCACCACCCAACAACCGGCGTTCGGCCCGGATTCTTCGTAGCGGACTCCGCCGCCAGCTTTAAGCTTTTCAAAAGCGGCTTGCCAGAAGCCTCGGTCTAAAATATCCGATTCCCAGTTCAAAAGGTCGTAGAAAATATTCAGCCGCGCTACTGTCGCCAAATGTGCGCGGACTATCTTTTCTGCCAGTTCTTTGCCGAACTTCGCGATAGGGCCTTTGCCTGATTCCAATGCATGCAAGACTTCCGCCCGCTTGGCTTTTAGCCCTTCATCCTTTTCAAACTCGTGCTGAACACGGGTATAGAGGTCCCAGCAGTAGTAATCAAAGCTCTGCGAACCATCGTATTTTTGCCAGAATGCGGATGTGTCCTCCTCGCCTTTGTAAACCGGGTCGTCTAGGTAAAGCATCGCTGCCACCACATCCGCAACCTGCACGCCCGTGTCGTCTATGTAATTGCAGGCTTCAACTTTGTAGCCGAGCCTCCGAAGAATTCGGGTCACGGAGTCCCCAATGATGGCGTTCCGGATATGCCCTATGTGCATTGCTTTGTTGGGGTTGACGTTCGTGTGCTCGATAAGTATCTTTTCGTTGATCGGTTCGCCACTTCCATAGTTTTCTTTTTTAGAGAGGACGTCTTTTATCGAATCTTCCGCCAGCTTCGAGTAGTCTATCTTGAAGCCAATAAAACCCGGAGCGGTGACGACCATTTCTTTGATGTATGGCAAATTAAAGCCGAGTAGGGCGTTTTTTGTCTCTTCGGCAAGCTCCAAAGGCTTCTTGCCGAGTTTTTTTGCGGCAGCCAAACAAGCGGCTGTGCTGAAATCGCCCATTTCTTTTTTTGGCGGGATATTGAAACTTATTTCATCCGCGCCGAGAATTTGTTGCAGCGCGTCGGAAATCGCTTTTTGCGGGTCCAGTGTTTTGCCTCCAGTCCATAAAATACGCCTGATTTTAACAGGATGGAGCGCTTGGTGTAAAGATCCGTTAAAGGATTGACGAATTGCAGGGGTTCCGCCGATGTTGGCGCTTGGCGGTCAGGAAACTCTTTCTACCTTTATCAAACTTGTGTTCCCGGGCACTCCCACAGGCACTCCGGCGATAACGACGACCAAATCGCCTTTTCTCACATACTTGGCGGACTTTGCGGCTCGGATTGCTTCGGCAACTAGCGCGTCGGTGTCTTTCTGCATAGCTACTTCCAACGGCCGCACTCCCCAAGACAAAGTCAGCCTATGAGCTGTTTCTTTTCGCGAAGCGGCCGCTATGATTGTAGGCTTGGGCCTGTATTTAGAAACTGTCATCGCGGTGCTGCCCGTAGCGGTGCAAGTTATTATCGCTTGGGCGCGAAGGTCGTTAGCAAGTTCGGCGGCCGCTTGCCCTATCGCGTCTGTTATGGACTCCGCCGCCTTCCTTGATCGGTCGTGTGTTATCTCATCATAAGATACGGAACGTTCCGCCCGTTCCGCGATTTTTGCCATGGTCTGGACCGCTTGGACAGGGAAATTGCCCATTGCGGTCTCGCCCGAAAGCATTATCGCATCAGCCCCGTCGAATATCGCGTTTGCCACGTCGCTCGCTTCCGCGCGGGTAGGCCTTGGATTGTATATCATGGAGTCCAGCATTTGCGTGGCAGTGATGACTGGTTTTCCGACATGGTTTGCCTTTTTGATGAGCATTTTTTGGACTACGGGAACTTCGTGTATGGGAAGTTCAATACCCAAATCGCCGCGCGCAACCATTATTCCATCGTATGCTTCGATTATCTGGTCTATGTTTTTAACCGCTTCGGGCCGCTCTATCTTGGCAATAACCGGAACATGAATGCCCGTCTCGGCCATTACCTGCCTGATGGGTTTTACATCCCTTGCCGCTCGGACGAATGATTGCGCAATCAAATCTATGCCGTTTTGCAGCCCGAATCGCACATCTTCTATATCCTTCTGCGTGACTGCTGGACCCGTCAGTTCGGCGCCCGGCACCGTTATTCCCTTATGGGAACGAATTTCGCCTCCTATCACTACTTTAGTAACTACTTCGCTGCCGTTGTTCGAAATGACTTTGAACTGCAGTTTGGCGTCGTCCACGAAAATCGTAGCCCCTCGTTTCGCCTGCGCCAAAAGATCCGGATGCGGAACGCTCACTCGTTCGGCTGAACCCAGCAAACTTTCACTGGTGAAAACGAACTCCTGGCCGGGTTGCAAAACAGCTACACCATCTTGAATCTGCCCGCAACGGAACTTTGGCCCGGAAAGGTCCTGCAAAATCCCGAGCGGCCGGTCTATTTTTTCCGAAAGGCGCCTCAACTGCTGGATTCTTGAATGGTGCTCTTCGTGGGATCCGTGGGAGAAGTTTAGGCGGGAAACATCCATTCCCGCGCGCAGCAAATCGGCAAGCTTCTCGTCCGAGGCAGTGGCTGGTCCGATTGTGCAGACGATTTTTGTCTTGCGCATTTTTTCAAAAAGGGCCTTTGCAAATGATAAAAGTGATTAAAACTCCGGAGGAAGCCCATTCAATTCGGCGAGCGAAAAGACAGGCCCGTCTATGCAAACAAATTTGCTGCCAATGTTGCAGCGACCGCATTTCCCAATCCCGCACTTCATCTTCATCTCGAGTGTGGTGTAAATCTGTTCCGGAGCAAACTTCAGATCCGCCAATGCCTGCAACACGAACTTGATCATAATTGGCGGCCCGCAGGTTATGGCAATTGCATTATCCGGCGAAGGAGCAAGTTCGGTTAAATACGCAGGCACGAAACCTTCGTGCCCTTTCCAGTCTTCATCGCCTTTGTCAACCGTCAGGAAAAGTTTTGAATCTGGGGCGCCGGACCAAGCTTCAAACTCGCTCTTGAAACAGAGGTCTTGAGGGCTTCTGGCCCCATAGATTATATCTATCGGTCCGTAGTCCGCTCGATTGTCGAGGCAAAAGTTCAAAAGAGACCTCAGCGGCGCCATGCCGATTCCTCCTCCGATGAAAACCAGCCTCATTCCTTTCCATTGGTCATATGGAAACCAGTTCCCCAAAGGGCCGCGGATTCCTACGACGTCGCCCTCTTGCAATTCATGTAGGGCGCTTGTAACCGCCCCTATCTTTTTTACCGAAAACTCCACAAATCCTTTTCGGGTAGGCGTAGATGTGAGGCAAAAAGTGGCTTCTCCAACGCCAAATACCGATACTTCCTGGAATTGCCCGGGTTCATAAGTGAAAGTCTCCCTCAGCTGCTCGTCTTGGAAAACTGCCCGGAAAGTTTTTGTGTCCCAAGTCTCTTCCGTGACCTGTTCGATGGTCGCCAAATTGGGTTTATAAGGGTTTTCTATCAAAGCGGCGTTAAGCCGTGACTGACTCTCTGTCTTCACTCTTTACAACCTCATCAATCACTTTGCGAATATCGACATTAACGGGGCATAATTCCACGCACCTTCCACAGCCTGTACAGCTTAGTACGCCGCATGTTTCAACGGTATATTTGAACTTGTGCGACAGCCGTTGGCGCGCCCGCTCTTTCTTTCCCGGCCTTGGATTGTGCCCATGACCCATTTTTGTGAAGTGGCAAAACTGGCAGGTGTCCCGAACCCTGTACCGCTCAACTTTGCCGCCGGGCAGCCTCTCGTCCTGTATGTCAAAGCAAGTGCAAGTGGGGCATAAAAAGGAGCATATACCGCAACCAAGGCACTTCTGCGCAATCTTGTCCCAAGAATCTTCATTCCAATCGACTGAAGAGGCAACTTGCTCCGCCTCGAACTTGCTTTGCGATTCCTTAAGCGAGTTCCATATTTTTTCCAGTTCGGCTATTTGCCCTTCAGTGGGCGCATCAAAAAGGCCGCTGTTTACATATGCCGCGTTCGCTTCATCAAAAATAGTGGCCATATAGGAATCGCCAATGTCGGTAAGCACGATATTCGCCGATTTTACCCATTCGATGGGGTCTCCCACAGACGAGCAAAAGCAACTCCATCGCTTCTTGTCGCAAACAATAGCCATCGTGACGATCCCCGCCCGCCTTGCGGCATAATACGGGTCTTTGAATTGGCCATCAAGATAGACCTTGTCCAATACGGCGATAGACTGCACGTCGCAAGGACGCAAGCCTACCATCATAGTTCGTTGGGCGGGAGGAATTGCGCTTTCAACTTTTTCTTCGCCTTTTGCCGTGTCAAAGATGAACAGTGTTTCATATCTGGGAAGAAGCAGTTCCTTAGGCGGCAATTCCCATCTGGAGTTGTCCAAAATTACATTTTCATCCGGGCTAAACTCCCGGAATTCGGGAGGAGCATCTTCATTCGGCACGGGCCCGACTAGGGTGAAAACCCTCGCTAGTTCCTTCAGCCAATCTTTAAACTTCTTTTTTGATATAACCCTGTTTTCCACTGGGGCAATCCTTTTGCGTGATTCTAAAAATTATTCTGAACACAGCGATTTCACTGTGAAACATTCCCAATCAGCCTTCAGGCCCTTCATCATCGTCCCTGTAAGTCCCCAAAGCCGGCGGCGCATCCGGGTCGAGCCCCGCTTCGTAATCCCAAAGCTCTTGGACGTCTTTCGCCAAAGCATCCGTGAGGCCGCGAAGTTTGATATTCATTGGGCACACGCGTTCGCATTCGCCGCATTCAATGCATCGCCCGGCCGAGTGCAAAGCCCTAACCGTATGAAACATCCAAGCTTCCGAAGCATCTTGTTTTCTCGAAACCCATTTGGGCGATTGCTTGTCAACGAAGCATTCCGCGCAATAACAGTTTGGGCAAGCCTGCCTGCAGGCGTAACAGCGGATGCAGCGTTCGAACTGTTTCGCCCAATAATCGCGCTTTTCGGCCGGCGTCATGTCCGCAGTGATTTGCACTTCTTCCGTAGGATGAACCAACGGCTCGTCGCCGATCATAATATCGGCAATCGGAGGCTTGTTGTGTTTGCAAGTCAAACAGCTCGCCTTCACGGCAAGGGGCCTTTCGATGGTCACACTGCCGCCTTCGGTTACGACGGTAACATTTCCTCCATCCCACGTTACACCGGTGACCAAACCTTCGTCTATACCCGATTCGGCGAGTTTTTCGACATCCAAAACTCCGCTGCAAGCAACGCCGATTATAACCACGTCGTCGCGGTTAACTTGCTTCTCCTGAAGCTGGGCAACGACAGCGCGCGTGTCGCAAGCCTTGAGTATAACTGCCACGCGGCCGCCTTTTACGGCTTCGCGGACATAAACCGCCAAGTCGTTTGCGCAAGCGGGAGACCAAATCAGCTTGTCGGTTTCTTCCGGCGAAGTTATAAAAGCCGGAGTGCATCTGGCTCGCGTGCTTCCTTCCTCATAACCAATAACCATATAAACGTCGCCGCTTTCGAGAAGCTTTTTGGCCTCTTCGCGTATCCTAGTTTGCATATCGGTGCTCACTTTTGCCTGTCTCCGCAAATGCCTTCGAAAGGTCCTAGCGCTTTAATCTGTTCCACCATTTCGGTAACCGATTCCGCCCACCGCTGGCCTTCCGATGCCGAAACCCATTGGAACCGGAAGCGCTCTTTGGGGATGCCCAAGTGCTCCAAAAACTTTTCGAGCAAGGTGAGCCTTCGCCGGGCATAATAGTTGCCTTTCGCGTAATGGCAGTCGCCTGGATGGCAGCCGGATACCAGAACACCGTCAAAACCGCGCTGGAATCCTTTAAGCACAAATTTGGGGTCGACTCGCCCGCTGCAAGGAACACGGACGATCCTTACGTTCGGCGGGTAATGAAGCCTCGCGCTTCCAGCTAAGTCCGCTCCTGCATAAGAGCACCAGTTGCACAAAATGCCAAGTATTTTTGGCTCGAAGCCTTCACTTTTGGTTTCTTTTACTTCAGGTTCAACAGTGGTTATTTCCGGCATGAGTTTTTGTTCCAAAAATAGTTGAATGTGTTTCCTCGCATTTTTCGCGAGATAGTTCCGGATCAAAGCTCGGAATAGTTGCCATTAAATGGAAATGGCGCGAAATTTTACCATAATAAATTGCCAAGTTTAAGCAACAAATAGATTCGCCTTTCGCGTTGTCCTAAGCTCGGTTCAGGATCCAAGCGTCATCATTTGCGTTATTTCAACGCTAAAGCGTCTATAGCTTCTATTATCTGTTCGCTGGAGAACCCCTTCAAGTCTATACAGCCGCCGCGGCAAGCGGCCACGCACGTGCCGCAACCATGGCATACCCCCTCGTTGACGCGGGCCGCTTTTTTGGGTTTCTTGGTGTGCGGGTCAGTAGTGTCGACAAGGTCAATCGCGCCAAACGGGCAAACCTCGACGCAAAGTCCGCACGCGGCGCAATCGTCTTCGCGGATTTTCGCTATCATAGGTTCGGACAGCAGGTTCGGTTTGGCAAAAAGCCCCGCAACCTTACTGGCCGCGCCGCTTGCTTGAGCCACTGTGTCGGGAATGTCTTTCGGGTATTGGCACGCTCCAGCAAGAAAAACTCCGGAAGTTAGGACTTCTACCGGCCGCAGCTTGGGATGCGCCTCGGAATACCAGTTATACTGGTCGGTGCTGATTCCGATCTTGCGAGCGAGTTCTTTGGCGTCTTCCTGCGGCTCCATAGCCGTCGCAAGTACAACTAGGTCCGCTTGAATTTCAACCGGTTTGCCTAGCAAAGTATCCGCACCTTTCACCACAAGCTTATCGCCAAGCTGGTAAATCCTAGAAACCCGCCCTCGGATGTATTCCGCGCCATACTCCTCGATTGTGCGGCGGACGAACTCTTCGTAACCTTTGCCGTTTGCACGGATGTCCATATAAAAAACGTATGCCTTTGCGTTCGGCAGTTTTTCCTTCAAAAGCAGCGCGTGCTTGGCATTATACATACAGCATACTTTGCTGCAGTATGGGTATCCGTTGTTTTCGTCTCGGCTGCCAATGCAAGACAGGAACACGACCGTCTCGGGAACTTTATGGTCTGACGGTCGAACTATTTTGCCTTCTGTCGGTCCGGAGGCATTCATTAACCGCTCGAATTGCAAGCTGCTGATCACGTCCGGATATTTGCCGTAACCATATTCCCCGATTTTTGAATAGTCGAAAGTCTTGAAACCGGTCGCTACCACAATCGCGCCAAACTTTTCGTTTATGAATTCGTCTTCTTGTTCGTATTCCACTGCCCCGGATGGGCACAATTTCTGGCAGATTCCGCATCGCCCGCCTTTGAACAATCGACAGTTTTCGCGGTCGATTACTGGCACATTCGGCACAGCTTGTGGAAATGGCACGTATATGGCTTTTCGGTCGCCCATTCCTTCTTCGAACTCGTTGGGCACTTTGACCGGGCATTTTTCATAGCAAACTCCGCAACCTGTGCATTTCTCCATATTGACGCTGCGGGCGCGCTTTCGGATGCGGACGTCGAAATTGCCGACATATCCGCTCACTTCTTCTACTTCAGAATATGTTAGTATGCGAATGTTAGGATTGGAGGCGGCGTCAACCATCTTCGGCGTCAGGATGCAAGCCGCGCAGTCAAGCGTGGGAAATGTCTTGTCATATTGCGCCATGCGGCCGCCGATGCTGGGAGTTTTTTCGACTATAGTGACCGGATAACCGGCTTCAGCTATATCGAGCGCTACCTGTATGCCGGCTACTCCGCCTCCGATAACGAGAGCGCTCTTTGTGATTGGTATCTCGCTTTGGAAGAGCGGTTCATCTTTCCGTGCCTTGGCGACAGCCATCCGGACTAGGTCAAGCGCTTTTTCGGTTGCGGCTTCTTTGTCATCATGCACCCAAGAGACGTGTTCTCGAATGTTCGCCATTTCGACTAGGAACGGGTTCAATCCGGCTTCGGCGATACATCTCTGAAAAGTGGGTTCGTGCAACCTCGGCGAACAAGATGCGACCACTATCCTGTCGAGTTTATGCTCCCGAATTGCATCCTTCACCAGGTTTTGCCCCGGCTCTGAACACATATACTTGTAGTGGGTCGAATATACTACGTGAGGGATTTTAGCCGCTTCTTCAGCTACTTTTTCAACATCTACTGTTTTTGCTATATTCGAACCGCACCAACAAACAAAAACACCAACTCTAGCCATGATTCAGCTCTTAAAATTATAATTTGAAAAAATCGCTAACGCAGAAGATTCCTACTTTGCAGCCGCGGCCGCTTCTCGCTCAGCGGCTATATGGTTCAAGGTTATCTTTTGCACGAGTGGCTTGGGATTTACAAAGTGCCTTTCCAAACATCCTTCCAAGTTGTCTAGATGCATTGCCCAGCCCATAAGTTCTGTGAAGAAGAATACCGGCAAATCGAACTTTTCTCCGGTCATTTTTTCGATATCGCTTTGCCGCATATCCAAGTTCGACATGCAAAGCGGGCACGCCGTGACAATGCAATCCGCCCCAGCTCGTTTCGCCATTTTAAGGACATCGCCTGTAAGTTTATAAACTATATCTCTTCTCGTTAGCGAAAAACTTGCTCCGCAGCATTCTGTCTTGTGAGGCCATTCAACAGTTTCTGCTCCTAATGTTTTAACAAGTCGATCGAGACTCTGCGGATCTTCCGCGTCGTCAAACCCCAGTATTTTAGGAGGCCGCACAAGAAGACATCCATAGTAGCAAGCTACTTTTAATGACGACAACGGTTCCTTTACGGCTTCGGCAATCTTTGAAAGTCCAACTTCATTGACAATGACTTCGATTAAAGGCCGAACTTTTATATTTCCTCGGAACTTTTGTGGAAGGCTTTCGTTTATCTCCTCGCGAAGTTCGGGTTGGTTTTTGAGGTTCTCATTGGCAACTGCAAGCCGGTTATAGCAAGCCGCACAAGGCACCGCTATATCCAAACCCATTTGTTCTGCCAGCGCGAGGTTTCTGGCTGGCAAGGCTATGCTCAGCTTATGGTCGAGCGAGTGCGCCGATGTAGCCCCGCAGCAGTTCCAATCGGGTATTTCGACAAGTTCCAGGTCCAACGCCTCGCATACTGATTCCAAAGACTCCGCATATTCTTTTGCCGTGGAATGCATAGAACAACCCGGGAAGTATGCAAACCTATGCGAAGCCGGGCTTTTGCGGGAGGGTTTTTTGCGCCTGCTGAAAATCACGGTTTCTTGCCTCCCTTTCTTGCTTCCCTGAAAATGCGCTTCACGCTTTGGCGGTCTTTAATAATTGACGGTGCAAGAGCGAGTTTGCCTTTCATAAAAAGTTTTATGCCTGTAGGTACGTCTTTGAAAAACTTTTTTGTCTTTGCCTTGAGGATGCCGATCATCCCCATTTCGTGGACTCTTCCAAGGTTCTCTACTGTGTAGAGAAAAGTTTCGTGGAAAGCTTGTATTTCCGGGTCGGGACATTTGATTCCGCGCTTAACCGCTATCTGCCGGAGCGCGTCCATTACCTTGCTTAATTCAACTAGCTTCGGACATCTCGTGGCGCAAGTCTCGCAACCCGCGCATAGCCAAATTGCCTCACTTTTCAGGACCTCATCCGCCAATCCCATTTGCACCATTCGCATAACTTGGTTAGGAGTGAGGTCCATCGCGAAACACACAGGACATCCCGCCGTGCATTCTCCGCATTGATAGCAATCGGGGATTTTTTGCCCGCTTAATTTCTCTACTTCTTTCTTAAACTCTACGTCAGGCTCAGCCCCGCCAATTTTTACAGGGATTTCAACAGTTTCCGACAAGATATGACCTCTAAAATGACTTCCCGGTAATAATGCCGGGACTATTGTATCACTTATTGCTGTGCCCAATCAATAATATCAAACTCTGCCTGTCAAGTATCGTGATTTTCTGCCAATTTTTATTAAGATCGTACGTTTTAATGGCAATTTTCAAGATTCCCGAAGGTGTTCGATTTTTATCGAGCTGAAGAGTCGGTATTTGACGCGGGTCATAAAAAAGCCCGGCCAATTTTCTGGCCGGGCTTTTCGTTTTAATTTAAAAACGCGAAGTAGCTTAGAACTTCACGCCGATTTGGACGTAACCAACGTTGCCTTCGAAGTCATTTTCACCATAAGGTGAAACATCTCCGGCAGTGTAGTCAACGATTTGGTATCCGATCCTGAGCATGGCTTCTGGATTGATCTTATGCGTCAGGTCGAAGTTCCAGTACTTGTCCTTAGCCTTGTCACCACCGGCATCGAGCTTGAACTGAACCCACTCGTAACCGGCGCCGATGGAGGTCTTGGGCGAAAGCGCGAAGCGAAGATCGACTTTCGCGCGATCGACTTTATCTTCCTCGTTGATATTGAGAGCGGTGATGTCGTCAACCATCTTGTAGAACTCGCCCACAGCTGCGATTGAGAAGTTCGAACTGAAGGAGTAGTCGAGGTTGACGTACGGGCCCTTGATGTTGACCGGGTTAGCCCATCGGCCAATCTTACCCCAGGAACCAGGAGCGGCGAAGTTGGACTCGATCTGGCGGTAACCGGCGCCAATGCCTAGGCCGCCTAGCTTCGCATAAAGCTTGCCGTCCCAAGCCGCGTTCTGGTCCTCAATATCAGGATTGCCGCTTATGCCCTTGGTCTTGGTTTCGGCATATTCACCGCGGAACATCAGGTTGCCGAATCCGAGGACAAGATCGGCGCCCAAGAGCTCGGCTTTGTCATAGTTGTTGAAGTCGCCGCCTGTCTGGCCTGCTTGAATATAAGTAAGCCCCAAGGCGTTCTTCTCGCCAAAGCCAATGCCCAATCTGGCGCCGGCGCTCTGCTCGATCTGACCCAAACCACCCATCTGGTAGCCGCCAGCGGCGTGGAATGAGCCTATTGAGCGGTAAATGCCGCCGTTGGGAAGGGCAACAAGGCCGGCAACATACTTGTTGCTGTTGTTCTTCGCGGCAAATGCCTGCAAGAATGCGTTCTTACCGAACTCGATTTTGATCTTGCCGCCATCGATCGGGTAATCGCCGCTGTCCGTGATATCGTTGGTTAGGATCTCCTCAACATCAACCTTCTTGATGGTGTAAGGAGTCCACTGGATTGGAATCCGTCCAACTTCCACGTGAACCGGCCCAAACTGAGTCTTCATGCCGAGCCAATACGGGAAGACGTCATCCTGTCCGTCATCAGTTGTCTTATTGGTCGGTCTGAAAACGCCAATGTAGTCATCTACGTAGGTCAAGTAAGGCAGGTAGTTGCCAACTGCCAAATTGACATACGCAGAAGTTGTGGGATTGATCTTCATATCCCATTTGAGTTCGCCATGCCGCAGGAATGTGACGTTATCCAGCAGATCATTCTCTTCGCCGTCCACAGAAAGCGGGCGGTTGTCGATGTCAACTGAAATCACGTCAGCGGTCTCATTCTGAGGCATAATGCCGGCCACGAAACCTGAGAAGCTGAAGTTCATTCGCTCCATCTTGGCTTCGATTGCAGCGACGCGCTCTGTGAGAGCCGCCAAGTCCTTGCGCATGGCATCTACATCGACGCCGAGCTGAGCCAGCTCATCTTTGAACTCGTCGGCAAGCTTCTGGATCTTGGCAAGGTCGGCTTTGGTTACATAACCGGACATGTCTGCTCCCGGCGCTGCAGGTCCTTCGCCTTTCATACCCGCCATTTTGTCCTCGGCGGCTTTCATGCGGGATTCCAGAGCGGCAACTCTGTCCGCTAGCTGGGGATCGAGCATGGGAAGCATGCGGGAGATCGCCATCGCAAACTCGTAGCGAGTCATCGCGCGCTTGCCGCCGAAGGTGCCATCGGGATATCCGATAACGATACCCTTCTGCTGGAGTTCATTGACTGCATCGTACGCCCAATGGTCTGTGGGCACGTCTGCAAACGGTCCCTGCGCAAACGCAGATGCTGCGCAAAGCAGGAGAACCATCATTCCGTAGACATACAGTGTCTTTTTCATTTTTTCCTCCTTGAATGTCTGTTCGACTTCGCCGGAGGTTTTTAGCCTTGTCTTTGGCTAGGTTGAAAGTATCCACGTTGCCTTTCAAACGTCCGCCTCTAACTTGGCTTCGTCCTCTGGCGTATCTATCACTTCGCGGCCGTAACGGGCCATTCAAGGTCGCGCACCTCCTTTCTCACCCGCGCCGCTTCAGTTGTGATAGCCCAGTTTTCAGTGTGCTGTATAACACAATGTGTTGTACTTTGTCAATAATTTAGGCAATTTGCTAATAATTTTTTCCACGTTGCCTAGAAAATATTCCAGTTCAATTAGTTGGTCATCTTATAGCTCAGCCGCTGAATATACTTCCCATTTTAAGGCCTGTTAAAACATTCATTAAGATTCAGGTAGGCTGGTTTTGCTTCAATTTTTTATTAATTTTTTCCTTCGATCTATTTTTCAGTTTTTATCATCGGCAGCTCATTCCCAATAATTGACGTTCGCCTCGTTTTAATGTTATATTGCGAATGTAAAAGTGCGCACCCGTAGCTCAATGGATAGAGCATCTGCCTTCGGAGCAGAGGGTTGGGGGTTCGAGTCCCTCCGGGTGCGCCATTGTTCTATTTGGGAATATCCTTGAAAAATGCGCATCATCGACTTCCATACCCACGCTTTCCCAGATGAGCTGGCTCCAAGGGCGATGCAAAACCTAATCGACGCCTATAAAACACCTGCTTATACTGACGGCACTATCGGCGGGTTGCGCGCTCATATGAAAAAAACAGGGGTTTCCGCTTCTGTGGTCGTTCCGGTTGCTACAAAGCCCGAACAGGTTGTACGCATTAACGATTGGGCGGCATCCGTGAACTCGAACGATGTTATTTGTTTCGGCGCCTTGCATCCGGATTTCGAAAATATCCCCGCCGAGATAGACAGGCTCCTGGAAATGGGGATTAAAGGCGTAAAAATCCAGCCGGATTGGCAGCATAGGCCGGTTGACGATCCAAGTATGATGAAAATTTACGAAGCCGCCGAAGGTCGCCTAACAGTTTTGTTGCACGTTGGCGAAGAAATAGAGGCGTTCGGCCGTGTGATGTCCACTCCCGAAGGCGTGCGCCGCGTGCACGACGCTTTTCCCAACCTTACATTAATCGCCGCGCATATGGGCGGGTTCCGTATGTGGGATGATGCCCGTAAACATCTTTTGGCAACGAACGTTTATTTTGACACATCTTTCTGCCCACCTCAGGATTTGCCGGATGATGATTTCCGCGACATCATTCTTTCGCACGGCGCTGACAAAATACTTTTCGCAAGCGACAGCCCATTCGGAAATTCAGCCGAAGATATCGAACGCCTGAAGAGCCTTGGTCTGGACAACACAACTTTGGAAAAAATATTTTACCTCAATGCTTGTAACCTGTTGAAATTGACGGATTTTCTTTAAAACTTATATCCGGGAAACAAATTAGACCCATATGTCGTCAAAAATGTAGGGAGCCAAAAAATCAGGGGCACGAGGCCGCAACTGATTAGGGGGAAGTTTAACCCTAAAGGAAGAAAAAAGATGTGGTCGAATGCCAAATCATCCGCCAGAGGAGCATTGGGTCTGGCTTTATCGGACTTTTTAATTCGTATTTCATTATCAGGTTTAACTGGAGGAAAGGCGCTTGGGCAGGAAGGTTGGCTGCCAAAAGAACGCGATGCCCGAAAAGCCGCTTTAAGGCTCTTGCGGCATAGCCAAAAAATGCGAAGGCATCAATAATCAAGGCAGCTGGGCTGGACGGCCAAATTTTTAGCCTCTATTAATAAGGCCCGCTCTGAACACCAGAGCGGGCCTTTCGATTTGCTTTAGCCCTGCGGGTTGTCGGCCAACAAAATCTTCTTGGCCGCCTCTATTTGGGCTTTGGTTCCCAAAATGATCACCTCATCGCCTTTGCACAGTGCGAACTCCGGCCCGGGATTTGAAAACAATTCTCCATTTCTCCGGACTGCCGCAATGTGCGCTCCGCAAGTTTCCCAAAGCTTTATGTCACCGAGCGCTCTGCATATTTTCTCCGCCGATTCCGAAATGGTGACATAAGCCAGATTTGTGTCGAAATGCGAAGTGTGCAACACTAGGTCCGCGAACTCCATAACTTCCGGCTTTGTTACAACTGCCGCCATCTGCCGGCCTGCAAGTATGTATGCGGACATAACCCTGTCAGCCCCTGCCCGGCGAAGCTTGTCTTCGTTCTCCAAAAGTATAGACCGAGCCATGATGAAAAGGTTGGGATTCAAAACTCTTGCAGACAATACTATGAACACATTATCTTCATCAGTCGGATAAACCGAGAACAGCCCTTTTGCTCGTTCTATCCCGGCTCGCAAAAGAACTTCATCCTCTCGCGGATCACCTTCCACATGCGGTATATTCTGCTTCTCTAGCTTGGGTAGCTGTTCGGGATTCGACTCTATCACTACCAACGGCACATTGTCGGCCTGTAAATCTTTCACTATTTGCTGGCCCATCCTGCCGTAACCACAGATAATGTAGTGGTCTTTCAAATTCGATATCTCTTGATCCATTAGTTTCCTTTTTATTTCTTTTTCTTTATCGCTCATAAGGTCCACCGCCTGAACTGCAGAGTCTTCAAATGGCAAGAAAATCAGGTCCGCTCCCAATTTGCCCAGTTCTTCGGCCATTTCCTTATTGTCGGCCGTTAGCGCCGTTATGCCCCTAAAACCTCGGTGCTGCAAGCCGGTGACGAGCATTTTCGACACATTCACATCGCGGATGGAACAAACCGCCCATTTCGCCTTTTCCATTGGCAGCGTCGAAAGATACTCCGGGTCTTCAGGGTCGCCGAAAACCGCCGGAATGCCTTTTGCTACGCTTTCCTTCACAGCCTGCGGGTCGAAATCCACACCCAACACCGACCAATTTCGGCTCGACAGCTCTTGGGCTAAGATACTTCCATACCTGCCTATTCCGAAAAGGACAACATCGAAGGGTTTATGCGTTTGGCTTAAAATAGCCTCGGCGCTCTTTTGCGCAACGTTCTTTCTTTCAAATATGCTCAAATATGGAGCAATATAATCATAAATTTGATGCGAGTAAATTATAAGGTAAGTCGAAGCGCCGAATGTCACCAGCCCAACCATCGTAACGAGCCCAATCGACTCTTTTTGTATATGCCCGTATTGCGCGCCCATCGCCACCAGAATAAGCGAAAACTCGCTTATCTGAGCAACAGCCAAACCCGCCAGAAAACTTGTCCGCTTTCGATAACCCATCAGCCCCATAATTATCATCACAATGATCGGGTTGCCTATAAGCACAAAAAGTGAAAGCGGAATTGAAAAATATACCTGCGAGCCAATGAGCGACAGGTCCAACCTCGAGCCAAGCTCCAAAAAGAAAAACAAAAGAAGGAAATCCCTCAGAGTAACCAGTTTTGCGCCCAATAGGTCGCGAAAATCCGACGACGCCAGCGATACCCCAGCCAAGAATGCCCCGACCTCGCTACTGAAGCCCAGCCGGCTTGCCAGTACCGACAGGATCATCGCCCAAGCAATTGCAAACAGCGCCATTAACTCCGTGCTGCGAATAATGCTCTGGCGAATTCGCGGCACCACAAACAATGCCACCAAACCTACGCCTATCAACAGCAATATGCCTTTGCCAACTACAAGCGATAATTGATACCAAGTATTCCCATGGCTTTTCCCCGCGAACGCCGAGAGAAAAATCATCGCAATGATGACTATTATGTCCTGGACAATCAAGAATCCAAGCGCAATCCTCCCGTGCAAGGACTCTGTTTCCTGTTTGTCGGATAATAACTTTACTATGATGATTGTGCTGGAAAAAGTAAGCGCAACAGCTACATAGAGCGAGGTCACAGCATCCATGCCGAGGGCGATGCAAATTAAATATCCCCCAATCGTGGTGAAAACTACTTGCCCTATGCCTGTTGACAAAGCCACCGGCCCCAGCATCCGAACCAAGTTCAAATCCAACTTAAGGCCTACTACAAACAACAGCAAGGCTAGGCCCATTTTGGCGAACATGTGGATGTGCTCTATTGAGCGCATCAGGTTCAGCCCCGACGGTCCGATGATTATCCCGACCGCAATAAAAGCAATCACCAACGGCTGTCGCAGCCGGACAGCAATGAAACCCACCACAACCGCGACAAACAGTATGGCAACAAGCTCCGATATGGCATCTATAAAAATGAACTTCATTTCAAAAATATGTTTGAAAAAATGCGCGTATGTAGGAATATCGGTTGAATCAATTAAAGAAAATATGCTCTATCGAAACATATCTTACAACTTTTTGTCGGAGTGCGGTAGTATACCTAGCCGCGCAAGCCACCGTTCTTGACCAGTTTCATTGGATATGGCAGAATGTTTCTATCCTGTCGCCGAGAAAGGGCTGTTTTATTTATGGAAGAACCTCGCAGCGGGACTGTTGAACAAAATGTTGCGAAAGAAAACGAAAATCGGACAGAGCCTTCCCAAGACTTTATTCGGGAAGCCATAAAAGAAGACTTGCGTACCGGCAGGTTCGACCACGTCCATACAAGGTTCCCTCCAGAACCAAACGCCTATCTCCATCTTGGGCACGCCAAGGCGCTTTGGATCAACTACGGCATAGCCAAGGACTTCAACGGCAAATTTAACCTGCGTTTCGACGACACAAACCCAACGAAAGAAGAGCAGGAATACGTGGAAGCCATAATTGAAGATGCTCGATGGCTCGGCATTGACTGGGAAGACCGCCTGTTTTTCGGCTCGGATTATTTCGAACAGCAATACCTTTGGGCGGAGGAACTTATTAAAAAAGGCAAAGCTTATGTGTGCGACCTCTCCCAAGAAGAAGTCATCGCGACTCGCGGCGACGCCAACACTCCGGGCACGGAAAGCCCTTACCGAAACCGCAGCGTTGAAGAGAACTTAGACCTTTTTCGAAGAATGCGCGCAGGCGAGTTCCCCGACGGCGCTAGAACGCTCCGCGCTAAAATAGATATGTCTTCGCCGAACCCTCACTTGCGCGACCCGGTTATGTACCGCATACGCCACACAGAGCATCACCGCCAAGGCAACAAATGGTGCATTTATCCTATGTACGATTGGGCACACGGCCTCCAAGATTCGATAGAAGGCATAACCCACTCGTTATGTTCGATAGAATACATGAACCACCGGCCGCTATACGACTGGTTCCTCGACCAGCTCGGCATCTATCACCCAAGGCAAATAGAGTTCGCCCGGCTTAATATGACCCATACCGTTATGAGCAAACGCAGGTTCATTGAACTTGTTAACGGCGGCTATGTTAGAGGTTACGACGATCCGCGGCTGCCGACAATCGCCGGGCTTCGTCGCAGAGGATACACTCCCGAGGCGATACGCGAGTTCTGTTCCCGAATTGGCATTTCCACAGTTTACAATGTCGTAGACGTTGCCGTCCTCGAAGACTGCATCCGTGACGACTTGAACAAGCGCGCCCAGCGGCTTATGGCGGTCCTTCGTCCCCTGAAGGTGGTAATAACGAACTATCCCGAAGGCGAAATCGAAGAACTTGACGCCGTTAACAATCCCGAAGACCCGTCCGCCGGCACGCGGAAGGTGCCTTTTTCACGTGAAATATTCATCGAACAGGACGATTTTCGAGAAGATCCTCCGCCTAAATATTTCAGGCTGGCCCCGGGAAGGGAAGTCCGCCTCAGATATGCCTACTTCATAACTTGCAACGAGATCGTCAAAGACCAAAACGGCAACATTGTCGAACTGAGGTGCACTTACGATCCCGCAACGCGCGGAGGCGACGCTCCCGACGGCAGAAAAGTCAAGGCAACAATCCATTGGGTCGCCGCCCCTACAGCAATAAAAGCCGAAGCGCGGCTATACGACCATCTCTTCCTAAAGCCCGACCCGGACGACGTCGAAGAAGGCAAGGACTACCTTTCAAATATCAACCCAAACTCACTTGAAATAGTGGAATGTTGCGTCGAGCCTTTTGCCGCAAACGCAAAAGTTGGAGACCGCTTCCAATTTGAACGTTTGGGATATTTTTGCGTTGACCCCGACACAACGCCTGAAAAGCTGGTTTTTAACCGTACCGCCACTTTAAAGGATGCTTGGAAAAATATAGAAAAAGCGATGCAAAAAACCGCAAAGTAAAACATCCCTACCAAAAACATATTTTTATGGCCCCTCCTTTCCGGACTATGGAATAAAAGTTTTGGAGAGGAGGGGTGTTTTCGTGATCAAGCTGTCGCTTTACTTCGGCATTGTTATGCTTTCGTCTAATTTTTCCAGCACAACCCAGCCGAGAGAGCCAAACTTTTTTTACATATCTCCAGAAGAACAGCGCTTCGTTGAACTGGCAAACCGCGAGCGCGCCCTGCTGGGATTGGATGGCTTGGAGATCGACCCCGTTTTGGTCGAAGTTTGCCGAAGCCACAGCAGGGAAATGGCGGAACTGGGCTATTTTGGACACAAATCGCCAACTCCGGGCAAGTCGACGCCAATGGATCGCTACCTTGCCCACGCGCCCCATAAACCGGCTTGGGCTTATCTCGGCGAAAACTTGCTTTACAGCTCCCTGCCAGACGTTGAACTCGGCCACAAAACCCTTATGGACAGCGAAAATCATCGCGCAAACATCCTCAACCCAGCCTACCGGCGCATCGGTGTCGGCACTTACGAAGACTCTGACGGTAGGTTTTGGATGACGCAAATGTTTCTCGCCAAAATAGACTGACATTTCGCTTGATGTTTTCCTAAGCATCAGTGTCTGCGTAAACCGCCTGTTTGTCGCGCGGCGATCGGCGTTTCTTTACACCGATATCCCCCGGTGATATAATGCCTCTCAGACGGCCGCTTCATTGAAAGGAAGCGGTTTTGACTGCCGTAAGGAATTTGGGCTGCCGATGAAAATCGCCATTGCAAGCGACCATGCCGGTTATCTTCTTAAAGACGAGATAATCAAACATCTTCGCGAAAAAGGCTATCAATATACAGATTTCGGGGTAAACAGCGAAAAATCCGTCGACTACCCCGATTATGCTGAAAAAGTTGCGCTTTCGGTGAAAAATAAAGAACACGATTTCGGGATACTCGTGTGCGGATCCGGAATCGGTATGTCTATAACCGCCAATAAGATCCCCGGAATACGCGCGGCCTTGTGCAGCGAAACCTATTCAGCCCGCATGGCAAGAGAGCATAACGATGCTAACATCCTGGCTTTGGGCGGTCGGGTAATAGGCCCGGAATTGGCAAAAGATGTAGTGGACACCTTTCTTTCGACACGTTTTTGCACTTCTGGAAGGCACCATATACGCGTATCGAAAATGAATGAAATTGAAAAAAAATATCGCAATGGCCCTGAAACAAGTTCACATTAGCCCTCCTACCAGGCTATGGTTGGGATGGATGCAGCCCAAGCAACCACTGTTTGATCGGACAGTCCATTATAACTTTATGAAAGGATGCCTCGAAACGTGAGCACTAGCGATACCGATTGCCGCTGCATTGGCGATATGCACTCCGCGCTATCTGTGACGGACCCTGAAATAGCGGAGCTTATTCGCTTGGAAGAGGAGCGCCAGCAGACTAAATTGATGCTCATCGCTTCCGAAAACTACGCCAGCTGCGCCGTTCTGGAAGCTCAAGGTTCTGTTCTTACCAACAAATACGCCGAAGGCTATCCAAATAAACGTTACTACTCTGGCTGCGAATACATAGACAAAATCGAGCAGATCGCCATAGACCGAGCCAAAGCACTATTCGGCGCAGATCACGCCAATGTCCAGCCGCACTCCGGTTCCCAAGCGAATATGGCGGTTTACTACGCCTTGATGAAACCGGGCGACACTTATATGGCAATGGACCTCGCGCACGGCGGGCACCTTACTCACGGAAGCCAAGTCAACTTTTCAGGAGTCCAATATAACGTTGTCCACTACGGCGTATCCCGCGATACTGAGCTTTTGGACTACGACGAAATACTGAAAATCGCCAAAGAGTGCAAACCTAAGATGATCCTTACAGGCGCTACGGTTTACCCCAGAATAATAGACTTCCCAAAAATGCGCCAAATTGCCGATGAAGTCGGCGCTATTCTCGTAACCGATATGGCTCACATAAGCGGACTCGTAGCCGCGGGAGAACACCCGACGCCGATCGGTTACGCTCAAATAGTCACAAGCACTACCCACAAAACGCTTAGGGGTCCAAGATCGGGAATGATACTCTGCGATGCCGATTTTGCCGATGCGATAGACAGGGCGGTGTTCCCTGGACTTCAGGGCGGCCCGCTTGAGCACGTCATTGCGGCCAAAGCGGTCTGTTTCAAAGAGGCAATGCAGCCAAGCTTCAAAGACTACCAAAAACAGATCAGAAAAAATGCTTCAGCCCTCGCGGAATCACTTAAAGAACTTGGGTTCAGACTTGTGTCTGGAGGAACCGATAATCATTTAATGCTGGTGGATGTTTCGGTAATGGGCCTTACTGGAAAGGCGGCGCAAACCGCTCTCGACAATGCCGGGATCGTCCAAAATCGCAATATGATTCCTTTCGACACCCAAAAACCATACATCACCAGCGGAATAAGGCTGGGCACTCCAGCCGTCACAACACGCGGAATGAAAGAACCGGAAATGAAAATTATCGCCAATATGATTCACCGCGTGTTAAAAAATATAGAAAATGAACAAGTTATTGCCCAAGTCCGTCAAGAAGTTAGGGAGCTCTGTTCGCAGTTCCCAATTTAAAGGCTTTCGGGCTGCGAGTACAAAAAAATGAACCTTGCTCTTTTTACAATAGCGATTGCCTTCGCAGTCTCGTTTGCGGTAACTCCGGCGGCAAGAAGGCTGGCGCTTCGTTATAAAGTCGTCGCAAGGCCCGGCGGCAGGCACGTGCATACGCAGGTTACTCCGCTATGGGGCGGGATTTCCATATACCTCGGGTTCATTGCGGCTGTTACGTTGGCCGTTTTCCTTTTCCCGGGGTTGAAGTTCGACACGCAATTCTTTGCGGTAATCGCCGCAAGTACCTTCATCGCTATTTTCGGAATGCTAGACGACAAATACGATTTCTCCCCGCTTATTCAAATCGGGGCAATCGTTATCGCGGCATTGATCCTCGTGAAAGCCGGGATCAAGATTGAATATATCACAAACCGCCTTGAATCAAACGAAATACTAAGCTTGGGCGCGCTTTCAATTCCCATAACAGTAGTTTGGATCTTCGGCGTCACCAAGACAATTGACCTCATAGACGGGCTCGACGGACTCGCTTCCGGGGTTTGTGCCATTGCAAGCACAACGCTCATCCTAATGGCCCTTCAGGCGAGAGTGCTACAACCGCACCTTGCGGAATCGTTCACTTTGGTAATATTGCTGTGCAGCGCGCTTGTCGGCGGCTGTCTCGGTTTCCTTAGGTTCAATTTCCACCCCGCCAAGATTTTTATGGGCACAATAGGCGCCCAGTTCATGGGGTTCATCTTGGCGGCAGCCAGCATCATCGGCGCTTTCAAAATGGCCGCCCTTTTCGCTATCGCCGTTCCCGTGCTAGCTTTGGGCGTGCCGATATTTGACGCGATGTTCGTGGTTTACAAAAGGTTCGCCAGCAAGTCACCAATCGCCAAGGCGGATACCGGCCACGTCCATCACAGGCTCATCAAGCGCGGGCTTTCCCAATATCAAGCGGTTCTGCTGATTTACGGAATGACTTTCGCATTCTCCGTCGCCGCCCTAATAATTTTCAAACTATCTACGGCCAGGTAGGTCGCGCCCGATGCTTAAAACGCTAGCCGTCGTGGGAACTCGCCCCGATGCGTTGAAAATGGCCCCTGTCATACTTGAACTCCAACGCCGCCCCGAATCTTTTTCCCTCTTTGTAGTGTCCACTGGCCAGCATCGGGAAATGCTAGACCAAGTTTTGGATGTTTTCGGCATCGAGCCGCAGATCGAACTATCGGTCATGCGCGAACGCCAAACTCTTGCCGGGCTCACCCAGCGGCTCCTCGAAGGCCTCGACGCCGTAATTTCAACCATAAAACCCGATATCGTTCTCGCCCAAGGCGACACTACAACCACCTTCGTCGCCTCTTTGGCGGCTTTCTACAACAAAGTCCTGTTTGGCCACGTGGAAGCAGGGCTTCGCACAGGCAATAAATATGACCCTTTCCCGGAAGAAATGAACCGGCGACTTGCCGGAGCGATGGCCGACCTTCACTTCGCTCCGACTGAACAGGCAAAGCGCAACCTTCTCACTTGCGGAATCGCCGAGTCCGACATTTACGTCACGGGCAATACCGTTATTGACGCCCTTTTGGATGTTCAACAGAGACCCTTCAAGTTCGAAGACAACTCTCTCGAGGAACTATTCCACCGGGCGGAAAAAGTCGTTCTTCTCACAACCCACCGAAGAGAAAATTGGGGCGCTCCGATGAAAAGCATCTGCGAAGCGGTTCGTAAAATTCCAGAAAGGTTCAATGGTGTGGAAGTGGTCTTTCCCGTTCACAAGAACCCGGCTGTGCGTGAAATAGTTTACCCCGAACTTCAAGGGAAACCCGGCATAACTTTGATCGAACCGCCAGACTACGTTCCATTTGTTCACCTCATGAAGCGTTCCTACCTTATACTCACAGATTCCGGCGGCGTGCAGGAAGAAGCGCCGTCTTTGGGGAAGCCGGTTTTGGTGCTTCGTAAAACAACAGAGCGGCCCGAAGGCGTAGAGGCTGGAGTGGCAAAGCTAGTAGGGACCGATAAAGAAATAATTCTAGAGGAAGTGGAAGAGCTTCTGAATAATCCGGATTCATATGCTAAAATGGCGAGCATTGCCAACCCTTATGGCGATGGCAAAGCCGCCATACGCATTTGCGATATTCTTATAGACCGAGCGGGAAAACCAGAGCGATTCAAGTGCCAATGAAACCAAGAACCGACACAGTGTTGGGCGCTATATTAGCGGTAATCTTGAGGCTTTTCCTTATAGCCTTTTCTCTTTGGTTCCTGTACAGGGTGCGGTCCATACTGGTCACGGTGCTTATATCGGTAATGGCGACATATGTCGCCCTTCCTTTGGTTGACGCCCTAATGAGGATACGCTTCTGCGGCAAACAGATAAAAATGCGACGCTTTTGGGCGACCCTCGTCGTTTTTATAGCGTTAGGTGCATTGACCGTCGGAGCGATGAGGGTTTTCTATGAACCATTCCTCCAAGAATGGAATAGGCTGAGCGGAAACTTGGAGTTTTACGTGGCGCAAGCGCAAAAGCTCATCGGCAAAACAGCCGCGTGGTACGGCGCCCTGCCCCCTGACCTCCGCAACTTAATCGCTCCCAACGAACATGGGAGTGCCGGCGATCTCGTAATGCGTTGGATAAACGGGATAATCGAAGGGACTGTCGCTTGGGTAACCCATATTTTAGATGTCATTTTAATTCCAGTTCTCGCTTTTTATTTCGTCCTCGACAGCCGCTCTCTCAAACACGAGTTTATTGCCCTATTGCCCAGGGCGAGATGGAAAGAAGCGCTAAAACTTGCGGAACACGCCAGCAAAATCCTTCAGACTTATGTCGTGGGCCAGCTCATTCTATGCCTTATCGCAGGCGTGGCAATTTGGATTTTTCTGTGGTTCCTGAATATGGACTACGCTCTGGTACTCGGCGTGTTGGCGGGAGTCACTCGCGCTATACCCATAATAGGCCCAATAATAAGCGGCATTCCCATTGTGTTGCTCGCCACGCTAAAAAGTCCCGCAATCGGGATAAACGTTCTGATATTTTTCGTTGTGCTTCATTTTGTGGAAAGCAAGTTCATTCTGCCCAGCTTGATGAGCGGCAGGGTGAGGCTCCATCCGGCGGTCATTATTGTTGTGTTGCTTATTGGTGGGGAGTTCTTCGGCATTTTAGGAATGTTCCTGGCAGTGCCCGTCGCGGCTGTCATTCGCGAAACGATGCGATTTTACCTGGTCCAGCCAAAATTGGGGCCAACGCAAAGCAGGGCTGCCATTGGAACGGAGGATAATTTCGCATGAACCTTTGGCACGCAGTAATTTTGGGAATAGTACAGGGCATTGGCGAGTTCGCGCCCATCAGCAGTTCCGGGCATCTTATCGCAATGCCGGTGATCCTTGGATGGGATTTTGACCAAGGGCTTACTTTTGACGTCGCCCTGCATTTTGGCACGCTGTTGGCTTTGCTTGTATACTTCTACAAGGACCTGTTACGGCTCTTGGGAAATTATTTTGCCGAAATGCGCGCCCCAAATGGCTTCCTGAAGGCGCAATACCGCTACATCCTGCCGGTTTTTCTTGGTTGTTTTCCAGCAGCGTTAGCAGGCTTTCTGCTAGAGGAAACCGTCGCAACCAAGTTCCGTTCGCCGCTTCTTGTGGCTTTCGATATGGCGTTCATGGGGGCCGTGCTTTTTATGGCCGACAGGTTGGGAAAGAAAAAATTTTCCATCCGCGAAACCGGCCCGGCTCAATGGCTTGCAGTGGGCGTATCGCAGGCTTTGGCTTTGTTTCCCGGTGTCTCCAGGTCCGGCGTTACCATAACTGCGGGACTTGTTGTAGGAATGAAACGTGATTCAGCCGCGCGGTTTTCTTTTCTTTTATCCATACCGATTATCTTCGGCGCCTCCGCGTACGAGGGATTGAAGCTCGCCAAGAAAGGCATCCCTTCAGATGAACGAAGCGCTTTTATAGTAGGAATAATCACCGCTACTGTCTTCGGTTATTTATGCATAAAGTTTCTGCTTTCATATCTCAGGACTCGCAGCGTGAACCTTTTTGTTTGGTATCGGTTCGCCTTTTCTACAGTATTGCTTGCGACTTACTTCTTAAGGAAATAAGCTGTTTTTCCGCGATAATAGGCTCGAGGTTTGAAATAAAATGATTAATCATATTTGGATAGCCGTAGCGTTCTTGTTGTCGTTTTCGGGAGCGGTTTTCGCACTGGAACTTAATGTAAAAGATTTTGGTGCAGTTGGCGATGGTAAAACCGACGACACAGCCGCATTCCAAAAAGCCCTTGACCAAGCCGGCAACGCCGGCGGAGGCATTGTCAACGTGCCTACTGGTAGTTACCGCATCGACGGCACTTTGGTGATTCCCGGTTCAGTGACTTTATTGGGCACGTACAGAGTCCCGCCTTTGGCCGGCAGCGCCGGTCCTGAAGGAATGCGAGGTTCCGCGCTTTTGGCTTATGCCGGACGCGGCTCTGAAAACGGCGACCCTTTTATCCGGCTTGCCGGAAATTGCGCCACGGTGGCGGGCCTGATCATCAGCTACCCCGAATGGAAACAGTCCGACGTGCCCCCAGTTCCTTATCCGCCCTGCATATACAGTCAATACACAGAAAATGTCGGGGTTATCGACTGCTTGCTTCTCAACCCGTATGAGGGCATAAAACTTCACCATTCTGCCCGGCACCAGATTAGGAACATCCATGGATACCCCATAAAACGCGGCATTTTCGTGGACGAGTGTTACGATATCGGCCAGATTATGAACATCCATTTTTGGCCCTTCGGAGTCGTTTACAGGCACGATGAGCCTTACTGCAAATGGATAAACGAAAACGGCGTGGCTTTCGAGTTCGCCCGCACCGACTGGCAATACGTGACCAATACTTTTTGCTTTGGATATGGCATCGGGTATAAGTTCTCAGAATACAAAAGCGGAGGCGCAAACGGCAACTTTTTAGGTATAGGCGCGGATTCCACACAGCGGTGCTTGGTTGTAGAGCAGTGCCAAGACGCCGGCCTCCTAATAACAAACGGCGAGTTCGTTGGCAGGTGGGGCAGTGAAGATTCTGTTTGCATAGAGATTCTCGAAAACGCGAAAGGTAAAGTCAGCCTTAACAACTGTTCTTTTTGGGGACCCATCGACCGCTGCGTGTGGATGAAGTCTCATTATGGCCAGTTCACCGCCATCGGCTGCAATTTCGTAAACTGGAATGCCAGTGGCAAAGGTAGCCCCGCAATACAGTTGGATGCCGGAAAAGCCATAATTCAAGGATGCACATTTGGCGACGGCGACACCCATATCTCCATTGGCGCAAAAGTTCGTTCCGCAATAATATCGGGCAACCAGACAGAAGAAGTTTTTGAGGTGAAAAACGGCGCGGGAAAGCGGGCCGTCATTTACGGCAACTCCGCGGACCCTTCAGCTCTCGACTCCAAAGCCTTGCTGAACTACCGCGTGCTTTTCGGGAGTGATGGGGATCGCAAGTTCGTCCGACACACACACCTAAAAGAGAAAATAGATTCGCATAAAAAATGGAAATCCTTTCGCTGGACCATGCCGAATACGATTCTTTCCCTGCCGGTTATCCCGAGCAAAACATACACAGTGGTTGTTCATATCGCCGTTCCCAAACAAGCTCTGTCACAGGATGCCGGCCTTTACTACAACGGCAAGCTACTAGTTCCCATCAAAAATCACGGCGAACAGTCATTGAAGGCGCAATTGAAGTCCGGAAAATCCAATAAACTAGATTTCGAACTCAGGAGCAAAGGCTGGGTGCCGCAAGAACACGACTCCACATCGTCCGACAACCGCTTGCTTGGGGTTGCGTTATTTGCCGCGGATGTGAAAGCCGCCGACGCTCCCGCTAAGGCTTATATCGTAAATATGTGAAACTAAATGGAAATTGCAGATGCTGACTGAAAATGTCCTTACCCTGATAGGCAATACCCCCGTCATAAAGTTGAAGGGCGAACGGATCTTCGCCAAGGCGGAGTTTTTGAACCCTGGCGGAAGCATAAAGGACCGTGTTGCCCTTGCGATGCTCGAAGGCGCTGAGCGCGACGGCAAGCTAACCCCCGATTCGATAATCTGCGAGCCTACATCGGGGAATACCGGCATCGGCGTTGCCCTTGTCGGCAGGCTAAAAGGCTATCGTGTGAGGATAGTAATGCCCGAAGGAATGAGCGAAGAACGCAAGCGGCTCATCAAGGCACTCGGCGCCGAACTGGTTCTCACTCCGGACTCGGAAAGCATCCCAGGAGCAGTCAATCTCGTTAAACAAATGGCGGCAGAGGAACCATCCATATATGTGCCACAACAATTCGAAAACCCAGATAACCCCCGGGTCCACTATGAAACAACCGCGCAAGAGCTTTGGCGGCAAATGGCAGGCGAAGTAGATTGTTTTGTGGCTGGAGTAGGGAGCGGCGGCACTCTACAGGGAGTGGGCAAGTTTTTGAAGGAGCATAAAAAAGATTGCCGAATCGTAGCTGTCGAGCCAAAAAATGTTTCAGCGCTGTTGGGACACGAGCCCGGGCTTCACCAAATCCAAGGCATCGGCGACGGTTTCGTGCCTGCCATTTTGGACGTTTCTTTGGTGGATGAAGTTGTGGAAGTCACCGACGAAGACGCAATAGAGACTACCCGCCAGCTCGGCAGGGAATACGGGCTTTTGGTCGGAATATCTTCAGGCGCGAATGTCTGGGCGGCTAGAAAAATTGCCGAAAAATGCCATGGAAATGTTTGCACGGTATTGCCGGACAGGGCTGAAAGATACTTCAGCACAGCTCTGATGTAGCGCACGGCTTGCAAACATTCGAGCATTTACAACCTTCGCTTTTGGCTAGTCGCAAGGGCTTTTTCTGCAGTATTAGTCTCGCTTGCTGGCAAATTGGTTTTCATAGCCCTTTGAAGGTCTGTGCGGTTATCCCATCGTTGCTAACTAGGAGGATCGACAGCGAAAAATCGAAAATCATTCATTGGCAAATCCCGAAAAGTCTAATATTTTACTTGAACAGGAGTTTTTATTAAAATAAAGCAAACCTATTGTGTAGGTAAAAAACCTGGACAAAATATCTTGAAAGGATTTTTAAAATGACTAGTTACGAGAGAATGGCCAACACTCTCGATCGAAAAAATGTCGACCACGTGCCTATAGCGATCACCCCGTGGGGCGCTACTAGGGAGCGCTGGGTAAAAGAAGGGAAAATCCGCGAAGACGAAGACATAGCAGAACACTTCGGGCAGGACTTGCGCGCCGCGGGTTGGTTGAACTCTTGTGCGGATTTGGACTTTCAGCCAGTCGTTATTGAAGAGACCGAAGAAACTATCCTCCAATTGGACGGCAACGGCGCAAAATTGAGACGGCATAAACTTCACGACAGCACGCCCGAACACGTGGATTTTACCGTTAAAGACCGCGCCGCTTGGGAAGAGCATATAAAACCTCATCTGGTGAAGTTCGACCGCCGCCGATTTGACCTCGAAGGCTATAAAAATGCAAAAAACTTTGCCAAAGAGCGAAACCGATTCTTCTGCTGGTCGGGAGTTGGGCCGTTCGAACAAATGCATCCGGTTTGTGGCCATGAATATATGCTTATGGGTATGGCGCTCGACCCTGACTGGGTAAAAGATATGGTGGACACTTACACAGACATGACAATCCGCCACTTGGAAGTGCTGTTCGAGGAAGGCGGCAAGCCCGACGGGATGTTCTTTTACGAAGACATGGGGTTCAAAAACAAGCCATTTATGTCGCCCAGCATGTACGCCGAAATTGTGCAGCCCGGCCATAAAAAACTTTTCGATTATGCGCATTCCATCGGCTGTAAGGTGATTGTGCATTCCTGCGGCTATGTGGAACCATTGGTTCCGGGACTTATTGAAGCCGGAATGGACTGCCTTCAAGCCATGGAAGTCAAAGCGGGAATGGACCTGCCCCACCTATTCGATGAGTTCGGGGACAAAATAGCCTTTTTCGGCGGCCTCGATGTGCGCTCCCTTATTGCTAACGATCGCGATTGGATTGACCGCGAACTGCTGAAAATGGCCTATGTCCTGGAACGCGGCGGCTCTTATATTTTGCACACCGACCATAGCGAACCACCCGAAATTGACTATGAAACAATGTGGTATTTCATAAACCGAGGCCGCGAAATGAGCGCCGAAATTATGAAACGGAGAAATTAAACACTCGCCTGACAAAGCTAACCAGTAACGAGGCTCTACTTTTGGACACTAACTCTTGTTTTTCAAAAAGGTCCTGCGCAAAGTGCGAGGTTATATCCCACGAACAAGTGGCCCCCGAAATAATGGTGCTGACTTGCCGCGAACCCACCATCGCACGTGAGACACTGCCCGGACAGTTCATCAACATTTCCTGCGCCGATTCCCGAAGCTACGACCCTTTCCTCAGGCGGCCTTTCAGCGTTTACCAGGCTGATCGTGAAAATGGCGTTTTCTCAATCCTCTATGTCCTGCGAGGCCGCGGCACGATGTTCCTCCGGGAGCGCAAAGCCGGCGATCTAATCGACTGCGTCGGTCCTTTGGGACGCGGCTTCGAAATTGCCGACGCCGACGCTCATATATTGGTTGCTGGAGGCTGTGGCGCCGCCCCTTTAGCTCTCCTCGCGCAACACCTGAAAGAAAAACAGCAAAAATCCGAGATCGTAGCGCTCCTCGGCGCCCAGACAGCTTTAGGCGTCGTTTGCGAAAGCGATTTTGTCGTCAGCGGCATCAACTATGAAATTTCCACAGAAGATGCCAGCCGCGGAAGAGCTGGATTGGTCACCGAAAGCCTTTCTTCCCAATTGGAGACCCTAAACGGCAAGAAAGTTATGGTATATGCCTGCGGGCCAAATGCCATGCTGAAAGCAGTGCACGAAATAGCTGAAAAGCGCGGCGTCCAATGTCAAGTCTCTATGGAGACGGCGATGGCTTGCGGCGTAGGCGTTTGCTTGGGCTGCGCGGTCAAAATCAAAGACCCGGCATCGCCTACCGGTTACTCCTATCAACGTTGCTGCACCGAAGGTCCCGTATTCTATTCCAACGAGGTTTTTTGGGAGTGAACAGCCCTAAACTGCAAGTAAATATAGCGGGAATCAATCTTAAAAATCCCGTCATGCCTGCTTCAGGCACTTTTGGATATGGGAAGGAACTCTGCGACCTCGTCGACCTAAACAACTTGGGAGCAATCGTAACCAAAGGTGTATCGCTGGAGCCTTGGCCCGGCAACCCGTATCCAAGGACTGTCGAAACCGCCGCCGGGATGCTAAACGCCATCGGATTGCAAAACGACGGCGTCAAAAACTTTGTTGAAGAAAAGCTGCCTTGGCTGTCACAGTTCAGCGTTCCCGTAATCGTAAACGTTATCGGCAAAACGCCGGAAGAATACGCCGAAGTCTCGAAAATCCTTTCTAAAGCCGGAGGAGTCGCCGCACTGGAACTGAATGTCTCTTGCCCAAACATTAAAGAAGGCGGCATTTCGTTTGGATGTTCCGAGCCAAAAATCTATCAAGTGGTCAAGTTGGTCCGAGACGCGACGTCCCTCCCGCTCATAGTTAAACTCTCTCCCAACGTTACCGACATCGTCGCTATGGCGAAAGCCGCCGTGGACGCCGGCACAGACGCCCTTTCCCTTATTAACACCGTTTTGGGCACTGCCATCGACCCTTGGACCCGCAAGTTCAAATTGGCTAATATAACCGGCGGCCTTTCCGGACCTGCGATAAAGCCGATTGCATTAAGGATGGTTTGGGAAGTCCATCGCGCCGGCTTGGGCGTCCCCATCATAGGAATAGGCGGCATAATGACCTACCCCGACGCCGTAGAGTTCATCCTAGCGGGCGCGTCGGCGGTGCAAGTAGGCACAGCGACTTTCGTCAACGCTTGCGCGTTGAATGAAATTATTGCCGGCATCGAACGATACCTTAAACAAATGCAAATTTCGGACATAAACGACCTCATTGGCCAAGCCGGAAATTAGCTATCAATATACCCTTACTTCGAATATTCTGGCTTCTGGAACACCGTTGGTTGCCTCTACGTTTATTCGAACTGCATCAGCATTGATTGGCTCGAACACGTGCCTGCGAAAACGTTGGTAGTTCCCTTTCACGGAAACCATTTCAATCCAGTTGCCGCCGGACCTGCACAAAATAGTGTAGTCTCTAACAGTATGAGGGAAAGCGGACATCGTTAAATCCGTGCCCCTGTTTTCTCGCAGGCAGGTGTCGAAAGTGGCTTGGACTTGGCTGATTTGTTTGGGCTTATCGAAATAAAGGTCTAAATGCTGGGGCAAGCCCGGCAAGGAAATCCACATATTGGTCGGCTTTTCCCAAAACTGCCGATTTACGCCGTTGATGGCGTTTGCTGCAGGTCCGTCGGGGGTTTCGGAAATGGCTCTTGCCTCGGCGTTGCGGGCAAAGTCATTGGGGTCGTTGTTCACAGCGTTTAAAATGGTGGCATCTTCTTTCAAAAGCAGTTGCCGAAGTTCTTCGATATGATTTTTGCCGATTTCCCTCGGCGTAACGCCGTATTTTTTGCACAAAAACGCGCCAGCGCCCACAGCCTGTCCGATAGTGGACAATGTCTTCATAACCCGGTAAGAACCCAACGCTACGCGTGTCCCGCTGATTAGCCTTCCTGCCAACATCAGGTTTTCTATGTTTGCCGAATAAAGGCAGCGGAACGGTATGCCGTAAAGAGGAGGGTTTCCATAAAAAACGACTTTATATTGGTTTCCGTCGTCGGTTACCTCGTGCAAATCTACTGATCGACCGCCGTAAGCGACTGCATCCTCGAAGTCGCCGCCCGAAAACAAATCGCCTTGCGTCAAAATATGGTCGCCAATGAATCGCCTACCTTCGCGTTTGCCGATGAACTCGCTAATCCAATATAATTCGTAGTTTTCCGCGCCGTAGTCGCCGCGATTTTTTAAGAAATCTGTCAATCCGTGCACATTCGCCAATAGCCGCTTATAAATAACCTCATCGTCCATCATTGTGTCCAAATGGCCGCCCCATTCAGTCGTCCAAATAGGGCATATTTCAGCTTTTGGGTCCCATTCCGAAATATAAAACATCGGCAGTTCTTGGACGGAATTGAAAACAGGGGTTCCGGGAGGCGGAACGTATTTTATCGGGCGCCCTGCGTTGCGCATATGGAATATAAGCGCATGCCCCATCATTCGGTTGTCCGCTTCGTCTGGCGCGAATGTTTCGTTAAACTCGGTTTTCGCCTCGCGCCCCATGCGAAACTTAGCCCCGGCAGGCAATGCCACGCAGCCATCTCCCGATGCATCCACATATATTTCGGCCGTAAAGGTCCGTTCCTTGTGCGACAGCATATCGTAAGCTGAAACCGAAAGAATTTTGCCATTCTCTGCCTTGGCATCTTTAACCACAGTCTTGAGAAAAAGCCGCACCCCAGATTCTTCACATTTCAACCGAAGAATTTCGCTCCACATGCTGTTGAAGTAGCCGTGCATCCTTCCAACCGGCGGCATATATGCATTATGTTTCAAAGCTTCAGCTTCTAGCTCTTCGATTATTCCAGTTTCGCGAGCAAAACGCGGCTCGCCGTGCGCATAGTTAGCCCCTTCAATATGCAACCTAAAATTGGAATTGGACGCTCCTCCAAGCACTAGCTCCCTTTCCACAAGAGCAGTATTCGCCCCGAGCCGGGCGCTCTGTATCGCGGCGCAAATGCCCGAAAGCCCCCCGCCAACCACTAAAACATCGAAACTGTCTTCAGAGTAAGCCATCTTTTTCACTCCAATTTCCACTAAATAAATGCTTTTAAAAAAAGGATTTCTTAGCTCTTTCACTAAATCAACTGCTAATGAAAAATCATTATGCTTGAAAGGAGCGCATTCCTTTTGATGTTGTTAATGACTAAGAGTTTGTTGATAACCGCTTTGTTTTTGGTTATTTTGCCTCCATCTTTCGCGCGAAATAATAACAAAATGACCGAGGCCGAAATCCTTGCAACCGCAGACGCTAGAATTGAAAAATACCGCAAAGCCGAAGCTGTCATCCAAGTTCTAGACGAATATGGGAATCCGGTAAAAAACGCTTCAGTTAAAATAACCCAGACCCGCCACTCTTTCCATTTCGGCGCTAATGCATTTATGCTCAATACACTCAATGGGGAAAAGCTAAGCCTTTATAAAAAGCGATTTGCCGACTTGCTGAACTTTGGGACGCTTCCTTTTTATTGGGGCAAATATGAACCTGAAAAGGGAGTTACTCGAAAAGATCAGGTAACGAGGATGGCCCGTTGGTGCAAAGTTAACGGCATTACCACTAAGGGCCATCCGCTTGCATGGTATCAAGTTTACCCTAAATGGGCGCCGGACGACCCCGATGAAGTGAAAGCACTGACTAAAGCGAGAATCTACGACATTGTCAGAGACTTCAAAGGACTTATCGACATTTGGGATGTCGCAAACGAAGCTACAAGGTGGAATCATAACGACTACGACAACGGGCTCACTAAATGGTGGCTTAGGGACGGCCCTGCCAACGCTGTGAAAGAATGCTTGGTTTGGGCGCGCTATGCAAACCCGGAAGCAATTCTTCTATATAATGACTGGAATGTCTCGCAGGAGACAGAAAAGTTTATCGAAGAACTGATAAAGCTAAAAGCGCCATTCGACGCCATCGGCATTCAGTCGCATATGCACAGGGGCGAATGGACAATAGAGCACGCTTGGAATGTGTGCGAGCGTTTCTCAAGGTTCAAAAAACCACTCCACTTTACCGAACTGACCGTGCTCTCAGGTGAACACGGGTGGAAAAAACCGGAGCCTTGGCCAACCACTCCGGAAGGCGAAAAAAAACAGGCAGAATATGTGGAGAAGTTTTACACGGTTTTGTTCTCCCATCCAGCTGTCGAAGCGATTGTCTGGTGGGACCTCCAAGATGGCAATTGGATGCGCGCGCCAGCAGGCCTGGTGCGTGAGGATATATCTCCAAAGCCCGCCTATGAAGCGTTGATGAAGTTGATCAAAGGCAAATGGTGGACGGTTTTGGACCTCAAAACCGGCAGGGACGGCGTTTGCAAGTTCAGGGGATTTTTGGGAGATTATGAAGTGATAGCCAGCCATAAAGGCCGGGAAACAAAAGCGGCTTTCAAGTTAGCTCGAGATGGCAACAACTGGAAAATCGTCCTGCCGGAAGCGAAATAATTCAAAAGGATTTTGTTTGTTCGAAACAGGCATTGATTTTGCTGCCTCGAAATGATATCATTAATACCCGTGTGAGGTCTGTTCGTCTCACCTATTATTGTCAGGAAAGGCGCAGTTGGACTTTTCGAGCCTACGGACTTTCGTATTTGACCTCGACGGCGTGATTTATCGAGGCGATAAGCCCCAGCCTTCTGCAGTTGAAACTGTAGAGCGGTTGCGTTCCTCCGGCAAATTAGTCTTCTTCCTTACCAATAACTCTACCCAGACCCGGCGGCAATACGCGCAAAAGCTGGCTAGGATGTCCTTGCCTGCCAGTCCCGAAAGCATTATGACTTCTGCTTACGCTACGGCGCTCTGGTTCAAAGAAAAAGGTTTTACCAACGCCACCGCTTATGTCGTTGGCGAAGTCGGTATAGTGGAAGATTTGTCCGAGGTTGGCGTCCAAATCCTTGAAAGCATTGAAGGCGAACACGCAGATTTCGTCGTTGTTGGGCTCGACCGCGGCTTCACTTACGAAAAACTGCGCATCGCCCAACAAGCAATCCTTCGAGGAGCAAAGCTCGTAGCGACAAACCGCGATCCAACTTTTCCTATGGAAAACGGTGTGCTCTGGCCCGGAGGCGGTTCCATTGTCGCCGCCATAGAAACTGCCGCCGGTGTGGAATCGATCCTTATCGGCAAGCCCGAGACGTATTCTTTGGAACTTATTCTATCAATCTCGGGAAGCTCAGCCGAAGAAACGATTATGGTTGGAGACCGCCTGGACACGGACATTATGGTGGGCAATCGGGCAGGACTTCATACAGCTCTAGTTCTGGGCGGGGTAACCAGCCTTGAAGAAGCTCAAAAAGCCGAAGGTGAACTCAAACCTGAAGTTATAATTCCGGCCTTGAAAAAACTTGTTGGAGGCTGAAAAATTGCCACTGGGAACGCGCCGAGTCCTTACCATTGCAGGCTCCGATTCGAGTGGTGGAGCCGGCATCCAAGCGGATTTAAAAGTGTTTGCCGACCTGCAGGTTTATGGACTATGCGCTGTCACAGCTGTAACCGCGCAGGACAGCCGCGGCATCTGCAAAATAAACAAGGTCCCGCCAAGGATTATTGCCGCGCAAATAGATGCGGTAATGCGCGACATCGGCGCCGACGCCTGCAAAATAGGAATGCTTTATTCGCCGCAGGCTGTCAGCGCGGTGGCTGGACGTATCGCCCGTAGGGAAATCCGAAACGTGGTAGTCGATCCTGTGGTTTTCGCAAAAGACGGAACTCGGCTTTTATGCTCTCGGGCAGTCAAGCGGATGCGCTTAGAATTGCTTCCAAAATCGCTTTTGGTTACGCCTAACCTAGCCGATGCAGCCGAATTGGCCGGATTCACGGTCGCCAATATCGCAGAGATGCGCGAGGCCGCAAAAAAAATATCGGATTTTGGCGCAGATAGCGTCCTTGTTAAAGGAGGTCACCTAAACGGCGATCCAATTGACCTGCTGTACGACGGAATGGATTTCACCGAAATTTTAGGCAAAAGGGTCGAGGGGCCTCTTATGCGCGGGACCGGCTGTATCCTTTCTGCGGCGATAGCGGCAAGGATTGCATTGGGCGATAAAGTGCTCGATGCTTGCGTCTTCGCCAAAAAATACGTCGAAAACTTAATACAAAAATCGATTCCTATGGGAAAAGGTAAGACATCTTTCTTCGCCGGGTGGACATAGTTATCGAACAAATTACAAATTCTTACCGAAGGACAAGCGCGGGCAAAATAATAAATTTTTCAATGTGGAATTAATCGGGGTTCTGCGATGACAAAGTATATTTTCGTTACTGGCGGCGTCGTTTCCTCAATCGGTAAAGGAATCACCACATCAAGCCTCGGCAGGCTTCTCAAAAACCGAGGCTTCAAGGTGATAATGCAAAAATTCGACCCTTATGTCAATGTCGATGCAGGCACGATGAACCCTTACCAGCACGGTGAAGTCTTCGTGACCGATGACGGCGCCGAAACGGACCTCGACCTTGGCCACTACGAAAGGTTTGTGGATGAAAATCTAAATAAGAATTGCAATGTGACTACAGGCCAGGTTTACGGGGCGGTCATCGCCAAAGAACGCCGCGGCGACTATTTGGGCGGCACAGTCCAAGTCATTCCTCATATAACCGATGAAATTAAAAGCCGAATCAGGCGTGTTGCCGAAGACGCTTCCACAGATGTTAGCATTGTGGAAATAGGCGGCACCGTCGGCGATATCGAAGGTTTACCGTTCCTGGAAGCAATTCGCCAATTCAAGAAGGACGTCGGTCCGCAAAACGTGATGTACGTCCACGTCACACTTATCCCGGGCATCGGCCCTTGGGGCGAAATGAAAACCAAGCCTACCCAGCATAGCGTAATTAAACTTCGTGAAATCGGAATCCAGCCCGACGTCCTCATCTGCCGGACAAAGCATCCGCTTTCCCCCGATATGCGCGAGAAGATCTCACTTTTCTGCGACGTCGTCCCCGAAGGCGTAATCGAAGCCCGCGATGCCGACTGCATTTACGAAATCCCGCTCCATTTCGAAAAGGAAGGCCTTGCAGACCTAGTCCTGCAGAGACTCGATATGCACAACGGCAATGCCGATCTCGAAGATTGGCGAAGGATCGTGGAGATCCTTAAAAACCCAGCAAACAACACGCGCGTCCTCATAGTCGGAAAATACACCGGCAATGGCGACGCATATATCAGCATAGCGGAAGCGTGCAAACACGGCGGCATCGTTAGCGATTGCGGCGTCGAAATCGATTATATCGATTCCGAGGAACTGTCCGATGAAAACGTAAGCGAAAAACTTTCCGGCTACGGCGGCATAATAGTCGCCGGCGGTTTCGGCGGAAGGGGAATTGAAGGCAAAATCGCAGCAGTCAAATACGCCCGCGAAAACGGAGTGCCGTTCTTGGGACTTTGCCTTGGCCTCCAGATGGCCGTGGTCGAAATAGCGCGAAACGTATGCGGGCTGAAATCCGCGAACTCTATTGAAGTCGACCCGGAAACTCCCCATCCAGTCATTCACCTGTTGCCAGAGCAGGAGAAAATTGAAGACAAAGGCGCGACTATGCGGCTTGGGCTTTTCCCGTGCAGGCTGAGCGACGGCTCGCTCGCCCAAAGGCTTTACGGAGAAGATTTGATTTACGAACGCCATCGCCACAGATACGAAGTAAACAATGCTTACCGTCCCCAACTTAGCCGCGCAGGTGTCGCTTGCAGCGGGCTTTCGCCGGATTATCGCCTCGTGGAAATTATCGAACTGCCTGAACACCCGTTTTTCATAGCGACTCAGTTCCATCCCGAGTTCAAATCGAGGCCGAACGATCCGCATCCGCTGTTTGCCGGCTTTATAAAAGCCGCCTTGGAATATTTGCCCCTCCAAGGCAAAACAAAGCCTAGGTCGCGCGCTAAATAGGGCGTCCGACGCAAATGCCCGCAAACTGACGGTTATTTGATCTAATATGTCTAGGAGATAATATTTATGTCCGATGCTAGCGTTACCCCAAGGAGCGAAGATTACAGCCGTTGGTATACAGATGTGGTCCAAAAGGCCGACCTTGCAGATTACGGCCCTGTGAAAGGCTGTATGGTCATTAAGCCATACGGCTATTCGCTTTGGGAAAACATACAAGCTGCTCTTGACCGCCGTTTTAAAGAAACCGGTCACCAGAACGCTTACTTCCCCCTTTTCATCCCAATGAGCTTTCTCCAAAAAGAGGCCGAGCATGTGGAAGGCTTTTCGCCCGAACTCGCCGTCGTAACGCACGGCGGCGGCGAAAAACTCGAAGAACCGCTGGTGGTGAGACCCACATCCGAAACGGTTATTGGCCACATGTTCGCCCAGTGGATAAAATCTTACCGCGACCTGCCATTGCTAATAAACCAGTGGGCTAATGTTGTTAGATGGGAAATGCGCACAAGGCTGTTCCTCAGAACAACAGAGTTCCTCTGGCAAGAGGGACATACAGCCCACGCCTCTGCCGAAGAAGCCCAAGAGGAAACCCTCAGAATGCTCGATGTTTATACCGATTTCGCCCGCAACGAAGCGGCCATTCCAGTGATTCCCGGCAGGAAAAGCGAATCTGAAAAGTTCGCCGGCGCTGTCACCAGCTACACCATCGAAGCAATGATGGGAAATAAATGGGCGCTTCAAAGCGGCACTTCGCATTATTTGGGGCAGAACTTTGCCAAGGCCTTCGATATTCAATACCTCGATGCCGATCAGCAGCTTAAATACGCCTGGACTACGAGTTGGGGTGTCAGCACCCGCATGGTTGGAGCGATAATTATGGCTCACGGCGACGACAAAGGCCTCGTTTTGCCGCCAAGGCTTGCCCCTATTCAAGCGGTGATTGTGCCGATCTATAAAACTGAAGAAGACAAAACCGCGGTATTCGCGTTGGCAAACGAAGTTCGCGAAACGCTTAAAGGCTCTGTCAGAGTGAAGTTCGACGACCGAGAAGAACTGACACCCGGCTGGAAGTTCAACGACTGGGAAATGCGCGGCGTGCCCGTGCGGATTGAAATAGGCCCGAAAGATGTGGCGAATCGCACTGTCGTCATCGCCAGGCGCGATATTCCCGGAAAAGAGGGTAAAAGCTTCGTCCCGGTAGCAGGAATTGCCGAAGCGGTCAAGGATAAATTAACCGAAATCCAACAGGCGATTTATGAAAAAGCTTTGGCTTTCCGCGAAGAAAACACCAGAGACCCGAAAAACTATGAAGAGTTCAAACAGGCGGTTGAAAGCGGCTTTGCTCTTTCTTGGTGGTGCGGAGAAAAAGAATGCGAAGCGCAAATAAAAGAAGATACCAAAGCCACCACCCGCTGCATCCCACTTGAGCAAGAAGGCGGCTCCGGAACCTGCATCCATTGCGGCAAACCGGCATCCGAAAAAGCTATTTTCGGAAGGGCGTATTAGCCGTTAATAATAAAAATGCGGGTGCGCGCACTGCGCAACGCGCACCCGCTGTCCCAAAAATTGGGACACCCCGGTGAGGAACCAGGGCTACTGCGCTGGGACGAATTCCGCGGCTCCCATATCTGGTGCCGTCCCAATTATGCGCGGCCTGCCTTCAGCGTCGGTTAACGGTAATCCAGGCGCCGAAGCGTTTCCGGCATCGATGCAGCGGGAAATGGGCAATAGATGGTAGTCTCCCAACCACGGGTTTATGAATTGCGGAGCGACAAACCACGGGCTCATATTGAAATCGTGAGCTCCAACATATACTCCCCAATACTCAGGCACGAGGTTGCCCCAGACTGCGTTGTAATCCCAAATGCCGGTAGGCGGGAATCCATATACGCCGCCGCCGTATTGGGCGCTGCATCCGTAAACTATGTTGTTCATTACAACAGGCGTTGCGATGCAAATCAGGAATCCGCCGCCGGAGCCCTCTGCTCTATTATACGCGAGAGTATTGTTTATGATATTCGATTCGCTTACGTAAAGGATGAATATTCCGGCTCCGTCCCTATCGGAGTTGTTACCTATTATCCAGTTGTTGACAACGGCATTCGTGCTTTCCTGCAAATAGATTGCTCCGCCGCCCACTGTGGCGCTATTGTTGTATATCTTGTTGGCAGAAATCGTAGCCGTTGCGCCATTGAATGATATTATCGCGCCGCCAGCCTGAGCCGAGTTGCCGAAGAAGTAACAACCGTCTATTGTAACTTGGGCCCCAGGCCCGCTGCACGCAACTCCCGCTCCGTAACGAGCGACATTATCAATGAACCGACAATTCCGGATTGTTGAACTGGCATTCACGCACTGGATCGCCCCATAAAAACCGTTCGTATTGGCAATGCTGATGCCGTCTATCACGCAGCCTTCCGCGGAAACCATCCCTGAAAGCCTTCCTTCGCCGTCGATTACCGTTTCGTAAATGGAAGGATTGCGTTCCTCACGACTGGATTCAAATCCGCCAAAACCGCCATATAGGCTTAGCTTCGGCAATAACTGCACCCTCTCGACATACCTGCCGCCGGCAATCCATATTTCATCTCCTTCAGATGCCGCGAGCACGGCGTCTTGTATCCTATTGAACGCCAACGCCCACGAAGTCCCGTTTCCGCCCGCAGGAGCGCTGTCGTCAACATACAGAATCTTATGGTCGGCTTGGATGTCGCTTGCCGTCCTGGTATATACAGCCCTGTTAGACCCGTCGAACGTGCTTACCCCGGTCGCCGATATATACCATCCTTTTCCGGCAACGTTGCCATATGGGGTGAATATTTTCGCTTCATATCCGGAGCCGTCATTCAAAATCAGGTAATTTGGCCCAGTAGCCGTCACTTTCCCAAAAACACGCACTAAAAGGCCGATGTTGTTCAAGCCAACGCCTCCATGCACCCCATACTGATTGCCGAACTTTCCACCGCCCAAGTTTTTTATACTCAAACTGAACGGCTCCGGCACCGTTGTGAACCCGCCTATGTTGACAGCGGTGGCATTGATTTGCATCTCCAATCCAGCATAGCCCACCAGCCCACTGATTGATGCAGTCTGCCCCACCTGAACTTGCGCGTTTGAAGCAACTCTTATTCCCGAAGACCTATCCGGCTCTTCCAAATAGAAGAATCCATTCCCAGTAGCCGTCACTACTTTGCCCAAAACGGCAACTCGGCTACCGGCTGTTTGGTTTTTAACCTGAGCGGTAGACTGCAGGATAACGGCTGGGCTTAACTGAAACTCGTAAGCTCCCATGTCGGTGACTAGTTGGCCGAAGCCTATGCCGTCAACGGGGCGTGGCTCGCCTTCAAAATCATTGCTCGGAGCGCCTGCGTTTGTCCCCGCATTGATGCAAGGTGAACCGTATAAAAGCTTGAAGCCTCCCGTCGCGAACATAGGGTTAGCCGAAATATTTCCATTCGATCCAACTGGGTTCCACGAGGCTGGAGCGAATGGATTTGCCCCGTTTGAAAAAATATTGCAATATGCAACAGATGGAAGAGTGCCGCCATCCACGTATGCCGCGCCGCCTTCTACGGCCGAGTTTCCATAGAGGATAGTATTTACAATGCTTCCAGAGGCCGCGTTCTTGACAAAGATTCCGCCACCGAACGATTCGGCGGAGTTATTGGCAACCGTGCAGTTCATTATGTTAGGCGCGCACTCCACAAAACGCATTCCCGCGCCCGAGTTCGCGCTGTTTCCTGAAATTATGCAGTTTACAAACTTCGATTCCGCTAAATAAAGGTCTATTCCGCCTCCAGCGCTATTTGCTCCGGAAACGGCATTGCCCAGAAAAGCGGTTCGCTCCGCATTTAAAGCGGAGTTTTCACAATACAAGCCAGCGCCTCGGGCGTATTCGGCAGATGACTGGTTGTTTGAAACCGTGCAGCCGGCGAGTGTTACTAAGGAGGAGGTGGTAATGAAGATGCCAGCGCCGCGTCCGCCACCGCGACCATCGCCGGCTGCGACGTTGTTGGTTATCTGTGAATCTATGATTTCAATGGACGATTCGATCGCGTAAATGCCGCCTCCAAAACCTTTGGCGCCAGCATTATTGCCGGTTATTGAAGAACCATTAATCCGAAGTTGCGACCCCGACGCATATATCCCGCCGCCGTGGCCAAAGTGATCGCTGGCCGAGTTCTGCGTAATTATGCAATTCGAAATCTCGACATTAGAGCAACCATGCGCATATACGCCGCCGCCAGCCGCAATCCCTGACAGCGAAACCCCGGTTCCATTCCTAATCGTGAAACCGTCCACCACACAGCCAGAAGCGCAAATTATCGCGGCTCCGCTTGCCTGCGCGTCTATGACTGTCGGATTCGCTGACCAGTTGCGGGCTATCCGCTGTGTCTCGTTGCCGACGAAACCGCCATAAATCGCGGTATTCGGTTTAAGGCTGACCTTCTCGTTATATATGCCTTTGGCGACCCAGACCTCACCGCCTGCGGCGGCATTGATCCCTGCCTGAATGGAGTGAAAGGCCGTAGACCACGATTTTCCATCGAAAACTGGGCCGGGCGAATCCCACTTCACGTACGTGACCCCGCTCGGGGCAGACGCATACGCATATCCCACCAGGCAGACCAAGGCAATTAGACCAGCCGTGTTTTTGAGGAGTGCGCTTATTTTCATTTGCCTCACCTTTCGGTGGAGTCCCTGTTAAGGGCGATTTAAAAGATCTAAAAGCCTGTCTGCTAGCATAATGCTACGCTTCTGACGAGGGATAGTCAATAGTTTCAGGTGAAAACAGGTACTTCTACAGGGGTTTGCAAACGCCAAAACGCCGTAGCAAGGAAAACCTTTGCTGCGGCGCTGGCATTTTAATTTCACATACGCTGTCGGGTGCCTATTCTACACTTTCATTTGGCCCATCTAGGCATCTTTGTATAAGGTCGCCAATGTTTGCCGTTCCTACGCAAATGCACGTATCCGCTGCCCCATAATAAACTTTCACTTGGCCGTCCGGCTCCGGTATGCAACCGCACGAAAATACTACATTGCCCACGTCGCCCACTCGCTCGTAGTACTCTCTAGGCACAAGTATCGGTATCGAAGCGCGGCCAATTACTCGCTGCGGCTTGGTGAGGTCGAGAAGCACTGTCCCTAACCTATAAACCGGCCCAGCCGACGTATTCTTTACACCGTGATATATCTCCAGCCATCCGTAACCAGTCTCTATCGGCGGAGCCGACGCTCCTATTCGGTCGGTATCCCATTGGCCGCCGCGCGTCGTGAAAGCGACTTCCGAATTGCCCCAATGAATGAGATCGTCCGACCAGGAAACCCACACATTCGCTGTACCGTTTCCCACCGGCCGGTCCAAGCGTACATACTTGCCATTGATTTTCTTTGGGAAGAGCGCCCCATCCTTATTCTCGCATTGTGATATAAGCGCGATGCGTTCGAAATGGCGAAAATCGGTGGTGCTCGCCAATGCTAGCCTCGCCCCATATTTCGAAACCGCCGTATACATAATATAATACTTGCCCTCAAGGTAGGTGATTCTGGGATCTTCGATGCCCCTACGCTCATACGTTCGGAACGGTTCCTCTTCCGCCGGTTCCATCACCGGTTTTTCTTCAACCGAAAAATTGAAGCCATCTTTGCTTCTGGCTAAAGCAAACACCGACCTGCCAATCAGATCCTCCACGCGCAAAAGCAGGATATACTCATCGCCAAACTTCGCGCATCCAGCATTGAAAACTGTATTGCACCTGAAGGGGATGTCATCGAGGGTTATTGCGGGGTTGCCATCCCACCGTTGCACAATGTCATGGCCGATACACTTGCCCATTTGTCGCTCTCTCCCTAAAATCGGGGTTTTGCTCCCCGTTAAATATTCCGCCCATTCTCGAATCTGTTATCCGATGGCGCCTTTCATCCAGGGGATTCCCACTTCGCGCCCATGGCGGTGCATTTGCCCGATTATGTTTTGCCGCATTTTAACACTGACCACACAATAGAAATACTTGGAAAAAAGCTTAAGTTTATATGACAATTCACGCCCGCAATACAACCTATAAATTTAGTAAAGTTTATCATTTCTAATAACAATCCTAACTTGTCCAACAATCCGCAATTGTGATATATATAGCTCAAGAATATTATTGGCAATGAGTTTTCCTTTGAATGACAATTTCCAACCCAAGCCATCTGTTGTCGAAAAAAACGCAACGAAGCTAGCTTATCCTTTGCCGCGCGGCGTTACTTGGCGGGCTATAATTTTAGGTTCACTGCTCATTCCGCCAAACGCTCTTTGGATAATATATGTCGAGGGGATTCGCCACAGCGGCCATCCTACAGCCATATCCCTTTCTTGGGGCGTTCTTTTCCCAATTCTCGTCCTTACCGGCATAAATATGATTCTCCGCCGGTTCCTTCCAAAATTCGCGTTTTCGCAAGCCGAATTGGTAACCGTTTACATCGTCCTTTGGATAGGAATGGCTCTCGTCGGGCACGATTCCCTTCAGCTTGGTGTTCCAGCCCTTGTCTGTCCCCCTTGGTTCGCCACGCCGGAAAATAAATGGAAAGAAATATTCTTGGAAAGGCTTCCCGGCTGGCTTATTGTCCAGGACCAGATGGCGGTCAAAGGCTACCATATGGGCGCGGATACTCTATACAAGGAAATTTATTTACGGGCATGGATCGGCCCAGTGCTTTGGTGGACTTCGTTCATAACGGTTCTAGGCGGCGTGCTGATGTGCATCACGATCCTAATCCGCAAACAATGGACCGAAAACGAGCGCCTCACTTACCCAATCGTCCAACTACCTCTTGCCATAACTCAGGACGGCGGGAATGCCGAATTTTTCAAGAACAGGATTCTTTGCATGGGCATTGCCCTAGGCGCCGGAATAGACCTATTGAATGGTTTCCATATGCTTTTCCCGAACTTGCCTTTCATCTCCGTTAGACACGATGCACCCGGGCACGACCTGAGGCAATACCTTGCCAATCCTCCTTGGAATGCAATCGGATGGACCCCTTTCCCAATGTATCCTTTCATAATCGGACTTGGATACCTACTGCCGCTGGATCTTTCGTTCTCGGTCTGGTTCTTTTATGTCTTCAGAAAACTCCAGCACGTTGCGCTTGCGATATATCCGATACCTTCGCATCCGGGAATGCCTTATTTCGCTCAGCAGTCGGCGGGAGCTTGGCTGGTTTACTTCATTTTCGCTATGTGGCTAGCAAGAACGCATCTAAAAGGAGTTTGGCGTCGGATACTAGGAATGCCCGGCGGAATTGACGATTCTGAAGAGCCGCTCAGCTACCGCGCCGCGGCTTTATGCATCCTAATTGGCTGCGGTTATCTCTCTTGGTTCACTGCCAAAATGGGTATGCCTTGGTGGGTCATCCCGCCATTCTTTGCTTTTTTCTTCATTATTTCTACAGGCATCGCCAGGATGAGGGCTGAACTCGGACCTCCCGCCCACGAAATGGCTATGGGTATGGACGGCGGGAATATCCTTGCGACCATACTTGGCACGCGACTACTCGGACCCCAGGCAATGGTTATATTCCCTCTATTTTGGTGGTTCTGCGGTCGCGGATATCGGACAAACCTTATGCCCGGTCAATTGGAAGGTTTCAAAATGGCCAATGTCGCAAAAGCAAGCCCACGAAAACTGGGATGGGCGATAATGGTCTCGTTTGTCGTGGGATCACTTGCGGCATTTTGGGCGATCCTTCATTGGCAATATAAACTCGGCGATTCCAACAGCCTTATGACGTACCACGGGATGGGGCAATGGTATAATTGGGCAAACAGGATCCAAAATCCCGCAGGTCCGGATTATGTCGGAACTCTCTTCATAGGGGTTGGCGCCGTATTTACCGCTTTGCTATTTTATATGCGGCAAATTTTTATCTGGTGGCCCTTCCATCCCGCCGGCTACGCGTTGTCTACCGCATACGGAGCTGAATACTACTGGTCATGCATGCTATTTGCTTGGATTATCAAATTAATTATTTTAAAGAGCGGCGGCCTTCGGCTTTACAGAAAAACACTGCCTTTTGCATTCGGAGTCATACTCGGCGAATATACAGTCGGCGCATTTTGGAGTGTTATGAGCGTGATCTTGCAACAGACAATGTACGACTTCGCCCCCGGCTAGCTTTCGACATTCCAAAAAATCGGGCAATCGGCAAATACAACCTTGCCCAACCGGCTCGGCCTGCTTAATTTGTAGTTACCCCAAAACTGGCATTGTCCCGTGGCGCCACTTAAACAAGCTTGATTATAAAAAATCATCCCCCGGGAAACCCGAGGGACGATTGGTTCTTCTTGAACTGATTGGCGATCTTATTTTTTGATATTGTAAAAAGCCTCGAGTCCCGGGAACCGGGCGATGTCACCCAACTCTTCCTCGATTCGAAGAAGTTGGTTGTATTTAGCGACGCGATCGCTTCGACACGGAGCGCCGGTCTTAATTTGGCCTGCATTTGTGGCAACAACTATATCGGAAATGGTAGAGTCTTCAGTTTCGCCAGAACGGTGCGATACCACGGCTGTGAAGCCAGCTCTTTTTGCCATTTCAATTGCGGCTAAAGTCTCGGTCAAAGTTCCTATTTGGTTCACTTTTATAAGAATGGAGTTGGCCGCGCCCGTTGTGATGCCTTTTTTCAGACGCTCCGTGTTGGTCACAAACAGGTCGTCACCTACTATTTGCACTCTCGAGCCAAGCCGTTCGGTCAGCATTTTCCAGCCGTCCCAATCATCTTCGGACATACCGTCCTCTATCGAGATGATTGGATATTTGTTTACGAGATTTTCATAAAAATCAACCATCTGTTCGCTGGAAAGCACTTTGCCTTCGCCGGCAAGGTTGTATTTGCCGTCTTGGTAAATTTCAGAAGCTGCGGGATCAAGCGCAATATAGGCGTGCACTCCCGGCTTGTAGCCGGCTTTTTCGATAGCCTCGATTATAAGCTCGATGGCTTCCTCGTTGGATTTGAGGTTGGGAGCGAATCCGCCTTCATCGCCAACGGCAGTGCTGTAACCGCGCCCTTTGAGGACCGATTTCAGGGCGTGATAAGTTTCCACTCCTATCCGCAAAGCGTCGGAAAAAGTCGCCGCTCCTGCGGGCATTACCATAAACTCTTGAAGGTCCACATTGTTGTCGGCGTGCTTTCCGCCGTTCAGGATATTCATCATCGGGATTGGAAGGTCTTTCGCGAACGTGCCTCCTATGTATCTATACAACGGCATATCCAAAGAAGCCGATGCCGCTTTTGCTACAGCCAGTGAAACGCCCAAAATCGCATTCGCGCCCAGTTTACCTTTGTTGGGCGTTCCGTCCATTTCGCACATAAAGTGGTCAATGCCGGCTTGGTCCGAAGCATACCAGCCGATTAATTCCGGAGCTATCGTATCGTTAACATTGTTCACAGCTTGAAGGACGCCTTTGCCAAGATAACGGCTTGGATCGCCGTCACGAAGTTCAACTGCTTCGTGGGCTCCGGTCGACGCGCCGGATGGGACTATCGCAGTGCCTTTCGCTCCGTCATCAAGTATAACATCAACTTCGACGGTCGGGTTTCCGCGCGAGTCCAATACTTCTCGCGCGATTATTTCTTCAATGGTCGAATACATGGCTGGTCTCCTTATTCTTTAACGTATTAAGCATCCCTATCGGATGCTTTTGCATATCTAACACTCAATAGCCTTCGGCCGGAAAACCCGTATCCGAAGGCCGAGAGATTATATCATTCAAACACCTGAAAAGCAAATTTCAAGGCGTACAATGGCGCGTCGCGCCCTCCATTCTACCAAATTGCTAAGTTGTCATTGGCTCTGGGTGATTTTCAAGTAACCGATGTTCCACTTTTTTGGTCTTTGAATCGATACCGAAATTATTGCGCCCATCTGTAAGTCAAAGACTGTCAATTTACCGGTATTTAAGTTATAATGACACAAATTGAATTCCGACCCGCTGTTTCGAAATACGGAAACTTTTAAAAAATCTTTGGAATGGAGCCCTTATGACACCACGAGAGCGTTACTTAACTGCCATTAACAACGAAAAGCCCGACAGGCTTCCTTGCCAAGTGCACAGTTGGATGTCTTACTATTTGAGAAATTACCTTCACGCTGCAGACCAGTTCGAAGCTTACGACAAAGTCGGAATGGACTGGGTTATTTATACGGCGCCTTATTTTATCTACGACGAGAAAGATTTGGCAAATTGGCGGCCCGAAAGGGTCGATACCGGAACGGATGAAGCTGGAAACCATACTTGGGTAGAAACCATAACCACTCCGGAAGGCACCCTCTGCCACAAAGGCGCCTATAACGATATGACAGGCTGGATCATCGAAGATCTTATAAAGACAAAAGAAGATTTTGAGCTATTTCGCAAATACTACCCTGTTCCATCTGGAATTGATAACGCCCCGTTACAAGCCTTGAAAGAAAAAATCGGCGACAAAGGCATCACTCGCAGTTCGTTATGGGGTTACGGGCAATCCGGCGCTTGGCAGAGTTTCTGCTATTTGTTCGGCACATCGCAGGCGATTTATGCGACCATCGACGAGCCCGACTGGGTGCACTATGTTGAAAAATCATTGGTTGAGAAACAACTCAGGGTCATCGAGCTTATGAAAGGTTGCCCAATCGATCTGATAGAAACCGGCGGCGGCGCAGGCTCAAATACGGTCATTAGCCCCAAGCTGCACGAAGAGTTCTGCCTGCCTTATGACCGCTTGCAGCACGACGCCCTACACGATGCCGGCTTCAAAGTCGTTTATCACCTCTGCGGCGGAATTATGCAAATGCTTGAACTCGTAGCCCAAAACCACGCTGACGGCCTCGAAACCATGACTCCTCCCGGAATGGGCGGCGATTGCAACCTAGCCGAAGCTAACAACAGGGTGGGTGATAAACTTTTCTTTATCGGCGGCTTCGACCAAAACAAGGGTTTTGAACACGGCACGCCCGAAACCGTCCGTGAAATGGTGCGTGAACTGCACGCCGCTTGCCCAAATGGCGGCTATATATGCAGCCCTAGCGATCATTTCTTTAGCGGAAATCCGGATAACATCCGCGCTTTCGCCCAGGCCTGCGCCGAGTGTTATTATTAGTGTTAAAATTGCGGGGATTGTAACTGCGGTTTTAGCGCATAAATCGGTTTAAGCCGGCGCGGCTAACTCCATCAAGTTACAAACGAAACAAACGCCTTTCAAATACCCCGTCTCCAGATTTTTTACGTCTGGATATTGAACCTAGTTCAAGATAACGTTTTCTTCGAATTGAACTGGGGTTTGAAATACATTCACGAGGGAATCGGCTTTTTTGCCAAAAGCGGCGCTCGTCTCGATTCCACGCGGCCGCTTGAAGCTGAATAACAACAGGACTCATTCCGGCTGTGGCTTAAAACCCTCAAGCCAACCCGACGTCATTCCGGGCTTAACCTGGAATCCGGAGGCTTTTTCGCGGTCGCCCTATCTAAATCCAAAAGCGCGATGTCCTTTACTTTTTGTATACCTCCTCAGGGTCAACCAACCTTTCATCGGCGATGGCAGTTTCCCCATCCTGCCCAACAATCTGGTAAAAGCAACTCCTGTAACCGTCGTGGCAAGCGGCGCCTGTCTGCTCGACCTTGACAAGCAAACAATCGCGGTCGCAGTCTAGGCGCACTTCCTTAACCTTTTGCACGTGGCCGGAAGTTTCGCCCTTGATCCAATACTTTTGCCGAGAACGGCTCCAGAAGCAAGTCCGACCTTCAGTCAAAGTTCGCCTAACAGCTTCGCGGTTCATATAAGCTACCATCAGCACTTCATTTGTCTGGGCGTCGACCACCACTGCGGTTACCAAGCCATTGTCATCATATTTTAAAGAGTCTAAAAAAGCTTCCATCATAAACTCAATATTCTACGAAAAACACGTTTAATCCTATGAAAGATTGATTCATTCGCGGAATAGTCTTATACTGTCCGGCGGAGGTGTCCGTATATGGCGAAATTATTTGGAAAAGAATATACGAGAGAAGAAATTACCCAGCGAGTTGGCGATGTTTTCCAAATTGCCGGCATCAGGAAAGTCCGCCTTGCAGACGGAAACGAAGAAGGCGTAGAGGCTTACGAAGTTAAAACCGGTAGCGGATTTTATTTCACTGTGCTCGCAAGCAGGGGTTTGGACATTTCCACTGCCGAACATAACGGCCGAGCGCTTGCTTGGCGATCATCCACCGGCGATGTGGCTCCCCAGTACTTTGAACCGGAAGGGCTTGGCTGGCTAAGGACTTTCTACGGTGGGCTGGTCGTCACTTGCGGGATGACATATGCAGGAGCGCCCTGCACTGATGAAGGAAAAGAACTAGGCTTGCACGGCCGTTTTTCCCATACTCCTGCCAAAAACGTCTGCGTTTCCTGTGAATGGGATGGCGACGACTATGTTATGGAAATTTCAGGAAAAATCCGCGAGACTGTGGTTTTTGGCGAAAACATCGTTATGACCCGCAAGATCCTCGCGAAAATGGGCGAAGATCGCTTTTGGATTCACGACGTAATCGAAAACCAAGGCTTTGAAACTCAACCATTGATGCTTCTTTACCACATAAACGGCGGGTTCCCCGCAATTGATAACGGCGCAGAATTGGTCGCCCCTGTTGTTTCTTACGTTCCCCGCGACGCCGAAGCCGAAAAGGAAAAAGAACTCGCCCGAAACCTGACAGCGCCCATTAAGGGCTTTAAAGAACGCTGTTACTACTACGAGATGAAAGCTGACGAAAACGGTTGGGTCACTACCGCGCTTGTAAACAGGAACTTCGGCGAAGGAGAAGGTTTTGGCTTTTACGCAAAATACCGAAAAGATCAACTACCCAAATTTATAGAGTGGAAAATGACCTGCCAAGGTACTTACGTCGTGGGAATGGAACCTGCCAACTGCCTTGTGGAAGGCCGAGATAAGGACCGCGCCCGCGGCATCTTGCAGTTTATAGAACCGGGCGAAAAACGCAGGTTCGATTTGGAAATTGGATGCCTTACCAGCAAATCCCAGATCGAGGCTCTTGACCGCGCAACCGCGGCGGTGCTTGCCCAATGAAAAGGAAAATTAAGTGATACCAGACTTTCCACATTTTAGGCCCATAACGCTAAACGATGCCGACACGCTCAACACCTTGTTCGCAGCCGAACAACCGGTGATTTCTGAGTTCACCTTCACGAACCTTTTCGTCTGGCGGCACAGATACGGGTTCGAAATAAGTTCTTTCGGGGAAGGGCTCCTCATCCTTGCAAAGCCCAGTTCCGGAGAACCGTTCTTTATGCCGCCGTTGGGAATCGCAAACACTGTCGGAACCGTTAAGGACGCTTTCGCTTACTTGAAGTCTCTAGGCGTAAAACCCGTTATGCGCCGGGTCCCTAAGCATTTAGCCGAAACGCTCGGCGCATCGGGTTTCAGCGCAGTCGCCGATCGGGACAATTTCGACTACGTTTACTTGGCGCAGGACCTCGCAGAACTGGCAGGCCGTAAATATCATAAGAAGCGCAACTTGATTTCGCAATTCACTAGCCGGCACAACTATGAATATATGCCGCTAACTTCGGATTTTGTGGAGGAATGCCGCGGGCTTCAAGCTGACTGGTGTGACATCCGCGACTGTTTTTCCCCTGAAAATATGAGCTTGGCCGAAGAAAACGCCGCTATAAATGAAACTCTCGACAATTTCAAAGCTCTGTCTGTTCGGGGTGGCGTGATTTTGGTGGATGGCAAGGTGGAAGCTTTCTCTCTGGGAGAACCTTTGAACCGCGATACCTTCGTCATCCATTTCGAAAAAGCAAACCCGGCCCGCACAGGCCTTTATCAAACAATCAATCAGCAGTTTTGCCAAAACATAGCATCTGGTTTCCAATTTATCAATAGGGAACAGGACCTTGGCGAGCCGGGACTGCGGCAGGCAAAAGAATCTTATTATCCAACAACTCTAATAGAAAAGTTCTCCATAACCGAACAATAAGCGGCGCTCCGCAAACCTAATCCCACTCCATCCGCGGTTTTCGGTAAATGTGCCGGTTAACTTCCTGCCAGTAAACTTCCCAAAGCCCGTAATATTGATCTAGGTATTGCAACGATATGAGCGCCGAACGCAAGCGTTTTTTTATTCTCGCCACTTTGTTTCTGTGAATATGTAGCCTGCCAGCAATATCGCATAATTTAAAGCCGGCAAACATCATTGCGCAAGCGATGCTCTCTGTTCTGTTTAAGCGCGCGGAGCGAATAAATTGCAGCGCGGATCTTTCAAAAATATACGCCCCCACCGAAGACGGCGCCTGCTCTTCAGGCACATTTGGAATCTGCTTATCCTCGTCGCGGATTTTGCGGGATAATTGCTTTTCCGTATAAACACCGATGGAGCTTCCACCACATAACCCAATCAAAATGTCTGCGGCAAGTTCGCAATTTCCGGATGCGACAGCTTCCCACGCCTCTTTAGATTCAAAACACATAAAATAAACCTCCGCAAATACGAACATATGTTCTTGCGAAGGATTCTATCTTGTTCACTACTAGTTGTCAATATGCATCGAAAAAATAATTGCGCTTCAATAACCTCTATAATGAAAAAAAGCGCCGACCACTCACAAACTTCGTTAAAGTAACGCTCGGATTTTGGCCGTCGCTGTATATTGTCGAACTCCCGCTTTTGCAGTTACCTTATCCGGTCGGCGGCTCGGCGCCTTAGCATCATTTCGGCAATTTCTTCGCCTGATACCTTATACTCTCCGGATTCTATGCGTGCTTTGATATCGTTAACCAGATCTTCGCGGATATCAGGGACATCCTTGAGGGCGGTTTCGGCGGTGACTATTCCTCTTTCGAGTGGGGTTAGCTGTGTTTGGGCGGATCGTTTTTCCAGTTCGCCGGCTTTTGGACGGTCCTTTGGCAGGATCTTCTCGCCCGGCTTGAGCGCCGGATTATTGACGGCTTTTCCAAATTCTGCGCTGGAAATTTTCATTTTTTGCCTCCCAGCGGCAGCCGCCTTGTAATGACAAAAAAGGCAAGCTGTCGCATTCTCTGGAAACGGCAACCTGGCAACCATATCTGGATTCACTCCAGCTTTAGGCCCAAGGCTTTGCGTCCCCGCCTTTCGACGAGTTTGCCTTTGTCACTTTTTGCTATTCAGTTCCATCATTTATTATCGGCGCGACACACCAGTTCTTTAGGTTAAAGGAAAATTATTTTCAAAAATTTTTTGGCGAGGTTCCGCCATCGCGTAAAACAAGGCAAAACATCTTTATGGTGAAGTCGCTAATTTTGTAAGCTCGGCGGGATTGAAATAACGCCGCGTTTTTTCATTTAATTTAGCCCAATAAGGCTTGACCATAATGAAGTATACAACGTAAACACTCATCGAGCAATATCTTTCATAATATTTGTCCAATCCGCATTTCGATCTATTGTAGATACCATCTTGCACGAGAATATCCCACCCTTTTCTTCTAGAGCCTTGCCAGAAAATCACACATAGGGCTTTGATCGGATAACCTTGTCACATCGACGGTCGATGCGTCTTTGCTATCTCCTTTAAGGCTTATAAATTTCATAATCGTCATAATTTAGCAAATATTTTCTCCGTAAAAATATCGCTTTTCCATCACGCATTTCAGGGTAGTTTTGTGGCAGATTTCAAAAAATTAAACTAGAGGGAAGCCAGTGAAAATAAAAATTTAGGAATCCAGCAAGTTTTTTTTAGATTAGTGGAACTTTTGAGCGTGAAACGCAGTATAAAACATTGAGAGTAAACTTTCTCCTTTCCTCTCCCTTCCATACTCTGCGCTCCGTAAGAAGCGGAGCGCTTTTTTCTTATTTGTTTTCTAATGATGAAAAATTTTGCACGCTATCCCGGAACAATTTCAGGGTTCAGTCGTCAAACCTAATTGAAGAATCCTATTCTCCTCCCCCCTCCCACGGAGAGGCCCTCGACGAGCGACGGGGGCCTTTTTCCTCGTACAATGAATTTTTGGCCGTCACTTAACAGGAAAGCCCGCAGACTTTAACGAAAATCCTGTTTGGCCGCATCATCCGGCTGGCATTTTATGGACGAAGGAGAGTTTTATTCGTGATCCAAAGGATTTTTCTGGTCGTTTCTGCCTCAATCATGCTTCTATCCGGTTGCGCCAAGGCTCCTGCAAAACTTGGCAGCGCTGAAAATCCAATAAAAATGGCTTTTGTCGCTTCGGTTGAGTCGCAAAAAATATTGATTACAGGAGACAAACTCGCCGAGTTGCTCGAAAAACAAACAGGACTGAAATTCAAAACCTCCGTTTTAACTAGCTATGCTGCCGCCATAGAAGCAATGGGCGCTGGCAAAGCCGACATAGTCTGGTTCCCGCCATTTTCTTATGTCCTGGCTCACGAAAAAGTCGGCGCCAAACTCTTGCTTATGACTGTCCGCAACGGCTCCAAATCATACCACGGCTATATTGTCGTAAGAAAAGACAGCGGAATAAAATCTTTGGCAGATTTAAAAGGCAAACGGTTTGCTTTCGTTGACCCGCTAAGCACTTCCGGAGCGGTATATCCAAAATTGTTGCTCAAAGAAAACGGTTTTGATCCAGAAACTTTTTTCTCCAAAGCTGTATACGCTGGGGGTCACGACAAAGCGGTCATAGCGGTCTATAACAAACAAGTCGATGGTTGCGCCATTTATGGAAACGGCGATACCGACGCTCGCGATCAAGTTGCCGGCACCATAAAAGACATAAAGGAAAAAACTGTTGTAATAGCCAAAACAGAGCCGATCCCCAACGATACAGTGGCAGTCTCCAAAGATTTTCCTCCGGATTTGGCGGAAAAAGTCAAAAACGGCCTGCTGGCTGTCGCGAAATCAGATGAGGGACGGCGCACCGCTTTGGAACTTTATGGGATCGATGGGCTCGTCCCGGCGCAGGATTCGGATTTCGATCCCATCCGCCGAGCAGTTAAACTCTTAGGCATTGACCTTGAAGCCGCAGTCAAAGGCGGCTGATCGAGTCCGCGCAATGCTGGAAATTCGCAATCTTCACAAAATATACCCAAATGGCACTGTCGCCCTGAAAGGCATTGACTTAACGGTGCCTAAAGGGCAGTTCGTGGCAGTGATAGGCCTTTCTGGCTCTGGCAAGAGCACTCTCTTGCGATGCATAAACCGGCTCGTAGAGCCAACTCAAGGCACGATTGTTTTTGACGGCAAGGATGTCACAAACCTCGACCAACAATCCCTTCGAGAATTGCGGAAAAGCATCGGGATGATCTTCCAGCACTTCAATCTTGTGGAGCGCTCCAGCGTTATAACGAATGTACTTGCCGGCAGGCTGGGTTATGTGCCCAGCGCGTGGAGCCTTGTCCATAAATTCAGGAATGCCGACTATGAAATAGCCTATGCCAATCTCGAACGGGTGCAAATAAAGGAAAAAGCCCACCAGCGCGCAGGTTCGCTCTCCGGTGGACAACAACAGCGCGTGGGTATTGCCAGGGCGCTTGCCCAAGAACCAAAACTCGTTCTGGCCGATGAACCTGTGGCAAGCCTCGATCCGGCCACAGCACACTCGGTTCTGAAATATTTGGAAGAAATTAACCGCGAAGACGGAATAACTGTGCTCTGCAATTTGCATTTTCTTAGTCTCGCAAGGCGATATGCCCATCGTGTAGTCGCTTTGAGGTCGGGCGAACTGGTCTTTGACGGCTCGCCCGATGAAATCGACGCGTCGCGTTTCAGGGAAATCTACGGCGAAGAAGCCGTCGAAGTGGAGATTGCCTAATGGGTCGCATTATAACCCGACGCAGTCCGGCAATTGCAGCTTTATTGTCGGTTATTCCCGGAGCAGGCCAGCTATACTCCGGCCAGTTGACACGGGGTTTTGCATTGCTTTTAGGAATTCCCCTGCAGGCGCTAATTTTCAAATGGATGAATATGCCGGCGCTTGCAATATGGCTGCTGCTAGTTTGGGCTTGGAATATCTGGGATGCCTACAGCATTGCCTCTGAACGCAGGATAAGCCTCACATTGCCGGTTTTGGTATTTGTTTTAACCAACTTTGCCGCCGGCTGGAAAGCGACAGAGATAGATATACCGGGATTTTGGTTGAACATCCCACGCATGCGCAATATCGCTCTCGATTTGCTACAACCCAAAATATTGGAACGTAAAACATTGCTGCGCGAAGGTGCCGCTGATCTGATCATTGGTGATTATCAGTTGGAGACAAAACCGATTTCCGGAGCAGGATACACGGCGCAGATCATGCTCGCACCTACCAAAACCGCATTGGGTCAAATAGTCGCTGTTCAAGGAAAAGGATTTCTTCCCAACTCCAGAGGCGCCGTATATCTTTTGGCGGGAGGCAACCGAGAAGTAGCCAAGTTTGAAACTGACGCAAAAGGCAATTTCAAAACATCTTTCACAGCCCCTAAACACTCTCCCGGCAAATATTTAGTCACCGCCAAAACTGAAAGAATGACCAATGAATGGCAGGCAACTTTCACTTTTAAGCAGTCAGCGGGCAAAATGCTGGAAACAATCTATCTGGCTCTTATAGGCACAGTTATATCACTGATAATCACACTGCCACTTAGCTTTTTGGGCGCCAGAAATCTCATGCACGGTTCCGGAACGGGCAAAGCTACCTATGCCGCAACTCGCACACTTTTTAGCATTTTGCGGTCAGTTGAGGTCCTTATTATAGCTGTAATGATGGTTACTGTCGTGGGAATCGGGCCATTTGCAGGGGTTCTTGCCCTTGCAATTCACGGTATAGGCGCCCTTGGCAAGCTTTATTCTGAAGCGATTGAAAGCATAGATCCCGGCCCAATCGAGGCAATAACCGCTACCGGCGCTTCAAAACTTCAAGTCGTTATGTACGGGGTGTTGCCTCAAGTCGTCCCGCAGTTCGTCGCTTTCACGCTTTACCGGTGGGATATAAACGTACGGATGGCAACAATTATCGGTCTCGTCGGTGGCGGAGGGATCGGTTACATACTAACCCAGTATATACAAAGCTTGCAGTGGCGCGACGCAGGCACTGCCATCTGGATGATTGCCGCGGTGGTTATGCTTATGGACTGGATTAGCGCAATCGTCCGAGAAAAAATGGTCTAATTGATTCGTGGTTCGTCTCTCGATGTGTCACTTATGCCCGGCTTTTCCTCTTCTTCTAAGGCCATCGTAAAAAACCGCAAGTATTATCATAGCGCCAATAACGAATATCTGCCAGTTGACGTCTATGTTCAGTTGGTCGCATCCATTTCTCAGCACCGCCATTATGAGCGAACCGATAAGGCTGCCGCCGACCGTTCCTTGCCCGCCAAAGAGGCTGGTGCCTCCTATAACTGCCGCCGCAATTGAATCTAGCTCGTAACCTTCACCGGAAGTCGGCGACGCCACCACTCCAAGCCGACCCATCAGGAGAATGCTGGCAATCCCAATTATGAAGCCATTTAGGGTGAAAGTTTTCACTAAATGATTGTCCACATTTATGCCGGAAAGCCTTGCGGCTTCCTTATTGCCTCCGGTGGCGTAACAGTTTCGGCCAAAAGCGGTTTTCGATAGCAAAATATAACTCCCAATCCCAACAGCCGCAACTCCGATAGCATAAAAAGAAACATGCGAACCCAGCCACCTGTAAACATCGGGTATCGGCAGTGATACCGCCCGGCTTAGGATCAATGCCAGTCCGCGCGCCATTCCCATCATCCCTAGTGTGGCTATGAATGGAGGCACTTTCGCTTTTGTGGTTACCAAGCCATTAACCAATCCAGCGGAACACGCTGTTGCTAGCGCCGCTAACGCTCCCGGCAATGGTGGAACTCCCATCCCATGCAGAATTGCCGCGACAATCGTGGACAAAGCCAAGACTGACCCCACGGAAAGGTCGATCCCGCCTGAAATCATTAAAAGTGTCTGCCCTATCGCTATGACAATTATAACAGCCGACTGCTGCACCATTGTCATTGCGTTCGCCGGAGTAGCGAATGAAGGACGCGCAATTGCCAGCGCTGCGCATAGAATTATCAGAAAAACAAGCGGCGCCAGCCTTCCTAGGAAATCTGTTCGGCGCATACTTTTGCCCTAACCGCCCCAGAAGCTGTAAGTCGGTATATTGAACAGTATCCCTATGAGACTCCAAATTGAACCGATGACCATTTGGCCCATTATTAAACCTAAAAAGAAAGGCAACGCTCGCTTGTAGAACCTTAGGCCGCCAAACTTCAAAACGGTAATTTTTATTATCCAGGCAAACATAAGCGGCATCCACACCAGGTTCATCGACCAACTGCCCGATATGGCGTAACCGATCGGGTGGAACGGCCAACCAAACATCTTCAGCCGCATCGAACCCAGGAAAATGCAAAAAATGAAACCAAATACTATCGCCAAGTTTGCTCCGATGTTTGGCGGCTTCCTATTTAATATCCAGCCGGAAAGGCGGTTGAACGGCTCGTGTCCGAAGCAGGTGCCCATCGTGAACTTTGCGCTGCAGCCAAGGGTATACGCCAAATGGAGATAAGCCCAAAAAGCCGCCAAGCTGCCTACTCCCGCAGCTACCAATACCGCCGCCAAAAACTTCCGATGGCTTGCTCGCGTTACCTCTGCCATTTTAAGGCTTTCGATTCCAAATGCCATAGGATGCCCGCGGTAAGCCCGGTTGAAGAAATAAAAAAAGGTCAGACCCGTGAGATTTTTGGCGCTTAAGTTCGCCGTCCCTAGCGTTTGCGAAACTATTTCATCCGGTCCGATGAAATGTAAATCGTGCACCGGCGGGCCCAGTTCTGCGCGTATCCTGGCTATCGCTGTCGATAACAGGAAGTAAATTAAAAAGCATATCACTCCAAGAAATGGTGAAAGCCCAATCGCACTGAAAAATGCCGTCAAACCCACGATTCCGACCAAACACCCTATCGCAGCAGTGCGATACGACATTGCCTCTCCAGAATCGTCAAGCTCAGAAGGCTTGCCAATTATCTTTAGCCAAACCTGTTTCAGGTATCCGCGCCCAGACCATATGAGCATCACAAGTATGCCCGCATACCCGCCGAATGTCTGTTGCTTGATATACGGAAAGTCGGGTATGGCATCCCACGCCATTGCGCTGGAAAAGACCAGTTGCATCTTCCAGAACAAATAGAAAAACCAGCACGAAAAAAGCAGGTCGGCCGGCAACAGAAATCCCAACCCAATGACGAATGGATAGAAGCTCATCGGCATCCAGCCGATTGCATTGAACGGCTTCGTAGTCAGGTTCGAAGCCAGGTTGGTCGTGTGCTTTACGACTATTTCGGGGATTGCCGGTATCAAAGCGGCTAGCCCGTTGTTTATATCAATTCCACCCGCAATGAAAAA